>TARA_R110002126_G_scaffold291652_1_pt1 | contig 40421 bp, 29 predicted proteins | sample TARA_R110002126 | Tara Oceans TARA_R110002126 (sample SAMEA4397536) | marine metagenome | biome: Polar Biome; feature: [DCM] deep chlorophyll maximum layer (ENVO:01000326); material: water (ENVO:00002006), including particulate matter (ENVO:01000060) such as... | depth 30 m | reverse complement strand
CGGGCTGAAAGCCCCTTGAGGGTTTGGGAGAGTTGGACGTCTCCCGAGGTCGCCGAAGGCGGCCAGGGTCCAGGGGCGTGCCCCTGGCGAACGCGTAGCTCGCACGTAGAACCGAAGGGCCGGAGTGCGAGCTACTTAGTGAGTAAATGACCGGCGTTCTGAACGGAGGGAAGTCGCTTGCGGCCCATTCCTGCCGTTCACGCCGCACAAATACGCTGCAATGCAGCTTCTCTGTAGCAGACATCTACGCTAGTGTTGCCCCAAGTGAGGTAGCAAAAATGAAAAGCAGAGTAATGGGTAGCCTTGTTGGAGGCACAATTGGCGTCTTTGCCGGTGCTGGCACTGGCATCGTCGGCGGAGTCTTCGGTGCAATCGCTGGGGTATTGGTCTTCACAACAATCGGTATAGGTTGGGGATGGAGTGCCGGTCCTGACCTTGTACACACATTTAGACGTTGGCGAGGAAAGTGACGGCCTATTGCTGCCGATCAAACCACCTTCGTGTCCCTGTGTTGCGGCCTTTTGAACTGGACCTCAACACCATGTCAAACCAAACTAATTCTAGGCTAAATTCATATAGAGATTAAATGAGCTCAATTTTTCAATGAAAGCTGCGCCGTGAGTATGGAAACTAATATCGAGCTCCTTGGCTTGAAAATTGATCAGAGCATTGACGCTAAGGATGCAGAAGAACTTAGGAGTTTGATCAAAGTTTGCCGAGCGCGCTTGGTCGAGGTTGAAAGTAGCCAACGGGTCGACCTCAACTACTTCATTGCAAACGCCTATTCTGGCCTTTGGAGAATTCGGTCTGACGTCGACGGAACTTGGGATTGGAAGGCGCATGAGACAGTCCAAGAAATCCTTGCGTTGCGTAGAGCGATTGATGAGCAAGCCTTTGAACAATCTACACACATTCGACAATGCCAGATAAGAACTAATCTAGCGAACAGTCTTAGTGGGTTGGGGCGCACAGTTGAGGCTATCGAAGAATATTCGAAAGTGCTTAAACTGGATGCAACATTCGCAATGGCGCTGGGAAACCGTGCTTACGCCATGATCACGTATTCTTGGTATCTCTATGATACTGGTCATCAATGCGTGATATTAGATTGTGCACTGAATGATTACCGGAACGCACTCCAACCAACAGCATTTTGGGATTCAGGTTTCGAAGCTCGCGCCGCGGATCAATTTGCCGAAAAATTGACTGATATCAAGTCCTATCTGAATGATGTCGGCTTTGATAATAACATCCATTTGGCCTCCTTTTCACTTGGGGAAACACATAAGGAAGTTGAGTACAGACGTTGGTGTCTTTCCAATCACTTGTTTTTGAATCCACTAAATGACGTGATGGATAAGTCTATCGCCGCCAAAGACGTCCTGCACTTGCCATCTCATTCATACCAGATTGATGAGGAGGCTCGGTTTCCTACTTACTACAACATTCTCAAACAGGAATATGTATCAGCCCGTTATCATCTTTTTGAGTCGCGCTGTTTTGATGAAGATCACATGGTTGACCGTGAAGTTCTTCTGTTTGAGAGCTTTGACTATGGCCAATTGGACTTTCGCACCGAACAGCTAAAGCTCGCATTTCGCTCTGCATACTCGATCCTCGATAAGGTTGCGCTCTTCCTAAATGACTACTTTCACATTGGCCTTAGGGCCAAACAAGTTTCGTTCCGGCAAGTTTGGGAAACACAGGTCAAAGGCAGAGCGATGGAGCTTCGAAGCCCGTTTGTCGGTACTAAAAATTTGCCACTTCGCGGTCTGTACTTTTTATCAAAAGACTTTTTCGATGATGATTTTGTTGAAGTGGCATCCCCTGACGCTAGAGGACTTGCGGATCTTCGAAATTTTGCAGAGCATAAATTCTTGACGCTCACTGATTTCAGAAGCCCGCAAGCTGAAGATGAGCAGCACAGGCATATTTCCCGCGAAGACTTTGCTTTAAAGACGATGCGCGTGATCAAAATGGCCCGGGCGTCTCTAATCTACCTGTCCATGGCTATGTACCGCGAAGAACAGATTAGAAGTGAAGCAAAATTGGAAGAGGAAACAAAGATTTCGGTACCTATACTATCAGTCGTTAGAAAACGACACACCGAAACGTAAGCGGGCAGATTTGGTCCATCGCCGATCTCCGCTGCGTTTGCACATCGGAAAAACTGAGTTGCTGTGCCGAATGTCCGCTTTCTTCGCGCTCCTCCGTCGGTTTCGCAAATGCAGCTAAGGTCCGGAAACCGCCCAATTGACCGAAGTGTGATGGAGCCCAGGCTCGATTGCCTTTGCGGCAAAATCTTTCACCTGAAACTATTTGTCGCTCAATTCACTGCTTCAATTATCTCATTCCCATTTTCTCATCTCCACGATCAAGGAGATGAAAAATGGACGGATCACAATTTCACACCCGCTACCCCGTCGTGCTGCGTTTCGAGGGGATCGGCCCGGAAAACATTGCCGGATACGAAAAACACCGCAAGAGGGTAGGGGGCGATACCGGCCACATCCTGGAGCACCCGCCGGCCCCAAATCGCCGCCTGATTGGCTCCGAAAACTGGGCGGTTGAAGCTTTAGCTGAGATTGCCGAAATAAAGGCACAGAACTTTGCGGCCGAGCTTGAGGCGTTGGAACAGCGCAAGCGCAAAAAAGATATCCAGAAACGGCTGGCGGAAGGGCCGCACAATCCTTGGCGTCCGACACGTCACGGTCCAATGCGTGAGGTGATTTTGACGGCCAACAAAGAGTGGTTCGATGCTGACCCCGCAGCAGTCTTCGATGAAGGTGTCGAAGGCAACCAAAGAATTGCGAATTTTGAGCGCCTGTCCGTCGCTTGGCTAAAAGAACAGTTTGGCGATGACGTCATTCACGCCCGTGCAGACCTTGATGAAGAAGCTTATCACATCCACGCCGTGATCATGCCGCGTGTCTGCGTGGAGATTAAGCGCACTGACAAGGTAACGGGCGATAAGAAAGTCATCGCTACCCGGCAGATGCTGCAACCGTCAAAGTTCGATGTGATCGAAGACTACGAGCTCGCTCAGGATAGCGTCGGCACGTGGTTTTCCGAGATCGGTCTCGAACGCGGTGAAAAGCGGAAGGAGGCGTTTCGCCAAGCCGTTTCCCAAGGCGAAACGCCGCCGCCCAAACGGATGCATACAAAGACGCGGGACTGGCGGCGAAAAAAGGACCGTGAACTGGTCAGACGCGAACGTGACATTGATGACCGAGCTGACGCGATCGAAGAAAGGTCAGCCGAAGCGGACGCAATCATCGTCATCACCGAAGCCATCGCGGCCGGGGTTATTGATCCCTCGGCCAACGGGACAGCGGGGATTGCACCGATGAAGGGTCGCGAGAACGACGTCGCTTTCCTGAGGGCACAAAGCAAGGCGCAGCAATCGCCCGTTGGCGCAGCGCGTGTTGCGCAAGCGTTCCGCCGTGGATGGGGCGCTATGCTCAAGAAGGCTAGCGCCGACGCCATCGAGCGGGTTTCGGATGAGTTCCGCGCTGCCAACCGAACGTTAGATGAGGCGACATCCATGCTGGCGAAGATTGGGGCCGCTCTCGGCGATGGCTTCACTGAAAATGTGGGTGCTCTCTCGGAGCTTACGCAACGCCTCAAGAAGGCAGTTATCGCGGGAAATCTTTCACACGAAAGAACCGATAAAAAGAAGTTCAAGCAAAGACAATAACTTGGAAGATTGACCAATTTTTTCTTGCCGTAAAAGTCACCGCACCCCGATTTGCTCTCCCATCTATTTTTTACGCAGCCCAGACATTCCGCCCGGGCCTGAACTTACTAAGACAGAGGATTATTAGATGAACAACCGAATGCAAGGAAAGCCTTCCAAAACCACCCGTAAGAAACGCGCTGTCGTGCCGATGAGCGCAGCGATGCAGGCAGCGATGTTCAAGGTCGCCAATGTTGCCGCGAACTTGTCCAGAAAAGATGAAGCTACCCAACAAGCTGCGCGTAAAGCGATTGCAGACACTATCGAGGAATGGATCTCGTTCCTGACGGAACATGATCCAGAAGCAGTTGATGAGTTCTACTATGAGATCAGCATGCTCGCCTCTGTTGGCAACCGCCGCCGCATTTCGAAGCACGCGCTTATGCCCACAACGGTTGCCGAACAAGTTGAGGGCGTATTGCAAAAGCAAAAGGAAGAAGCCGAAGCAGCGAAAACGCGAACTGCGAAAGGCGACAAAGAGGGCGGCGGGCCAGTTCCGGCATAAGCTTAGCCGCAAACCTCGAGTTTAGTTCGCCAAAGTCCAAATCCCCCTCCCGCAACCAAATTCAGCGATGTGTCGCATTCAACAAGGCTCGCCTTACTGGCGGGCCTTGTTGCTTTTAAAAACTTCAACAACTTTCGACGTAATCTCAGGCGATGAACTTTCGGCTTTTCGTCCCGAGAGGCCATACAAGATCACAACGGGCGTGGATCCGATACGGCCAGCCAGTTTCAACCATTCCCAAGGCTGATTGGCTCTCGTTTCGGCCATCATCCGCCCTTGCAGTATTCGTATATATGTCGTTGGCGGAACGGGTTTGTGCACAGGCTCTGCGCGGCAGCGCGCAGGGGCGCGCTATTGTCGCGGCCTGCTACGGCGCATAGCTTGGGTTCAACAGGGCCGGCTATTGCTGGCCTGATCAACGAGGTTTGGAATGAAAAATATAGGATTTCTCAGTTTCGGCCATTGGAGCGCCGGGGCTAACTCTCAGGTGCGGTCGGCCGCCGATGTTCTGCTGCAATCGATTGAGCTTGCTGTTGCGGCAGAAGAGCTGGGCCTTGATGGTGCCTATTTCCGGGTCCACCATTATGCACGGCAGCTTGCCTCGCCTTTCCCATTGTTGGCGGCCATCGGCGCGCGGACCTCGAAGATCGAGATGGGCACTGGCGTCATCGACATGCGCTACGAAAATCCGCTCTATATGGTCGAGGATGCTGGCTCTGCCGATCTCATCGCCGGTGGTCGCTTGCAACTTGGTATCAGTCGCGGGTCGCCCGAACAGGTGATCGATGGCTGGCAGCATTTCGGCTATGCGCCTGCCGAGGGCGAGACCCAGGCTGACATGGCGCGCAGGCACGCGACGGTGTTCTTGTAAATGCTGGAGGGCAAGGGTTTTGCCCAACCGAACCCGCAGCCGATGTTTCCGAACCCGCCGGGCCTTTTGCGGCTGGAACCGCATTCCGAAGGGTTGCGGGATCGCATCTGGTGGGGGGCTGCATCCGACGCCACGGCGGAATGGGCGGCCGGAATGGGGATGAATTTGCAAAGCTCGACCCTGAAGTTTGACGAAACCGGCGAGCCATTTCACGTTCAGCAAGCGAAACAGATCCGCACCTATCGGGCAGCATGGGATGCGGCGGGCCATGCGCGCACCCCGCGCGTCTCGGTCAGCCGGTCGATCTTTCCGCTGATGGATGACCGCGACCGGATGTATTTCGGGCGCGGCGGCACGGAAGGCGATCAGTTCGGGATTATCGACCAGACCCGCGCGGTGTTTGGCCGCGGCTATGCCGACACGCCGGACAAACTGATCGAGCAACTGCGCCAGGATGAGGCGATTGCCGAGGCCGATACACTGCTTTTGACGGTCCCGAACACGCTGGGGGTCGATTACAACGCTCACATCATCGAAAGCATCCTGACCCACGTCGCGCCGGCTTTGGGCTGGCGCTAAGATCAGGCGGACGTACCCCGCCTTGGGGGAGTTTACTTTCGTGCCAACGGCAGGGCCGAGGCGTCAGTGGAAATCCCGCGACTTTGGGATGATCCGCGCGTTTCGCGGGTGCGTGTGCGTGCCGCTTGGAAGCGGCTTGCGCACCTCGTCGGCACGCGCAAGCGGAACGTCGAGAGCATCGTTTGAAAGCCGATCAAGCGCATCGCTGCGATCCGTCAGTTGGTGGGCTACGACATGGATTACCTCATCGCTGCGTTGTAGCATTCCGGATATGTTGATCAGCCGGGATTGCATGATGACCTTGCGAAACAAATCCATCACCTTGGGCCAGACAACAAGGTTGGCGACGCCGGTTTCATCCTCCAGTGTGATGAAACATACCCCCTTGGCACTGCCGGGGCGCTGACGGATCAGCACGATACCGGCGAGCGAAACAGCCTGTCCGTTGCGCAGCCGTGGCAGGTCGGAGGCGGAAACATATCCTTGTCGTGCCATGCTGCGCCGGAAAAATGCCATCGGATGGGTTTTGAGGGATAATCGCATCGTCTGGTAATCCGCAACGACATGTTCGCAGGTGGGCATCTGCGGCAATGCGAACGCCATCTCGGGCCCTTCGTCTTGAGTGTCGCGAAACAGGGGAAGGTCAGGCGCGTCGCGCAAGGCGCGTGCATCCCATAGCGCCTGCCTGCGATCAAGGTCCATCGACCGGAACGTATCTGCGGCGGCAAGTTTGCGGATAGTGCCTGCATCTAACCGCGCGAGGGTCTTGACCTCTTTAAGGGTGCGAAATGGCACCCAGCGTGCTTTCATCAAACGTTCCGCCATGGCTTGCGACATGCCATCGATCTGCCGCAGGCCCAGCCGTACCGCAAAGTTTTCCGGCCCCACAGGTTCAAGCGTGGTGTCCCAGTCGCTGAAATTCACATCGGGTGCCCGGACCTCGACACTGTGTTCGCGCGCGTCACGTACGAGTTGGGCTGGGGCATAGAACCCCATCGGTTGCGCGTTCAGCAGAGCGGCGCAGAACACATCCGGATAGTGGCACTTGATCCAACTCGAGATGTAGACCAGCAGGGCAAAGCTTGCTGCATGGCTTTCGGGAAAACCATAATCCCCGAACCCCTTGATCTGGTTGAAACACCGATTTGCAAATTCGGGATCATAGCCGCGGCCGATCATGCGCCCGACCATTTTATCCTCCAACTCTCCAATCGTGCCACGGGACCGGAAAGTCGCCATAGCCTTGCGCAGTTCATTTGCTTCCTTGGGGGAAAACTCGGCAGCTACCATCGCGATCTTCATAGCCTGTTCCTGAAAAATCGGAACGCCCAGCGTTCGGCCCAGAATATTTTGCAACTCATCCGGATCGTGTTCGGGGCCGGGGGATGGGTATTCCACCGCTTCCTTGCCGCTGCGCCGTCGCAAGAAAGGATGCACCATGTTGCCCTGAATTGGCCCCGGTCGCACAATGGCGACCTGAACGACCAGATCGTAAAATTGGCGCGGTTTCAGGCGGGGTAGCATGTTCATTTGCGCTCGGCTTTCAACTTGGAAGGTGCCGACACTGTCGCCCTTGCACAGCATATCGTAGACTTTTTGGTCCTCCTTTGGGACCGTGGCCAAATCGAACCGCTTGCCGTGGTGCGCGGCGATCAGGTTGAACGCTTTGCGGATACAGGTGAGCATCCCCAACGCCAGAACATCGACCTTGAGAATGCGCAGCTCGTCGATGTCGTCTTTGTCCCACTCGATAAAACTGCGGTCCTTCATGGCACCGTTGCCGATGGGTACGGTGCGGGTCAGTGGGGTTTCTGTCAGGATAAAACCACCGACATGCTGCCCTAGATGCCGTGGCATGCCGATCATCATATCAGCCAGCTTGATCGTGCGCGCAATCAGCGGATCGCGCAGGTCAAGCCCGGCCTCTGTCGCCTCTTTTACACCAACCTCTCGGCCCCAACTGCCCCAGATCGTCTTGGCCAAGGCCGAGGTGATGTCCTCTGACAGACCCATCACCTTGCCCACTTCGCGCAGGGCCATACGAGGGCGATAATGGATGACAGTGGCGCAGAGACCGGCCCGGTCGCGCCCGTATTTGTTGTAGATATGCTGGATCACCTCCTCGCGCCGCTCGTGTTCGAAATCGACGTCGATATCGGGTGGTTCAATCCGTTCCTCGCTGATGAAGCGTTCGAACAGCAGGTCGTTCTTGTCCGGGTCGACCGCAGTGATACCCAGTACATAGCACACGGCAGAATTGGCGGCAGAGCCACGTCCCTGACACAAAATTGGCGGGCTGACCTCGTGCCGTGCAAATTGGATGATGTCGTATATCGTTAGGAAATATTGCGCGATGTCGAGCTTGCCGATCAGGGTCAGTTCCTTTTGCAGGCTGGCGCGCACCTTATCGGGGGTGCCATCCGGATAGCGTTCGGCGGCACCTTTCCACGTCAGTTCAGACAGATATTCCTGCGGTGTGCGGCCAGCCGGAATCGTTTCTTGCGGATATTCATAGGACAGTTGGCGCAAGTCGAATGTGCAGGCATCGGCAACCTCGCGGGTGGCGCGGATCGCATGAGGCCATTCGGCAAAGAGTTCGACCATCTGCGCGGGCGATTTCAGATGGCGTTCTGCGTTGGCCGCCAAGAGAAACCCCGCCTTGGTAATGGTTGTTTTGTTGAGGATGCAGGTCATCACGTCCTGCAAGGGGCGGCGGTCGGGGGCATGATAATGCACGTCATTCGTGGCCAAGATCGACAGGCCATGCTCTTTGGCCAAATGATCCAACCGGTTGATCCGCGCCCGGTCGTCGCCGCGGTACAGATAGCTTGCTGCCACATGGCGCAGCGTGGGCAGGGCGCGGGTCAGTGCACGCAGTCTGGCGGCAAACTGGCCAAGGTTCTCATCCGGCATAATGATCAATTGGATGCCATCTGCCTGTGCTGCCAAATCCTGTAGACTGATGTCGCAGACACCCTTTGCCTGCCAATCGCCGCTTTGGTCATGCATCTTGCCACGCGATAACAATTCGCAAAGCCGCCCGTAGGCGTCGCGATCCCGTGGGTAGGCTAGAAATTCCTCGCCGGTCACGAGCTTCAGACGGGTGCCTATAATGGGCCGCATGCAGGCTTTTCGCGCTTCGGCATGCAGACGAACAACGCCTGCCATTGTGTTCAGATCGGCCACGCCAAGCGCATCATGCCCCTGCGCCCAAGCGGTTGCGCATAAATCCACTGCATCCGACGCCCCTCGTAGGAATGAAAAACAGGTGGTGACGCCAAGTTCAACGAACGCGGCGCGCGGGTTGGGGGTAAAGACGTCTGTGTCGAGCGTGCGGCGTGGGTGCTGGTTGTCATTCTCGGGCATTACGCAAACATCCCGTGCACGAACCAGCGGGGGGTGCCGCCACGCCCGTCCCCATGCAGCCCTTCCCGGTAAAGCCAAAGGCGTTTGCCGAGCTGGTCCTCAATCTTGAAATAGTCGCGCAACCGTGTGCCGGGGCGGTCCTTCCACCATTCCGGTGCAATGCGTTCGGGGCCGACATAACGGGCGACCGTATGGGTTTGTCGCCGCCAGATGAATTGGGCGGGCGGCCCTTCCGGGACGGCATAGACAACGCGCACCTCTTCTGGTGATGACAGCAGGCGGATAGGGCGTTCGCGGGTCAAGGTGGCGATCATGCCCTGCGCGTCGCTCAACGCGCTGGCCATGCCCTCGGCGCGCTCGGGCAGGTGACTGGCCAAACGCACAGGGCGCTTGACCGACCGTTCCCCTAAGCGGGCCACCAGACGATCGATGAGTTGCGAAAGGTGCAGTTCCTCGTCCGATCCGCCATCAAACCGGTTCTGAACAATGGCTATTTGCTCTACCGTTTCTGCCTCGAGCGTGATCAGGTCGAACCCGAAGCCCGGTTTGATCCGTTCCAGCCTGTCATCGAACAGGCGGCTAAGGTGGACGGGGTCGCGGCTGGGGGCCGCAATGGCCGCTGTGATCGTGCTGACCTCACCATCGGTGCGGTAAACGCTTAGGGATAGGCGGCGACAGCCCAACCCGTGATGGGTCAGCCGGTTGCAAAGATCCTCGCAAAGATCAGGCAGATAGGCTGTTGGATCTTGGATCGGTTCGGGCAGTTGGGCCTGTGCCTTGATCCTTGGCCGCGTTTCCTTGCTTGCGACGGGTTCGGCCAGATCCCCCATGGCCTGATCAAGCCTGAGCCGCGGGTTCGCGCGCAGGGTCTCGCGTGCAAAACGGCGGGTCAAGGACAGGCGCGGCACATCGGCGAGGGCTCCGATGGTCTTGAGGCCAAGACGGCGCAGCAAGATCAGGGTTGCCTCGTCCAGACGCAGGGCGGAAACTGGCAATGGCGCAAGCTGTGCCGCCAGTTGCGCGGGTGGGCAAATTGCCCTAACCGGACCGTATCGCGCCAGCGCCCATGCGGCCCCCCATGTCGGCGCAACAGCCACCCTAGAGGTGAGACCCAAAAGGGACAGACGCTGTTCCATCTCGATCAACATGGTCGCCTCGCCGCCCAGCAGATGATCGGCCCCTGTTGTATCCAGTATCAATCCGTCCGCACCGTCAACGACAGTCCACGGGCACCAGCGCCGCGCCCAGAGCATCAGGCGGTTCAGGGCAATCTCGTCTCCGGCCAGATCGGCGTATTCAACGCGCAGATCGGGGCAGGCGGCTTTCACATCGACGACGCGCGCCCCTACGTTGACCCGCGCAAGGCGTGCCGGACGGTTGACCGCGTGGATGACCGGACCATGCTGCCCCTCGCAGGCCAGAACAACGGCCAAGTCATCGGGCGGCGCGGTGTTGTGCCTTTCCATCGCTCTTTGCCATCGGTCCATCGCGAACTGAGGCAGATATATCGACACGATCCGCCGTTCGGTCATGGGTCGCTATCCATGTGCCGGGCTGCGTATGGCGCGCGCGGAACAGTTCGACCTGCCAGCGCGGGTCGCCGGGGGCCTTTGGATCGTCGGGATGTGGCAAGGATGGCAGCGACGTAACACGCCACCTGTTTCGCGCAGCACTCAGATCGGGCGACGCGGCGCGCCGTACCAGCCAGCAGGGTATCCCGTAGCGTTCCGCCCGCAGCACCAACCGCTTGCTGGCGGTGAAATCCAGTACTTTTGGATTGCCCCATACCTCGCCGATTACCGCAGCGAGGGACGTGCATCTTAACCCTTCCTCCATCGCCCACAGGACATCGACGGGACGGTTCACATCGATACGGATGATGGGCCGATCCGGTAAACCCGGCAGATAGGGGTGCCCCGTTTCCTGCCGCGAAAGCCGGTCTTGGACCCAGAAAACAGGCGCGGTGCTGTGGGGAAGCTTGGCCAATAGAAAGCCCAAACCGGCTGTATCCGTGACGGCTGTCGGGAAAATTTCCGACAAAGTATGCGATTGCGTCTGTGCAGGCACCGAAACGGGCCTGTTGCTGAGCTTTCTTATATTTGTAGGTTTGCACGACACAGATGATTCCACATGTTCATGTTATATTCTAATTCAGATGTGGGGGTGTTGGCAACTTGTGATCGGGCAGGGCGTGCGCGCAAATTGTAATGCCCATTAGGCTTTGGCCAGCTTTTACGGCGGATTTTATTCTGGAAACATACAAGGACCAATCTGGCCACTTCCCTGACCCGAGGCCAGCCAGCGGCCCTGAGAAAGGTGTTAAGATTTCGCTGGCATCCACGTATTTTCCCACATATTTTCGTGGCGAACTAAGTTGACGGGCCATACAGCCGTTATATTTGCGAGGGTCATAAATGAGCGAACAGCCATCACAAATGTCCGTGATCCAAGATCACCAAGCATATCTAGCCGGCACACATGATTTTCAGGTTGATATTGAACGGTTGGTTCAGAGTGATCTTGTTCGAATAATCCTAGAGACGGTAATGTTGGCAACGAATGCGCGGTTTGCAGCTGTTGCGCGTGTCACAAACGACCGATGGGTCGCGTGCCGTTCGGTGGACGAGGTGAATTTCGGCATCGCTGAAGGCGATGAAATCGAAATTCAATCGACGTTTTGCCAAACCGTCAGGGACACTGGCAACGAAGTCATCTTTAACAATGTCGCTACAGATAAAGTCTATTGCGACGATCCTATCGCGGCGAAATTCGGCATCGTCAGCTACGCTTCCATACCGATTTACCGCAATGACGGCAGCTTTTTCGGGACGTTATGCGCAATCGATACCGAACCGCGTGATCTGGGCGGCGTGCGCGCCCATGCGATGCTCAAGATGTTTGCCAATTTGATCGGGCGCAGTCTGTCCGCCGAGGAACGGATAGAGGCACAGGAAGTGCAGTTGGAACACGAGCGCAAGCTGGTGCATATCCAAGAGGAATTCGTCGCGATATTGGGGCATGATTTGCGCAACCCGGTCGCTGCATTTGCGTCAGGTCTGCGGCTTTTGGGCAAAGAACCGATGCCTGAAAAGGCACGTTCAACGCTGAACCTGATGCGCGCGCCGTTGCACCGTATGAACGAGCTGATCGATAACCTGATGCTGCACGCGAAATCGCGGCTAGGCGGTGGGATCAATATCCGTACGATCGAAGATGCGTCGTTGGCTGTCGCCGTAACCGAAGTGGTTGACGAAATACGCGCCGTGGCCCCAGAACGGCAGATCGAGCTGGACCTGCGTTTTGACCGCCCGATCACATGTGACGCATCGCGCATCGCGCAAGCGGTTTCGAACCTGCTGTCAAATGCGATGTCGCATGGCACACCTGGAACCCCGATCAAAGTCGCCGGCGAATGCAGCGCGGGTCAAGTCATTATCAGCGTTGCCAATCACGGCCAAGAAATCCCGGCCGAGCTAAGAGACAACCTGTTTCGTCCGTTCCAGCGGGGCCGGAGTTCAGAGGGTGAGGGGCTTGGTCTTGGCTTGCATATTGCGTCGACCATTGCGCGGGCCCATGGCGGGCTGATCACGGTCGACAGCCACGGTGCCGGCACGGTGTTTTCGGTGCAGCTGCCGTATTAGCACGCCGCACCGGCAACGGTGATCAAAAGCCCGCGCAGGGGCAGGGGTGGTTAGGCGCGATCCCATTCCCTGTCGCCCTTGGCGTCTTTGACGCGTGTCGGCAGGCCAATCTTATCAAGCAAGGAAAAGAGCGGTTTGGGGTCCAGCTCCTCTACGTTCATCATGGTGCCTTGGTCATAGGTGCCATCGGCGATCAGCATCGCAACGGCCACCGGAGGCACGCCCGCCGTGTATGAAATACCCTGACTGCCGACCTCGTTATAGGCGTCCTTGTGGTCAGCCACGTTGTAGACGAACACTTCGACTTCTTTGCCGCCTTTGATGCCTTTGACCAGATCACCGATGCAGGTTTTACCAGTGTAATTCGGCGCAAGGCTGGACGGGTCCGGCAGCACGGCCTTGACCAGTTTCAGGGGCACAACCTCGAGGCCCTCTGCGGTCACGACCGGCTGTTCGGACAACAGCCCAAGGTTTTGCAGGACAGTAAAGACGTTGATGTAATGATCGCCAAAGCCCATCCAGAACCGGATATCGGCCTCTGGATAGTTCGCAGCGAGGGAATGCACCTCGTCGTGGCCGGACATATAGGCCTTTTGTTTGCCGACAACAGGAAGATCCCATTCGCGGCCAACCTCGAACATCTTGTTCTCTTGCCACGCGCCTTGCTGCCAGCTGTAAACGGTGCCGGTGAATTCGCGGAAGTTGATTTCGGGGTCGAAGTTGGTCGAGAAATACTTGCCGTGGTCACCGGCGTTAATATCTACAATGTCGATCGACGTCACTTCGTCCATGAACTCATCCACGGCAAAGCGGGCAAAGGCATTGACCATGCCCGGATCGAAACCAGCGCCCAAAATCGCGGTGACACCTGCGGCCGCACAGTCTTCGCGGCGCTTCCATTCATAGTTGCCATACCATGGTGGCGTTTCACAAATCTTGGTCGGGTCTTCGTGAATGGCGGTGTCGATATAGGCGACACCGGTTTGAATGCAGGCCTCAAGCACGGTCATATTCACAAAGGGGGATCCCACATTGATCACGATCTGCGCGCCGGTTTTGGTGATCAGTGCCGCGACCGCCGCACTGTCCATACCGTCAACCTGATGCGCATCAAAAATGCCGTCCTGTTTCATCGCCGCCTTGTCGTGGACGCTTTGAATGATCTCTTGGCATTTTGACAGGGTTCGGCTTGCGATATGCAGGTCGCCCAAGACATCATTATTTTGCGCGCATTTATGGGCTACAACCTGTGCAACACCGCCTGCGCCGATGATCAGAACATTGCGTTTCATATATTCAAAAGACCTCTTTTTAGTGTGTTCAGGACAGTGCTGCGGCAAAGTCGTCATAGTCAAAGTCGCGCACCATGCGTGTGGTTCCATCTAGCTCGCGGATTGCGATGCTGGGCATTTTCACCCCGTTGAACCAGTTTTTCTTGACCATTGTGTATCCGGCGGCGTCCTGAAATGAAATGCGATCCCCGGCCTTGAGCGGTGCGTCAAAGCGGAATTCGCCAAAGATATCGCCAGCAAGGCAGGATTTCCCGCAGATCATCCATTGGTGGTCGCCCACATTCGGGGCGATCTTTGCGGGCTCGCGGTAAATCAGCAGGTCAAGCATATGCGCCTCGATCGAGCTGTCAACGATGGCAAGGTTTTTGCCGTTATGCATCGTATCCAGCACGGTGACCTCAAGCGTTGCTGCGCCGGTAATCGCCGCTTCGCCCGGCTCAAGGTAAACCTGCACGCCATAGGTCTGGGCAAATGCCTTCAGGCGCGCGGCAAGACGGTCCAGCGGATACCCTTCGCCGGTAAAGTGAACGCCCCCGCCCAAGCTGATCCAGTCCATGTCGTGGATCAGCGCGCCAAAGCGTTCCTCGATCAGGGTCAGCATCTCGTTGAAACGGTCAAAGCTGTCGTTTTCGCAGTTGTTGTGAAACATCAAACCGCTGATCTGATCGGCAACTTTGGCGATCTCGGATGGGTCATGTTCGCCCAAGCGGCTAAAGGGGCGGGCAGGATCGGCCAGGTCGAACTCGGACGTGGAAACGCCCGGATTGACCCGCAACCCGCGCACATGCCCTTGGGACGCGCGATCGAATTTCGACAGCTGACCGATGGAATTGAAAATGATCTTGTCAGAATGGGCCAGCACCTGATCAATCTCGTGATCCGCATAGGCGACCGAATAGGCATGGGTTTCGCCCGGAAACTTTTCGCGGCCCAATCGAACCTCGTAGAGCGACGAGGACGTCGAGCCGTCCATATACTCCGACATGAAGTCAAAGACCGACCACGTGGCAAAACATTTCAGCGCGAGCAAACATTTGGCACCGGAGGCCGCGCGCAGCTGTGCGATCTTTTCAAGATTGCCAAGGAGATGGGATTTATCGATCAGGTAATAGGGGGTCTGCACAGCAAAACCTTTCATCGGGTCCATGTCGTGCGCCTGCGCGCTGACCCTAAGGAAATATTGGAACATCATTTCAATGATGTGGCGATATGGTACGTCGTCTGCCGCTTTTTCGAAAGGGGCGTTTAGCGGCTCTGCCTGAACAAGGCAACGCTGAAAACTGTTCGAAATCCATAACAGGTTGACCCATACACCTGGCGCTGCTTGTCTTTTCTGCGGGCATGCCCTTGCTTATGGGGTGGCCTAAACCTACTGCTAGGGCCACGGCCCATTATTTCCCCATCAGGTCAAACACTTCGCATATGCCCATCAACCTTCCCAGCAACCTCACCGGTTATGCCGCCGCGTGGAGCATCGTATTTGTTTGGTCATTCTGGCTGATCGTTAGCCGGGTGGCCAATAACAGCGGGCTGACGATCTATGATCTGGCTGCGTTCCGCTATGGTCTGGCGTCGCTGGTGGCTGTGCCGCTTTGCTTGTACTATAAACCGTGGCGGGGGCTGAGCCTGAAAAAGATCGCCGTCGTCTCGTTTATCTTGGGCCCGATCTATATCCTCACTGTCTTTTCCGGCTTTAAATACGCGCCCGCCGCGCATGGCGGGATTTTCATGAACGGGCTACTGCCCCTGATCAGCATCATTTTCGCCGTCTTTATAACGCGGATGCGGCCCAGCTTTCGGCAAATGCTTGGGGCTGGTCTGATCCTTGTTTCCGCGGTGGCGCTGTCCTTTGACGCCAGCGCCAGCAGCGGGGAAAACGCATGGATCGGTGACATATTGTTTCTGATTGGTGCGCTGTTTTTCTCCTCTTATGTCATCCTGTCAGAGCGGTGGCAGCTTGGTGCGATGCAGATTATTTTCTGCGGAACGATCGTGAATGCGGTCATCTATCTGCCGGTATGGGTGCTTTGGCTGCCGTCCGGCATAGCCACGGCACCCATGGGGCCGCTGGTGCTGCAAGCCATCTATCAGGGCTTTGTCCCGAACCTGATCGGCCTTCTCTTTATCGCCTATGCCTCGCGGACAATCGGCAACGGAAACACGTCTTTCATCCTAGCGGCGGTGCCGGGCGGCGGGGCCATATTGGGTGCCCTGATCTTGGGCGAAAGCCTAAGCCTGGTCGGTGTTTTCGCGCTTGTGGTGCTGACGATCGGATTGTTGATCAGCGTCCGCAAACGCAAACCGCTGCCGGCCTGATCAGGTCAGGCCGGCAGCGGCGCATATGTTGTGATGCCCACCGCAGCTGCATAGCGGGCCTTTCAAAACGCCTGCAAACTTTCCGTAATTTGGCTACGTACACGCGCCGCAGCTTCGGCTTTGACGGGGCCAAAACCGCGTATATCCATGACCATGGCTGCGATGCGGGCTGCGTCCTCTGCGTTATTGGCGTTCAGGCCCGCAGCAAGGGTTTCCAGAACCGCGTGATATTCAGCGATCAAGGCGCGTTCCATCCGGCGTTCTTCGGTATAGCCAAAGGGGTCCAGACGGGTGCCTCGCAGGTGTCTCATCCGCGCCAGTTGGGTAAATGCAACCTGCATCCATGGGCCGAAACTGCGCTTGACCGGGCGTCCACGGGCGTCTTTCGCACCCGATAGCAAGGGCGGGGCAAGGTGGTGACGGATGGTGATGTCGCCATCGAACCTGTCTTTCAGCCCCTCAATGAATCCCGTCTGGCTGTGCAGGCGGGCGACCTCGTACTCGTCCTTATAGGACATAAGCTTGAACAGCCCCTTTGTGGCTGCTTCGGTCAGCGGGCCTGCTGCTCCGGTGGCGGCGGTTTCAGCAGCGCGGACGTTTTCGACCGCATCACGGAAGCTGCCTGCCCATGCTGAATTTTGATATTCGGCCAGAAATGCCGCCCGACGTTCGATCATTTGGTCCAGCGTCTGAACGGCGCTGATCGGCAGGGTCGCGGCTGCCTCGACCCCTGCACGGTCCTGCACCACCAACCGGCCCCAGCCAAACGCGCGCTTGTTCTGGTCCGGTTTGACGCCATTCAGATCAATGGCTTTCATCAGCGCCACCAGCGATAGCGGGACCAATCCGGCTTGCCACGCGGCCCCCAGCATCATGACGTTGGCAAACACCGTGTCCCCCAACAGCGCCTCGGACAGGGCGTTGGCATCAAGCGTGTGCAACTGCGCGCCGTCAACACCCTTGGATATGGCCATTAGGCGGGTATCGGCGTTCAGGTCCGCATCGCGGTTCTGCACCAGATCGCCGGTTGGCATTACGGCGGTATTCACCACTGCGCGCGTCCCCGCGTGATAGGTCGTTGACGCCTTGGGGGACGAACTGACCACGATATCGCAGCCGATTAACGCATCGGCAGAGCCGGGTTCGACCCGCACCTGATTGACCTGCGCAGCGCTGTTGGCCATGCGGATATAGCTGATGACCGGGCCGAATTTCTGGGCAAACCCCATGAAATCCAGCACCGACGCGCCTTTCCCCTCAAGGTTGGCGGCCATGGCGACCAATTGCCCGACGGTCACGACGCCAGTGCCGCCGACACCGGTTACGACGATATCCCAAGGCTTTGACAGATCGGGTTGCACGGGGGCTTTCAAGGTTTTTGACAGCCGGTCAAACGCCGCCGTGCCACGGGCTTCGCCGCGTTTCAGCGTGCCACCTTCGACGGTGACGAAACTGGGGCAGAAACCGTTTACGCAGGTGAAATCCTTGTTGCAGGTGTTCAGGTTGATTTTGCGTTTGCGGCCAAATTCGGTTTCCAGCGGTTCAACGCTTAGGCAGTTGGATTCAACGGAACAATCACCGCAGCCCTCACACACCAGCGGGTTGATGACGGCGAATTTCTTGGGGTCTTCCATCTGGCCACGTTTACGCAGGCGGCGTTTTTCGGTGGCGCAGGTCTGCTGATAGATCAACACAGTGGTGCCGGGAACGTCGCGCAATTCGCGCTGGATGCGGTCCAGTTCACTGCGGTGATGCACTGTGACGGCGCGCGGTAGATCGGCACGATGAAAACGGTCTGGCTGATCGGAAACGATCACCACTTTCTTGGCCCCCTCGGCCAGAACCGAAGTGGCAATTGCCTCGACCGAAATGGGGCCGTCCACCGACTGTCCGCCGGTCATGGCGACGGCATCATTGAACAGGATTTTGAAGGTGATGTTGGTGCCCGCGGCAATGGTTTGGCGAATGGCCAGTGACCCCGAATGATAATAGGTACCCTCGCCAAGGTTCTGAAAAATATGACGATTGCCGTTAAACTGCGACCGGGCCACCCAGTTCACACCTTCGCCGCCCATCTGGATCAGCGACGTTGTGTTCCGGCCCATCCAGCTTGCCATGAAATGACACCCGATGCCCGCAAGGGCCTGACTGCCCTCGGGGACTTTGGTGGATGTGTTATGGGGACAACCAGAACAGAAATAGGGGGTGCGGGTTGCGCCGGGGATTTGAATCGGGTTGGGCGTGGCGCTTGCCTTGTCAGCGACGCTGGTCAGGTCAAGGTCGGGAAAATTGTGCTCTAACCGGTTGGCGATGTGGCGCGCCAGCATGACCGGGCCCAATTCCTGCGTCCACGGGATCAGCCGGTCGCCATTTTCATCGCGTTTGCCGACCATGCGACGCGGTTTGCGGCCGGGGAAGTCATAGAAGTGCTCTTTCAGCTGGCTTTCGATAATGCCGCGCTTTTCCTCGATGACCAGCAGCTCATCCTTGTGTTGGGCAAAGGCCAACGCGCCTTCATGCTCTAGCGGCCAGACCATGCCGACTTTGTATATGTCGATCCCCAACTCCGCGGCGCAGGTCTGGTCAATGTCCAGCAGGCGCAGGGCCTCTAGCACGTCCAGATGTGCCTTGCCGGTGGTGACGATGCCGAACCGCGCAGGATGGTCCCATTCGGCCCGATCAATCGGGTTGGCGCGGGCGAATGCCAGAACGGCGGCCTTTTTATGCTCAAGTCGCGCCTCGATCTGGGGGCCGGGCAGGTCGGGCCAACGGTAATGCAGCCCCTCGGGAGGTGGGGTAAAGTCATCGGGCGATGTGAACTCTCGCCGGGGTAAAAGATCAAAGGACATGCCGGATTCGACGGTTTCAGAGATGGCTTTGAACCCCACCCACATCCCCGAAAACCGCGAGAGCGCATAACCCCATTCGGCAAAGGGCAGGAATTCTGCCACGTTGGCCGGGTTCAGCGTTGGCATGAAAAAATTCATAAATGCCACGTCGGATTGATGCGACATGGAAGACGATACGCAGCCATGATCATCGCCCGCGACCACCAGCACACCACCATGGGGCGACGACCCATAGGCGTTGCCATGTTTCAGCGCATCACCGGCGCGGTCCACGCCCGGCCCCTTGCCGTACCACAAGCCAAACACCCCAAGGCATTGCTTGTCGGGGTCGGTTTCAACCTGTTGCGTGCCGATCATTTGCGTGGCACCGAATTCTTCGTTCACAGCGGGCAGAAAAGTCACGCCAGCCTGTTTGACGATTTCAGCATTGCGCCCGATTTCCAGATCAATCCCCCCCACCGGCGATCCGCGATAGCCAGAGACATAGCCGCGCGTGTCCAGCCCGTTGTCACGGTCGCGGCGCGCCTGATCCAGCGCCATACGCACAATGGCTTGGGTTCCGGTCATGAACACCCGGCCCGTGGTCCGTGTATATCTGTCGCTAAGTTCGTAGTCTTTCAGGATTGGGGTTTGATCGGTCACGGGCAGCCTCGCATCGGTGTGGATTGGTTATGGTTTAAATACATCGTCCGCATTGAAAATACTGTTCAATGGTGGGTATGATGGCGATATTGATGAATGAAGTATTTCAAATATGGTGAGTTTATGAACGATATGGCGTCGCTTAGTTCCATCGAGTCGAAGCTGCTTTCGATCCTGCAAGAGGATGCCTCGATGAGCGTCGCGGACCTTGCCGAGGCGACGAACAGTTCTGCCGCCACGATCTGGCGACGCATCCGCAGTCTGGAAGAACGCGGTATCATTGGCCCGCCTGTGCGCCTTGTCGATCCGGCCAAAGTCGGGCGCGGAATGGACGTGTATTGCCAAGTGCGGATGAAGTCTCAGGACGCCCAAGCGCGCGCGGCCTTTCAGCAGGCAATCGACGCGGAACCCGCAATCATTGAGGCGTATTCGGTCACTGGGGATTGGGATTATATGCTGCATATGGTGGTGCAGGATATCGCCGATTTCGAAGACGTATTGATGCGCCGTCTGCTTGATCTTGATTGCGTCGCGGGCACCTCGACCTTGTTCGCGTTGCGCCGGATAAAGCACACGAGCAAAATTCCCGTTTAAAACGGTAATTTACGCCGTCAGCTTGGCGACCCCGTCATCAACGAAACGATTCGTGCGGTTCCCGGCAGGGCGCGTCTGCGGCCCAATGGCAATCAATGGGCAAAAGGCGACGCGCAATTTTCTATCTGCTTTTTGACGGTAATTTTAGGGGTCAAACCCTGATGAATGCGCTGTCAGGATGCCGCATTTTCACCAAAAGTTAACACGTATACCGGATGAATACCCTGTCAAATCTAGTCGTTTCGACTTTTTAAGGGGTGCCCACTGTGAAGTCTTCAGAACCGCATATGGGGGGAGTTTCCATTTTGCACATCACCATCGTTCTGATGTCTTTGGCAATGACGGTTGGTGCATATCTCTACTCAAGGCATCAAGTTGATATACAGGTTGAAAACCGGTTTCACGCGGCCAAGGATCGTACCGTTGGCCTGATCGTTGATCGGATGTCCCGATACGAAGACGCGTTGTGGTCCGGTGTGGCACATGTCGATGCCCTCAACGGTCAGACCACCCGTCTGGATTGGAAGGCCTTTGCCAACTCTTTGAAAATACGACAGCGGTATCCCGGCGCGAATACCTTTGGCGTAATCTCTTATGTTGAAAGGGATGATTATCCGGAGTTTCAGGCTGCGCGATCTGCGGAAGGGCCCGACTTTGCGGCCCATCCGGAACATGATCAAGATTTCATGCTGCCGATTACCTATATTGAACCCGAAGAGTTACATACCGCGGTGGTCGGCTTTGATGTGGCCCATGAGACAAATCGCAGGGAGGGGGTGCTGGCCATTCGCGACAGTGGCAACGCCCAGATCACGGGGCCGATTGTCCTGATGCAAGACACCGGTCACACCCCGGGTTTTCTGTTTTACACGCCTTTTTATCGCGGCGGGAAGCCACAAACGGTTCAGGCGAGGCAGGAACGCTTTGCCGGTGTGGTATATGCGGCATTCGTTGTGCCCAAATTGGTCGAGGGGCTGTTGTCAAAAGGTCTGCGCGAGGTCCGGTTCAGCATTCGCGACGGTGATAAAGTGATTTACGATGAACACAGCGGCGATGATCCTTTGCGGGATGATAATCCGATGTTTTCCGACACCGTTACCCTTGATATGTATGGGCGTAACTGGATCCTTGATATCCGCACGAACAAGGCCTTTCGGCAACAAAACGGTTCAGAACAACCTACGCTGATCCTGATTGGTGGGTTGATCATCGAAATCTTGGTGTTTTCCTTGCTGGTGATGCTCGCGCGTTCCAACCGTCGCGCACAAAGCTATGCGCGCCAGCTTACGGTGGATTTGCGCGCAAAAACCAAACATCTTGAACAAGCTAACGCTGAAATCGAACAGTTCGTGTATATCGCATCGCACGATCTGAGGACGCCGGTACGAGGAATAGGCTATTTGGCTGACGTGATCGAGGAGGACCTCGAGGAAATTTACGGCCCCCTTGATGACCAGACCGAAATTAAAGCCCAGTTCAAAATGATCCGCGAGCGGGTAAACCGGATGAATGATCTTACAAGGGGAATTATGGAATTCTCCCGCATCGGCAACTACGAAGCCGAGGCACCACCCGTTATGCCTCTTGAGGAGTTGATCGAAGATTTCGTGGTAGATATCGGTGTTGATCGGTCTCAGATACGGCTTTCCTCAGAGGTCGATAAAATAACTTGCGACAGCCATAACTTCCGCCGTGTCGTCGAAAGTTTGATTACGAATGCATTCAAGTACCACCCCGATCCTGCGGCAGCGCAGATTGACGTGAACATAGAAGATCAGGGCAGCCGGCTGAAAGTTTCCGTCAGGGATAACGGGAACGGTATTTCACCGGAGTTCCATGCCAGAATATTCGACGTTTTCCAGACACTTCGCAAAGGAGAAGAGCCGGAAAGCACCGGTATCGGATTGGCCATCGTTAAAAAGGCAGTACAGCGCCACGGCTATAATATCGGAGTATCATCATCCGAAAAAGAAGGTGCTGAATTCACGTTCTTCTGGCCGAACACTCAATCATCCGAAGACCCGAAGTTGAGCGAAGTTGCTTAACATGGCGCGACAGATGAATATCCTGTTGGTGGAGGATAACCCGCTTGATGCAATGATTGTCGAGCGGACCATTTCAAAAATTGCGCCGGGTACCTTTATCGAGCGGGCGGAAGACGGAATAGAGGCGTTGGAGGTTATTAACTCTGGGACGCTGCCGATCCCGTTTATGGTTTTGCTGGACATCAATATGCCTCGGATGAACGGGCACGAGTTTCTGAAAGAGCTTCGATCGAACAGCGGCGCGTCCAGCAGCATCGTTTTCATGTTCACAACGTCAGATAGCGCGCAAGATATCGAGAAAGCCTATGCTGAAAGAGTGAACGGCTATATTGTGAAGCGCCACAATAAAGAAGGCATGAAGTCTGTCCTGCAAACCTTGCAAAGCTATTGGACGACTTGCGAGCTGCCATGCGGGCCAAACGAACAAAGCCTATTTTTAGCGTGAACCGGTAAACCCATTCCCATCGGTGATAGGTTGGTCGGGATACCTTCGCGGGTATCGTCGCCGGTTCAAATGGGGGCTGAGCCACACACCACTCTTCCGGCCGATACCACGCTGCCGAAACAAACGCGCCTGTTTCAGGTATTGCCTGGCGGCCCAGCCAATTTACGGAATTTCACCCTTTCAGGACTTTGCCGCCAAGTTGCGGTTTGTGCTTGCTTGACCCGCCGTTGCGTGGCGTTGCGCCAGAGCCTGCGATTGCACGGTGTTTCGATCTGCGGCCTCGCTGCCTGCGTGATTTTTCGTTGACTAATGTCCGAATGGCAGCAAGGATCGCGGCTAATAACACCTGCCGAGAAATGTGAAAGTTTTGTAAAATCAATGATTTAATCGACGTTTGCGTTTGACATAAATTCGGCGGCGGATGTAGGGAATTAGGCGTTGGATGCCTGACAGGCATCGATGTGGAGGGCATTGGAAGCAAGGGCATTACCCTTGAAACATCGCCGGAAATATCAAGCTCTGTCAGGGCATTAGGATGAATATTTTTAGGGAGATACAATGACATACTTCAAACAGGCTGCCTCTGCTGTTGCGCTGCTCGCGACCATGGCAGCACCCGCTTTTGCCGAATTCAAGCTAAGTGATCGTTACTCCGATACCGATGGCGATCTGATCGCAGACATCCCGGCAGACGCCGCTGATCAAATTGATCCGTCGACGCTGATTTTTGCCTATACTCCTGTCGAAGACCCTGCGGTCTACGCCGAAGTCTGGGCCGGTTTTCTGGACCACATGAGCGAAGTAACCGGCAAAAAAGTTCAGTTCTTCCCGGTTCAATCCAATGCCGCCCAGATTGAGGCGATGCGCGCTGGTCGTTTGCACGTCGCGGGCTTTAACACAGGGTCAAACCCGTTGGCTGTGGCCTGTGGCGGTCTGCGTCCTTTTGCTATGATGGCGGCCGAAGACGGGTCGTTTGGCTACGAGATGGAAATTATCTCGTACCCCGGTTCCGGCATCGAAAAAATCGAAGACATCAAAGGCAACAAGCTCGCCTTTACCTCCGAGACATCGAATTCGGGTTTCAAAGCACCATCAGCGATCCTCAAGGCGGATTTCGATATGGAAGCGGGCCGTGATTTCGAACCTGTCTTTTCGGGCAAGCACGACAATTCGATCCTGGGCGTTGCGAACAAAGACTATCCCGCAGCGGCCATCGCGAACTCTGTCCGAGCGCGGATGGTGGAGCGTGACGTGGTCAGCAACGACCAGCTTACCACCCTTTACACCTCGCAAACATTCCCGACCACGGGCTATGGCGTGGCCCATAACCTGACACCCGACCTGCAAGCCAAAGTGAAAGAGGCTTTCTTCTCGTTCGATTGGGAAGGGTCTGCCTTGGAAGAAGAGTTCGGCAAAAGCGGCGAAGCGCAGTTCATCGAAATCTCGTTCAAAAAAGACTGGGAAGTGATCCGCAAAATCGACGATGCGAACGGCGTCGTTTATAACTGCCAGTAACTTTCTCAGAACTAACCAAGACAGGCGGGCAAACAGCCCGCCTGTTGCATTTCGGAGCGCTCAGAATGCTGAAATTGAAAAACCTGTCGAAAACCTACAAGACGGGTGACACGGCCCTGAGCGATGTGACGCTCGAGATCGACAAAGGCCAGCTCGTGGGGCTGATCGGCCCATCGGGGGCCGGTAAATCGACGCTGATCCGATGCATCAACCGGCTGGTTGAACCGACCTCGGGCGAAGTATGGTTGGGAGATGTCGACCTTGCCCAGCTGGGCCGCGCGGATCTGCGCCACCAGCGCCGCCGGATCGGTATGATCTTTCAGGAATATGCCTTGGTTGAACGCTTGACCGTGATGGAAAATGTTCTGTCCGGGCGGCTGGGATATGTTCCGTTTTGGCGCAGTTGGTTGCGCCGTTTCGAGGCAGAGGATATTCGCCGCGCGTATGAGCTGCTGGACCGCGTGGGGCTGTTACAGCATGCTAATAAACGCGCCGATGCGTTGTCTGGTGGCCAGCGCCAACGGGTCGGCATTGCCCGCGCCCTGATGCAAACACCCGATCTGCTGCTGGTGGACGAACCGACCGCCAGCCTGGACCCGAAAACCAGCCGTCAGATCATGCGGCTGCTGACCGAGATTTGCGCCGAGCGGGGGTTGCCCGCCATCGTCAACATCCACGATGTGCCTTTGGCGCAATCGTTTATGGAACGCATTGTCGGTCTGCGTGCGGGCACGGTGGTATTTGACGGACCACCAACCGATCTGAGCGAAGCTGCGTTGACCGAAATTTACGGTGCCGAAGACTGGAATACGATGCGCCGGGAAGATGACGACGACGCAAGCGTCCCTTTGGATATCCAAGACGCCGCTGAGGTCATGGCATGAGCAGCTATCCCGGCACATGGCGGCGCCCACCACAAATTGTGTCGGACAAGCGTGTTCGCCTTGCCCTGCAATTGGGCGTCTTGGTGTATCTGGTGCTGGCGCTTGGGTCGGTCGAGGTGAACTGGCAACGCGTTTCCGAAGGGTTGGAACGCGGGCAAAGGTTTATCATGGGTTTCCTGCAGCCTGATTTCAGCAGCCGTTGGAAGGATATCAGCCAAGGGTTGATCGAAAGCCTGACGATGACGTTGACATCAACCGTCGTGGGGGTGCTGGTGTCGATCCCGTTTGGCATCGGTGCCTCGCGCAATATCGTGCCGCGCCAGATTTATGTGTTTTGCCGCGCGGTTATTGCCATCAGCCGGTCGTTGCAGGAATTGATTGTGGCGATTTTTCTGGTGGCGATGTTCGGCTTTGGTCCCTTTGCGGGCTTTCTGACGCTTTCATTCGCGACCATCGGTTTCATTGGAAAGCTGTTGGCCGACGAGATCGAAGAGATCGACGAAGCGCAGGTCGAGGCGATCCGGTCCACCGGTGCGTCTTGGCTGCAAATGCTGAATTACGCGATCCAGCCGCAGATTATGCCGCGTCTGATCGGGTTGTCGCTGTACCGTCTGGATATCAATTTCCGCGAAAGCGCGGTGATCGGAATTGTTGGTGCAGGCGGCATTGGTGCCACGTTGAATACCGCGATTGATCGGTATGAATATGACAGCGCCGGGGCCATCTTGCTGATCATCATCGCCATCGTGATGGTGGCCGAATACAGTTCAAGCTATCTGCGGAAGTTCCTGCAATGACCCAAACATTACCTCGTGAATGGGCGCACCGCGCCCCCGCCCAGCGTGCGATCCTGTGGCTGGGTTGGTTTGCCCTGGTGGCGCTATTTGTATGGTGCTGGCAGATCATGTCCAAAGACACCATTTGGGCCTTTGTTTGGGATGCGCCCGATCAGGCCTTGGATATCGGCAGCCGCATGATGCCGCCCAAATGGGCCTACCTGCCGCAATTGATGAAACCGCTGTGGGATACGTTGAATATCGCGACTTTGGGCACTGTTGGTGGTGTTCTTATCGCGATTCCGGTTGCCTTTCTGGCGGCGCGGAACACGACACCCTCAACCACGTTCCTGCGGCCCGTTGCGTTGTTTATCATCGTGACCTCGCGGTCGATCAATTCGTTGATCTGGGCGTTGCTGTTGGTGGCGATTATCGGGCCCGGCTTGTTGGCGGGGATCATTGCCATCGCGCTGCGGTCGATCGGCTTTGTCGGCAAACTACTATACGAGGCGATCGAGGAAACAGACCCCCGCCAGATCGAAGCGATTACAGCAACCGGGGCAGGGCCTGCGCAGGTTCTGACCTATGGGATCGTGCCCCAAATCCTCCCCGCATTCTGGAGCATCTCTGTCTTTCGTTGGGATATCAACATTCGCGAAAGCGCCATTCTGGGGCTGGTCGGCGCGGGCGGGCTGGGCCTTAAGATGAACGCATCACTGGCCATCTTGGCGTGGGATCAGGTGTTCGTGATCCTGCTGCTTATCCTCGCGACAGTGGTGCTTAGCGAATGGATTTCGGCGCAGGTGCGCAAGGCGATTATCTAGCCCGCGATTTCAGGTGGCGGGGCAAATCCGCCACCTGAGATATCCGCCCTGCCTAAGCGTTGACCACATTTTTGATAATAATCTGATCCATCTTGTCACCGTGCAGAATTGATACGTCGCCCGTGGTTTCCAAAATGGCGGCGTGGATGGTGGACAGGTCCAACGCGTTCGCATTGCGGAGCTTGGCAATCAGATCGCTTTCGGACACGCGGGTTGCGCGCAACGCATCATGCAAGATTACACCATCACGCATCAGAAAGACCGGCGTATTTTCCAGTGTATTGGCCACCATTTTGCTGCGCTGGCGAAGGATCGATGCAACAAACTGCACAGCAAAAAGACTGACCATCGCGGTCAGAATCTGGACAAGCCCTGTCCAATCACTGGCTTGGGATGCGCCGGCCAAAAGTGACCCCATTGCAACCGTCATGACAAAATCAAAATTGGTCATCTTGGAAAACGACCGCAAACCGACGATCCGCACCAAAAGAATGATCCAGCACAGGGCGAAAACACTCAAAAACCCGCCGCGGGCGATGGCATCAAGCATGGAATTGTCAAAAAACACGTGTCTACTCCTTGTTTGGCATAGGGCCTCATGGGCCGCGTCACTGAGGGGCTGAAAGCCGCTGCACGGCAACGCGCCCTGCACGAAACGATGTAGGGCAATCAGCCAAGCCCGCCAGAGAGACATCCAAAACTATCGTGCAAGCCGAGATTTTTTCCGATGCAGAGGCCTTACAATGTCAAAGGAAGGGCACCTATGGTTGGGCTTGCGGAGCTTAGGTTTTACGATGTTTTGGCCAGCTATTCCGGCTGAACAATCAGCAGGTGGTATAGGTGCCACGTGGCGTGGCCCAGCAGCGGCAGCACGACAAAAAGCCCTAGAAACAGTGGCGCTAGCGATACCAAAGTCAGTGTGGCGATGAAGACAGCCCAACCGAGCATGACGACCGGATTGCGTGCGATATAGCTAAAACTGGTCGCCATTGCAGTGACGAAATCGACCTCTCGGTCCAGCACCATGGGGATGGCCAGAACCGTGATCATATATAAAAGAAGCGCGAATATCGCCCCTACGATGGTGCCGACTGTCAACATAGCCAGCCCGTTGGGGGTCAAAAACACCTCGGCCGAGGATGAAATGTTGGACATCGGCGAGAGGCCCAGAAACAGCGCAAAGATCATATGGCCCAGAAAGAACCAGAACAGAAATATCACAATGCTGATGGCCCCGATCATGGGAAGAGACCGTTTACGCTGTAACATGACAACGCCCAAAACTTCCGATACGCCGGGCCGCTGCCCTGCCTGTAATTTGCGCGACACCTCGTAGAGGCCGACAGCGATAAAGGGACCAAGCAGCGGAAAGCCGAACACGGCGAGAACCAGCCAGAAGGTCGTTCCAGTTTGCCAGGTGATCCACGCCATTGCCCAAGCGCCGATCACGTAAACCGCGGCAAACCCAAGCCCAAATAACGGCGCGCGCCGCAAATCCGCCCATCCAAGTTTGAGCGCCTGCGACAGGTCTGCGACGGTGACAGCGCGCAACTGTGGCGCACCTAGGGGCGGCGTTCGATTACTTGCGGTTTCTGTCACGGCTGGCACGCTCCCCCCAGTTTCGGTGGCGTCACAGTGACATGATTTGCGCGCGGGTCCTTGACGTGGATCAACCTAAAACCGGCCGCGATTTGGCTGCGTTAACAACCCTTCAAGATAGTTCCCATAGTAGTTCTTAGCGAACAGCTTGGCGCGTTCTTCCATGTCCGAGACACTGATCCAGCCCTGATTGAACGCGATTTCGTCGGGGCTGCCGGTTTGCAGGCCTTGGCGGGTTTCCAGCGTGCGGACAAAATTCCCCGCGTCCAGCAGGCTGCCGTGGGTGCCGGTATCGAGCCAGGCATAGCCGCGGCCCATGCGTTGAACGTTGAGCAATCCGTCGTGCAGGTAGGTTTCCAGCAGGGTGGTGATTTCGAGTTCACCACGCGGGGACGGCTTGACGGTTTTGGCACGCTCAGAGGCGGTGTTGTCTAGGAAATACAGGCCCGTCACAGCATAGTTCGACGGCGGCACGGCGGGTTTTTCGATGATCTGGCGCGCTTGGCCGGTCTCGTCAAAATCCACCACGCCATAGCGTTCGGGGTCGGACACGCGATAACCAAAGACGGTGCCTCCAGTGGTTTGGGCGTCGGCTTGGGCGAGGATCTCGGGCAGGCCGTGGCCGAAGAAGATGTTGTCACCCAGAACCATCGCGGATGGCGCACCATCAAGGAAATCCTCGGCCAGCAGATAGGCCTGCGCCAAACCATCGGGGCTGGGTTGGGTGATATAGGTCAGCGACACGCCCCATTGGCTGCCATCGCCAAGCGCACGTTTGAACTGCTCGGCGTCTTGTGGCGTGGTGATCACCGCGATCTCGCGGATACCGCCCAGCATCAGCACCGACAGCGGATAGTAAATCATCGGCTTGTCATAAATCGGCAGCAGCTGTTTCGACACAGAAATGGTGATCGGATAAAGCCGCGTGCCGGAGCCTCCGGCGAGGATGATACCTTTGCGTTTGGGGGTCTGGGTCATGGGAAATCAGTCCTTGGTAACATCAAGTTGGGCAATAATTTTGGTCAGGCTGGCGCGCCAATCCGGGCGCGTGATGCCAAAGACGGCTGTCGTGGTGCTGCAATCCATCCGCGAGTTCAGCGGGCGTTTGGCAGGGGTCGGATAATCGCTTGAGGGGATATCGGTGACGGCACAGGTTAGCCCTGCCTGAGCAAAGATCGCGCGGGCGAAATCGGCCCAGCTGGCGTCGGGGGTGCCTGCGAAATGGTAGATGCCGGATTTTTCCGGATCGGATACAAGGCTTTGCGCGATTGTGACGCAAGCCTGCGCGATTTCGGCGGCACCAGTCGGGCCACCGATCTGGTCGGCGACGATGGTAAGCGCATCGCGGTCTGCCCCAAGGCGCAGCATGGTTTTAACAAAGTTATTGCCATGGGCAGAGACCACCCAAGAGGTACGCAGGACAGCATAGCGGCCACCGGCGGCCTCGATCGCTATCTCTCCGTCGCGTTTGGTCGCACCGTAAACCCCTTGCGGGTCGGTTGGGTCATTGGGGTGCCGAGGCTCCGATCCTGCGCCGGAAAACACATAATCGGTAGAGATCGAAACAAACGGAATATCACGTGCTGCACAGACCCGCGCCATGGCAGCGGGGGCCTGCGCGTTGATCAGGTGGGCCGTTTCTGTATCGCTTTCGGCCTTGTCCACGGCGGTATAGGCGGCCGCGTTGATCACGGCATCGGGCGCGTGCGCGTCAATCGCGGCGGCGCAAGCGGCGGGGTCGGTCAGATCGGCGGCAGCGCGGTCGAGCGCGATGATCTGGATACCTGCGCCGTCAAGCGCACGCAGTTCTGTGGCGACCTGGCCGCTGTGGCCGAAAACGAGGATCTTCATGCTGTGCCCAACCGTTCGCCGACGCCTTGGCGGTTTTGCAAGGCACGCCACCAGTCTTCGTTGGCGAGGTACCAATCGACGGTCCGCGCCAGCCCTTCTTCGACGGTGACCGACGGCTGCCAGTTCAGCTCGGTGCGGATGCGCGTCGGGTCGATCGCATAGCGCTGGTCGTGGCCCGGACGGTCCGTAACAAAGGTGATCAGATCGGCATGGGGTGCGCCGCTTGGGTGGCGATCATCCAGCAAGGCGCAGATCATCTTGACCAGCTCCAGATTGCTGACCTCGTTCTCGCCGCCGATGTTATAGCTGCGGCCCAACGCGCCCTTGGTCAGTACCGTTAACAACGCATCGGCGTGGTCTTCGACGAACAGCCAGTCGCGCACATTGGCACCGTCGCCGTAAACCGGGATCGGCTGACCGGCGAGCGCCTTGAGGATCACCACAGGCACCAGTTTTTCCGGAAAGTGGAATGGCCCGTAGTTGTTCGAACAGTTCGTCATGATGATCGGCAGGCCATAAGTCTCGCCCCACGCGCGCACCAGATGGTCACTGGCGGCTTTGGAGGCAGAGTAGGGACTGCGCGGATCGTAAGGCGTGTCTTCGGTGAACTTGCCGGTGGGGCCAAGCGAGCCAAACACCTCGTCCGTCGAGATGTGGTGAAATCGGAAACCGTCCGGCTTGCCAGCCCCTTGCCAATAGGCGCGCGCGGCTTCGAGCATGGTATAGGTGCCGGTGATATTGGTCTGGATAAACGCGCCGGGTCCGTCGATGGACCGGTCCACGTGGCTTTCTGCTGCCAGATGCATCACGGCGTCAGGCTTGTGCTGCGCGAATATCCGGTCAAGCGCGGCACGGTCGCAGATATCAGCATGTTCGAACGCATAAAGCGGGCTGTCAGCCACGCTGGCGACATTCTCAAGACAAGCCGCATAGGTCAGTGCATCGAGATTAACCACGCTATGCCCCTGTGTCACCCCAAGCCGCACCACAGCCGAGCCGATAAACCCCGCACCACCCGTTACCAATAGCTTCATCTATGCACCTTCAAACGTAAACGGGCTGTTAAGATCAGCCAAAGAGGGCGCATTCGCGTCCTTATCTGACAGCACGGGCGTCAGGTCGCCCATGTCCCAGTCGATCCCGATATCGGAATCATCCCACGCTACAGCGCCTTCGGTGGGCTGCGCGTAATAGTCGGAACATTTATAGATAATCTCGGTCTCTGGGGCCCGTGTCACAAACCCGTGGGCGAACCCTGCAGGCACCAGCAACTGCTTGCCGTTCTCGAAGCTCAACTCGACCCCGAACCATTGCCCATAGGTCGGCGAGCCCTTCCGGATATCTACCGCCACATCGAACAAAGCCCCACGCCCGCAGCGCACCAGCTTGTCCTGCGCATGGGGTGGTGCCTGAAAATGCAGCCCGCGAATGGTGCCCGGCGTCATCGACAGCGAATGGTTGTCCTGCACAAACGGAATGGTAATCCCGTGTTCGGCCATGGCTTTCGCGCTGTAGCTTTCCGAGAAAAACCCCCGATGATCCCCAAAACGCGCCGGCGTAATCACCACAACACCCGAAAATGGCGTCTGCTCAATCTGCATGTGAATAATACCTTTGCACGCTATATCCCTTGTTAAATGACTATCGAAACTAGCGGTACCTGTCGATTGCTTGTGCTAAATCATAACGAAAATTGGGTCAGACGTATCGGCATTAACCGCTGGGGCGGGCAACCTTGCGCGCTGCAAGACGCTGGACGTTCCTAACGGACAAGTTAAAACTGAAGCACCCCAGCTGTGAAAGCGTGCAATGAACCTTCTTCGCCTAAATCATCTGCCTGACATCGCCGCTTGCGGGGTGGATACGATCATTGACGTGCGATCCCCCGCTGAATTTGCCCAAGATCACATTCCCGGCGCGATCAATCTGCCGGTTCTGTCGGATGCGGAACGTGCAAAGGTCGGCACGATATACAAGCAGGACAGCAGCTTTATGGCGCGCAAGATTGGCGCGGCTTTGGTGGCGCAGAACGCGGCGCGGCATTTGATGGGGCCGCTGGCGGATAAACCCGGTGGCTGGCAGCCGTTGGTCTATTGCTGGCGTGGCGGGCAACGGTCGGGGTCGTTCGCCACGATTTTGGAGCAAATCGGCTGGCGGGTGCAGTTGTTGCAAGGCGGATATCGCAGCTATCGGCGGTTGGTGGTTGATAAGATGTACGACACCCCGTTGCCCCACAAGCTGACCCTTATTGAGGGCGGAACGGGTACCGCAAAAACGCGGCTGCTGCATCATCTTGCCCAAGCCGGGGCGCAGGTCATCGACCTTGAGGGGCTAGCGAACCATCGGGGGTCATTGTTCGGTGCGCGCGATGGTGGGCAGCCGTCGCAAAAGATGTTCGAGACGCGGCTTGCAGCGCAATTAGAGAATATGGACCCGACCCGCATGACATGGATCGAGGCGGAAAGCAGTAAGATCGGGGCGCGGGTGGTGCCATCGGCCCTGTGGCACGCGATGCGCGATGCCCCCCGGATCGAAGTGCAGGCCCCGATGGCCGCGCGTGCCCGGTTTTTGGCGACGGCCTATGCAGATTTGACGGATAATAGCGGACGGCTGCATGATCAGATTGATATGCTGCGCCCGTATCACGCCGCCAATGTCATCGCGGCGTGGCATGCGTTGGCGGATGAGGGCGCGTGGGAAGAATTGGCCGCCGGATTGATGCAAGCGCATTACGACCCCCGCTATGCCAAATCCATGGCGCGGTCCGTCACGGCGGATCAGGTGATCGCGCTGGATGATCTGGACGAAAGCACCCTAGCACAAACGGCACAGGATTTGGCGCGGCGTGTTACTTGAGGGTTACAGATGGGGCACCGTCTTGAAGCGTGCCGATGATCCAACCTTGCAATCCCTTGCTGTCAAGCTGCCTTAGGGCATTTTCGGCTGCCTTTGGGGGGAGCGCTGCGAGCAGCCCACCAGCCGTCTGAGGGTCATGGATCAACGGATCATCAATCCCTTGGGTCGGCGCATTTTCGCGGTTGGCTTGCAAAAGCGAGGACGCGATCCCAGCGTCAGACAAGGCGCGCGCGCCCTGATAAACCGGAATATCGGCTTGGCGTAGGGTTGCGCGCAAACCTGACGCTTTGCACATCGCCAGCACATGGCCTGCCAAACCAAATCCGGTCACATCCGTCATTGCGTGGGCATCGCGCAGGATTTCGGCTTGCTGTGATTGCGGTTGTTCCATAATCGCGAGCGTGTTGGCAACGTCGCGCCCACGGGCTGTTCCGTCCATATGCGCCGCCATCATGACGCCAGATCCGATCGGGCGCGTCAGCAGCAAGACATCATCGGGCTGCGCGCCAGAAATGGTGATGGGCATCGTGTCGCGTGTGCCGGTGACGGTAAAGCCAATGGTCAGTTCAGCCCCCATCGTCGTATGCCCGCCAACCAACGTGGCCCCCGCGGCGTCAAAGACTGCGCGGGCCGCATCAGTGATTTCGCGCAAGCTGCGGGCCTGAAGGGGCGGGGACATGCGCGGTAAAATCAGGCTGGACAGGGCAACCTGTGGTGCGGCCCCCATTGCCCAGACATCGCCCAAAGCATGAACAGCCGCGATGCGTGTCATCTGAACGGGGTCGTGGATCATGGCGCGCAGGTGGTCTGTGCTGAGCACCTGAAACCCGCCGCCCGGCAGTTTGACGACGGCGGCATCGTCCCCCACGCCTGTTACCACCTGCGGGTTTGAGCGTATATCGAGGGTCGACAGGGCATCGGCCAATAGCGCCCCGCCCACCTTGGCCCCGCAGCCACCGCACAGGGGTTTTTCCTGCATGATCTCGCGCGCGCCCAGGGCTGTTGTGCCGGGGACCTGAGCTGGTTTCATCTGAGGCAGGTGATCAAGCTTGTCCATAAACGCGCGGTCAATACGGTCCTTCCAGCACCATAGCAGCGGACCGGAAAACGCTAGCCCGAATTTTTCCGCCATCGCAGATTTACCGCCAAGGGAAATCAGCTTGAGGTAGTTCTTTTGCGGTTTGAATATCTTGCGGGGGCCGCCCGTTAATGCGGCACGCAGATTGTGGTGCAACACGGGGGCCGCGCGCACGGCAAAAACACCGGCCTTGGGGCGCGGCGCAAATGGCATCGCGGCACAGTCGCCGACCGCAAAAACGGATGTATCCCCCTTGATGCTTAGGTCGGGCGTTGTCTCGATAAATCCGTCGATCAGGGGCAGGTCGGTATTGGCCAGCCACCCGTGCGGAAATGCACCCGCTGCACCGACGGTCAATGCCGCTTGCACGGGTTCTTGCCGCTCAAGCACGACCTGAGACGCGTCGATCTGCGTGACCCGCGCGTCAGTGCGCAGGGCAATGCCAGCCTGCGACATCGCGTTCAGCAATTTGCGCTGTGCAGCATCGCCGACCCCAGATATCTGCGATCCTGCCTCGATCACCGTGACTGCGGGTTCAACGCCCGCTTGTCGCAACGCATGCGACATCGCGAGGGCCAGTTCGCATCCTGCAACCCCGCCGCCGATAACGGCAACTGTAGGGGCGACGGACCCATCCTTTGCAGCCGTGACAAAATCACGCCAGCGCTGCGCGTAAACATCCAACGGCTTGGCCCCGACGGCATTATCGGCAAAGCCGGGTATCGACATTTCCGCCGTGATGCCAATGTCGATCGACGCGACATCATAGGCGATTGGGCCTTGCCCTTCGACTGTGATCAGGCAGGCGGTGCGGTCAATATCTGTGGCATGGGCCAAAATCAGCCGCGCCCCAGCGAAACGGCACAGACGCACCAGATCAATCTCGAGGGTGTCACGGCTGTAATGCCCCGCCACATGGCCGGGCAACATGCCGGTATAGGGCGCGGTCGGGCCGGGGTTGATCACCGTCAGCCGCGCACCGGGCAGCGGGTTCATCCCCCATTTTCGCAGCACCAAAGCATGGGCATGTCCGCCCCCAACCAACACAAGGTCTTGGGTCAGGGGGACATCAGGCGTATTCATGTTGCGCGCTTTCTGGATCAGGGCTGCGGTTGTCATATCGCGTTGATCCCCAAGGATCAAAGCAGCAGCCAGTGGTTGCAACCGAAAGTGAACTGCGTGACAAAGAATGCACAGCACTTTTTCCTGCGATAAGGCCGATCTTTTTGACACTTCGCATTCTGCATACTGCCGACCTGCATCTGGATTCGCCTTTGCGTAGCTTGGCGTTAAAGGATGACCGCCTTGCCGCGCAGGTGCGAGACGCCAGCCGTCATGCGCTGGAAACGATGGTACAGTATTGTATCGACGAAGGCGTCGCGGCGTTCTTGATTGCGGGTGATCTGTACGACGGTCAGGAACGCAGCGCCAAAACCGCCGCTTATCTTGCCGGGCAAATGCAACGGCTGGCGGATGCCGATGTGCAGGTGTTCTATATCAAAGGGAACCACGACGCGGAAAACCCGATTGCTGGCGAAATTGCGTTGCCCGCCAATGTGCACGTGTTTGATGGCAAGGGGGGTATGGTCCAGCTGGGCGATCATCCTGTCTATATACATGGTGTCAGTTTTCGAGGCCGCCATGCACCCGACAGTTTGCTGCCCAAATACAAGGCCCCGGTGCCGGGTGCTGTGAACATCGCAATGATGCATACGTCGCTGATGGGGGCGGCGGGCCATGACCCTTATGCGCCCTGTTCGGTGGCGGAACTGGCGCAGACCGATTTTGACTATTGGGCGCTTGGGCATGTGCATAAACGGCAGGTGCATGGGCAGAACCCCTGGATCGTGATGCCGGGCATGCCCCAAGGGCGCGACATCGGCGAGGCAGGTCCGAAATCCGCCACCATCCTGACAGTGCAGGACGGGAAAATCGACGTATCGGAATTGCCCACATTCCTATTGGAATTTCGCGCCTGCGACTGTGTCGTAGAGGGCGCTGAAACAGATGACGACGTGCGCGATGCCTTGCGGCACTGTTTAAAGGCCGAGGCGGGCAGGGGTGCTGCGATCTTGCGGCTGCGGTTGACGGGGCAAACCACGATGGCTTGGCGTGTCCGGCAGCTTGCGGATTTCTGGCAGGCTGAAATCGCGCAGATGGCCGAAAACATCGGTGGGCTATGGCTTGAGAAGCTTTTATTAGATGTATCGCCGCCATCTTCGGCGCGTGCAGACAGCGCCGTGGGCGAAGTCGAGCACCTGATGCATGACGTTGCCACATCGCCAGCATCGCGGGATAATCTGGGCAAAGAGCTGGATCAGATGTTGGCGCTGTTACCCGCCGACCGCCGCCGCGATCTGGTACCAGATGAAGCGGCGCAAGACGCGTTGCTGGCCCGCCTGACGGATGATGCGATCCTGTCGATGGTCGCCAAGATGCGGGGGCAGGGCGAATGATGCGCTTGCGCCAGTTGGATCTGGACGCCTTTGGTCACTTCACCGGCCGCAAGATCGATTTTGGCGAAGCACCGGCAGGCGGATCGGATTTTCACATCGTCTTTGGCCCCAACGAGGCGGGTAAAACCACGTTGATGGAAGGCTATCTGCGTCTTCTCTTCGGCTTTCCGAAAAATGATCCTTATGCGTTCAAGCATCAGCGTGCCAATCTGCGTGTTGGCGGTGTGGTCGAAATTGACGGGACCGCACACAGCTTTACCCGGCTGTCCAAACGCGAACCCAATTTGCTGGATGCGCAAGGGCAGGTTACTCCTGACACTATACTAACGAATGCGCTGCGCGATCTGTCGGTCGATGAATATCGCAAGCTGCTGTGTCTGGATGATGAAACCATCGAGGCCGGCGGCGAGGAGATCACCAAAAGCAAAGGCGATATTGGCAAGCTGTTGTTTTCGGCGGCGGCGGGGATCAGTGATCTGTCGAAGGTGTTGGAAGATGTGAACGACAGATCGCGTGATATTTACCGTAAAGGTGGCACGAAATCAGAATTCGCCGTGCTGAAGGCGGAATTGGCCGAGGTCAATCAGCAGATCAAAGACCAAGACGTGAGTGCATCCGCTTACCGTGCCTTGCGCAGTGACCTTGAGAATGCCCGAACGCTTGAGACCGGATTACGGGGCGAAGAGAACGATCTGGCCCTGCGCAAGCTAGAGCTGGAAAATCTGCTAAAAGCGCATCCTTTGGCAGCACAGTTGCGCGAGCTTGAGCAGCAGTTAAAACCCATCGCCCATTACCCAACCGCATTGGACATCGATCCTGAACAATTGCTTGATCTGATGACCAAGCGCGTGGCGCTGACGGCGGCATATGATCAGGCGGTTCACGAGATAGAAGCGATTGCTGCGCAGCGCGGCGGTGTGGTTGTTGATCCGAATGCGCTGGATGCGGCGGATCAGCTTGGCGCGCTGGAAGAATTGAAAAGCCGTGCGCAAACAGGATTGCTGGATTTGCCACGTCGTCAGGCCGAGCTTGACCACGAACAGGCAGAGTTACGTGCGCAGTTGTCCGGAACCTTGTTGCCCACCACGGGTGATTTGGGCCGCTATGTTCTAGGCGAAGCTGATCTCGCGACGATGGAGCGGCTAAAGGCAGAACTGACCGATGCTGACAAGGCATTTGCCACTGCCCACCAAGAAGCACATGACGCGCAAGCCAAGCTGCAAGAGGCCATGCGCCAAGTCGAAGAGGCTGGCCTGAACGTGACGGGCGATCCGAGCTTGGATCGGGTGATCGCGACAGCAGATGCTGAAGACATTTTGGCGCGGCACAGCGAGGCCGAGCATAGACTTGCAACAGCAACGCAAGCGCATGTTGATGCTTTGCGCAAGTTGGCCCGACCCGGTGTGAAATTCGATACGCTGCCCGAGATACAGGTGACCCCGGCCCAAGCTGCCCAGCTAAACGCGGAGTTGGCGCAGGCACAGCGGGCTGCCGACACCACCGCGCAACAGCGGGCGGCGACGCAGACGCGGTGGGATCACGCGCGAACGCAGGTCAAGCTGTCGCAAGCGCAGCCCGATTTGATTGATGACGCAACAGCCGCTGCCACACGCGAAACCCGCGACGGCTTGTGGCAGGCCCACAAGGCCAAGCTGGACGCCGCATCGGCCAATGCGTTCGAGACGGCGATGCAGACAGATGATGCCCAGACCAAGCTGCGCGCCACCCAAAGCAAAGAGATCGCCGAAACCCGTCAGGCGCAGCGCCACGAGATCGAGGCCAGCGAGGAACATGAACAGGCCAAGGCCCGGCATGATGCGGCGCTGGATGTTGTGGAAAAGCTGAACGCGCAGTTGGGCGGCTATCTAGAACAGCACGGGTTGCCCCTTGCCCTAGATGCAGATGATTTCGCACGTTGGGTAGGTGACGCTTACCAAGCGGGCGAGGCCGCCGCCCAGCTTGTCACGCTTGAGACCGGACAAGCAGATTTGCGTGCGCAGGTGCACCGCCTGAAAGAGACCCTATACACTATACTAGGTGTGGATAGCGGATCACTTGCTGGCGTGTTGAGACTGGCCAAGGCACAGCTTGCTGGGGACGAGGCCCATAAACAAGCGCTGGCATCTGCCCAAACAGGCGCAAGATCCGCCAAAGTCGAAGCAGACCGCCGCAGTGCTGCCGAGGAAAAAACCCAAAGCATAAGAGATGCGGCGCGGCGCAATTGGGCAGACGCGGTCACACACTATATACCAGACCTAAAAACGGACCCCCTGACATGGGACGGAACCCGCGCCCTGCGCGAGATCGCACAGACCGACAAAACGATCCGCAAGCTGCGCCGTCAGGTCGAAACCATGTCCGCCAATATCACCGAGTTCGAGCGCGGCCTGGATGAGATCAAGCTACACAGCGACACCGGCAAAACCGCGCTGGAACGCTATGCCGCTTATCAAGCGCAGATTGCCGAGGCCAAGGAGCTTGCCCGCCAAAGCCAAGAGCTGGAAACACGACATGCCCATCACCAGACTGCAGCAAAAGAAGCGGCGCAGCAGATCAAGGTGCTGGATGAACAGGTGCAGCTGATCGCGCAGGTGTTTGATGCGGCGATCCCGACGCAAACCCTAGAAGACCTGCGCACCGCGACAACCGTTGCCCGAAATGCGATCGATCTGCGGGCCAAGGTACAAGATACGCTGACCACACTATTGTCGGTCTTGGGTGTTCCATCATCCGAAGCGGCCACCGCGTTGTTAGATAGTCACCCAGCTGATGCGTCCGAGGTCGCGCTGGATACTGTCACCCAAGACTTGCTGCGAAGCCGGACGGCATTGGAACGGGCGATTGAAACGCGGACGGCTGCGCAAATAGCCTTGAATGGTGTGGGGGCTGATAACGGGGTTGCCTCCCTTGTCGCGCAAAAGCGGACAATCGAGGCACAGATGGAAGACGCGGTGCTGCGATACCTTGAGGGGCGCTTTGGTCATATCCTCGCGGAAGAAGCGATCCGCCGGTATCGTGATGCCCACAGAAGCGGCATGCTGGCAGCAACCGAGAAGGCATTTAAAGAACTGACAAACGGGGCATATGGGCAGCTGAAAACAGTGCCGACGCGGAACGGGGATATTCTACAAGCTGTGCAAACATCCGACATGACGCTGAAAGAGGCCGCCGACATGTCCAAGGGGACACGGTTCCAGCTGTATCTGGCATTGCGTGCCGCGGCCTATGATCAGATGGCGCAGAACGGGCGCATCCTGCCGTTCTTTTGTGACGACGTGTTCGAAACCTTTGATGAGGCCCGAACCCGCGCGGCTTGTATGCTGATGCAGCGTGTTGGGCAGACCGGGCAGGCGATCTATCTGACCCATCACCAGCACGTCGTGGATATAGCGCGCAAAACCTGCGGTGATCAGCTGCGCGTCCATCAATTATAGGGCGCATATAGGGCAGGGACCTGATTCCTGCCAAATCCTGTGAACGAGTCGCCGATTCCGGTGCGATTCCACCGAATGTGAATCGCTTCACACCACCAAAACACCCGAAATGATTGAAAAATGGCGTTTCCGGCTGCTTGCTTGCGTGGCACAGCAAGAAATCGAATGCCTGAAACGCCAGTAAAACAGGCTTTTGTGAAGGTTTTTTGACTAAAGACGAAAAAACCGAAAAAAGGGGTTGCGGGTATTTGGAACAAACCTTAGAAC
>TARA_R110002126_G_scaffold23981_3_pt1 | contig 40545 bp, 33 predicted proteins | sample TARA_R110002126 | Tara Oceans TARA_R110002126 (sample SAMEA4397536) | marine metagenome | biome: Polar Biome; feature: [DCM] deep chlorophyll maximum layer (ENVO:01000326); material: water (ENVO:00002006), including particulate matter (ENVO:01000060) such as... | depth 30 m | reverse complement strand
TTTTTTTTTCTTATAATTACTCTTTTTGGTATTGAAGTGCAATAAATTTAATAGTTAGCCCTGATAGCAAAGGCATCCTTTATATCCTCGTTCTTAAAACGAGGATATAAAGATAAAGTGGATAGCAGGAGGGATGGTGTTTTTAGAATAACTATTTCTGCTCCTGAAAATCAGCATAAAAAAAACACCGGCCTTTCGACTGGTGTTTTAATACTACAAAAAAATATAACAAATAATCAATTATTCTACTAACTCTGTTTGGTTTCTAAAAACCAATTCCCCGTTGAAAGCGTCGAGCAGTATGATACTGTCTGTAGCGATTTTTCCAGCTAGAATTTCTTTAGAGAGGCTGTTTAATACGTCTCTTTGTATCACACGTTTCACTGGTCTGGCACCAAACTGTGGATCATAACCTTTCTCGGCCAGATACGCTATAGCTTCAGGGGTTGCATCCATGGTGATTCCTTGCAGTGCGAGCATTTTGGTCACACTTTTAAGTTGTAAACTAACAATTTTAGTGATGTTAGCACTAGTCAATGGCGTAAACATTACGATTTCATCGATACGATTAATAAATTCTGGACGTACCGTTTGTTTCAATAAACTGAGCACTTCGGTTTTTGCGACCTCTGTGGCTTCTTCCATGCTGCCTTTTAGATTTTCAAATTTCTCCTGAATAATCTGGCTTCCCATATTAGAAGTCATGATGATAATGGTGTTTTTAAAATCGGCGAGACGTCCTTTATTGTCGGTTAATCGACCTTCGTCTAATACTTGTAACAAGATGTTAAACGTATCGGGATGTGCTTTTTCTATCTCATCTAATAATATTACAGAATACGGTTTTCTACGCACCGCCTCCGTTAACTGACCGCCTTCATCATAGCCTACATATCCAGGAGGTGCTCCCACTAAACGGCTCACGCTATGGCGTTCCTGGTATTCACTCATGTCGATACGGGTCATGGCATTTTCATCATCAAAGAGGTATTCTGCCAATGCTTTTGCTAATTCGGTTTTACCAACACCAGTTGTTCCAAGGAATAAAAAGGTTCCCACGGGTTTTTTCATGTCTTGTAATCCGGCGCGGCTTCTACGCACAGCATCACTTACGGCCTCAATCGCTTCTTCCTGACCTACGACACGCTGGTGCAATTCAGCTTCCAGATGCAATAGTTTTTCGCGTTCGCCTTGCAGCATTTTCATAACTGGTATTCCAGTCCATTTAGCTACTACTTCGGCAATATCTTCGCGGGTTACTTCTTCTTTTATCAGGGAGCTTCCGCCAGCTTGGTTTTCAACTAGTTCCTTATGTAAAACATCCAGACGCTCTTGGGCTTCTTTGATTTTACCGTAACGAATTTCGGCTACTTTACCATAATCGCCCTCACGTTCTGCTCTTTCAGCTTCGTATTTATAATCTTCGATTTCTGTTTTTATTCCTTGAATACTATCGACAACATCTTTCTCTGATTTCCATTTCGCATAAATTTCGTTTCGCTCTTCTTTAAGATTGGCTAAATCCATTCCTAAAATTTTGAGTTTACTTTCGTCTTTTTCTCTTTTTATGGCTTCGATTTCAATTTCGAGTTGCATCACTTTTCGATCCAAAACATCGAGTTCTTCGGGTTTTGAATTGATTTCCATACGTATTTTTGAAGCGGCCTCGTCCATTAAATCAATAGCCTTATCCGGAAGAAAACGATTGGTAATATAGCGTTGTGATAATTCGACTGCAGCGATAATCGCCTCATCTTTTATCTGTACTTTGTGGTGTGTTTCATATTTTTCCTTGATACCACGCAGGATTGAAATAGCACTCTCAGTATCTGGTTCTTCGATAATTATTTTCTGAAAACGTCTTTCGAGCGCTTTGTCTTTTTCGAAATATTTTTGATATTCATCCAATGTGGTTGCCCCAATAGCACGCAGTTCTCCACGAGCCAAGGCAGGTTTCAGGATATTTGCTGCATCCATCGCACCTTCACCACCACCAGCGCCTACAAGTGTATGAATTTCATCAATGAATAAAACAATATCGCCTTCGGCAGCGGTTACTTCTTTGACCACTGATTTTAGACGTTCTTCAAATTCTCCTTTGTATTTGGCTCCAGCAATTAAGGCTCCCATATCTAGTGAGAATACGATTTTGTCTTTCAGATTATCTGGAACATCACCGTCAACAATACGGTGTGCTAAACCTTCAGCAATTGCGGTTTTACCTACACCGGGTTCTCCCACAAGCATTGGGTTGTTTTTTGTACGACGCGTTAATATTTGGAGTACTCTTCTAATCTCTTCGTCCCGACCAATTACTGGATCTAATTTCCCTGCTTTGGCTAGTTCGTTTAGGTTTTTAGCGTATTTATTTAAAGAATTATACGTTTCTTCGGCAGAGGCGGAAGTCACTCTTTCTCCTTTTCGCAATTCGTCTATAGCGGCTTTCAGTCCTTTTTCGGTTGCACCTTGATCTTTTAATATTTGAGCAACCTTACTTTTAGAATTAAAAATAGCCAAAATCAAATGTTCGATTGAAACGAATTCGTCGTTCATTTTTTTTGCAATAGCTTCTGCCTCGTTTAAGGTAGAATTTGCCGTTCTAGAAAGCATTACTTCGCCTCCAGTTACTTTGGGGAAACTTTGTATGGTGCTGTCTAAAATTTGGATAAATAGCGGCACATTTACATTTAGTTTTTTTAAAATGAAAGGAGTCACATTTTCGTCCACTTCAAGCATGGATTTGAATAAATGTTCGTTTTCTATTTGTTGTTGGCCAAAACCTTCAGCTAGCTGCTGTGAATGCTGGATGGCTTCCTGTGATTTTATAGTAAATTTATTTATGTTCATGATTTTATAATTTTAGAGTTATTATGGTAACTTTGCAACTTGATAATCAATTTATATTCCATTACAATAGTACAGACAATATGGCGTAAAGAATATGATTTTTATCATATAACCAAGTCAAAATGACTTAATTACAGACAAAATATGAGTTTTTTAAAAAATATCTTTGGTGGCTCTTCGGAGAATGAAAATGAATCGGCACCTAAAATGAACTGGAATGCTTTAACTGATTTGGAGCAGCTAAATGAGATTGTTTCACTTTCTAATGAAAAACCAGTGGTTATTTTCAAACACAGCACTCGATGCAGTATTAGTAGAATGGCTTTGAAACAATTTGAAAATGAGTTTGATCTCACAGATAAAGTTACACCTTATTTTTTAGATTTAATAGCGCATCGCGATATTTCTAACGACATAGCGTCACGATTTGGAGTGATGCATCAATCACCACAATTATTGTTGATTAAGGGAGGGAAATCGATTTATGATGTTTCCCACAGCGATATTGATGCTGAAGCTTTGAAGGGGAAAGTATAGTTTATTTAGCTAGAAAAAAATACCGCAAATTCGCAAATTATTATTTGTTGGGTTTGCGGTTTATTGTTTTTAAAAAGTCCCACTTGAACCGCCACCACTAAAATCACCACCACCAAATTCTATATTTGACTCGGTTGTAGTTTCTGGTTTTAAGCCTAGTTGGGAAGCAATTAGTATTTCGGCATTCAAAAAAGCATTTGTTTTTGTTAAACGATCAGGCTTAAATGTGATTCCAGTTTCTTTGTTTTTGAATTTTTTTATAGCAAAATAAGTAAAAGCAAAGAGGAGTACACCGCCAAGGGTTAATGCAATTTCAATAGGTAAAACAGCATAATAAAATCGGATGGTATAAATAGAAAAACCAAGTGCTAAGAACCCAATCCAAAGCATTATTCTATCTTTTTTTAAAATCGAATAAACTAAATAAAATAGGGGCACTGCAAAGGTAAAACCATAAAAGAATGGTGCGAACGGAATATCACTATTTGGAGCAATGGCTGCACCAAGTAATGCAACTGAAAGTTCTCGTACTACCAGATAATTTCCAGAAAGATAAAAGAGTATTAGGCTGAAACTATTTGCTAAAGAAATTCCTTTGTAATAAAATGGGTTTGTTGTTTTTGGTACGATTGTTTTACTAATAAAATAGATTGCTACAGCAAATAACATCATTACAAAAGGTAAAACGGTTTTTCCGATGCTACCCAATTCAAACATCGCGTATGTTAGCGTGGCTGTTAGTGCTAAACAAAATAATAGCGCCATGGAGAGATGTAAATAACGGAGATAGCTAATTAATGCGGTAAGTGTTATAATAGACGCAATTACTATTTCGTTTCCATCTGTTAAAAGTCCTATGGCTACAGCCAAAGTTAATTGGGATCCTACTATAAAGGCATCATCTAATCCATGACCATAAAATTTTAGACGTGTCATGACTTCTGCTCCCGCAAAACCAACGGCCGCATATAGAAATACAATAACTTTAAAATTTTCACCTATTGCATTTTCGCCAATTAAAGTTAAGAAACCACAAATAGAGGAATATAAAAAACTTCCCAATACGAAAAAAGCCAGTCTGATTAATAGGTTGTTACTACTTTTTGGGATTGTTAGTTGTTTAGAAATCCCTTTATATTGTTCGCTATCTATGAAGCTAGCTTCTTTTAAAGAATGTGCTTCTTCGACTAGAGTTAAATTCTCTAATTCCACTTTATCGTATACTATCATCGCTACTATTTTTATTGAATTTTTTAATAAGGCGAATAAAAGAGATTATAGAAATTATGAAATAAAAGGGTACAAAAAAGAAGAAAGAAATTAAAAACTCATCAATATTTAGAAGCTCAATGCCTTTAAATAAAATAATATTAACCCCAATATATGCATATACGATAGTGAAAACAAAAAGAGAAACAGATTTGACTTTATAACTGGACGTATAAAAATAATACAAGGCAGCAGCTAAAATAACTGCGAATATTAACCAGTATGGTTCAAATAAATTATTGACACAGGAAATACTAATAAGGTGTAATCCAAAAGTTAAATACACTAAAGTAAAATGTTTTTTTAATCCAATCTGATTACTGTAAATCGACCAAAGAACAAGTACAATTCCTAAGGCAATCGCCGAATAGCTTAAAGTATTTGTTTCGTAGAAATCATTATTAAGCAATGCTTGTGGACTAACCGATAAACCAATGTATGCAGCCAACCCAGTGATTGCAATGGATAAGATGCTTTTGTTGTCAAAATAATAGGCGCAAAAGAGTCCGATTACTGTGGGAATTAAAGTAGCTAATCCATAATGAGTACCAAAAGCGGTGTATTGAAATTGCAAATAGCCTATAAAAATACAAGTCAAGAGAATAGCTGCAAGAATGAGGTAATCATATATTGGGTTTTCAAAATTAGTTTCGCCTTTTTGAAATCCAGTGCTATTTTTAAAACTAAAATAATAACAAATGATGGCTACCACTAATAATAATGATAAGACAGCAATATGACCAATAGTATCAATGTTTTGATAAATCAATATTCCAATTCCTGTCGTAAAAGACAAAACAGAAAGGTATAGAAACAGTTTCAACTCGGTATTTAGTGAAAAAATTTCCAAACTTCGATAGGCTTTAACTTGTTTGAATTGGGCATCCGTTATTAATTTTTTCTCAAAAAGGGCTTGAGTTGCTTGTTCTTCAAAGGGATTCATATTTATGATTTAAATTGGCTACTATTCAAATATATGTATTCTTTGTTGATTTTCTATACGACTATTTTTTGTACACTATAATTTCAAAAAAAAATCCATTCAGTTAAGAATGGATTTTTAAAGTAGTCAGGTATGGAGCAGTTTTTAAAAAGCCAATTTCATCTTTTCTTTTATCTCTGCCAAACATAAATTATTTATACTTCCTTCATGAGTATGTTTGGTCTCTTTTGGGGATTCATAAGTTCCATTCTCTAATTGTTCCGCTACGGCTTTGTATGCGTCTCTAAACGGCATTCCTGCAACAACCATTTCGTTTAAAGTATCTACTGTAAACAAGTAGTTGTATTTTTTATCGGCTAGAATATTGTCTTTTACTTTGATGTCCTTTATCGAGAAAATAGCAATATCTAAACAAGCTTGTAAGTTTTGAATGGCCGGAAACAATCCTTCTTTCAATAATTGTAAATCTCTGTGGTATCCACTTGGAAGGTTATTAGTAATTAAAGTGATTTCGTATGGTAAAGCTTGAATCTTATTGCATTTTCCACGAATTAATTCAAAAACATCAGGATTTTTCTTGTGTGGCATAATACTAGAACCTGTTGTCAAGTGCGCAGGTAAACCTATAAAATCAAAATTCTGACTCATATAGACACAGACATCCATGGAGAACTTCGCCAAAGTTGCAGCAACGCTACTCATAGCAAAAGCCAAAGTTTTTTCTGATTTTCCACGACTCATTTGTGCGGCAACCGAATTGTATTTTAAGGTTTCGAACCCCAATTCTTTTGTAGTGAATGTTCGGTTGATAGGGAACGAGCTCCCGTATCCTGCAGCAGAACCTAACGGATTTTGATCTACCACTTTCAAAGCAGCATTCAACATCGTGATATCATCAATTAACGTTTCTGCATAAGCAGAAAACCACATTCCGAATGAAGATGGCATAGCGATTTGTAAATGCGTGTAGCCAGGTAAAAGTACATTTTGATACTTCTCTGCGGATTCCATTAGTAAATCAAAAAGCGATTTGACTTGGTCTTTTAGGTCAATAACAACGTCTTTTAAATACAGGTTGACATCGACTAGAACTTGGTCGTTACGAGATCGCGCAGTGTGTATTTTTTTACCCGCATCTCCCAATTTGACGGTCAGTAAGTATTCAATTTTGGAGTGTACATCTTCAAATGAATCTTCGATTATAAAGTTTCCTTCAGCAACATCAATAATGATTTCGTTTAAAGCAGCTACTAAAAAATCAGTTTCAGTAGTGGTTAATAAGCCTATGCTTGCTAACATTTTAGCGTGAGCAATAGAGCCCAAAGCATCATATTTAGCTAGAACCAAATCCAATTCTCTGTCGTTACCAACGGTGAATTGTTCGATTTGTTTATCAGTAGGTATTCCTTTTTCCCAAAGTTTCATAATTTTTTTGTTTCAGGTTTAAAGTTTCAAGTTGTTGGTTTGAAACTAAAATAGTTTGTTTATTTCATTTCCAGATTTTCTAGCCCCGATAGTAGCGGCATCCTCTTGTGGCGGTTTTTGCCACAAGAGATATAGCGTATAGCGGGAATAGCTCCTAATTATTTTATTGCTTTAAAAAATCTCCCAGTATTTTAATATACAATTGGATCCCTTCTTTAATTTCGTTTACATATAAAAATTCATCTGCTGAGTGCGACCGCAGCGTATCTCCAGGGCCTAATTTTAATGATTTACAGCTCAAAACCGATTGGTCAGAAAGTGTAGGAGAACCATAAGTCGTGCGTCCTAAAGCAATTCCGGCTTGCACTAATCCGTGCGATTCTGGGATAGACGAGGAGCTTAAATTCATAGAGCGTGGTGTAACCTCTGCATTCACATTGTCTTTTACGATTTGTAAAATTTCGTGATTAGTATAGCAGTCGTTGACACGGATATCGATAACCAAATCACATTCTGACGGAACGACGTTGTGTTGTTTTCCGGCATTGATTTGGGTAACGGTCATTTTTACAGGACCTAATTGCTCTGATATTTTATCGAAAGTATAGTTTTTAAACCATTCCATAACTGGAATCGTTTTGTAAATTGCATTATCGTCATTTTGATGTGCGGCGTGACTTGGCGTTCCTTTTACCTTAACATCTAAGACCAATAACCCTTTTTCGGCTATAGCCAATTGCATTAGGGTAGGTTCGCCCACGATAGCACATTCTAATTCTGGTAAATGTTGTAGAACACTATTTAAGCCTTTTTTACCGCTACTTTCTTCTTCGGCAGAGCCAACAATTACAATGTTGTAAGGTAAATTTTCTTTGGCATAAAAATGGACAAAAGTAGCTAACAAAGAAACCAAACAACCACCAGCATCATTACTACCTAAGCCAAATAATTTACCGTCTTTTACAAAAGCATTAAATGGATCGTTTGTGTAGGCTTGGTTGGGTCTTACAGTGTCATGATGCGAATTTAAAAGTAAGGTAGGTTTAGCAGTATCAAAATGCTTATTGTATGCCCAAACATTATTGTTTTCTCTTTTGAAAGGGATATTGTTTGAATTGAACCAGTTTTCAATCAGTACAGCCGTCTTATCTTCTTCGCTTGAAAAAGAAGGAGTCTCAATTAGCGCTTCTAAAAGGGAAATTGCTTCTTGTGTAAGGATTTCGATGTTTTTCATTTATGTTGTTTTTTAAACACGGATTTCACTAATTAGCACTGATTAATTTGTGTTCATTTGTGAAATTTGTGTTTAGCATTTATAGTTGTATTGTTGTGCAAATAGCATCGTTGTTTTGTAACATACGATGGTGGCCAATTCGTATCTTTTGAACTCCTTTGGACAAGCTATTAAAGCAATTATCTAGTTTTGGAATCATCCCAGAATGAATGGCTTTTTCTTCTTTTAATTTCGAATATAACTCGGTATTCATATTTGCAATTACAGAGGAATCATCTTCTGAATCGAATAAAACGCCTGGTTTCTCGAAACAATAGTTCAAAGTTACTTCATAGACTTCTGATAAGGCAATGGCTAGTTCGCTGGCAATAGTATCAGCATTTGTATTTAATAACTGCCCGTTTTTATCGTGGGTAATGGCACAAAATACAGGGACGATTCCGCTAGAAAGCAAAGTTTCTAATAGTGGAGTATTCACCGATTTTACATCGCCTACAAAGCCGTAATCGATTGTGGGATGATTTCTTTTGTCTGACTGGATTAAATTTCCATCCGCTCCAGAAAAGCCCATCGCATTGGTATTTTGTCCTTGTAATTGAGCTACAATATTTTTATTGATATGACCGGCATAAATCATCACAACAACATCAAGCATAGGCGCATCAGTAATACGGCGGCCGTCAATCATTTGCGGAACTAAACCAATACTTTGTGCCATTTTTGTCGCTGACTTTCCACCACCATGAACAAGTACTTTATAGCCTTCAATTTTGGAGAAATCAGTAAGAAACTGTTTTAGCTCTTTCGAATCATCAATGATGTTTCCCCCAATTTTTATTACGGTAACGGATTTTTTATTGTCCATTTTTTAATATTTTTTGCAATACTAATTGTACTGCATAGGTTCTATTGTTAGCCTGTTCGATCACAATTGAATTTTCACTATCAATTACTTCATCTGTGACAATTACATTACGTCTAACGGGTAAACAGTGCATGAACTTGGCATTGTTTGTCAGTTTCATTTTAGCGGATGTTACTGTCCAGTTTGGGTCACTATTAGTGATTTTTCCGTAGTCACTATAACTGCTCCAGTTTTTAGTATAGATAAAATCGGCATTTTCAAATGCTTTATTCTGATCGTATTCAATCTTCGAATCTTTGGTGATTTCTGGATTCAATTCGTAGCCTTCAGGATGGGTAATTACAAAATCGGCGTCTTGCAACTGCATCATTTCCACAAATGAATTGGCTACAGCCTGAGGTAAAGCTTTAGGATGTGGCGCCCAGGATAAAACGACCTTTGGTCTGTGTTCTGTTTTGAACTCTTCCATGGTAATTGCATCAGCAAGGGATTGCAAAGGGTGTCCCGTTGCACCTTCCATATTAACGATAGGTACGGTGGCATATTTTAAAAATCCAGCCATTACAGTTTCGGCATTGTCTTTTTCCTTGTCGACCAATCCAGCAAAAGCTCTAATAGCGATGATATCACAATATTGAGATACTACTTCCGCAGCTTCCTTAATATGTTCTGAAGCACCTTGATTCATGACAGCTCCATCTTCAAATTCCAGTGTCCAACCTTCATTGGTAAAATTCATAACCATGACGTTCATTCCTAAATTTAAAGCCGCCTTTTGAGTACTCAAACGGGTTCTTAAACTTGGATTAAAAAACAACATCCCTAGGGTTTTGTTCTTTCCTAGTTTTTTATTTTTAAGAGGTTTGCTCTTAATTTTAATTGCCGATTTCACCCATTTAGAGAGAGAGTCGATATCTTTTATTGAAGTGTAATTCATAATAGGTTTTATTAGACACTGATTAAACGGATTCGCTATCGCGAAGACACGGATAAGAGCGGATTTTTTTAAATGCTTTATGTTTTTCTTTTGCGCTGCTCAAGGCGCGGATTTATTTTTTTCTATTGTTTTCAAATATTTTTCTTTTAAACTCTGGTTTTTTGCCAAAATTGAGAAGCAAACCTACTTCGCAATCTGTGCTTCTTAAGTAATTCAAAATTTGGTTTTCAAAGTCTTTAACAATATAATCGACTGCTTTTAATTCAAGAATAATTAAGTTCTCTACTATTAAATCAGCATAATATTCGCCAACTTCAGCTCCTTTGTAGTAAACTTTGATTTTCTTTTGAACTTCAACTTGATATCCTTTATTTTTCAATTCTAAATACATCGAATTTTGATACACTTTTTCCAAAAATCCATATCCTAATTCGTTATAAACTTCGTAGAAAGTTTTAATAATAGCATCTGTTAATCTTTGATGTAGTAATTCCATATTTTAAAATCTGTTTTTATCAGCGTTTTCGCTTCAGCGAATCGGTATTATCTGCGTCCCAACTTTTAAATTATTTTAGTAAAAGGTATTTTGTTTTGTAAAGCATTCAAAATGAAATTGTCATTTAAACCATTTACAACCCAAGTCTCGATATTGGCTGCTTTAGCAATTGCTGCCGCTTCGATTTTAGATTGCATACCACCAGTCCCTTGAGATGATTTATCGTCACCAACCTCTTTGTTAAGAACTTGTAGGTCTGTAACTAAAGTAATGGTTTTAGGTGAGGTATCATGGATAGACGATTTTGTGTATATTCCATTTGTATTGGTAGCGATGATTAATATATCTACTTTTAGTAAAACAGCCGCTAAGGCTGCTAATTTATCATTGTCACCAAATCGAATTTCATCAGTTGCAACGGTATCATTTTCATTGATAATTGGAATATAATTGTTCTCGACTAATACATTGATTGTATTTACGATATTGACTTTTGATTGGTCTTTTTCAAAGTCGGAATAGGAGAGTAGACACTGCGAAGTAAGCAATCCTAAATCACTAAAGTTTTCGTGAAAAATCCGCATTAAATGTGGTTGCCCAATGGAGGCCAACGCTTGTTTAACCACTATTTCTTTGCCTTTACTTTCCAATTTTACAAACTGTTTAGCAGCAGCGATAGCACCTGAACTTACAATAATAAACTCGTATTCCTCGTTTAGAGCGGCTATTTGCATTCCGATATCCTCAATCTTTCCTCTCGAAATATGATTGGTTTCTCTGGTAAGTGTATTTGTACCTATTTTTAGTAATATTCTCTTTTTAGCCATTGTATTTAACCACAGAGGGTTTTTTATGTGTTTACTTTTAACCGCAAAGGGCACAAAGTTTTTTTATTTTTAATCTTTATAAACGCGAAGGGCTTAAATTTAATTTCTCAACGAAACTTTGATAAACGCAAGATTCGCTATGCGTTGTGTGACTATTTTATAATCTTTATTTTCTGTATTTAATTTTAAAGATCTTCAATCAAAAATCATTACCTAATTTGTCCGTCTCCGTAAATATACCATTTATTAGTAACCAGGTGTTGCAGTCCTATTGGACCTCTTTGGTGTAATTTGTCTGTACTGATAGCAAGTTCACCACCAAGACCCAATTGACCACCATCAGTAAACCGAGTGGATGCATTATGATATACCGCTGCCGTATCCACGTTTTCCATGAATTCTTGTGCAACAGCATCGTTCTGAGTGATGATGGAAGCCGAATGGCCTCCACAGTATTTGTTTATTTTTTCGATTGCTTCTTGATCAGAATTGGTACTTCCAATCACGATCTTGTAATCTAAGAACTCCTCATACCAAATCAAATCAGATTCAATTTGTTTTACACCAGTTGCTTTTGCAACAGCATCATCTCCTAGTACTATAACATTAAATAGTTGAAGCTCTCTAATAATTTGCTTGGCAAAAATTTCCCAATTTGGTAAATTTGTATCAATAAGTACTTTGTCCAAAGCATTACAAACAGATATATTAGATGTTTTTCCGTTGACGATAATGGCTATAGCTTTCTCAATATTCGCTTCGGCATTTACATATACAAAATTATTTCCTCTACCGCTTACAATTACTGGGCAAGTAGCGTGTTTCTTAACAAAGTTAATTAGGTTTTCACCACCACGAGGGACGATTAAATCGACTTTTTGTGTTGGTTTTTCTAGAAAAGCTTGCGTTTCTATTCGGTCATAATTCAGATATTCAACCCAAGAAGTAGCTACATCATTATCTTTTAAGGCTTGATGCCAAAGGCTCACAATTTTTAAATTCGACAGTAAAGACTCTTTTCCGCCTTTTAGTAAAATTTTATTTCCTGATTTGAATGCAATTCCGCCCGCTTCAACAGTAACATCCGGTCTTGATTCATAAATGATTAAAATAGTTCCAAAAGTAGCCGTTTTATTGCTGATTTTCAAACCGTTTTCATGCGTAAAATTGAAACGAACTCGCCCCACAGGATCTTCTTGACTGGCCAATTGTTGTAGGGAAAGAATCATTCCGTCAATCTTAGTATCATCAACTAGCAAACGTTTCTCCATAGCCAAATCATCACCGGAATAGTTGGCAAGATCTTGCTGGTTTGTGGCTTTTATAACTGTTCTTTCTTGTTCGAGAAGCGCAGCCATTCGACTTAAAACGGCATTTCTTTTATCTATTGGTAAAATTTGGCTCATGATTATTATTTTAGTTCCACTAATGATTCTTGCAAAGCCACAATAAAAGTATCAATTGCAGCTGTCGTAATTGTTAAAGGAGGAAGGATTCTTAATAAGTTCTTATTATTAGCTCCACCGGTGAAAATGTGTTTTTCAATAATCATTTTCTTTCTCAAAGCGCTTACGTCAAAATCAAATTCGACGCCTAACATCAATCCTCTTCCTTTTACTTTGATGATTTCGGGAATCACTTTTATGGCTTGCATGAAATATGCTTCTACTTTTTTTGCGTTTTCCATCAAACTCTGACTTTCCATTACCTCTAAAACAGCAATACTTGCGGCACAAGCCAAATGACTTCCACCAAAAGTAGTTCCTAGTAAACCATAGCTCGCTTCAAAATGAGGAGCAATTAGAATTCCACCGATTGGAAAGCCGTTACCCATTCCTTTTGCCATGCATATAATATCAGGTTTGATGTCATGAAATTGATGTGCAAAGAACTTCCCGCTTCTTCCAAAACCTGATTGTACTTCATCCAAAATTAAAACAACATCATTCGCCTTGCATACTTTTTCTAAGGCTTGAAAAAACTCGGTCGTTCCTTGGTCTAATCCACCTACACCTTGAATAGGTTCAATGATTACACAAGCGACATCGCCTTTTATCAATTCGGCTTCCACTAAATCTATTTCGTTCAATGGCAGGAAAGTAACTATTTGTTGTGCGTTAATAGGTGCTACAATTTTTTTATTATCAGTTGTTGCTACAGCTGCAGAAGTACGCCCATGAAAAGCATTGTGAAAAGAGACAACTCTGGATTTATTGGTATGAAAAGAAGCCATTTTTAAAGCATTTTCATTGGCCTCAGCCCCAGAACTGCATAAAAACAAGCTGTAATCTGTATAACCTGAAAGTTTTCCTAGTTTATCTGCCAGCTCCACTTGCAACGGATTTTGAATTGCATTCGAATAGAAACTCAAATTATCCAGTTGGGCTTTTACTTTGGCTACATAATATGGTTGTGTGTGACCTATAGAAATCACTCCGTGACCAGAGTATAAATCTAAATATTCGATTCCTTTATCATCTGTAATGATACAATCTAATGCTTTTACTGGAGTGATAGGATATAATGGGTAAACGTCAAATAAGTTCATTGTGTGTATGTTTAAAAGTTTAAGGTTTAAAGTTTCAAGTTCGTATTAACCTGAAACTTTAAACTTGAAACAAATTTTTAGAATCCGCTCGGCTTCAGGTGCAATCCTGTAGATTCCTCTAATCCAAACATTAAATTCATGTTTTGGACGGCTTGACCTGATGCGCCTTTTACTAAATTATCAATTATTGAAGTAATTAGTACCCGGTTTCCTTTTTTCATTAAGCTAATGATGCACTTATTTGTTTGCACTACTTGTTTCATGTTGATGTTCGTAGTGGTAACGGTTACGAAAGGTTGGTCTTTATAAAAAGCTTCGTATTTAGCAACCAAATCTTCTAAACTTTCTTCTACAGTAGTATACAGAGTTGCAAAAATTCCTCTTGCAAAATCTCCTCTGTTCGGTACAAAAATCAATTCGTTTGTATAATCAGCTTGTAATTGGTTCACACTTTGGTTAATCTCACCTAAATGCTGATGATCAAATGCTTTGTAATGCGACATATTATTTGATCTCCAACTAAAATGTGTAGTTTCTGACGGGCTAACGCCTGCGCCGGTACTTCCTGTTGTAGCATTGATATGTACATCGTTATTTAATAGCCCGTCAGCTGCAAGCGGTAGTAAAGCCAACTGGATTGCAGTAGCAAAACAACCTGGATTTGCGATATAGTTGGCGTTTTTAATATTGGCTTTATTCAGTTCAGGTAAACCGTAAACAAATGATTTTCTTTCAAATTGGTTGTCTTTCGTCAATCTGAAATCATTTCCTAAATCGATGATTTTAGTATGGCTGGCAAATTGATTTTGTTCTAAAAACTGAATCGATTTTCCATGACCTAAACACAAGAAAACGACGTTGACGTTCGGGTTTACAGTATCAGTAAAATTCATTTCAATATCTCCCATTAAATCATGGTGCGCCACTGATAAAGGTTTACCGGCATTTGTAGTGCTGTAAACAAAATCAAGCTTTGCGTTAGGGTGAAACATCAAAATTCTGATTAATTCTCCTGCGGTATATCCTGAGCCTCCTATAATTCCAACATTAATCATAATTCAAGTCGTTTACAGATGAAAATATGTTTTGGGCATTTCCTAGTATCTTGATAAACCCTTTCGCATCATCAGATGTCCAAGCATTGTTCATTTCGCCGTATTGTCCAAAACCGGTGTTCATCAAATCATTATCTGATTCAATTCCGTCAAGCGTAAAGTGATATGGTTTTAAAGAAACGATAACTTTCCCGTTTACTGTTTTCTGAGTGTCTTCAAGGAAAGCCTCGATGTTTCTCATTACAGGATCAAGAAATTGTCCTTCATGAAATAACATTCCGTACCAGTTTCCTAGTTGTTCTTTCCAGTATTGTTGCCATTTACCAAGAGTATGTTTCTCTAATAGATGATGTGCTTTTATAATAATTAATGGAGCAGCAGCTTCAAAACCAACTCTTCCTTTAATTCCGATAATCGTATCACCTACGTGCGTATCTCTACCAATAGCAAAGGCATTTGCTAATTTTTCAAGAATAACAATATTATCAATAGGTGATTTTTTTATATTGTTAATCTCCACCAATTCTCCTTTTTCAAAGGTTAAAGTCACTTTCTCTTCGCCTTCTTTTTGTAACTGTGAAGGGTAAGCATCATTAGGAAGTGGCTGATCTGACGTTAATGTTTCTTTCCCTCCAACACTTGTTCCCCAAAGTCCTTTGTTGATAGAATATTGTGCTTTTTCCCAAGAATAATGCACTCCGTTTTTTGATAAATAATCCACTTCCTCTTGTCTTGATAATTTCAAGTCTCTGATAGGGGTAATGATTTCAATTTCGGGCGCGATTGTTTGAAAAATTAAATCAAAACGGATTTGGTCATTCCCAGCGCCAGTACTTCCGTGAGCAATTGCAGTTGCACCAACTGATTTTGCATATTTTATAGCTTCAATAGCTTGAAAAACACGTTCGGCACTTACGGATAAAGGGTAGGTGTTATTTTTTAAAACATTACCAAAAATTAAGTACTTAATGGCTTTGTCATAATATCTGTCTACAATGGTTAGGTTAGCGTGTTTTGCACTTCCTAATTCGTAGGCTCTTTCTTCAATTGCTTTTAATTCGGCGTCATCAAAACCTCCAGTATTGATTAATACGGTGTGAACTTCATATCCTTTTTCGTTTTTTAAATACTTAAGGCAATATGAGGTATCTAAACCTCCACTATATGCTAATACAACTTTTTTCATTTCGATTTTATTTTTTTCCAACTCCCTCTCCATAGGAATGGGAGTTGGGGTAGGTGAAAAGTATTATTAATTATTTTATTCTTCTCGTTACTTTTTCTCTTTTGGCTCTCTCCCTTTCGGGGAGGGCTGGGGAGGGGATTAGTCTTCTAAAAAAAGGGCTTGTTTAATTTTTTTCAATCGGTTCCAAATCCGGACATTAAAAGGGTGTTTTGGTGGAACTTTAGCTTTTTCCTTAGGGTCATAAAGCATTCCAGTACACAAACACATTTTGTTCTCCTTACTTTTTAGGATTTCATAATTAGTACAAGTTTGACATCCTTTCCAAAAACTTGGGTCAGTCGTCAATTCAGAAAAAGGAACAGGCTTGTATCCTAGTTCAGAATTGATTTTCATTACGGCAAGACCCGTTGTGATTCCGAATACTTTAGCATTTGGATATTTTTCCAAAGAGTAATCAAATACCTTTGACTTAATTTTCTTTGCTAAACCTAAATTTCTGTAATCTGGATGTACGATTAACCCTGAATGTGCGACATAGTTGCTATCTTGCCAACTTTCGATATAACAAAAGCCAGCAAAAGTACCATTGTCTAAAGCGATGACTGCATCCTTATTTTCCATTTTTTTCAGGATATATTCAGGAGTTCTTTTTGCAATTCCGGTTCCTCTTAATAAGGCAGATGATTCTATAGTATCACAGATAATTTGTGCGTACTTGAAATGCTCTTCTTGGGCTATAACAATAGAAATATTCATTACAAGAGTTGAATTTTTGAGTTAAAAAATGATATGTACGTAGGTTTTAAAATACATTTTTTGTTTCCATGAATAAAAAAACAAAAATACGAAATTATAGTCCAATAAGTTGAATAACAATAGAGTACTGTAAAAGGTATACTGATTTTGGAAAATACTATTCCAATGGAAAATAAATGTGATTTCAAAACGGCAAAATAATAAATGAATAAAAATATTTACAAAACAACTTTGGAAACTATACTAATAGCGTCCGTACTTCGGGTGAAGCAGTAGGTTTGATTGTCCGTGAGATTGGATTAATATTTAAATTTGTATTATTCATTACTGCAAAAGTACACTATTTTCTATTACTTGATACTAACTTTATGCTTTCTAACAAAATTTCAATGCTTTGTTGTATTTCAAAAAAACCTCCTTGAGAAATAAGGTTCTCAAGGAGGTTTTTTTCAATCGTTTAATTTCTAAATGGATTTCTGCTGATTATATCTTTTATTTTTAATTTTAAATCTTCGGCGGTATCATAAACCATTTGCTCATTAGTTGGAAAAAGCAACCTACTGTTATCAAAATAAGGATAGTAATTATCGTCTGATGCTCGCCTGTCCCCTTTGTATTTGGAGTAAATATTTTCAAAAACATTTTCAGCAGTCAAAGGAAATGATTGTAAAAGACGGTTATTTTGGTAATTTACATAATCTACAATAGCTGTAATTTGGCAAGATTTGAATTGTCTGAATTCATAAATCCGAACCGTGACATCTCTAAAATTATCCACCATGATTACTTTACCATCTTTATCTAAGACCTCTTTTCCATTATCGTCTAAAAGTTTTCTGGAGCCATCCTTGATTTTACGTTCTTTTACGAATTCCGTCTGATTGATTTGCTCTGGTGAAATATATATTTGATTGAAACGAATAAGCATACCGTAATCATAATTAATGCCTTTTTGTTTGTAGGTGTGGTACACTGTCCATTTGTCGTTCAGACCATACGTACTGAAGTCTAATAGTTCGTTTTGTAAACGAGCAGGGATAATCATATTGGTTTGGTTTATTGTTTCTACCATTACGTAATCAGAGCCCTTGAATAATGCGTTGTCCATAAGACTCAAAACATCTTTATAATTAGGGTTTATCTGATTCAAATATTGTAAATCATCATACGCTTTACGGTAATTCATTTTATTGTCTGTTAATAACAACCTTTTGGAATTAGCATATAAATAGGAGGAAAGGGCATTTTTGCTGTCTATGATTTGGTCGTTATATTTGTCAAAGGGGAATATAGCATTTCGGCCTTCTCTAATTAATCGTAAAGGGAGTATTGGTTTTATTTTTTCCTGACGCTCGTTGAGTTGGAGATAGGTATTATACATTTTTTCTAATTGGGCAGGATTAGCGTCTTTGGCCAATAAATTTATAGCATTCAAATCGCGCTCTTTCGCTTTAGCAAAAGCTTCTTCTAGTAAATAGATGTAATCCTGTTTTCCTTTTTTGTCTTTATTGGTACGTAAGTTAGAAACTGCTTTATTTATAGCCGCGTCATAGTTACCGGAGCTTAATAAGTTCTGCGTGCTCTTCACACCACAGGAAGCAAGAACGATTGTGAGAGAAAGTAGGAGTAAAGCTTTTTTCATATTTAATAATTTTAAACAAATATATTTTATATAAGTTATGATTTCAAAATTGATGCCATAAAAAAACCATCAAAGTTGATTTGATGGTTTAATTAATTTGAATTAAAAGCCTTTTATATTAAGGTAATTTGTGGGTAAAAAATGAGATTAATGTCCTCCTCCTTCGCTTTCAATGTGAGTGATACCTTGTCTTTTTAAGATTTTAGGACAGTAGTAACCATAAAATCCTAAATAAGCAAAACCAAGTAGTGGTACAATGTAAGAGAAGTGCGTCCATGAAATACCAAATATTCCATTAGGACTAGTAAGATCTATATCGCAAATACTTCCTTGAACCAAAGGGATAACCCCTCCTCCAAGAATCATCATGATTAAGAAAGAAGATGCTTTTCCAGTGTTTTTACCCAATCCAGCTATAGCTAAATCAAAAATAGATGGCCACATGATCGATAAGAATAAACCTCCTGAGATAAAGAAAAATTTAGCAATTTCAGTATCTGTACAAACTAATCCTGCAAGCATCATTAGTAAACCCGATATTCCAAAAAGCATTAGTGTTTTTCCAGCATTTTTACCACCTACAAAACTTACTGCAATAAATAGTAAGATCCAGATTGGGTAAATGTAAAATGAAGAAACGTCATGTTGAGCAAAAACATTAGCGCCAATAATAACTCCAAAGGCTAATGCGGGTACGATGAACTTAAGAGCTGTATTTACAAGGTTTGAAGTGTTAAAAACATTTACACCACCGTTCCAGCGACCAATCATTAAACTTCCCCAATACAAGGCGATAAACGGAGATATAGCATCCTCTAAGATTCGGCCAAATTCTACTGTATGTAATAAAGCGGGCAAGTTACTGATTATAGTTACCTCTGTTCCAACGTAAATAAAAATGGCTAACATTCCTAAATATAACTGTGGGTAGTCTAGAATTCTAAATGAATCAGTACTGTCTGTAATAACAGCTTTTTCAACTTTGGCTGGGTTTTCAATTTTAGAAAAATTCATAAAAATGGCAACCACAATAAAAGCAACTCCTAAAATTATAAATGGAAGCTTTATGTCTTCTAAAGAAAGTGATGTTTTTTTATCTTGTCCCATACCGAATAATGCAATACCTAGTAAAATTGCACCAATTGTAGTTCCAAAAGAATTTACTCCACCGGCTAATGTCAAACGATGCGCACCAGTTGCCGGGCTTCCCATTTTAATAGCTAAAGGATTAGCTACAATTTGCTGAATTGAAAAACCTAGTCCTACTGTAAACAAAGCGGTAAGAAAGAAAGGAAAGCTTTCCATTGTTGCTGCAGGAACGAATAAAAATGAGCCAAATGCGGAGAGTAGTAAACCCGCAGAAAGTGTTTTTTTGTATCCAAATTTCTGTAAAACATCAACTTTTAGTGATATTAAGAAGAAAATAATTGATCCCACAAAGTACGCTACATAGAAGGCCCAAGCTACTAGTTGAGATTGAACTTGTGATAAGGTAAACACTTTTTTAAATACGGGAATCAATATATCATTGGCAGACCCAACAAAACCCCAAAAGAAGAAGACGATTACTAATGAAATAAATTGGCCCCATTTAGTTTGTAAATTTTCTGAACTCATAATTTTAAGGTTGGTTTTTTAAGATTAGATTTTATAGAACGGCAGTAAATGTATTTGTTAAGTAAATTAAAAAAAAATATATTCGAATAAAAATTATTAGAATTACAGAATAATCAATAATTGTTAAAGAAAGTGTTTTTTTTAAGATGTTTTTATTGAAATATTCTATTTTGGTTGTATTATTCTAAAATTTTATTTTTCACATCTTTACTGTAATTACGGCCTATAGGTAAGGTATAGGAATGTATTTGGATTCTATTGCCTTCTATAGATTTAACTTTTGTTAATGCAATCGTATATGACTTGTGTATTCTAACAAATTGCTCGGCAGGTAACTCTTCTGATAATGAGGTCAAAGACTTATGAGTAATATAGGTTTTATCTTGGGTAACTACTTTTATATATTCTTTCATTCCTTCGATAAATAATATTTCATCAATAATGATTTTAACCATTTTTTTATCGACTTTAATAAAAATGTGAGATTCAATTTTGTTAGTGTCGATCTTAACATTGTTTCGAATGTTAAAATCGGCTTCGATTTTATGGATACTTTTTATAAAGCGTGGCAATGGGATGGGCTTTACTAAATAATCTAAAACATCTAAGTCGTAGCTTTCGGCCGCAAATTCTCTAAAGGCAGTTGTGATTACTATTTTAGTTTTATTCTCAAGTAATCGTATAAGTTCAAACCCAGTCATCATGGGCATATTAATATCTAGGAAAACAGCATCGACGTTATTGTTATTAATAAATTCAAGTGCTTCAAGCGCATTATTAAAGGTACCTGTGACTTCAAAATTCACAAAATTGCTAAAGTAATTTTGTAAAATCTTTATCGCTAATGGCTCGTCATCTATCAAAACACATTTAATTTTCATTATCAATTGGTATTTGTAGTTGAATGATATAGTAATTCAGCTTTATTTTCTGCTCTAGGATATAGTCGCTTTCGAAAAGTAGATTAAGTCGCTTTCTAATATTTGCTAATCCAATTCCTTTTTTTTCTTTTACTTTTTGCGAAAGTACAAAGTTATTTAGTATTTCGAAATCTAATTTAGAACCATTAATCGTTTTACAATTAATCTGTATTTTTAGGTTATCATTATTAATCCCTCCATGTTTAAAAGCATTTTCTATCAGCGAAATAAAAAGCAATGGAGGCACTTTAACGTCCTCGATATTTGACTCTATATTTATTCTTACTTCTACATTATTAAAACGGAGTTTTTCTATTTCTATATAATTTTGTATATAATCAAACTCTTTTATTAAAGGAACTAATGTAGTTTCTTCAATATCATATAATACATATTCCATCAATTTTGAAAGCTTAATTATCACATCAGGAACCTTGTCTGATGACTCTAATGATAAAGCATATAAATTGTTTAGGGTATTAAAGAAAAAATGAGGCTGAATTTGATTTTTTAAATATTTCAACTTCAATTTAGATTGATCTTCCATTATAGCCCGATTTCGTTCTCTCTCCTTTAACCATATTAATGTTAGGTATAATGATGAAGCTATTGCCAGTACATATAATTCTCCTATACATACAGCTACAATGTGATTGATATCAAAAGGTTTGTATTCTCTATTGGCTTCTGGCCATATATCTTTAGAAATAAGATAAAAAGTCAATTCCGTTTTCAATAAATAAACAATCATCAAACTGATCAATAATCCGATGACATACTTAAAATATTTAGAGGTCAAGACATAACGAGGAATAAGAAAGAATAAATTAAAATAAACCAAAGGGATGTGTAGTGAAAACTCTAAAATATTAGACTTAAATGAATAGTTGTAATCATTAAAATAGGCTCCCCAACGAAGAAAATTCATCAAAAAAAACAAACCCCAAAACCAAAGATGATTTTCAAGCTTAATGTCAAATTTTAATTCCTCAATTTTTTTCAATTTTTCACAAGATATAGTTTTTAAATACTACTATTACAATACTAATGTTTTACAATTCTAAGTATTATTCTCAATAAAAACAATATTATTTTGAATAAAATTCTATTTTCGAGAAAAAAACATAAACATACTGAAATATCTGAAAATTTAAAAAACACATTGTAGTTGAAATAATGTCGTTCGTTGAAGAAATGATACTGTTGGTTTATTTTATTTTTTTTTGAAAACTCTTGCTTCTAAATTTACGTCATAACTAATTAAAACCAATAAAAATGAAACAAATTATTCCAATCTTTATGATTCTTTTCACTGTTCAAGTTTCGCTTGCGCAAATGAAAACGATCAAAGGTTCAGTAACAGATGCAATTGGCTCTCCTATACCTGGAGTCAATATTAATGTTAATGGAGAAAACACCTCAACAAGTACTGACTTTGACGGTAACTTCTCTCTTCAAGTTGCAAAAAGCAAAACATTAACTTTTTCTTATTTAGGTTTAGAGACAAAACTTGTGGTGGTTGGAGAATCAAGTATAATTAATGTACAGATGAAAGAGGAGGCCAGCAATTCATTAAATGAAGTAGTCGTTACTTCATTAGGTATTAAGAAAACAAGAAAATCACTTACGTATTCGGCACAGGAATTAAAAGGTGAAGAACTAGTAAGAGTGAAAGACGCTAACATTATCAACACTATTGCAGGTAAAATTGCAGGTGTTGCAGTAACAAAAAGTGCTGGTGGGGCAGGAGGATCGACAAAAGTTGTGATTAGAGGTAATTCATCAGTTAGTAATAACCAACCATTATATGTAATCGATGGTATTCCTTTATTTAACGGTTCATCAGGTCAGCCAAATGATTCTTTTGGTAGTAAAGATGGTGGGAATCGTGATGGTGGTGATGTAGTTTCATTGATTAATCCAGATGATTATGAAGGGATGACTGTTCTAAAAGGTGCCGCAGCTTCAGTATTGTATGGTAGTCAAGGTGCTAACGGAGTGATTTTACTTTCCTCTAAAAAAGTTAAAGAAGGAAGTTCTTCATTAAAAGTATCCTCTGTGACAACATTTGAATCTGCGGCTTTCTTGCCAAAATTTCAAAATGAATATATCGCTGTTCCAGGTGGAGAAGAAACTTGGGGAGCAAAACAAAGTTCTAATGATCATGTAAAAGATTTTTTTAATACAGGAAATACTCAAATTACATCATTGGCATTTTCTACGGCATCGGCAGGATCGTCAACAGCAGTATCGTATGCAAATACGAGTGGATCAGGAATTATACCAGAAAATAGTATCAAGAAAAATAATTTTGGAATTCGTCAAACGGGTACGTTTTTCAAAGAAAAATTAAATGTTTCTGCAAATGCAAATTATACCACTCAAACGATAATTAACAAACCAGTAAGCGGATTGTATTTTAATCCTTTGACAGGAGTTTACTTGATGCCTAGAGGAAATGATTTTAATGATCTGAAAAACAATTTCGAAGTTTTTGACCCATCAAGAAATTTAATGGCGCAAAATTGGGTAACTAATAGAGATATATTACAAAATCCGTATTGGGCAATTAACAGAAATAAATCAGTAGATTCGAATACTTTTTTTAATGGCTCTCTTGCTTTAGATTATAAAATAAATAACTGGTTAAGTGTTGCTTCAAGATACAGTTTCAATCGTATTGATAGTAAATACGATAAAAAGGTCTACGCAACTACCCAAGGAACTCTTTCACATACAAATGGTAGATACATTAACATTAATTCTGTAAGTACACAGCGTTATGGTGATTTGATTGCTACAATCAATACGCAAATTAATGAAGATTTTAGTTTTAATGCTATCGTTGGTACAAGTATTAATAATACCATCGGTAATGATGCTACAACATTAGACTCGGGAATTGGTGGTGGCTTAAAAATTGCTAACTGGTTTACTTTAGGAAATTTTGTAAATAACGTTGGGAACATTCAAACATTAGGTTCGTCAAGAGAAGTACAATCTGTTTTTGCAGCAACAACTTTTGGATATAAAGACATGTTATTTTTAGATCTAGCAGCTAGAAATGACTGGTCTTCAACATTGGTTAATACTGATAAATCAGGATTTTTCTACCCATCTGTCGGGGTAACAGCATTAATCAGTGAAATGACAACTTTACCAGATTTTATTAATTATGGAAAAGTGAGAGCGACTTATGCTCAAGTAGGAAGTGATGTATTTGCCTTTGCAACTTCTCCTACTAATTCGTACGATGCTGATGGTTTTCATAAGCCACTGGTAGGACCTAGACCAGGTGCTTCATTAAAGCCTGAATTAAAATCAGAATTTGAAATTGGTACGGAATGGAAGATGTTTAATAACAAGCTTGGATTTGAAATTTCGTATTACAACTCGGAAACTAAAAACCAATACTTAGTGGTGCCAGCTCCTCCTACAAATCCTTATGGTTATTTAAACTACGGTTTTAACGCAGGAAGTATTGCTAATAAAGGAATCGAAATTGTTTTATCTGGAAAAGTAATTGAAGGAGATAAATTTTCATGGAATACTGCTGTAAATTATTCGAAAAACACCAACATAGTTAAGGAGATTCCAAGTGAATTAGGTGGTAAGGTTATTTTGACTCAAGCTGGAGTTAACAATTACAGATATATTTTGCAAGAAGGACAGCCTTTTGGAGTTATTGAAGGAGTAAACATAAAGAAAGATGCCCAAGGAAGAGTACTTCTGAATGCAGATGGAACGATTCAAAAAACTGGTTTTGAGATTGTTGGAAATTCAAATCCAGACTTTATGTTAGGTTTCTCAAACACATTCAAGCTGGGTGCTTTTACTGCAAATGTACTTATTGATGGAAGATTTGGTGGTGATGTAATGAGCTTAACTGAAGCTATTAATGATGAATTTGGGGTTTCAAAATCTACTGGTGATGCTAGAAATGCTGGCGGTGTAGCAATCAACGCGGTATATCCTGATGGTTCAGCTTATGTAGGTAAATATCCTGCGGAGAGTTATTATAAACAAACAGGAGGAAGAGCAGGCGCGACGGGTGAATATGTATATAACTCTACTAATGTGACGGTTAGAGAAGTTTCAGTAGGATATGCTTTTGATGTAAAAAAACTATCTTTTTTACAATCGGCTTCAGTATCATTAATAGCTAGAAACTTAGGATTCCTTTATAAAGTTGCGCCATTTGACCCAAATATTGCATTAAGTACAGGTGAAGGACTACAAGGACTTGATGTATATGGAATGCCGTCTACAAGAAGCATTGGTTTGAATTTAAACATAACTTTCTAATAAAAAAATCATGATAATAAATAATATAAAAAGAACCGCAATCTGTTTTTCTTTTCTAGCTGTCGTCGGTTGTACTGATAATTTTGAAGAAATAAATAATAACCCTTACGGAATTAGCCAGCAGTTATTAGAACAAGATTTTAATAATATTAAAGGATTATTTGGACCAATGTTTAATAATATTTTAGTGCTTACACCAGAATGGAAATACCAAGTTCAACAAGGGTTACAAGCGGATATTTGGTCAGGGTACATGGCAACACCTACTCCGTTTAGAGGAGGAACTAACAATACAACTTATGATTTAGTTGATGGCTGGAATGGATTTGCTTGGGGAGCGGCTTATGGAGATGTAATGTCTAATGCCTACTCAATTGAGCAACAAGCAAAAGGAAAATACGATCAGTTTTATGCCTTATCACTTATTTTAAAAGTGGAAGGAATGCATAGAGTAACTGATACCTACGGGCCTATAGTATATTCTAAATTTGGAACACTAGATCCGGTTATCGGCTATGATTCACAAGAGGAAGTTTATGATTTAATGTTTAAGGAGTTAGATTTTGCAGTGGCAGAGTTAACAAAAAGAGTGGATGCAAATGAAGTGTCAACATTTGCAACCACAGACATCACTTCTTATAAAGGGGATTACAAGCAGTGGGTAAAATTTGCCAACTCGTTACGCCTCAGACTAGCAATGCGTATTGTTAAAAAAAATCCTGGATTAGCTAAAACAGAAGCTGAAAAAGCAATCGCTCAAAAATTTGGCGTATTGACTACTAATGCTGATGTTTTTAAAGTGGTTTCACCTACATTCAATAATCCTATCGCAACGATAAGTAATGCTTGGGGAGATATTCGCATGTCAGCAGATATGGAATCAATTATGGGTGGATATGCTGATCCAAGACTAGCAGTGTTTTTTAGTACTTCCTCGCAGTTTACAGGTCAATTTAAAGGAGTTCGTACAGGAATCGAAATTGCCGCAAAAGCAGATCATGTTGATTTTTCAGCAGTAGGACCAATCGTGAATTCAAAAAATATTGTTTTAATGACTACTGCCGAGGTGTATTTGCTAAGAGCAGAAGGCGTATTAAGAGGTTGGAATATGGGTGGTGGAACTGCTCAAAGTTTCTATGAAGCAGGAATTACCTCTTCTTTTGAACAACATGCTGTATCAGGAGCTGCAACTTATATTGCTGATAATGTAAAAACAGCGAAAGCATATGTAGATCCAAATTTTCCAGTTAATAATGCAGCTGCTTTAAATATAGTTACTGTTGCGTGGAATGCTATTGCAACAAACGAAGTGAAATTACAAAAAATAATTACTCAAAAATGGATTGCTGGATTTCCAGAAGGACAAGAAGCTTGGTCTGACTATAGAAGAACAGGATATCCAAAATTATTACCTGTCCTTAAAAACACAAGTGGAGGTGTGATTTCATCACAATTGGGGGTACGAAGAGTAAATTTTGTACAATCTGAAAAAGATGGAAACCCCGGTGGAGTAGCCACTGGCGTTACTAAATTAGGTGGAGCCGATAATGGAGGAACTAGAATTTGGTGGGATACTACTGCTTCTAATTTCTAATACTTACAACTATATCACTATGGTACGAGTATAAAATTTTACTCGTACCATTTTAAAAAATTATATCTTTATAACAACGTCCTAAAATATATAAAATGAAAAGTGCTCTAGAAATTAAACCTGATATTAGCTATAAAAGTGCAGGTAAATTTGAAGAAACAAGATTTGAAAAAATTCATAACGAAATTTTCAAAAATTCAGCTGAAGCTTCTATTATCGTCGCGCAAGAAATAGCGCAATTAATTAGAATGAAACAGAAAGAAAATAAACCTTGTGTTCTTGGGTTAGCTACTGGTTCATCTCCGATTAAGGTATATGAGGAATTAGTCAGGATGCATAAAGAAGAAGGACTTAGCTTTAGCAACGTTATTTCCTTTAATTTGGATGAATATTATCCAATGACTAAGGAAAATAACCAAAGTTATCACTATTTCATGCATCAGCATCTGTTTAATCATATTGATATCAAACCGGAAAATATAAACGTTCCAGATGGTACCGTTGCGATAAATGAGCTTAATCAATACTGCATTGATTATGAAATGAACATAAAAAAAGCAGGCGGACTTGATTTTCAATTATTAGGAATAGGACGTACGGGTCATGTTGGTTTTAATGAGCCAGGATCTCATATTAATTCTGGAACTAGGATTATCACCTTAGATCATATCACTAAAGTGGATGCTTCCTCTGATTTTAACGGACTTGATAATGTTCCAAAACGTGCAATAACGATGGGAGTATCAACAATTCTGAGATCCAAAAGAATTGTATTAATGGCTTGGGGCCAAAATAAAGCGGACATCATCAAAAGAACTATTCAAGGAGATATTAGTTCAGAGGTTCCTGCTACTTTTTTACAAAATCACACTAATACCACTTTCGTTTTAGACCAATCTGCTGCTTCCGAATTAACTAGGTTTAAAACACCATGGTTAGTAGGAGAATGTATTTGGACCCAAGAATTGAAGAGTAAAGCAATTGTTTGGCTTTGCCAAAAAACAAAGCAAGCTATTCTAAAATTAACCGACAGAGATTATAATAATAATGGAATGTCAGACCTTTTAGCGCAGGAAGGTTCCGCCTATGATTTGAATATCAATATGTTTAATGTGTTACAGCATACCATTACGGGATGGCCTGGTGGAAAACCTAATACAGATGATTCTCATAGACCTGAAAGAGCAAATCCTGCTAAAAAGCGAGTCATTCTTTTTAGCCCTCATCCAGATGATGATGTGATTTCGATGGGAGGTACTTTTTCGAAATTAATTAAACAAGGACACGACGTACATGTTGTCTATCAAACATCAGGTAATATTGCTGTTACTGATGACGAAGCGTTAAAATTTGCCGAGGTTTGTAATGACTTTGTAGGAGATGATGCTACTAAAATTAATTTTAGTGCCGTTATCGATTTCTTGAATAATAAATCAGAAAATCAAAGTGACTCTTTAGAAGTTCGAAAATTAAAAGGCTTAATACGTCGACGTGAATCCTATGCAGCAACAAGATATATAGGTCTTAAGGACGAGAATAGCCACTTTCTAGATATGCCATTTTATGAAACTGGTCAGGTAAAGAAAAAACCTATAAGTGCTGAAGATATAGCTATTGTAGCTGATATAATAGCAAAAATAAAGCCCCATCAAGTTTTTGCTGCAGGTGATTTGGCTGATCCTCATGGAACACACGAGGTTTGCCTAAACGCAATTTTCGCAGCTATGAAACAGTTAAAACCAAAACCGTATATGAATGATTGTTGGTTGTGGCTATACCGTGGCGCTTGGCATGAGTGGGATTTACACGAGATTGATATGGCTGTACCATTGAGTCCAGATGAAGTTTTATTAAAAAAACACGCGATTTTGTATCATCAATCCCAAAAAGACAGAGTCATGTTTCAAGGAAATGATTCCAGAGAGTTTTGGGTACGAGCTGAAGATCGTAATAAAAATACGGCTAAATTATATGACGATTTAGGGTTGCCAGAATATGAAGCTATAGAAGCGTTTAAAAGATTTGATTATTAAAAAATAAATAGTTTTAAAATGATAATAACCCCAAATCGGTTTACTGCTTTAGACGTATTTCGAGGAATAACTGTTTGTTTGATGATAATAGTGAATTCGCCAGGAGATTATAATACAACTTTTGCTCCGTTACTTCATGCACAGTGGAATGGTTTTACGCCAACCGATTTGGTTTTTCCCTCCTTTTTATTTGCAGTAGGAAACTCAATTAGTTTTGTTTTACCCAAATGGAGAAATTTAAGCCAACTTAGTGTACTAGCAAAAATCTTAAAGAGAACAACTATTATTTTTTTGCTAGGCTTTCTCATGTACTGGTTTCCGTTTGTAAAATTTAACCAGTCAAATGAATTACTATTAGCACCATTTGATGAAACCAGGATTTTTGGAGTTTTACAGCGCATTGCGCTCTGTTATGGTATTGCTTCACTATTGATATATTATTGTAAAACAAAAACAGTTTTTATAATTTCTATAATTCTATTGTTGTTGTATTGGTTTCTTTTACTCAATTTTGGAGATGTAAACGATCCTTTTGGTATGCAAACTAATTTTGGGTTTATAGTTGATAAATGGTTGGTAGGAGAAAATCACCTTTATAATGGTGAGGGCGTAGCATTCGATCCAGAAGGACTTTTAGGGACAATACCCGCAGTAAGCAATGTAATTGGAGGTTATTTAGCAGGTAAGTTTATTCAAGAAAAAGGAAAAACTCATGAGATGTTATTAAAATTAATGCTTGTTGGTAGTTGCTTACTTGTAATCTCTTATTTCTGGAATTTAACTTTTCCCGTAAATAAAAAACTGTGGACAAGTTCATTTGTTACTTTAACAGTAGGTATTGACTTAATTATTTTAGCTTTCATCATTTATGTAATTGATTTTTTGAATAAAACAAAATGGACAAATTTTTTCATAGTCTTTGGAAGAAACCCCTTAGTGATTTATATCTTGTCTGAATTAATCCTAATAACTTTGATGGTTCTTAAAGTAAATGACAGAACTACTGCGTTTAAATGGATTTATTATAATTTCTTTGCTGGTGTTGGAGATTATATTGGTTCTTTTCTATTCGCAATAACGGTTATGTTATTTTGTTGGGTTACGGGTTATATCTTAGATAAGAAAAAGATTTATATAAAGGTCTAATCGTATGTTTCCCAATAAGTAATGATAAAAAAATCAAACAAATAAATTTTAGAAGTGTTGAGTCATTAAATCTAATTCTAAAAAAAACATTTATTTTTATTAAATAATAATATAATATGAAACAAAAAATCACATTATTTCTATTGCTAGTTGTTTTGACAGCTAATGCTCAAATAAAAACGGAGCAACTAAACCTTATGCCATGGCCTCAAAATATAAATTTGAGTGACGGTGCTTTTACTTTAACCAAGAAGTTCAAAGTCAATATTACAGGAAACCCAAACGATAGAGTTTTTAAAGGAGTATCAAAGTTTTTACGCCGATTAGATGGCAGAACTGGATTGTTTTTAGAACAAGATTTTGTAACGAAAACTAATGAATATTCGGAAGCTGAATTACAAATAAATTGTTTACGCCCTGGAAAAGTAGGTTTAAATGAGGATGAGAGTTATCAGCTTTCTATTCTGTCTAACAAAGTTATAATTAATGCAACAACTGATTTGGGAGCGTTGCATGGTCTAGAGACCTTGTTACAATTAATGCAGAATAATGGTACTTCATTTTATTTTCCGGCAGCAGTGATTACAGATTCACCAAGGTTTACTTGGAGAGGATTAATGATTGATGCTGCAAGACATTTTCAACCAATTGATGTTATCAAGAGAAATCTTGACGCGATGGCTTCGATGAAAATGAATGTCTTTCATTGGCATTTAGTTGATGATCAAGGTTGGAGAATTGAAATTAAAAAACATCCAAAGTTGACCGAGTTGGCTTCAGATGGAGATTATTATACACAAGAAGAAATAAAAGGCATCGTTAAATATGCTGATGAACGTGGTATTATGGTGGTACCTGAAATAGATATTCCTGGCCATGCTTCCGCTTTACTTTCAGTCTATCCTGAAATAGGAAGTAAAAAAAGTGAAAGTATGCCTTATTCTGTTGGGCGTAGATCCGGAATTTATGATTCGGCACTTGACCCTACAAATCCGAAAACATATCAACTACTAAGTGAAATTTTTGATGAAGTGTGTCCTTTGTTTCCAAGTGATTACTTTCACATTGGCGGAGATGAAAACAACGGTAAAGAATGGAATGCAAATCCTGTAATCCAGGAATTTAAGAGTAAAAATAAAATAGGAAGCAATCATGATTTGCAGACTTATTTCAATATGAAATTAGTGCCAATGCTAAAAAAGCACAACAAACAATTGATGGGCTGGGAGGAAATATTGACAAATGATATGTCCAAAGAAGCTATAATCCATGCTTGGCGAGGAGTAAACGAAGGACTTTCGCCGGGAGGAGCTCTTGTAAAAGCGGCAAAAGGTGGCTATAAAACCGTATTGTCTAATGGGTATTATATCGATCTAATGCTTAGTGTAGACGGTCATTATTTGAATGATCCGATGCCAAAAAACATTGTTTTATCTAAGGAAGAAAAAGATAGAATATTGGGAGGCGAAGCAGCTATGTGGAGCGAACTTGTAACTCCTTTAAATATCGACTCTAGAATCTGGCCACGAACAGCTGCAATAGCGGAGAGATTATGGTCAAATGATACTATTACAGACTTAAATAGCATGCATAGAAGGTTAAAAGTCATTTCTTCCAGACTTGAAGAAGTAGGAGTAACGCATATTAGAAATAAAGAAGTGATTTTGAGAAATATTACTAATTATCAAGATACGAAGGCGTTAAATGATTTTACTAATATTTGTGAACCATTAAAAAATTACAAACGAAATGGTGGTGGAAAAAAGTATTTTATGTATTCTCCACTAACTCTGTTTGCTGATGCATGTACAGCCGATGCTTCTGACGCTTATGATTTTAATACGGCAGTAAATAAATATTTAGAAAATAAAAGTCCTGAAAATCAAATTGTGGTAACGAGTTTTTTTAGAAAATGGATAGCCATGAATAATGATTTAACTGCATTAAGTGCTAACGCTCCATTAATTCAGCCTGTTTTACCTATGTCTAATAATTTAAGTGCGATTTCAAAGCAGCTTTTGTTAATGATTGAAGAAAAACAAAATGTTGATAAAAAAGGATTGAATGAGTTAGTAGAACAATTAACTATTCGGAATTCTGCCGATGTAGAGTTAGCCATTTATTCGAGTTTAAAAAAGCTACTTTAATTTGTATTTTTTATTCTTTATTCTTTATTTCAAATTATTAAGGTTCTGTTTAATCCAAGTGTCAACGGATATTTTTCGTTCTACATATTCAGAATAGTCCTTATAATTTACTAGATCAATGTATAAAACGTAATAATTTTTTCCGTCGGCAGATACTTTAAAATTTTTAAAATCATCATAATTTTCATCTGCACCATTTAGATCAGAATTACACAATTCAAATGTTTTGATTCTGTAGAAGTTATCATATTCTGTTGGCTTATGAAAAATTTCAAAATATAGAGTTTTCTCATTACAATTCAATCCATTAATTTGTGTGATTTGGTCTTTTCTTTTTTCGAAGAAATCAAGAATCTGTTTTTCCTTATCATTATACTGAAATTGATAAGGAATAAATTGATGGTCTTTTGTTTCAAAATCTTTAGGATGATTTCTTTTATCAGTTGGTATTATTTCAAGTCCATTTTTACTCACAAATCCCCATGTTCCACCTACTAATGGTGCATGTTCTTCGTCTTTAGAGGTGTCAAAATAGCAACCATTACAAAATAACGCAAAGCCGAAGTTTATAGGAGATATCCAATCGTATTTAGCTAGTGTTACCTTATTACCTTTATCACTATATAATCCACTTTTATCGTTTTCACGATAACGTATATAACCTTCTTGAAAACCATCAGGACCTTCAGAAGTTATAAATGTTTGAAATAAAAATTCACCTTTCCTATCATAGTATCCGAATAGGTTGTCTTTAAAATCTATATTAAAGATTTCCGATTTTATTTCGCGATTATCCCAGTAGATTCCTGAATTCCATGACGGCTTTGGACTAATTATTATTTTTCCGTTTTCATTTTTAACTCCTAGTAAACTATCTTTCTCCATATAGAAAAATAATTTTTCTGTTTGCGCAGAGGCCAGCTGCCAGCTTAAAATTAATAAGAAAACAAAATATTTATTCATCATAAATCGATTTAAGAATTTAGTTTGATACGTTTTTCTTTTTACTATTTGCTACTAATATGATAATTCATTGTATCCAAAGCTAATGATTTCATTTTAAGATTTTAAAATTAAATTTTCTAGTTTCGAATAAGAAATAACAAATCAAAATTAACTTTTTAAAAGTTTAAGTAGAATATAAAATAAACCAAGTATCAACTACATTGGTATTTAGCATATATCTTAGTATTTTTTTGTACTTTTGCACAAAATTTTATAAAAAAATATACATGCTAACAATTAATAATTTATCAGTTCAGTTTGGCAAACGAATTTTGTTTGACGAAGTAAATACCACCTTTACACATGGTAATATTTATGGAGTTATCGGAGCTAATGGAGCTGGGAAATCTACATTTCTTAAAATAATTTCAGGTGAAATGGACCCTACATCAGGACATGTCCATTTAGAGCCAGGGAAACGTATGTCGGTTTTAAGTCAAAACCACAATATGTTTGATGAACATACCGTATTGGAAACCGTAATTATGGGGAACAAGACATTATATGCCATCAAAAAAGAAATGGACGAGCTCTATTTAGATTATAATGATAAAAATGCAGATAGAATAGGAGAATTGCAAGTGCAGTTTGAAGAAATGAGTGGTTGGAATGCAGATTCTGATGCCGCTTCAATGCTGTCAAATCTAGGTATTGGCGAAGAGCATCATTTTACATTGATGGGAGATCTGGAGGGAAAAATTAAAGTTCGTGTCCTTTTGTCACAAGCTCTTTTTGGAAACCCGGATTTACTGATCATGGATGAACCTACCAATGATCTGGATTTTGAAACAATTGCCTGGTTAGAAAATTTCTTGGCAAACTACGAGAATACAGTAATTGTTGTGTCGCATGACCGTCACTTTTTAGACTCCGTTTGTACACATATTTCTGATATTGATTATAGTAAAATAAATCATTATTCAGGGAATTATACTTTTTGGTATGAATCAAGCCAATTAGCTGCAAAACAACGTGCACAACAAAACAAAAAGGCTGAGGAAAAGAAACAAGAATTAGAAGAATTTATTCGTCGTTTTTCTGCGAATGTAGCCAAGTCGAAACAAGCTACTTCCCGTAAAAAAATGATCAGTAAATTAAATATTTCTGAGATAAAACCTTCAAGTCGTCGTTATCCAGCGATCATTTTTGACCAAGAGCGTGAAGCAGGAGATCAAATTTTAAATATTCAAGGTTTAAGCGCTTCAATTGATGGTGAGGTATTGTTTAAAAATGTTGATTTGAACATGGCTAAAGGAGATAAAATTGTTTTATTCTCTAAAGATTCTCGCGCAACAACGGCTTTCTACGAAATATTAAACGGAAACCAAAAAGCTGATTCAGGTACTTTTGATTGGGGTGTTACCACTAACCAAGCGTATTTACCAGTAGAAAATCATTCTTTTTTTGAAAATGATTTGTCACTTGTAGATTGGTTGCGTCAATGGGTAAAAACAGAAGAAGAACGTGACGAGGTAAATATTCGTAGTTTCCTTGGTAAAATGATTTTCTCAGGAGAAGAGGCATTGAAAACCTGCAGAGTATTATCAGGAGGAGAAAAAGTACGTTGTATGATGTCCAGAATGATGATGGAAAGAGCCAATATATTGATGATAGATGAGCCAACAAATCACTTGGATTTAGAGTCAATTCAAGCATTTAATAATTCATTGAAAAACTTTAAAGGATCTGTAATTTTTACTACTCATGATCATGAGTTTGCTCAAACTGTGGGTAACAGAGTAGTGGAATTAACTCCAAATGGAGCTATAGACAGCTATATGACTTTTGATGACTATTTAGATGATGAAAAAGTTCAGGAATTGAGAACTAAGATGTACACTAAATAAGAGATATAAAATTATTTTAAAAAACTCCTGTAGCAAATGTTACAGGAGTTTTTTTATACTATAATTTGGTTATTTTTTACCAAATAATTTACTTACGATAAAGAGGATTACTGCTAGGATTGCGATTACTATAAAAATACCCACACCCATTCCTGCTTTAAAAATTCCTTCGACTACTGAACATCCTGTTAGGGACAATACTACCGTCAACAACAGCAATACTCTAATTATTTTATTTTGCATAATTTCTACTATTTAGTTCTGAACTTGATTTATTAGGTTTGATAAAATTAAGGAGATAAGTCAAAACAACTTTTATATAATTCTATATATTTGTTATACTATTTTTATAAAAATTCATTTGTGTAAATGAATTTTTAATCTCGAATTATAAATATTAAATCCTAAATTGGAATTCGTATATTTGCGGAACCAAACACAACACTTTACTATGACTCAAAAAGTATTGCTCAATTCCAAAGAAGTCAATATCATCCTGCACCGTTTGGCTTGTCAGCTAATTGAAAAACACCTCGACTTTAAAGATACTATTCTGATAGGGATTCAGCCTAGAGGAACCTTTCTTGCTGAGCGACTTAAAAATATTTTGGAAAATGAATATAATACGCCCGAAATAAAATTAGGGCTCTTAGATATTACGTTCTTTAGAGATGATTTTCGAAGAACGGATAAACCATTGGAGGCAAATGAAACTAAAATTAATTTTATTGTCGAAAACAAGAAAGTAATCTTTATTGATGATGTTTTGTTTACAGGCCGAAGTATTCGATCTGCCCTGACTGCTATTCAATCTTTTGGAAGGCCTTCAGAAATAGAACTACTTGTTTTAATTGATAGACGTTTCAGTCGTAATTTACCAATACAGCCTGATTATAGAGGCCGACAGGTAGATGCCATTAACAATGAAAAAGTGAAGGTAGAATGGAGTGAAAATAACGGTGAAGACGCAGTGTATTTAGTGACTAATTAGAGGATTTAGTTGAAATAGTAAGGAATCTAATTTTATAAAAACAATAATAATCGTAAAAGAATGAAAGAATTAAGCGTAGATCATTTATTAGGTATTAAATATATTAACAAGAGTGATATTGACCTTATTTTTGAAACAGCCGATCATTTTAAAGAAGTCATTAATCGTCCTATTAAGAAAGTACCTTCTTTACGAGATATTACCATTGCCAATATATTTTTTGAAAATAGTACCCGAACAAAACTCTCCTTTGAACTCGCACAAAAAAGGCTATCTGCTGATGTTATTAGTTTTTCAGCAGCTCAATCTTCTGTGAAAAAGGGAGAAACTCTAATCGATACCGTAAATAATATTCTTTCGATGAAAGTAGATATGGTTGTGATGCGTCATGCTAACCCTGGAGCAGCTTACTTTCTGTCTAAAAATGTAAAAGCAAGTATTATAAATGCCGGTGACGGTGCACATGAACATCCTACACAAGGATTACTAGATAGTTATTCAATTAGAGAAAAACTGGGTGAAGTGGGAGGTAAGAAAGTTGTTATAGTGGGCGATGTGTTGCACTCGAGAGTAGCATTATCCAATATATACGCTTTGCAAATGCAAGGAGCCGAAGTTAAGGTTTGCGGACCCAAAACGCTAATTCCAAAATATATTGAATCACTTGGGGTAACTGTAGAACCTAATTTGCGTAAAGCGCTAGAATGGTGTGATGTTGCTAATATGTTGCGGGTGCAAAATGAACGTATGGATGTGAATTATTTTCCATCAACAAGAGAGTATGCACAACAATATGGAGTTGATAAAACATTATTAGATTCTTTAAATAAGGAAATTGTAATTATGCATCCGGGACCTATAAACAGAGGAGTAGAGATTACTTCTGAAGTTGCAGATTCCAATCAATCCGTTATTTTGAATCAAGTTGAAAATGGTGTAGCAATAAGGATGGCGGTAATCTATCTTTTGGCTTCAAAAATTCAGTAATATTAAAAAAAGATAGTAACTTAGCTATATAGTAATTCTGAAAACCCAGCACAATGAAAGTAGATCAAAAAGGCCACACAATTACAATTAAAGACACTCAAGATGATTTCACTTCATTTTTAATGAAAGTTACTCATCAATATAAAACCTACGAAAAACATAATATTATAATAGATCTTTTACATGATAAAGACTTAACTGTAAATGATATTAAATTATTTTTGCCGTTGTCGAAGCAACATAAAAAAGCAAAAAAATCTTTTATAGTTGTTGTTTCTGATTTGGATTATAATGCTGTTCCGGATAAATTAACTGTAGTTCCATCTTTGCTGGAAGCACATGATATTATCGAAATGGAAGAGATTGAAAGAGATTTGGGTTTTTAAAAATATTTATTTCTTAATGGATAACTTATCCTAATGTCTCTAATCGAAACGCATAATTTTGAAACTAACAATTCTAGGCTGTTATGCAGCAACTCCCCGTACGTTTACCAATCCTACTTCGCAAATTTTAGAAATTAAGAACAGACTATTTCTAATCGATTGTGGAGAAGGTACACAAGTGCAATTGCGTAAAAATAAAATCCGATTTTCTAAAATCAACCATATTTTTATATCGCATTTGCACGGTGATCACTTTTTTGGATTGATAGGTTTGGTGTCTACGTTTACATTACTAAATAGAAATACAGATTTACATATCTATGGTCCAAAGGGAATTAAAGAAATTATAAAATTACAACTTCGATTAGCCAATTCTTGGACTAATTATGGGTTATATTTTCATGAATTAGAATCAAATGAAAGTGAAATTATTTTCGAAGATGATAAAGTGATTGTGAAAACAATACCGCTACAACATCGTATTTATACCAATGGTTTTTTATTCGAAGAAAAAATGGATACAAGAAAACTCAATACGGATGCTGTTCAGAATTATGAAATTGACAAATGCTATTATCAAAATATTAAAAATGGCAAAGACATCACCTTCGATGATGGAAGGGTAATCGAAAATGAGAAACTGACATTCGATCCAACACCGCCAAAGAGTTATGCTTTTTGTTCAGATACAGCTTATAACGAGGCTATTATTCCAATAATAAATGGGGTGGATGTATTGTATCACGAATCAACATTTTTAGAATCAGAAGAAACACTGGCAGGAAAAACAATGCATTCCACGGCAAAAGAAGCGGCTACAATCGCGTTGAAAGCAAATGTGAAGCAATTAGTTTTAGGACACTATTCTACACGTTATGAGAATATTAGTCTTTTTAAAGAAGAAGCTGAGACCATTTTTCCTGAAGTGCTATTAGCTGACGATGGACGAAGTTTTGATTTTTAAATAAAGTTTTTGCTTTTAGTTTTTAGAAATGGGCAATGTAATAATAGAATAATCTTAAAATAATACGAAATGCAAGATTTAAGTAATTATAGGAAGTCATATGAAAAGAGCGAGTTATTAGAATCATCCATTCCGGAAGATCCAATTAACCTTTTCAATCGATGGTTTTACGAAACAGAGGATTTTGGAGGAAACGAAGAAGTAAATGCAATGACAGTAGCTACAATTGGTTTGGATGGATTTCCCAAATCGAGAGTTGTGCTATTAAAGAAATTTACAGAAGAAGGATTTATATTTTATACCAATTATAATTCAGAGAAAGGCAAGGCTATTGAGGCGAATCCTCAAATATGTCTTTCTTTTTTTTGGCATAGTATGGAGCGTCAGGTAATTATAAAAGGGATAGCCCAAAGGACATCAGAAGTTATTTCGGATAATTATTTTGATTCAAGACCAGAAGGAAGTAAGTTAGGTGCCATAGTTTCTAATCAAAGCGAGGTTGTTCCTTCTCGTACTTATCTTGAGGAAAATTTAAAACAATTAGAAGTAGATTTTGAGAGCATGGTAATTCCAAGACCAAAGCATTGGGGTGGTTTTTTAGTTGTTCCAGTTGAAGTTGAATTCTGGCAAGGCAGACCAAATCGCCTACACGACCGAATTCGATACACTAGTCAAGAAGATTTATCTTGGAAAATAGAGCGTCTCTCTCCTTAGTGTAAGAAAAAGAGTTGGTTAATTGTTAATTTAGTGTAGATTGTCGATTTTATTTGGTGGTTTGTCGGTAAAAAAAGTAGTTTTGGAACCTAATAAAAAACAAAAAATTAACAAATCTATACATCAGTTCGTCTTAGTAACTGATTTGTAATTAACCTACTACAAAGATTAATGAAATTAAAATCCCTGTTCGCATTATTACTAGTATTAGTAATATGTACTATGAATTCGTGCTCTGCTGATCCTTATGAAACTCTTACAAAATCAGATGCTTCCACGGCATTAGAAAAAAAAGCAGTTAAAGAAAACCCCACAACTGATTTATATAACTATTCTTATACTAGTTCCGAAATCCAACTTATGGATTTAGTAAATGCTTATAGAGTGAGTATTGGCTTAAGTTCATTAACAAAAAGTAATTACGTTTCCTTAAAGGCAGAAGAACACAATAATTATATGATAAGTACTAACACGCTTAGTCATGATAATTTTAATGCGCGATTTGATGATATCATGAAAACTGTTGGAGCTATAGCAGTGGGCGAGAATGTAGCTGATGTATATAGTACACCGCAAGCGGCTCTAAATGCCTGGTTGAATAGCCCTGCTCACAAAAAAAATATAATTGGCAGTTTCACCCACTTTGGAATTTCAATAAGAGAAAACTCTGTGACTGGCAAAAAATACTATACTAACATATTTGCAAAAATATAATATGGTTATATTTTTAAAAAAGAGGCTGCAATTTACCAAATTGCAGCCTCTTTTTTTGTTTAAGCTAATTATTGATTATACTTTTTGAATCAAATTCGATATTTCATTCAGGTGTTGCTTTAAGTTAAAAGGCATTCACATAAATAGGAATCGTTCCTATATTCTACTAATTATTTTGGAAATTTTGTTGGTTTAAATACGATACGATAGAAGCTATCTTATCATATTTAATTTATTAATGAATAATTTGCATTTTATTTTAATATTAAATGAAAGTTTAATGCGGTTTAATGTCTTTTATGGTTCTATACTTTTAACTTTTAATTGCCATAAAAGTAAGTTAAATATGATGTTTTAAATTAAAATATGTATTTCATCGATTATTTTAGTCTGTTTAACGGAATTGTATGTATGTTTGAGAAGAATTAGAACACATACTAAATACAACATTAAAGAAGTTTGCCCCACAATCTACTTTAAACTTAAACTACTGAATTATGAAAAGAAATTTACTTAAAGCAATACTTTTAACAGCAGTTATATTCACTTTAAATTCATGTTCTTCTGATGCTTCTGAAGCATCTACAGTAGAAGCAAAATCACAAGCA
>TARA_R110002126_G_scaffold187395_3_pt1 | contig 40575 bp, 41 predicted proteins | sample TARA_R110002126 | Tara Oceans TARA_R110002126 (sample SAMEA4397536) | marine metagenome | biome: Polar Biome; feature: [DCM] deep chlorophyll maximum layer (ENVO:01000326); material: water (ENVO:00002006), including particulate matter (ENVO:01000060) such as... | depth 30 m | reverse complement strand
GGTTAAGTTGGAACTGGTCTGCCAAAATGAGGAAGCCCAAGCGGCAATTGAAACAATTATAGCCTACGCTAAAACCGAAGAACCTGGGGATGGCATTATTTATATAGCCGATATAGAGGATGCCTTTCAAATTAAAACTGGAGATTCCTTAATGCGCTATAATTTATAGTAGGATGGAAAATTTAGAACAAATATTGGAGAACAATTACGTAAAACCAACGGCTATGCGCCTGTTGGTTTTACAATTTCTCATAGGTAAAAAAGTAGCTGTTAGTTTATCCAATATTGAAGCATATTTTGATAATTCTGATAGGACCACCTTATACCGCACATTAAAAACTTTTGTTGAAAATAATATTGCGCATCAAATTGATGATGGAACGGGAATAACCAAGTATGCAATGTGTGAAGAGAATTGTCATTGTGAGATGGACACCGATTTACACTTGCATTTCCATTGTAATAATTGCTATGAAACTGTTTGTATGACTGAGCATAAAATACCACATATTAATTTACCGGATGGTTTTAATGCAGAGAACGTGAATATGGTTGTTAAAGGGATTTGCGAAAAATGTAACAGACAATAATGTACTTAGGTCAGACCCTTTTAAAGGATTATTTCAATTTAAAAAAAATTATGAGATTAAATTTTAAGATAAAAAAGCACTTAAAATAGGCTTATTATAAAGAAATTAGTAGGTAAGAAGAATTTCTAGCTAAAAAGGATTACCCAAATGCATGGTATCATTTAGAAAGAAGACTTATTATCGGGCAATCCTATTCAATTAAACATACCGATTCACATTAGTTAATTTTAAAGTTTGGATTTATACAAAAAAAATACCAATGAATTAATAGACCAAATAGTAAGGTTAGTTGTTGGTAGCAGGAAATCATTTATTGATTAAGTCCTTTTAGGAAAAATAAATGGTATTAATGTATCACCATTAAAGCATATGACTGTTCCTGAGGATATTAATGCACTATTTAATACTAAGATAAAAATAAGAAAACATGAAAAAAATAACAACCGATACAGGTAAGCAACATAATCACAATGATGCTGACGATCACAATCACAATCATGACGGAATTTTTGGAAAGAACACCGAACTTTATTTCGCCATTTTAAGTGGATTCACTTTAGTTGCTGGTTTTCTGTTAGAGAAGTTTACGGAGGTTTCAGAAAGCATTCCATTCGGACTCTATATTTTGGCTTACATTTTTGGAGGCTATTTTACCTTAAAAGAGGCTATTACTAAAATTGCTAAAGGCGAATTTGAAATTGATTTCTTGATGCTAGTGGCTGCTGCCGGTGCTGCTTATTTGGGTGAATGGGCGGAAGGAGCTTTGTTACTATTTCTTTTTAGTTTGGGTCACGCTTTGGAAAACTATGCCATGGGAAAGGCAAAAAAGTCCATTGCGGCATTGACGGATCTCGCGCCTAAAACCGCATTATTAAAGAAAGATGGCGATACTGTTGAAGTGGGTATTGAAGAGCTAAAGGTTGGCGATATTATCGTGGTACGCCCCAACAGCAAAATATCTGCCGATGGCGTTATTGTAAAAGGAAATAGTAGTGTAGACCAGTCTCCCATTACAGGGGAAAGTGTTCCAGTAGATAAATTACCGATTGAAAATCCTGAAAAAGAGTTCACCTCAAAAAGTGATATACCTGCTGAGAACCGTGTATTTTCAGGAACTATCAATGGTAACAATACCCTTGAAATAAAAGTTATTAAAGCGGCAAAAGATTCTACATTAAATCGTTTAGTTACAATGGTTCAAGAGGCTCAGAATCAAAAATCGCCCACACAATTATTGACTGACAAGTTTGAGCGTTATTATGTGCCGGCAGTAATTATATTGGTAATTGCACTGAACTTTGCTTTTTTGGTTATTGACGAAACTTGGAGTGTAAGTCTTTACCGTTCTTTAGCAGTGCTAGTAGCGGCAAGCCCTTGCGCTCTCGCAATTTCTACACCTTCTGCTGTATTAAGTGGAGTGGCCAGAGCTGCACGTGGCGGAGTTTTGATAAAGGGTGGTCGACCATTAGAAGATTTGGGAGAACTTACCGCTTTAGCCTTTGATAAAACTGGAACCCTAACGGAAGGAAAACCAAAGCTTACTGACGTTGAAAGGTTTGGGGATATTGAAGAAAAAGAACTGTTGGGAATTGCCGTTGCCGTTGAGGAATTAAGTGATCATCCTTTGGCGAAGGCTGTTGTAAGGGATGGGATGAAAAAACTAGGTAAAGACCTTAAGATTCCGGATGCAGATGATTTGGAAGCCGTTCAGGGAAAGGGTATAAAAGCTAATTATCAAGGAAATACCATTTACATAGGTAATTTAGAACTTTTTAAAAATATTGATAAAGGTGTTCCTAGCGAAGTATCGGAAAAGGTAAGAGGACTTGAAGGGGAAGGAAAGACCACGATGCTAATAAAAAGGGGCGAGGAATTTATTGGTATGCTCGGACTAATGGATACTCCTCGGGAAAAAGCCAAGGAAACCCTTGCCCAATTAAAGAAACTAGGTATCAAAAAAATGATAATGCTAACTGGTGATAATCAGAAAGTGGCAGATGCCGTAGCTAGGGAAATTGGATTGACAGAAGCTCTTGGAAGTCTGCTTCCAGAAGAAAAAGTAGAGGCCATCAAAAATCTTGCACGACAAGAAAATAAACTGGCAATGATAGGCGATGGTGTTAATGACGCTCCAGCAATGGCAAACAGCACTGTAGGTATTGCAATGGGTGCAGCCGGTAGCGATGTGGCGTTAGAAACGGCAGATATAGCCCTAATGGCCGATAAATTAGAAACGCTTCCGTTTGCAATTGGCTTGAGTAGAAAAGCGAAGTCAGTTATTAAGCAAAATTTATGGGTTAGTTTGGGGGTAGTAGCGCTGTTGATCCCTGCGACGATAATGAGTTGGGCTAGTATTGGTGTAGCTGTGGCTATTCATGAAGGCTCTACGCTAATAGTAGTTATCAATGCGCTAAGGTTATTGGGCTATAAAAAATAAATGCAAGTTTAAATAGGTTAGAGCATTGCTTTTTGTCGATAACAGGTTGAAACGTAATATGATATTTGAAGTGAGAAAATATTATAGAAATATTTATGTGACTTATGAAGGCACTTTCTCACCAATCCTCGTAGTCGTAGCCTTCCTAATCCCATCCACCTTCACAAGCTTAAAAATGCCAGGAGCCTTGTCAAAAGAAGTAGCGTATTTTATCTAAACAACATTACCTTTTAAAATGCTACAAGCTTTATTCAATCGACAGCAATTGCTGTCGATTGAAATTTCTGGTGCCTATTTGTTTCCATTTCAAATCAATTCAAATGATATGTTTAAAACAACCAAACCCGGCAAATCATAAAATTTACAGGGCTTTATAATTTTTTGAGAGTTTTTCTTGCGACGTCGACTGGATGCAAACCTATTGTTGAAAATGCTTCATCACAGGAGGGGTTCTGCGAAAATTTATTTTTACTATTGTTTAAATGTTATCGGCAAATAATTTAAAAAAGATGAATAACCATTCTTTATTAGTAAAAATAAAGAATTTAAAGTGATCCTAAGAAGAATACAATTGGTATTAACGTCTTTTTGTATTGGATTTTTATTTCTTAAAAACTTGATGCAAAACTCTTACAGCTTAAAGGTAACTTAATCATTATAAAAAAGAGAAGTCATTATTATAGGCTCTTATTTATTACCAAATATAGATATAGACCAACAAAAAAATATATGGCATCATTCAAAAGTGAAAATCTTAGAAATCATAATGAGAATATGACAGATATAGCAATGAATTTAAGAATGTTAAACAATAGATTTTACTTGTAAAAATGTCCTATGGAGAATAATGATCAAGCAACTTTTTGGCTAATTACGGATAAGTAAATAAATAAGTCATTTTATGGGAATCATATAATGACTTATTGCATTATGGTTTATAGTTTTAAGAAGCAGACACAATTATACCAAATCACTTTAAACCATCTTTAGATTTGTTAATTACATTTATCTAGTTCTTTTAGCTTAACGAAAAATAGTAAAAGTCCTGCAACGGGAGGTGGATAGTGTACAGTTACAAATCATACACCTTCCCTTGTCAGGCACAAAAAATTCTGATTTTTCTCTACTTTAGAACTTCTTTAGATTTCTCATTTACTTTTGCTACCTTCTAATAAAACTATTACAAATGAAGCATATTGCTTGTTGGCTACTATTTTTTATGGTAATTTTTTCTTTAAAAGCACAGGAAGCTAGTTTAGATTACTTCATTTCAGAGGCAAAGATGAATCTTCCTGTCTTAAAAGAGAATTACAACCTTCAAAAAATAGGAGAAATACAGAATAACATCATCATTGCCCAAAATAAGACTTTTCAAATTAATGCAACCTCTGAGATTCAAGTCGCCCCATATTTTAATAACAACGGTAGGTTTATCGATGTTACTACAATTCCCTCCCCTAGGGCATATGGCTATGATGTTGGAATTACCAACGGTGGACTCTATTCTGCACAGTTGAACGTGACCAAAAACCTGTTCAATCAAAAAATGGTCGATAATCTGCTGTTCCAGAATCAGGTACAAAACAATACACTTTCCTTATCCGCAGAAGACATCGAGCATAATTTGGTCAAGAATATTACCGATGCCTATATCATGACGTATCAGCTGCAATTACAGAAGAATTTCACAAATGAAATCCTAAAGGACCTTGAAAACCGATTGAAGGTGATTGAACTTTTGGTAAAAAGGGCGGTCTTGATGGAGAGCGATTATCTATTGTTACAATTGGACATCGATTCGAAAAAACTGGAGCTTAAGCAAATCAATACCAATCTCAACAATGGTATCAATCAATTGTATAGCTTGAGTGGAATACCCTTAACGAATACGGAAAGTCTGTCCGTTCCTAAACTCTTGACAGCAAATGATCCTGTATCAAATTTTTATCAACGTAAATTTCAGAATGATAGCTTACAGGTACAAGCTGACCAGAATGCTTTTGAGAACCAATATAAACCGCAACTTAGTATATATGGTAATACAGGGCTGAATGCCGTGGAATTGACCAATATTGAGAGGAGGGTCGGTTTAAGTGCCGGATTGCGTTTGATAGTACCTATTTATGACGGAAAACAGCGTAAGTACAATGCTCAACAGAGCGAACTTAGAATGGAAAATCTTGAGTTTTATAAGGTAAATACCGCATTACAATTGGAAAATAATTTAAAGAGCATTGAAGAGCAACTGACAGCTTTGGAAGAAAATATGCAGGCAATCGAAGAACAACTGCAGAAACAACAAAATGTCCTAGATATTTATAAAGGTAAATTGGTGCAGGGGCAGGTATCCATCGTCGATTACCTGAACATCATCCAGACCTACAAATTAAATGTTCAGACCAAGTTGCAAATGCAGACCAATCGTTGGCTGTTGCAGAGCCAATACAACTTTATAAACTGGTAATATATGAATCATCAATACATAAAAAAACTTTCAATTTCTCTGATTTTTATACTAGCGTTATCATGTAATACTAAAACGGATAACGCAATAGGAAAAAAAGCACCCATCAGCGTTGATGTTGCCGAAGTACAGCAACATGATATTAAGGAATATTTGACTTTCAATGGTATTACCCAATTTCAGCAAAAGGAGAACATCCGCTCTAATGTTACAGGTTATGTCTCTTGGATGAAATATAAAATAGGAGACCCCATTCAAACCGGACGGACTTTTGCAACTGTCCGCACTAAGGAACAGGATGCCCTTAAAGAAGCTGTAAAGATTGACAGTACCTTGTCAAAATTCGTAAAGCCCCAGAGTATTCAAAGCAATGCAACGGGAGTGATTACAGTTCTCAACGTAACCACAAACGACTATTTGGCCGAAGGCGATATTCTGGCGACTGTGGTACAACCGAAATCATTGGTCGTGCAAGTGAATGTACCCTATGAATATGAGGATTATGTTTCTATAGGTTCCAGTTGTGAAATAGTTTTGCAGAACGAGAAATCGATTTCCACAAAGATTACCGGTACCCTTCCAACAATAGACCCGGTGGCTCAATCCCAAATTTTCTTGATTGCGCTTCCGAACGAAGATTTACCAGAAAACCTAAACGTTCAGGTGCGTATGATATATAGAGAAGATGCAAAGGCAATGGCGGTACCCAAGGCAGCCGTGCAGACCAATGAATTGTTGACCGAATATTGGGTTCTAAAGTTGACTAAAGATTCCATGGCTTTAAAACATTCCGTAACCCTAAAATTAAAAAATGATTCGCTGGTACAAATTGAATCCAAAGGACTGCAACTTGGTGATAAGGTCGTTACCAAAGGTGGATACCAAATGCAGGATTCGACTATCGTAAGCATACAGAAACGATGAATAATATACACTCTAAATATAAATTTCCGCTCTTAGCCATTGGTATTCTGATTTTAATTGGTGGTGTTTTTACTTATAAAAATCTCAAAACAGGTCTCTTTCCAGATATTACCTTTCCAAAAATTAAGGTTATCGCAGATGCTGGGCAACAACCCGTAGATAAGATGATGACCACAGTAACTATTCCGTTAGAAAATATAATTCGCCGTACCGAAGGGTTGCAATATATACGTAGTACCACTTCAAGGGGAAGTTGTGAGATTTCAGTTTTTGTGGATTGGAGCACTGACATCAATACCGCCAAATCGCAGATAGAATCCTTTATCAACCAATCGCAGGGTAGCATTCTACCCAATACGGTCTTTTCGGTGGAAAAAATGAACCCGTCCATACTTCCTGTCATGGGCTATTCTTTGGAAGGAGAAGGATATTCCCAAGTGGATTTGAAAAAAATCGCCAAATATACCGTAAAACCATATCTCGCGGCTACGCCTGGTGTTTCCGATATCGCCATAATCGGTGGCAAGGACAAGGAATATCAGGTGGAACTACGTCCAGATATTATAAAATCATTGGGCATTTCGATTTCGGCCATCCAAAATGCCGTGGTCAATTCCAATGTATTACAGTCCAATGGGTACATTACCGATTACAATCGTATGTACCTTACGCTGACCGACAATGCGGTAGATGACTTGAACGATTTGCAGGAATTGGTCATTATCAATAGTCCCAATCGCCTGATTCGATTGAAAGATGTTGCCGATGTGAAGGTCAATGAGGTCAAGGAATATGTAAAGATCCTAGCGAACGGAAAGAACGTGCCCATAATCGCAGTCGTAAAACAGCCTAATGCCAACCTTATCGATGTCAACAATACTATTGAACAAAAAGTAGCTGAACTAGAAAGCATTTTACCAAAAGGAGTTAGTTTAAAACCTTATTATAAACAAGCGGATTTTGTTACAACGAGTATCGCTAGTATTAAAGATGTGCTTTGGATTGGACTGGCCTTGGCATTATTGGTAGTGATTTTCTTTTTGCGTTCCTTTTCGGCAAGTATGGTCGTGTTGTTTACCATTCCTGTTTCATTATCCCTTACCTTGATTGTGTTGGATGCTATTGGGTACACCTTCAATATTATGACTTTGGGGGCGGTGGCGGCTGCCATTGGTCTGATGATTGACGATGTGGTTATCATAATCGAACAAATTCATAAGATTCGAGAAGAAAATGATGACAAACCAATGGGCTGGATTGCAGGAGAGGCAATCGGGCACTTATTTCCGGCGATGATTGGGTCATCTTTGAGTACGCTGGTTATTTTCATTCCTTTTATTTTGATGACGGGCGTGGCTGGAGCCTATTTTCAGGTTATGGCCTTTAGTATGATGATTGCTCTAGCGGCATCCTTTCTAGTTACATGGTTACTTGTTCCCGTATTATCCATACTGTTTACGAAGAAAAAATCCTTAAAGCGAAAACATGAACCAAAAACCAAATGGATTCATAGTGTTCTGAGCAAACCAATTATCGGAATTGCATTTATGGTATTGTGTATTGTTATTATTATCCTTATTCCTTCAAAATTACCCTCGGGGTTTTTACCCGAAATGGATGAAGGCAGCATCGTATTGGATTACAATAGTCCTGCAGGGACGACTATGGAAGAAACTGACCGCATGCTACAGATAGTAAACGGTATTTTAGATACTCAGCCCGAAGTCGAGGCCTATTCCGCCAGATTGGGTACCCAAATGGGCTTTTTTATTACCGAACCGAACCGAGGCGATTATTTAATCAAGTTGAAGGACAAGCGCAGCACGACCACTACGGAGGTTTCGGATGAAATACGTCGTCGTATAGAAGCCTTGGTTCCGCAATTAACCATTGATTTTGGGCAGGTAATAGGGGATATGTTGGGAGACTTGATGTCATCGGTTCAACCCATAGAGGTCAAAGTGTTCGGCGATGACATAAACCGTCTGGAAACATTATCAAAAGAAATTGCCTCAGAGATAGAAAAGGTAAACGGTACGGCCGATGTTAATGATGGCTTAATCGTTACGGGACCAACGCTGTCCCTGATTCCCAATGTGCCTATTTTGGCACAATTCGGTATGACTCCTGCCGATTTTCAATTACAGCTACAGACTCAAATAGAAGGAACGGTGGTCAGCAATATGATTGACAAAGAGCAGATTATTGATATCCGTCTGATTTATCCTGATGCGTATAAAACCTCGGTCTCGGATATTAAGAACACCTCGATTCTACTTCCGAACGGGTCGAGCGTACCAATAGATAAGGTAGCTACCATTGAAATGGGCAAAGGCGTGGCCGAAATTAACCGTGAAAACCAAAAATCGATGGGAGTGGTTACGGCGCGTTTGAACAATCGTGATCTGGGTTCTACTTTGAAAGATATCCAGGCCCAATTGACCAAGAACATCAGCCTTCCTTCCGGTTATAGTATTGAATATGGGGGAGCCTACAAAGATCAGCAAAAGGCATTTAAAGAACTTTTGATGATTTTGGTATCTGCTATTTTATTGGTATTCATTGTCATTCTGTTTCTATTTCGAAAAATAAAGATTGCATTGGCGATTATCGTAATTGCTGTATTAGGAGTGGCAGGCTCACTTTTGAGCTTATATCTTACGGGAACACCACTAAATGTTGGTAGCTACACAGGTATTATTATGATTGTAGGCATCATTGGAGAAAATTCCATTTTTACTTACCGACAATATCAAGAAAGCGAAGTCTCATTGAGCCATGTCGAGAAAATCGAATATTCCATTGCGGCACGGTTAAGACCTAAATTAATGACGGCTTTTGCTGCTGTAATGGCCTTGATTCCGCTTGCTTTAGGAATAGGGGCGGGGGCACAATTGCATCAACCATTGGCGATTGCAGTTATTGGTGGGCTGGCTTTTGCATTACCACTGTTGCTTGTAGTTCTTCCAACGATTTTAAAGATTATTAAAGAATAGTTTAGTTATGGACGAGGAACAGAAAATAGTAATAATCGGCGCAGGATTTAGAGGTAAAGCACCAACCACTTCGCCATAAATTCTTCTGAATAAAAACAACACTAAAGCAACAACTAATAATGAAATCCAAGCATATTGTCCTGCATAAACAATCGCTAATGCAGATACATATAGACAAGAGGAACTAATATCATTCCCACAAATAGCTGTTGCTTCTAGTTGGTTGAGTTTTTTAGACATACCTTAAATTTAACAAAGAATTCTTAAGCAATTTTAAAGTTTGAGGTAAAGGAAAAAATACTTTAGAATTTCCTTAGAATCAAATATTATTTTTATACTTAAATTTACTTGAGATGAAAATATTAATAGCCGAGGACGAAATCGCTTTGCAGCAATCTATTGCAACTTATTTGGAGAAAGATGGTAATACCTGTGAAGTAGCATCTGATTTTAATGAAGCGGTCTACAAAGTTGATTTATACGAGTATGATTTAATACTGTTAGATATCAATCTAACTACTGGAAGTGGTTTAGATGTTCTTAAATCTTTGAAAAAGAAAAAGAAAGAATCTGGGGTTATCATCATTTCCGCAAATAATTCATTAGATGATAAATTGGACGGACTAGATTTAGGAGCAGATGATTATATTACGAAACCTTTTCATCTTGCAGAATTAAATTCACGTATTAAAGCGGTACTACGCAGAGGTAAATATGGTGGAGACAACACTATAACTTTTAATGAAATTAAAGTTGATACCAAATCGCGAACTGCCTATGTTAACGGTAAATCTTTGGGGTTGACACGAAAGGAGTATGATTTATTGGTTTTTTTTATGACCAATAAGGGTAGAGTATTATCAAAAGAAATTATTGCTGAACATTTATGGGGTGATAATAGTGATTTGGCTGATAATTTTGACTTTATTTATGTGCACATCAATAATCTACGTAAAAAATTAACAGGCGAAGGAGCAAAGTATATTAAAACAGCTTATGGTAGTGGTTATAAATTTATAGAAGATTAAGGTGAATAAAACAGCGAAAAAAATAAGACTGATTAGAAAAACATCAAGAACTTTTCTTTGGATAAGTTTTCTATTAATGCTAATTAGCACCATAACTCTTTATTTCTATGTAAAAAGTTTGATGCGTTCCGAAGTAGAAGAAGAACTTTATTCTACTACTGCAAGAGTTGAAGCTGCACTTGGCAAGAACGACATCATGTTTTCTTTATCTCCTTTGGTTGAAGTTACTTATGCTAATTTGATTTCTCCAGAAATATTAAAGGATACAATAATTTATGACCCTTCACAAAATGAAATGGAGGAATTTCGTGAATTATCCATTTTTAAGGAAATTAAAGGAAAAAAATATAAGATTACAGTTAGAAATTTAATTGTTGAGTCCGAAGATATTTTAATTGCCATAATATTATCTTATATGACTATTATTATTTTAGTCTTTATATTTTTATTTTACTTCAATAAGGCAAGAAATAATAAATTATGGCTCCCTTTTTTTACCAATTTAGAAGCCATGAAAAATTTCTCTATTACTTCTGATAAACCTATTTCTTTGGTTGATAGTGAAATTATAGAGTTTTCAGAACTAAAAGACGAGGTTGAGACATTAATTAACAAAGTACGTTCAGATTATAAGAATCTAAAGCACTATACCGAAGATGTTTCGCATGAACTCCAAACCCCATTGGCCATCATTCAGGCTAAAATTGAAAATATTATTAATGGCGATGATTTAAATGATAAACAGTTCGAACATTTGACATCTATTCAAAAAGATATTCAGCGGTTAACTCAAATGAACAAGCGTCTTACATTATTGACAAAAATAGAGAATAACCAATTCGATAATCTTGAAATTGTAAATATGTATGATCGGATCGCCATAACCGTGAAAAACTTTCAAGAATTATCAAACGTACAAATTCAAATATCAGGAGATGTTAACTTGCCTTTAGTTAATATGGATCCATATTTAGCAGAGGTATTATGTAATAATTTGGTATCAAATGCGCTTAAGCATAGCAATCCTGATGGTATTGTGAAAATTTTCGCATCAAACAAAGTACTTTCAATTTCAAATCAAGGTTCAAAAGCATTAGAGCATCCTGAGAAATTATATTCTCGTTTTTATAGAGAGTCGGAATTAGCTAAATCTACAGGACTAGGTTTAGCAATTGTACATAAAATCTGTCAATTATATAAATTTAAAATAAGTTATCAATTTATTGATGGTACACATTCTTTTACCGTAAAATTCTAAATTATTATAATATAATTAGCACCTAGAAACTTTAAGTTTTCTTTAGAATTCAGGTTTACTTTTGCTCCTTCAATTAATATATATGCAAGGGGTTTTAAGAATTTTCATAGGTTTTAGTGTTATAGCAGGGTTATTGTTATTTATATATGTAATCAATACTCCTAAAGAGGTAAAAACTTCTTTCGCTAAAAAATTTCCAATGGTAACAGATGTCTATTGGGAAAGAGAATCTATAGACGAATGGGAGGCTGAATTTAGTATTCAAAATATTGAATATTCAGCTAATTTTTTAGATGATGGTATTTGGGTAGAAACAGAACATAAAATTGCATTTCATGAGATAACTTTAGTTGCAAAGAATGCGTTGACAAAGGAATTTTCAAATTATAAAGTTGAGCTAGTAGAACTACTAGAGACTTTAAATATTTCCGCTTACGAAATTCAAATTTCGAAGGATAGCAAATCAATAGAGGTTCTTATCTCATTAGAAGGTTTGTTATTAAGTAATTTAAAAGAATAAAAACGACATCTAAATTCAATTGTGTTTTACAGAGACACATTTTTCAAAGGCTATATGATAAATAAATTTTTTTACATCTTGTTATTTATAGGTACCACATTCGTTTATTCACAAGAAAACATAAACATAAGTGGTCAATTGGTTGATTCAGAAACTAAAGAAACTATTCCGTTCGTTAATGTTTCCGTTCACAATTTTGATGATAATAAATTGATTACAGGGACCATTACTGATATGGATGGTAGGTTTGTCATTCAAGGGCTTATGGTTGGGGAATATGAACTATACTTCTCTTATATTGGATATTCAGGTGCTCAACAAACTTTAGTAGCTGGTGGTTTAAATAGTGTTTTTTATTTGGGTAAAATAGAACTTGCGCCCAGTGCAGAAATTTTAGAAGAGGTACAGGTTATAGGTAGAGAGGCAACTACAAATTCCGATTTAAATAAAAAGTCATTTAATTTAGAAAACAATATTGCGCAATCTGGTGGGTCAGTACTTGATGCTATGAAAACTATGCCTGGAGTCGCTTTTGATCAAGAAGGGAAGGTTGTATTGAGGGGGAGCGATAAAGTTGTGGTCTTAATAGATGGTAAACAGAGTAGTTTAACAGGCTTTGGTAATCAAAAAGGTTTAGGGAGCATTCCAGCTTCTAATATCGAGAAAATAGAGATTATTAATAACCCTTCCGCAAAATATGATGCCAACGGGTTTGCAGGTATTATAAATATCATTTATAAAAAAGAAAAGCAAGAAGGTTTAAATGGTGATGTCGGATTATCTTTTGGCTTAGGGGCAATAGGAAAACGTAGACAGGATACTAAGACAGATCTTGGAAGTTTTTCTGTAAATCCAAAACTGATTCCCAGTGTAAATTTAAGCTATAGAAAGGGCAAGGTTAATTATTTTTTACAGTCGGAATTTATTGCACAAGAAGCGTTGCCTAATAATGAATTTACCACTAGAAATTATGATGACGGGCGTAATATAGTTTCTCAGGTTCCTGAAAATAGAAAGCAGTTTAGGTCTATAATAAAAGGAGGGATTGATTATGATGTGGATGAAAATAACAGCTTTACGTTTTCAGGATTATATGATCGTGAAAAACATATTGATACGGCACAGGTAGCATTTATTAATTTAAATAATGACCAAAGAAACAGATTTTATAATTGGCAAGAAAACGAGGTTACACGATACATAAGCGGCAGCGTAAATTATCGGCATAATTTTGAGCAACCAGGGCATACATTGAGTGCTAATGCACAATACACGCAAGGTTTAGAAAATGAAACTTATTCACTAAATGATAGTTCTGCTGTGAGGACAGGAAGAGATAAAACCAATATTAAAGCCATTGAAAATACAACAAGTGTTTCAACAGATTATGTTCGCCCTCTAAAAAATGGGCGTGTTGAATTAGGAGCTAAACTTCGTGTGAGAAGACTACCAGTAGACTATACTATAACACCTGGCGCAAATTCTATTATTTATCCTGGACTAGGAACATTTTCTGACTGGGGCGAAAACTTATATGCAGGCTATGTAAATTATTTATTGGAAAAGGAAAAATATGATATTGAGGGTGGTTTGCGAGCAGAACAAACCAATGTGTTTTACAATCTAGACCCCACTAATATCTATTATCCTAACAACGATGATTATGACTATTTTGAGCTTTTTCCAAGTGTTCGTTTCACTTATAAATTAAATAATAATAATAAACTGTCAGCTTTTTATAACCGTCGTATTGATCGTCCAGGAGAACCGGAACTTAGAATTTTTCCTAAATATGATGATCCAGAACTATTAAAAGTCGGTAACCCATATTTACGTCCACAATTAACCGATGCCTTTGAACTTGCCCATAAATACTCATGGGGTAGCGGTTCGTTGTTTTCAGCGCTTTATCATCGGTTGATAGAAGACCAATACCAACGTATTTATAGTATTGATAATTCTAATCCTGATTACGATATAGTCAATAGAATTTATCAAAATACGGGCAGTGCCACAAATACAGGTATTGAATTATTATTTAGTCAAGATATCACAAATACTTTTAAAATGTCGGCAAGTTTTAACGGGTATATTAATGCTATTGAGGCATACCAAGGAACGTTGTTGTTTCCTTTTGAAAGATCATTTTCCATTGATGAATCAAACGATGAGGCCTGGGATGCCAAACTAACGAGTGAGTTTTTACTACCCTTAGATATTTCGGCACAATTAACTGGTGTGTATTATTCTGCCAAAAATATTCCTCAAGGAGAACAATTAAGTAGGTCTTCGGTAGATGTAGGTCTAAAAAAGAATATTTGGGAGAATAAAGGAGAACTAACTCTTGCAGTAACCGATATTTTCAACACATTTGGTATTCGACAAGAACTAGATAGCGAAGGGTTTACTGCACTTTATGAGAATTACTACGAAACTCAAATTATTAGGGTAGGAATGAAATATCGCTTTTAAAGTGTTATAAGCCAAAGTTTTGTTAATTGAAATTTGCTTTAGAATTGCTTTAAATCATCTTTAGAATTGATAATTACATTTACTATATAATTAAATATATAAGTAGTAATTAAAATAAAATAATGATGAAAAAATTAAAAATTTTAGGAGCAGTGCTTTTTGCAACAGCCATCGGAACCGGCATTTTCGCTTTCGGTACAATTGAAGATGCCCCACAAAAAGTAAGAGAAGCTTTTGCTAAAAAATTCCCTAATGTAAAGAAGGTTAAATGGGAAAAAGAAAGTGACACTGAATGGGAAGGAGAGTTCAAAATGAAAGGTACAGAGTATTCTGCTAACTTTTTACAAGATGGTACTTGGCAAGAAACGGAACACGAGATTAAAAAGAAATCTATCCCCGCAAGTATAAAAACAACTTTGGAAACCGAATTCTCAGGTTATGAAATTGAAGAGGCAGAAATCTCTGAAACTAAAGATGGCTCGGTATATGAGTTTGAATTGGAAAAGGGAGAGGAAGAATTGGAAGTAGTAATTGACAATAATGGAAAAGTTATAAAAAAAGAAATTTTAAAAGAGACTGGTAAAGAAGATAAGGAATAGGTTTTTTCATAGTTTGAGTTTTGAGTGTTTAGCTAAAAGTGGTCGTAACAATTGTTTCGACCACTTTTTTTATATGTTTAGTTTTTAATTGTAAAATACCCTTATTCTAGCCATATGTTTTTTATCTAAAATATAATAAAGAATTGCTTTAGATTCCCTTTAAAGCCTCTTTAGAATTCACCGCTACATTTACTAAATATCATATAGTAAATATAGTATGAAACCTTTTTTAATAGTATCAATTTCAATATTCTTATCTTTTTTTCAGTCCTGTTCTCAAACAGTACCTAAGGTGACTACAGAAGCCTTTTCTAAAAAGTTTTTGGGAGCAAAAGATGTTATTTGGCAAGTAGGGCCAAACAAAGATTGGACGGCTACTTTTTATATGGAAAAGTTCAATTATATAGCCGCTTATTATACGTCAAAAGGAGAATTCGAGGCATTTGAAATAGAAGTTAACGGTGAAGATATTCCTAAAAGTTTAGTACAAATAATTTTTCTAAAATACCCTTCGGCAACAATTTACAGTGTATTCGAAAAAAATACACTTCACGATACAGAATACATTTTTGAAATTATTGATAAAGGGAATCTCTTTGGATTGCTTTTTAAAGAAAATGGAAAAATTATTATAATTCCTGAAGATGATTATCGCTTTCAAACAAGAGTGAAAATTGAAAACGATTAAAGCATACCCACATTATATAAAGCTATTCAACCAAACATTTAAATAATGGAAATTTTTATAAATGATTTTTTTTTTAACTATTGTTCTATGCCGAAATAATACTTTTCTTAGAAGTGTCTGGTGATATTTAATTATCATAGTGGTATAATTGAGGATTATTGAAATAAAATGTAATAATTATAGAATGAATTTAGCTAATGATGTAAAACTTATACATATAATTTTCTATAAAAAATTACGTACTCAAAACTTTAAAATTCCTTTAGATTTCAAGTCTATTTTTAACCACAAATAAAAATTAAATGTGGTCTAAATTATTTCCAAAACGATTTTCTCTATTGAAAACGTTTGTTATTATTTTTCTTTCTTTTTCTTTTTTAGTGAGGTTAAGCTTTTTGCTGTGGGATTTTAGACAAGTAGATTCTAACGTATTTAATTTAATAAAGACTTTTGTAGTAGGGTTGTTTTTTGATATTGGTACTGTGTCCTATTTTACCATACCTTATTTAATTTATTTAATTTTTTTCCCTATTAAATGGTATGGTAATTTAGTCGACAGAATAATCACTTATTTTGGTTTTTCTTTAGGGGTTCTTATTAGTTATTTTTCATTTTTCGGAGAATTTACGTTTTGGGACGAATTTCAAAGAAGATATAATTTCATTGCTGTAGACTATTTAGTTTACACCTATGAAGTTGTTAAAAATATTAATGAATCATACCCACTTCCTATTTTAATAGGGTCTTTACTTATTTTAGTTTTTCTGACCGTTTTTTTAACTATCAAACTCGGGTTTTTTCAAATATCTTTTAAGAATGAAACATCATTTAAGAATAAGTTAGTTGCAGCTTTACCATGGTTTATAATTGTGTTTATATGTGGTTTTTCAATAACCAATGATCAAGCAGAATGGTCCAGCAACCGTTATAATAATGAACTTTCAAAAGCTGGAATTTATTCATTTTTTGCAGCATTCAGGAATAATGAGCTTGCTTATTCTGAATTTTATAAAACAATTCCAGAGAAGGTGGCTTTTGAAGTTATACAAAACGATTTTGAAAATAAAGGGGAAACTATTCTTCATGCCAATAAAAATGAAATTTTTAGAACTGTTATAAATACCGATAGTATTAAAAAAGAGCAAAAACCGAATGTAATATTTATTTGCATTGAAAGTCTTAGTGCAAAGTATTTACAAACTTTCGGTGGCGAAGAAAACATAACACCGACTTTAGATTTATTAGCACAAGAAAGTTTATTTTTTACCAATCTATATGCCACGGGCACTAGAACAGTAAGAGGTATGGAGGCAATAACATTGTCAATTCCACCAACTCCAGGACGTAGTATTGTGAAACGAAAAAATAATACTGGGCTATTTACTATAGGGGAAGTGTTTAGAATAAAGGGTTATCAACGAAATTTTTTCTACGGTGGAGATGGGTATTTTGATAATATGAATACTTATTTCGGAGGAAACGGTTTTAATATAGTAGATAGAGGTCGTGGCTTTTTGCTAGATAAAAATATAACGACTACTCGTACTAATATTGAAGACAATGAGGTTTCTTTTGAGAATGCTTGGGGCGTTTGTGATGAAGATATTTATGCGAAGGTTTTAAAAGAGGCAGATAAGGCATATAAAACGGGTATTCCATTTTTTGATTTTGTGATGACTACATCTAACCATAAACCTTATACATATCCTGAAGATAAAGTTGACATACCTTCAGGTTCAGGAAGAAATGGAGCCATTAAATACACCGACTACGCAATTGGAGAATTTTTAGAAACGGCTAAGACGAAACCTTGGTTTAAAAATACAGTTTTTGTAATAATGAGTGATCACTGTGCTAGTAGTGCAGGTCGTTGGGAGTTAGATATTCAAAATTATCATATTCCAGGCCTTATCTATAATTTATCAGAAGCTCAACCTCAAAAAGTTGATAAATTAAGTTCACAGATAGATATGTTTCCAACATTATTTGCACAGCTTGGTTGGGATTATGAATCTAATTTATTTGGTCAAAATATTTTAAATATGAAACCTGAAGATGAACGTGCATTTGTTGGTAACTATAGAAAGCTTGGGTACCTAAAGGATAATAAGGTAATGGTTTTAGGTGATGGAGAATCTGCTAATTTCTATCAATGGAACCCTGGAGACAATAGCCTGAACAGCTTGCCAATGGATAGTGAATTTTTGAAAACTGCCATATCCAATTATCAAGTGGCCGATAATTTATATAAAAATGGAGGTCTAAAATTAAATTCCTTAATAAAATGATAGATATTCATTTTATCGTTAACCCTATTGCAGGTAAGGGGAAATCCCTAATAACAGAAGCTAAATTAAAACCTTTTTTTATTAGTGGCCTTCATCGACTAGTAATAAAACATTCTGCTTTTAAAAACCATGCTACGAAGTTAGCAAACGATTCAATAGGTGAAAAAGCTGATATAATTGTTGCGTGTGGTGGTGATGGTACTATTAATGAAGTAGCGAGGTGTTTAATAGGTAGTGATATCCCTTTGGGAATTATACCTATGGGTTCTGGAAATGGACTGGCCTCAAATCTTAATATTCCTAAAAAAATAAGAAAGGCACTAGAAATTATAAAAAATAGACATTGTATCAAAATAGACGTTGGTCAAATTAATGATAGACTTTTTTTCAGCAATATGGGAATTGGTTTTGATGCACGTGTTATTAAACATTATGAGTCCTCACAAAAAAGAACTCTTTATGGTTATTTACTCGCATGTATTACCTCAATTAGGGAGATTAAAGAAAATAAAGATTTATCTGTTATTATAAATGATATGAACAGTCTTGTAAACCCTTTTATTATACTGATCTCTAACTCAAATGAAATGGGTTACAATCTTAGTTTAACACCAAAAGCATCATTACAGGATGGTCTTTTAGATGTACTTGTTATTTCCAACATTAATAAAGCAAAGATGCTATGGCTGGGAGTTTTAATTCTTCTTAGAAAAGTAACATGGTTAAAAGAAGCTAAAATGTTCCAAACAAATAAACTTCAACTATCGTCTGACCATGAGTCATATTTTGAAACTCAAATTGACGGAGAATTTCAAAAAATTGATAATGGAATACTTAATATTTCGATTTGTAAAAGTGCTTTAAATGTCTTAGTTGCAGTTTAATTAAGTCACAAAGCGTATCAAGAACAGGTACTTTAAATTTACTTTAGAATTGGTGTTTACTTTCGTTTAAAATTAATTCGAAATATGTTACCTAAGTAATAGGTATTAACAAGAACCATTTAATTAATGATTAGTAGAATAAACTTTATTTATAAAGAAAATTTGTTGAATACCCATTTTTTAATTGTCTTAATAACTTCATTTCTACTAGTATGTAGTAGCAATTTATTGGGACAGAGTAAAACAATTCAGTCATCTGGAGACGTACTACTGTTTGCATTACCTGCGTCAGCATTGACCAGTTCGTTGATACTTAAAGATTATAAAGGAACTTTACAATTTGCTAAAGGCTTTGCGGTTAATCAAGCGATAACTATAGGTTTAAAGTATGCAACCGATAAAAAACGACCTTTTAATAACGGCGACAGGGCATTTCCGTCTGGTCATACATCTACGACATTTCAAAGTGCAGCTTTTATTCAAAAACGGTATGGCTGGAAATATGGAATTCCTGCATATGCGCTAGCTGGTTTTACAGGATATAGTCGGATAAATGCACAAAAACATGATGGTTGGGATGTACTTGCTGGGGCTGTAGTTGGTGTAGGTAGCGCTTATTTATTTACAACTCCTTATCAAAGAGAGCATATGGAACTTACATTTTCAAACGACGAAAAAAGTTTTGCTCTTGGTTTCGTTTATAAATTCTAAAAAATGACGAATAAAATTTTTTTAATGTTTTTTCTTTTGACCAGTACAGTCTTTAGCTATGGACAAAAAGATTCTACTTTTCAAAGTAGAAAAAAGACTTTGTTTAAAAAAAGTATAGTACCCTTATCTCTAATAGGTACAGGAATCTTATTATCCGATAGTGGTTTTGAGAAGTCATTTAATACTACAACTAGAAATTGGGTAGGGAATGATTATGAAACAAGTTTGGATGATTATACTAGATATGCGCCGGTCGCAACCTTATATATTGCAGATTTAGCTGGTGTTAAAGCGGAAAATCATTGGTTTGACCAAACAAAGAATCTTGCTATTTCAATGATTCTTACCGATGTTTTTACAAGAGCCATTAAAAAAAATATTTTCAAAACTAGACCAGACGGATCTAACGATAATGCTTTTCCATCTGGGCATACCTCAATTACTTTTGCCTCAGGCTCGGTAGTTTATGAGGAATTTAAAAACTCTAATTCATTATTAGCCTATTCTGGATATGGTTTTGCAACAGTTACCGGCGGGTTACGCATGGCGAACAATAAGCATTGGTTATCTGATGTTTTGGTAGGTGCTGGTTTAGGTATAATGGTAACTAAATTAGTTTATCATTTTGATTATCTCTTTAAATGGAATCCATTTATAAAAGCAAAGGACATGTCTCTTGTCCCTAGATATTCTGAAGGAAACGTTGGGCTTTATTTTTCTAAAACGTTTTAGAGACAATGAGCGCATTGATTGACAGAGCAAAAATATATTGCATATCCATTTTAGAAAAAAGTCGATGCCATAAGTTGCCATTTCATAATGAGAAGCACACCTTACAGGTGTATGAAAATGTTGTTAGAATTGGAGCTTATGAAAAACTAGATTTTGAGGAGCTTGAGCCGGTATTGTTAGCGGCTTTGTTTCATGACCTAGGTAACGCTACCACTTTTCAAGGACATGAAGATTTAGGTATTGATAAAGCAAAAGATTTCTTGTGTTCTGAAGAATACCCAAAACTCAAAATGGATACAGTTATTAAATGTATACGAGCTACACGAATGCCTCAACAACCTAAAAGTATTTATGAGAATATAATCTGTGATGCTGACTTATATCATTTGGGTACCAATGAGTTTTTAGAAAAGAATATGCTTTTACGAAAAGAATGGTCGGAATATTTAAGTATGGACTATTCAGATGAAACCTGGAATACTTTAAATATTCAATTCTTACAACAGCATAAATTTCATACCAATTTTGGAATAGAAATTCTTGAGCCGATAAAAAAACAAAATATAGAATTTTTAAGCAATCAGAAAAATTTCTAATCCACAATTACAAAATCAACTATTTACCATGAAGCAAATTTTCTTTGTTTTCCTATTGTTTGCTTTTCAGATAAGCATTGGACAAGAAATAGACTCGCCACAAGAAATACGAACCGAACTCAATATCGAGAGAATAGGGGACTATGCACAATTTGCTCCTACGGCTGTTTCTTTAATTACAGTATTGGTAAAAAAAGATGAAAAAGGATTTTGGCAGTTGGGTAAATCAGTGGGTACAAATTTAGCAGCAACTTGGATTTTAAAATATAGCATTAACAAACCGAGACCTGAAGGAAGAACAGATGGTCATGCCTTTCCGTCTGGGCATACTTCATTTGCTTTTCAAGGTGCCTCTTTTCTACAAAGACGATATGGATGGAAATACGGAGTGCCTGCCTACTTGGTGGCTGGATATGTTGGCTTTAGCCGATTAGAAGGTCTGAATGATAGACACGACGGTTGGGATATTCTTGCAGGAGCTGTTGTAGGTATAGGTAGCACCTATTTATTTACTACACCTTACATGGAAGAACATTTTGAACTTAGTTTTAAAAGTGGTCAAAATTCTTATGCTTTGGGTATGGTATATAAGTTTTAAAATTGAGATAGACTTCTAATAATCAATTTCTGCATCAAGATTTAATCTGCATATTTTTCTATGCTTATAAATCTTTAACGTATTATTGTATTTAAGCAAATGCTATAATACATACATTTGTTTTATGAGAAAACAGATATGTATACGATTGGAAGCGGATGTAGAACAGATAGTGAACTGTAGAACCTCTATAAAAGAGTTGGATACTTCATTAAATTTTGTATCTGAAGTATTAACCTTGGCAGGAAACAAAGTTCGGCTTCAAATTCTCTTTTTACTTAAACGCGAAAAAAGGCTTTGCGTTTGCGATTTGAGCGATATTCTTGAAATGAATGTATCTGCAATTTCACAACACCTTCGAAAGTTAAAGGATAGAGATTTAATTTATGCTACTAAAGAAGCTCAAACGATTTTCTATGCCCTTAATAAGGATAAGTTAGCTACAATAAATTCCATACTTGATTTATTGAAAAAGGAAAATGTTTTAATATGATCGGAAATAAAAAATTGCTTGGCACGTCGATTGTAACGGCCTTAGCGGCATCTATTTGTTGTGTTACTCCGGTACTCGCAATACTAGCGGGTACTACTAGTTTAGCATCCACCTTTTCTTGGATTGAACCTTTTAGACCTTATTTAATCGGTTTTACTATTCTAGTTTTGGCTTTTGCATGGTATCAAAAAATCAGTTCTAAAAAGGAAGTTGAAATTGATTGTGCATGTGAAGATGAAAAACCAAAATTTATCAACTCCTTAGGGTTTTTATTTTTGATTACACTATTTACAGGGGCAGTGCTTACATTTCCTGCTTATTCACATATTTTTTATTCCAACTCATCTTCCAGTAAGGAAATAATTTATGTGGAGCAATCAAACGTAAAAGTTATCAAAATAACCATTGAAGGGATGACTTGTTCTGGGTGCGAAGCACATATTGAAAGTGAAGTTAATAAACTAGACGGTGTTCTTAAGGTCGATGCAGACTATGAAGCTGCAAATACCATTGTACAATATGATGAAACGAAGGTTGACCTTCTAAATATACAAACTGCTATTCTTAGTACGGGATACAAAATCGTGAAATAATGGAGATACAATTAGAATCAATAATTACATGCCCTGAATGTAGTCACGAATCAAAAGAAAAGATGCCTACAACAGCATGTCAGTTTTTTTATGAATGTAAAAATTGTAAATCATTACTAAAGCCAAAAGAAGGCGATTGTTGTGTTTATTGTTCTTATGGGACTGTAAAATGTCCTTCAATACAAGAAGGGGCTAATTGTTGTAGTTAAGTTAAACTTGGTAGTTTATTTGTCATGAATTTTTATTCTTAAAATTGCCTCTTTATTTATGGTACTTTTCAATGGCCATTACCTCACATTTAACTAATCGACCCGATTGGGTTATTATTGGTTTAAATATCTGTTGAAGCTAAAATATATCAAGTTCTTATATAGATAAGTATCTTGTTTATTTTACACATTATGGCTATTATTTATATGTACTCATTAATTTTGACTACTATATGCTGATAGTGGTTAATTTCCTTTTTAAACTTAAATTATATTTTGTTCAATTAACAATGTTGTTGTTACTTACTTGTTTTAGTAGTGACCTCGACTGGATTCAAACCTTTTATTAGAAATGCCTGAATACAAAAGGGTTCTGCGAAATTTTATTTTTATCTGTTATCGACAATATTTTTAAAAATTGGCGAATGAATAATCTCTTAAGTCAAATATAGAAAATTAAAGCGAAAACGGGGTGGCATTCCAATAGTAGAAAATAAACTTAATTTTTAAAATACTAATAGATTAGAACTGTATATACAAAGAAGAGAACATATATATATCTGCTATTTAAGTTGACAATTTGTGAATTTATAATGTTATAAATATATCAAAATAACTAATGGGTTATTGAAAAATTAGGTCTATAATTGAGAGTGATATATCTTAATTGTTTTATTCTACGATTTCAACTAAGCAAATTATTATTTCTGATATCATTCAATATCTTCCATATTTATAATGATAAGTTCCTCTTTAAACGGATTACTATTTTTAGCATCCCTTTTTTTGGATAGAATCTTAATGTTTCCTATGTAATTCTAATGGTAGAAACTTCAAGAATATCATTATTTAGGTTATATTTTTGTAAAATTTCTGGTTCTACTTTTATAAACATTATTGGCCTGTGGTTGGATACCTATTAAAAAATAAGTATCCAATCAGATTAAGGAATTTCGCCTACGGTCCAAAATTTAATCATGGGAAAAGATAGTCAATTAGATTACGTTATTAATAAAATTGATAATAAATGAAAACGTGTAGTAACAAGGCATATAACAAATAGGGCGTTCGGTGGTTTACGAAAGTACAATGCTTTTATGAACATCGCCAAAATCTTAGATTACCCCCATAGGGAAATATTTAAAATTTGACTTTTAAGAAAAAATAAGTAAAACAAAATACAAAAGGTTTTGCTTGTGGCTAGACCGTAAATAATCGTTTGTTTTCTGTTTACTTGCCATATATTTACTTTAGCAACAAATAAAAAACCGCCAGAAGGTAATTTGGCCACATTATTTTTTTGTCGACAAAGGACGTAGGACCTCTTTTTTTTGAGATTTTCGCGAAAAACAAAGTTTAGTGCTGCAAGTCCCGAATTCTTAACAGACTAATCTGATTGCCAGGTATAAGATTTAAATTTCTGCTTAGTTTTTTTGTAAATGTTACTACCTTAACAGTAGTATCGATTTTTCAGTATTGTTTAGCAAACACGGGCCCTACAAATTCTTTTGTTGAATTGATCCATACGGTTTTTTTCTTCTTCTAATCTTATATAATTTGCACATCGACTTGTCACAATAATTCTATGCTATTCGAAAGAGTTAAATACAGTTTCTAAAGTTTCCGAATAGGACTTCGTGATATTTATTAAAAATCGCTATTAATACAGTTACCTTTATTAGACTGCTTTAAAATTAGTTTATTAAAGTTGTGTAACAATAGTTACAGTTCATGTTTATTAATTACCCTATTTTTGTATCAGCGTGAAAAATAAAACTTACATAGCGGTACTTCTTATATTTATATTTTTGGCAAAATTTATTGCCATAGATGCAAATGGGCTAAATGCATTGGTCAGCGGAAGTGAAATATCTTTTGTTAAACTGAATTGTAAGAAGCAAAATTCTCCAAAACAATTGGATAAACTAGCTGATTATTCACAAAATAACCAATTGGCTTCACAAGTAATTCCAGTAAACATTGCTTGCACTTCACACTTTCAATTTGAAGTATTCTCTTGGGAAACAAAAATTTCACAGCCATTTGCAGCTTCTAGTCAACATTACACTTTAAATTTGAGTTATCATTATCTAGATAATTCCTATCCACCACCTCGTTTGGTATAGTTCATATAATCCTCTTCGGAAATATCAAGTCGGACTATCTGACTGGTTTTGTTAACCTAACTCATTATGATTGGGTTAATTACGACTAGTAGAAACCTCATAATTTCAAACATAATTAAACACATTTTTTATGACGACAAAGACTTTAATTAGTCGTCGTTCCATTCAACTTTTACGCGTTTTAGTCAGCGGAATATTTTTAGTAGCCGGTACAAATCACTTACTGAATATAGAAAAAACCGCTAAAAGGATAGAACAAGCCAGTTTTAAAGGAATTGCCCATTTTTTCGGTGAACCTAATTGGCTTATTATCCTTTCTGGAATCGTAATGGTCGCAGCTGGTTTTTTATTCTTAATAGGATATAAAACTAAATGGGCGGCAATCACATTGATGATGGTACTTGTACCTATCACATTAACAGTTCAAGTAGGACAAATTACAACGCTTGGACCTCTATTTAAAAACATTGCAATTTTAGGTGGACTTCTATTTTTTATATTGAATGACACCGATAACCTTTTAAAATAAATTAATATGAAAACATACATTTTTAGTTCAATTTTTTTGATGTTAACCTTGTTTAGTACCACTAATATAAAGGCCCAGCAAATGAACACAGAAAAAAACAATTACGTGGTTCTTACCAAAAAAGTAGCACAACTCCAACCCATAATACTGACTGCCGAAGCGCTTAAAGAGGAAGAAGGAGATAATTTCGGCGATTTTCAGGTTATTATCTGCGGTAAGGAGATAGGAGATATTACCGATACCGAAAAAATAAATAAGTTCATTGACAAAGCCAAAAAAGCCGGCGTACAATTGGTGGCCTGTGGTTTTTCTCTTAATAAATTCAATGTAGATAAAACTAAAGTGCCCAAAGAAATGAAAACGGTCGAAAACGGTATTCTTTATAATTTTCAGCTTCAGAAAAAAGGTTATAAAAATTTAAGCCTATAAACTAGAGAATATTCAAAGTCTAAATACATATTAAAATGGACAATAAGAAGAAAAATAAGGCCATTAAAAAAACATGGATTCAATATGGCATATTTGCTGTAGTGGCCATTACGCTTTATGCTACCGGTTTACATACGGAGGTAATCGGTTTTGCGCAACGAGGACTGCTAGCGACAGGTTTAATGAATCCTGACGTAGCCGAAATCGCACAGGCAAGAAATGATGAAAGTAATGACAATACAGCACTAATGTCTAATCTTGACAAAGCCGATTATAACTTGAAATTGATTGATAAGGATGGCAAAACTAGGTCATTAGAGGAATTTAAGGGTAAAGTAATATTTTTGAACTTTTGGGCAACTTGGTGTCCGCCGTGTGTTGCCGAAATGCCGAGCATCGATAAGCTGCACGAAGAAATGGGAGATGATGTCGCTTTTGTAATGCTTTCATTCGATGATGATTTCGAAAGAGCTAAAGCTTTTGATAAGCGTAAAGGATATGACTTACCCATTTATGCCCCTGCCAGTAATCTTCCTGCTATGTTTCAATCATCCGCTTTACCAACAACATATATCATTGATGCCGAGGGGAATTTGGCTTTCACACATAAAGGGATGGCCGATTACAACGACCCGGAATTCAAGGAATTCCTAAACAATTTAAAATAGCATATTTCTGGAAAGGGATGGAAAGATTTGAGTTATCCATCCCTTTCAATGCTACCTAAAATCTATAGCATAGTATGAGACATTTAAAATTAATATTGGTATTCATCCTGGCGCTAACAAGCCAAATCGGGCAATCGCAAGTGATGGAAGCACCGGAATGGAAGGCTGAAATCCAGGAAAGTACGATTGCCAAAGGCGATACGATAACCGTACTTTTTACTGCCATAATCCCCCAAGATTGGTATATGTATTCAAGCGACTTCGACCCTAACCTTGGGCCATTGGTTACGGAATTCAAATTCAATGATACTGAACAATTTAAATTATTGGGTAACCTGGAACCAATTGGGCAAAAGAAAAAGTACGATGAGCTTTTTGAAGGCGATTATACCTATTTTACAAAAGAAGCAAAATTCAAACAGCGGTTTATTGTAAATTCAGAGAATCCCGATATCAAAGCTATTGTTTCATATCAGATATGTTCGGATGTAAATGGGCAATGTATTCCTTTTGAAAGTGACATTTCGATACTTGGCAAAATTCAAAAAAAACCATCAGTGATTGCTGCGAGCAATATTGGCAAATCTACACCTATTGCCTTGAAGGCGTTTGATAATGAATTTAAGACAGCGGAAATTGAGGGACAGGGTTTTTCCTTTTTATTGACGTTTTTCTTCGTGTCATTTGGCGCAGGTCTGGTTGCTTTGCTTACGCCCTGTGTCTTCCCAATGATACCGATGACCGTTAGTTTCTTTACAAAATCGAATACCAGTCGTAAAAAAGGAATTGCACAGGCAATTTTCTATGGGATTTCTATTATAGCTATTTACACAATAGTTGGCACCTTGTTTTCAGTTTTGTTTGGTGCTGATTTCGCTAACTTTTTAAGCACGCACTGGTTACCGAATCTGTTTTTCTTCGCCATATTTGTATTATTTGCGCTTTCCTTTTTTGGTATGTTTGAAATACGACTACCCAATAAATTCGTGAATAAAATGGATTCACAATCCAATAAAAGTGGTGTGCTTGGTATTTTTTTTATGGCCTTCACGCTTGTCTTGGTTAGCTTTAGCTGCACAGGGCCAATTGCAGGAACCATTCTCTTACAAGCCGCAAGTGGCGAAACCATACAACCCATAGTGGGTATGTTGGGATTTTCTTTAGCGTTCGCATTGCCGTTTACCTTATTTGCCATATTTCCCAATTGGTTAAAGTCTATGCCTAAAAGCGGCGGTTGGCTAAATACCGTTAAGGTTGTGCTTGGTTTTGTTGAATTGGCACTTGCCTTAAAATTTTTAAGCATCGTTGACCAAGTCTATCATTGGAATATGTTAAACCGTGATGTTTACCTTGCCCTATGGATTGTTATATTCGCTTTTCTTGGTTTTTACCTCTTGGGTAAAATCACCTTCCCACACGAGGAGAAAGTAAAGAGGACATCGGTAGGACGTGTGATTCCGGCATTATTGGTCTTCAGTTTTGTGGTCTATCTTATTCCAGGCTTAGTGGGTGCACCATTAAAGGCATTGGCTGGTTATATGCCACCACTGAGTTCTCAAAATTTTGTAATGAATTCGCCACAAACATCATCCATTTCAAAAGGAGTATACGCAATGTCGGAATGTGAAGCCCCAAAATATGGTAATATGTTAGAGCTGCCGTACGGTATTCAGGGCTATTTTGATTACGAACAGGCATTGGCCTGTGCCAAAAAGCAGGGCAAACCTTTATTTATCGACTTTACTGGACACGGCTGTGTTAACTGTCGAGAAATGGAAGCTGCGGTTTGGTCAGACCCCAAAGTACTAAAAAGACTCAAAGAAGATTATGTGGTCGTGGCTCTATATGTTGATGAAAAGACCGAATTGCCCGAAAATGAATGGTATGTTTCTGCTTATGACGAGCGCATAAAGAAAACCATAGGAGGTCAAAATCTTGATTTTATGATTCAGAAACTCAATGCCAACGCCCAACCATATTATACTTTAATTGACCCTAACAGTTCACTGTTGAGTGCTCCGAAAGGCTATGATCTCAACGTAGATAAATTTGTTGAATTTTTGGATAACGGACTGACGGAATTTAAAAGTAGAACGTTTAATGAAATTGTAAAAAGCAATAATTCTAATAGCTCTGACTCCAAATCATTTCTAAATTAAGATGGGATTATTTTTTATCATTTTGGATGTATAGAAGTCCAAAAGCTTAATTTTCACAAAAAAATTAAAATTATGAAACTGAATATATTATTCATAAACGACGTACACGGTTATCTTGCACCGCATGCAGAATTGTTTTACGATGAATCGGGAGAAGTAGTTGAAACTGTTGGGGGTTACGCCCATATTGCAGGATTGGTAGAAGATATCAGAATTAAAAATCCCAACACCTTACTTTTTGACGGTGGTGATACGTTACACGGCACAAAACCATTGGTAGATTCAAAAGGCGAGGCCATTATTCCCATTTTAAATGCACTGAATCTCGACGCTCTAGTTGGACATTGGGATTTTGGATATGGTCCAGAACAGTTACAGAAGCTTAACAAAGCGTTGAATTTTCCGATACTTGGCTGCAATGTCTTTGCCGAGAACGGCTCCAACTTCTTACAACCAACAGCATTATTTGATAAAGGTGGTGTGAAAATTGGTGTTATTGGAATCTGTGCTATGATCGTTGATAAAGTTATGCCAGAGAAAATGAGTAAAGGTTTAAAATTTACTTCGGGAATAGATGAGCTTCCCAAGTATATTAAACAATTAAAGAGAGATGGTGCAAATATCATCGTACTGCTTTCGCATAATGGTTTTCCGCAGGACGTGGAGCTTTTGAAAAAAGTAGAAGGAATAGATATTTGCTTGAGTGCCCATACCCATAATCGTCTTTATTCTCCAATTGAAGTCAATGGAGCTCGGATTGTGCAATGTGGATGCCACGGTGCATTTGTTGGTAATTTTTCCATTGATTTTGAAGAAAATAAAATCAAAAACTGCGATTATGAGCTTATAAAAGTGGATAATACAGTATCTAAAAGTACTGAAATGGATACATTAGTCCAGAAGGTATTAAAACCCTATAAAGAAATTAGAACTATCGCGTTAGGGCATACCAAAGAGGTTTTACATCGTTATAATACCACAAATTCCACAATGGATAATTTGTTATTGAAGGCTATTGCAAAGGCAACAAATACGGACATTTCCTTTTCAAATGGATGGCGTTATGGAGCACCCATTGCTATAGGAAAAATTACAGAAAACGACCTTTACAATATAGCCCCTATGAATCCACCTATTTCGACGGTCGAATTGACAGGTAAAGAAATCAAGGAAATGTTAGAAGAAAATTTGGAACGTACTTTTTGCAGCAATCCTCTTAAACAAATGGGAGGCTACGTAAAACGTGTTTTAGGATTGCAGATAAATATGCGTATCGAAAACCCAAAGGAACATCGCATTCAAGAAATCTATTATAAAGGTTCTCATCTCGAATTGGACAAAACCTATAAGGTTAGCTTTGTAACGATGCAAGGTGTCGCAAAGAAATATGGTAAAAACCGAAAAAAACACAATCAAAAAGCTGTGGAAGCGATGAAAGCTTTTTTAAAAGAAAATCCAGAATTTACCCCGGGTACGATTAAAGTTTTTCGATTGGTCTAGTTGATGTTTTAGGCTTGTGTTATTCAGGGATGCTGCGGACCATATTTGCAAATTCAATTATTTATGAAAGTTCACATTTTATTTTTTTGTGAAAATGGTCCTGAGTTTTAGGGTATACCGTTATCCCGACAACTTATAATTATTTCTTATCTGATTTTCTATTTAATGCGTATTTAACATAGTAACTTCCCCCATATTTTTAGGGAAATTTATATTTTTCATTTCTTGTAGTTTTTGCACTATGAAGTCATTTAGATTAATATCTGTTTTTTGAATATTTATACCCTCTGCAAATTGGGTATAATTATGTATCCCATTGAGCATTCCTGAGTGCGTAGCCACTTTGTATCTTTTGTATAAGTCAATTTCCTTACCATCAATTTGCACATTATGTATTCTTTCTCCCTGCGATTTAGATAAATCTAATGTATATTCAATTCCTGATGATTGAAGCAAACCCCCAACAGTATCCATTTTATCCTTTGGTTTTAAATTTGTTGCCGTTTGTTCTAACAATTCTAACAATTGTTTCCCAGTTAAATTCAATGTAATAATTTTTGAATTATGAGGAATTAATTTAAATACATCCTCTTTGTGAATCTTATTTTGGAGCGTTATTCCATAACCTACACCTGGCATAAAGGCCACGTCAGAACTCATTTCGTCCATCAATATTGAAGTCACAAGTTTATCGAAAGGACTCTCTTCTTTATACTGACGCCCGATTGGAGTTTTAGCCATAGCCACATATTCTTCCAACTCCTTTTTATGTTCGAACCTATAATCTTGAATGCTCTTCAGGATTTTCTCGTCCTCTTCCCATTCATCGGCATATAAGAAATGATAATTCGTATTGATATCCTTTAATCGTTTGTTTTCAATAATTAATTCTGTTTCCGCTAGAACAGCTGCATCGGACATCGCCTGTACCACAAACGTTCCATTTGATTTATAAGGAGGCTGAATGAGGTCGTGACTATGAGCGCCAACAATTAGATCTATCCCATCAATTTCCTCGGCAATTATCTTATCAACTGACATTCCTTCGTGGGATAAAACTATTATAATGTCTGATTTAGCTCTTAATTCTGGCAGATATTTTTTTATGGTCGATAATCCTTGCTCAAATCGAATACCTTCCATATTTTTTGGATTACCGGTCAAATTCGTATTCCGATAAGCAATTGGCAATACTCCAATACGAACATTATTTTTTTCTATAATTTTATACGCCTCATTAAAAATAGGCTCATTGGTTGTAGAATCTATGACATTGGCAGCTCGCATTGGAAAGTTTGCCAAACGCGCAAGTTCTTTTGTCCGTTCAAGGCCATAGTCAAAATCGTGATTGCCAAGTACCATCATATCATAATCAAGTTCGTTCATCAGACTGATAACAACTTCCCCTTTGGTAATATTACTTAACAGGTCATCACTAAAGGTATCGCCGCCATCTAGTAAAAGAACACTAGTGCTATCTTTCTTTGACCTTATACTCTTAATGGCAGAGGCAATCCTAGCAAAACCACCTATTTCACCATTTTTAGGAAAGGTCATATAATTATCTACCGAATCACCGGTTTGAGCTGTAGCGTTTCCTTTAAAGGCATAAAAGGGCTTATAGCTACCATGAATATCGTTGGTATGTAAAACTGTAACTATATTTTGTTTTGATATATTCTTTTTTTTATCTGATTTACAACTGCTTACCATAAGTAAAACAAGAGTACAGGCAATGCCTATTATTTTTGTGTTTTCCATATCAGGTTATTAATATGTTATGCTTTAATATAAAGATAAAGTATCTGCACCTTTTTTGACGACCCAATTTACAATGGGAGGTATAAATAGAGATAAATTGCTATTGAATTAAAATAATATAATCAACAAATAGCAATGCCTGAGTGACTCCAAAGAAGTACTCCTACTTAATTGTGGAAACATCAATTTTTAAATTGAGCTACATCATCGCTTAAATCGTAAACGGTAACACCAGTCATTTTTTTCTGAAGTATACTGCTGCCCGCCGCACTACGATACCCACCAGCACAATGCACAACAATTGGTTTGTTTGTTGGGATTTTATCAGCAGTATCTCTCAACTCATTTAAAGGATGTGAAATGGCGCTATCGAAAAACTTCCCTTCTTCGACTTCGCTTGTATTGCGAATATCAACGATGGTGTAGTTGTCAGGATTGTTTTTAAAATCTGCCAAATCGAGTTTTTCAGATGTAAAAAGATTTTCAAGTGATATCGTAATCACTTTCTTAAGCAGCTTTTCATAGCCAATTTTTGCTACGCGATGCAACAACGTGTCTTTGTTTTTTTTATCATCTATAACCAAAGTAAACGCATCTTTTGGTTTTACGATGGAACCTAACCAAGTTTCAAATTTCGCATTTTCTGAAACCGCTTGGATGTTAATACTACCTTTTAAATGTCCTTTTTTAAAGGTTGCTTCATTTCTCATATCGACTATCAGACCATCCGCGGTGGTGTTTTCGGCAAACGGAACTTTCTCAATCGATGACTTTAAATCCTCTGCGCCTGTCTTGTTCATATCTACGTCATACCCAAAATAGTGAGGAATGAATGGTTGATCATCGAGAATGGTGTCTATAAATTCTTCTTTGGACTGCTTTTTAAAAGCCCAATTGCCCATACGCTCATTTCCTAACGTACTGCTGGCAGCATCACTCAAATTTTTTCCACAAAGAGAACCTGCACCGTGAGCAGGATAAACAACAGCATCTTCTGGTAAATTAGTGAATTTATTGGTGATGGTTTCGTACATCATTTCAGCAAGTTCTTCACGTTTTGCTTTCATATTTCCAGCCTTTTCCCGTAAATCTGGACGACCTACATCGCCTATAAAAAGAGTGTCTCCAGTAAAAAGCACGGTTTTATTTCCTTCTGTTGCAATAATGGTAATACTATCCGGCGAGTGCCCCGGGGTATTTATTGCTTTCAAGGTTATATTTCCCAAGGGTATGCTGTCGCCTTCGTCAAAATATTCGTGCGGATAATCTGCTCCCAATTTTTCACTATTGTAAATAGTTGCACCTGTTTTTTTATGGATTTCAAGATGTGAACTCACAAAATCTGCGTGCGGATGGGTTTCGATTACCGCGACGATTTCTGCATTGTTCGCTTTCGCAAAAACGTAATATTGCTCTGGATTTCTTTCGGGGTCTATAACGGCCATTTTTCCTTCACTAACAATCGCATAAGAAAAATGAGCCAATGGTTTATATTCAAATTGTTTAATATTCATAATGTCTAAATTTTATATAAAAATAAAAAAAGCTACAATCAATAGTTGTAACCTTTGATACATAACCTGTTTTTTTACTTCAACTTTTTGAATCTACAGAATTGAAAGTTCTGTATCGTGTTAAATGGTGTAATATGGTCCGTGGTAAAACAATCTTCTATTTCAAAATGGTTTTCGAATGTTTTAGTCAATTCTTGTTCGTCATATTGAGAAATTTCTAGACCACTACATTTTGTGGGACCATTTTTTGAAAACGTGCCAATTATCAAACTATCACTTACAAAATTCGCAACGATAGCTTGATACCGTTCAATCTGCACTTTCAAAGTTAAAAAGTGAAACGCTGCCCTGTCGTGCCATAAATCATATACCATATCAGGTTTAAAAGTAGAAATATCACTTACAATCCAAGTTACTTTACGTGCTTTGTTGCCCAAACGTTTTATGGCTTTATCGAGCGATTTTACAGAAATATCAAGTACCGTTATATTCTTATAACCTTCATAAAGCAAATAATCTACAAGCTTGCTATCGCCTCCACCTATATCAATTATTTTTGCGGTTTTAGGCAATCCAGCATCCTGAATTAATTTTAATGAAGTCTCAGGTTTTTCCTGTGTCCAACTTACTTGGTTTGGGGTTTTGTTTTCGTAAACCGAATCCCAATGTTGTTTTATAGCTGTCTTTGACATTTCATTGACTTTATCCATTAAATGGCCAGCTCATATAGCCGCCTTGCAAATCATAGATTTTGTTGAAGCCCATTGCTTTGAGCTTGCCTGCTGCTTGTTGACTTCTGCTTCCAGAGCGACAATACAAATAGACAGGTTGCTCTTTGTCTAACTTCTCAAATTCTTCAGTAAAATTTTCCTGCTGGAAAAAATCGATGTTTAAAGCTGATTCAATAGCACCAGCATTAAACTCATCTGCTGTACGAACATCTACGAGTTGTACATTTTTAGACTTGATTGTATCCTTAAAATCGGAAGGATTTAAAATTTTTATTGTATCATTTTGCTGTGCATTTGCACCAAAGATTGAATTATAGATGGTCATAATTATAATATTATTTTTTATTTGATAAAGAACTTTAAGTCAAAGATATAATAGGGTAAGAAGGAAATTTGTAACCTATGTTACCAAAGCGCTGTTAATTATTGGTTTTTAAAAGGAAAAACCATAGACCTTTAAAATCTTTAGGAAATGTCTCATCTCCTTTATAGCCGATTGTCAAATCTTTACCACTTTTGGGAACATAAGCAGTGCCAAATATATAGTCCCATATACTCAAGGTAAGTCCGAAATTCATACCATATTTATGCTGTCTTGGTAGTTCCTTAACTGGATGCCAAAGGTGCATTCTCGGATTGTTAAATATGAATCCAAGTTTTCTGTAGTTCCAATCTAGGTTGGCGTGATTTAAATGACCTACAAAAATCGAAAACTTATGAATGATAAAGAATTGTTCTATCCCAAAACCTATCATGGCCAATGGGATATATTGTAGTGATTTATAGACAATGGCCTCCATAAAATGAAACCGAAACTGTGCCGCAAAACCCATTTCCTTAACACTATGTTGAACCTTGTAAAATTTCCATAGCACAGGTATACGGTGCAGCATTCTGTGAACGTTCCATTGCAAAAAAAATGGCTATCACAATCATTATCAATAGCTGAACCCTCATTGGAAGATTATCTACTTCAACCGCTACAATATTGTTAATATTAAAAACCCCCAAAAATCGTTGTAAAGCTCTACTCCAACATTATAACGGGCATTATAGCCAATTAAAGAAAACAGAAAAAAGTTAAACTGGATATAGAATGCATCCAACCAAAAGCCTTTTTTAAAAACAGGTTGATTTTTTCGCCACGGTATACAAATCTCCAATAAGAATACGAATAGTGACAGACCCAATAACCAATAAAAATAATTATCCCAAGTAGGATTGGTGATTTCTTGAACAAGGTAATTGTCATAGCCTGAAAAGGACTGCTGTATTATTTTAATATTTTTGCCTTAATTATTGATTGGCTAATTCCTTATAAAAAATATAAATTCCCATTAACAAAACAAACCAGCCAAAGGCCTTTTTAAGTTTTTTCCCATCGATAAACTTATTCAACCATATTCCAACAAATATCCCAATAATTGAAATTCCAGTAAATGATAATAAAAAAGGCCAATCAATATCAAGATTTTGTACATCTCCAATAAAGCCTATTAAAGATTTAATAGCAATAATTAAAAGTGATGTGGCCACAGCCTTCTTCATCGGCAATTTTGCCAACAAGACTAAAGCCGGAATAATCAAAAACCCACCACCAGCACCTACGATACCTGTAATTGCTCCCACAACAATTCCTTCAATTATAATGAGTGGATATTTATAGGCGATTTTGGTTTCTTTATCAGTATCCTTGCGTTTGTCACGTATCATTGATAGCGAAGCCAATAGCATTATTAGGGCAAAGAAAAGCATAATTGCCAAGTTCTTTGTAACCAAAAAGTCTCCTATCTGAAAGAGTTCATCTGGAATAGTAGGAATTAAAAAAGCTCTGGTTAGATATACGGCGATAAATGCAGGTATGGCAAAAATGATGGCCGTCTTGATATCGACCATTCCCTTTATTATATTTTTAACCGCCCCTACCAGCGAAGTTGCACCAACTATAAATAACGAATATGCCGTTCCAATTACAGGATTTAGTGAAAGTGCATATACCAAAATTGGCACGGTAAGAATAGAGCCACCACCACCTATTAAACCTAAAACGAGACCTATTAACAATGCACCTGCATACCCTAAAATTTCCACTAAATCCATATGCTTCTTTAATTACGGAACCAATGTAGAGCGCTTGACAATCAAGTTTGGTAACAAATGTTACAGGACCTCAATAAAACTACGGTGTAAGTTTATTTTTTGGTCGTTCTCCATTTTTTTGAGCAGTCTGGAAATAACCACACGGCTGGTATGAAGGTCTGCTGCAATTTCTTTATGTGTTGTGTAAATGTGTTTGCTGTTTAGTAGTTCAATTTTATTACTCAAATAATTTTCTAATCGCTCATCCATATTATGAAATGCAATATTATTTACACTTTCCAAAAGCTCCATCATACGAGCGTGGTAGCTTGCAAAAACAAAATTTCGCCACGTTTTGTATTTTCTTGACCATTCTTCCATTTTACCTATGGGTATCATAAGAAGCTTTGCTGACGTTTCTGAAACAGCGTGAATTTCGCTTTTTGTACTTCCCATACAGCATGTCATTGACATTGCACAAGTATCGCCTTTTTCAAGATGATAAAGTAATAATTCCTCTCCATCGGCATCGGGAAGCATAATTTTTATACTGCCTGTTAGCAGTAAGGGCATCGACTTAATGAATTGTCCCGGTTTCATCAAATCTTGTCCTTCCGGAACTTCCAAATATGTTGCGACCTGATTGATTTCTTCTAAAAGAGCGGGCTCAAATTGCTCTCCATAATATTTTTTAAGTTCTTGAATCATTTGTGCATTACTGCTATTAATATTATTTATTTAAAATATGCCTTTTAACTATCGTTCCCAAATCTTTCTCCGAAAACCATATATCCTCTGGATGAAGATGAAGAACGGGTGCCTGTTCACATTTATTATTACAGTCCATATCGTTGACTTCTATTTTATCTTTTAGTTTATATTTCTTAATATAATAATCTAAAAGCTTTCCTTTTTTCTTTCGGCATTTTACGCCGTCACATCGATAAATGACGGGTTTATTATTTTTAGAATTTTCCATACTATTTTTGTTTTAAAGAGTGTTTTTTGGGCTTAAAAAAATAACCACCAGCACTAATATTGCTAATGTTATAATACCACCATATAAAAAACTTTGATTGGGATATGTAGTTCCCAAAAAACCTGCCAATGGATATGCAAATGCCCACCAGAGATGTGAAAACGCAAAATGAGAACCATAGACTTTACCCTGCGCTTCAATGGGAACTGTTTCCCCGATAAGTGTTTCGGATGGAATCTCCGCAAGGCTTTGACCAAGTCCGGCAACAATCCAAACTATAAATAACATTGAAAAATCGAGGTAATTGGCAAAACTTATGGACACCCCTAATATCAGAGCTCCAATAATGAGTGAGGTGCGTCTTGATTTGGATTTATCAATAGCTCCAGAAACAAATGCTGCTACCATTGCACCAATAGCGAAAGCTGCCATTATGATTCCGTAAACTTTATCTGTAAGGTCCAATCCTCCTTTGACCAATACGATAGTGTTGACCAAAATAAGTGCGCCCGAAACTGCAGTAACGAATTCAATGAATAATGCAAAGCGCACGTATTGATTTGAAAATAACAAGTGTATGCCTTTCAAAACATCTTGCCAAGTGGAATGCGCAACTGTATCATCGTCTTGCTTTTCTGTTACATCCAATGCACTTTTGGGAAGGCTCAATAATAAAATTCCTGCGATGACAAATGTTGCGGCATCTACAAAAAATATGTCTCTCGCACCCAACCAAATTGCCATAATTCCCGCAAGTCCTGGACCCAAAACTCCCAATAATTGATACGTAGCCGCAGATAATCCAATCGCTTGTCTATACAATGATTTCTCAACAATTTGCGGAATTATGGAACGATACGTAGGACTAAAAAATGCATTAAATACATTCATCATAAAGACAAGCACATAAATTTGCCACTCTTCGGTTACAAAAGGTAGACATCCCACGATACCCATTCTTATAAAATGTGTGGTGTAGAGTATTTTCTTTCGGCTTATCCTATCTGCTAATACGCCTGCAAACGGCGAAAATATAATGAAGGCTGTAACCCGTAAAGTAAGGGCTGTTGCCAATATGACCGCAGCCCTCTCTTCGCCGAACTGATAAGCCAAAAGAGCCAATCCGACCCAAGTAAAGGCATCGCCCATTAAACTTATGGTCTGTGCCAAATAAAGTTTAGCGAACAAATGATTACGTAAAGATTGGAATGGCTCTAATAGTTTTGACATCTTCAATAATTCACCAAATATTAATTGTGTTCAGAAGTTTATTTTGTGCCTGCTGAATGGAAGGCTATTTCAATTGGGCGTAGAAATTGATCTTCCATTGCAGGACTTAAAATTATAATGCATACTGACCTTTGAGCCTTAAGTTTACCGTTACATCCTCATTACTGGTATTCCTAAAAAACCAACCGTGTTTGCCTTCATAAGGGGCTAAAAAAGTACCAACCATATTATGGGAATTTGAAATTGTATAACTTTCAAAATAGACTTCCTTTGGCTCTACTTTTTGTTTTACTTCACCGTGAAAATCAAAGTAAAGAACTTCGTTGTTGGTTGTTGTCCATTCATATTTCATTGTTCCGTATTTGAGCATATTTATTTTAAATTCTATGCCTTTTCCTGCCGGAACAACTACTTTGGTTTCATCTTCGCGAGTTGCTAATTGTTCTTCGGGTGCGGAATTATCTGCTTCTACGGGTCGAGCGACATCCGGTCCCGAACCAGCTTTTTCGAGTTTGATTAGTGGTAGATTAGATATTGAGACCATCATTCCCAAATCATCCGTTTGATTGCTTTCAGGCACATAGAGTTTGCTAAACCCTAAAACTTTACCTGCTCCTGTTGGGTCTATACCATATTCCGCAGGTAATACTGCTACAACCAAAAGAAGTGCTCCAACAACTAATGCTATGACGGTTGCCTTTATAATTTTACTTTTTTCCAAGATTGGATGTTTCATTTCTGACATAATAATAATTTTTTTTAAGATGTAAAATAGCCTGTTAATTGGAAGCCGAGCAATAAAAACCCTGCTGCCATAAGTGCTGTATTTGTAATTGTTGAAAATTTCATAAAACTGGGTTGTCTTCTCCAAATTGTAATAAGGATTAACACAACTACCAAAGCAATAAATTGTCCTATTTCTACACCTATATTGAAACCAATGAGGTTAGTAAAAAGGCCGTCTTTATCAAATTTAAATTCTTGCAGTTTACTGGCAAGACCAAAACCGTGAAACAGACCGAATATTAAAACTGCTGCTTTCGTGTTAGGTTGTTTGCCAAAGAAACGTTTGAAACCTCCCAAATTGTCGAATCCCTTATAAACAATGGATAGGGCAATGATAGCATCTATTAAGTATGCATTAATATTTATATCGGCTAAAACACCTAATAGTAACGTTGTACTATGGCCAATGGTAAAAAAGCTAACATATAAAAGCACTTCTTTCGGTTTATACAGAAAGAAAATAACACCGACCAAAAATAGCAGGTGGTCATAACCTGTAATCATATGTTTTGCTCCTATATATAGAAAGGGACCGAATGCTACGCCGCTGTTTCCTAATAAAAATGTTTGCGTGTCTTCATCTACTCCGTGAGCATACGCCATTGAAACAAATGCTCCACATAGAAAAAGAATGAAAAATGCATATTTTTTTTTGATTTTCATAGTTTACTTATTTAAATCCCATTGCACATTGCTGCACAATGGGACTTTGATTATTAATGGGCGTGCCCGTGGGATTCGACTTGTTGTATGCTGTCCAATCTGCGATTTTCTTCTCTTACTATTTTCAAGCTATCTTCCCTTTGGCTCATTTCTTCTGGGCTTAAGGTTGTTTCAGTATTTTGAGTTTCTACGCCCTTATTCTTATTGGTTTCTCTGCAAGATGCTAATAGGGTTAAGCTAATAGTTGCGATAAAAAATACTTTTTTCATAATGTTTGATTTATATAGTTATTGATTTTTAAATTATTCTTCTTCTTCAGAATTCCGTAATGCAGACAAGAT
>TARA_R110002126_G_C10490577_1_pt1 | contig 40706 bp, 75 predicted proteins | sample TARA_R110002126 | Tara Oceans TARA_R110002126 (sample SAMEA4397536) | marine metagenome | biome: Polar Biome; feature: [DCM] deep chlorophyll maximum layer (ENVO:01000326); material: water (ENVO:00002006), including particulate matter (ENVO:01000060) such as... | depth 30 m | reverse complement strand
GAATTTCTTACGCTGCCAGTATCAAGACAAAAAGTGAAGGGGCTTAACATGGGACGCAAACCAATCCCCGACAAGCTGAAATTGGTTAAGGGTACGGCCCGCGCTGATCGCATGAACGCGGATGCCCCTGCGGCTAATCCTGGCGTTGCGGTTGCGCCTGAGTGGCTATCTGACCGTGCGTCAGAATTGTTCGCGCAGTTGTCCGCGACGTTGCTTGGCATGGGCATTGCCTCTCCCGACGATCAAGCGGCGCTGGCGATGCTGGCAAGCCGCCTTGAAGAAGTTGAGCTTATGACCGCTGCCATTGAAGACGGCGGGCGCACATACGAGCAGAAGGGCGAGGACGGCGAGGTCCGTATGGTTCGCGCCCGTCCAGAAGTTGGAATGCGAAACGAGGCGATGCGTCACGCGCAATCCCTCTTGGCGGAATTTGGGCTGACGCCTGCGGCGCGGTCGAAGGTGAGCGCGGGCAAGCCTGCCGCTGAGAACCCGTTCAAGGCTCTGGGGTGACAGATTACACAGCCGTTGCGGAGCAATACGCCCGCGACGTGATCGGCGGTGAAATTCCGGCGGGGAAATATATCAAGCTGGCCTGCCAACGGCACTTGGACGATCTGGCTTGGCAAGACGACGACGGATTTGCCTATCGCTTTGACGTGAAGGCGGCGAACAAGGTTTGCCAGTTTATCGAACTGATGCCGCATACCAAGGGCAAATGGGCGGCGAAGAAGCAGACGCTCAAAATGGAGCCTTGGCAGGTTTTCTTTGTGGTCTGCGCTTTTGGCTGGCTTCGACGGAAGGACAACACGCGCCGATTCCGCAAGGTGCTGCTTTTGGTCCCTCGCAAAAACGGCAAGTCGGCTCTGGCTGCGGCCATCGGGCTTTACATGCTGGTAGCCGATGGGGAGCACGGCGCAGAGGTCTATTCAGGCGCGACCAGCGAGAAACAGGCATGGGAGGTTTTCCGGCCAGCCCGTCTTATGGCGATCAAGCGGCCCGACATGTGCAGCCACTACGGTTTGAGCGTCAACGCTTCCAACCTGCACATTCTAAGCAATGAGAGCCGGTTTGAACCGCTGATCGGGAAGCCGGGTGACGGCTCGTCGCCAAGCTGCGCGATTGTGGACGAATACCACGAACACGACACCGACGCGATGTATTCCACAATGGAAACGGGCATGGGGGCGCGTGAACAGCCGCTTATGCTGGCGATTACAACGGCGGGGGATAACATCGCGGGGCCGTGCTACGCCATGCAGGGCGAAGCGCAGAGCATGTTGGAGGGAAGCCGCCAAGATGATGAAACGTTCGCCCTCATATACGGGGTCGATGATTCCGACGACTGGACAGACCCGCAAGTTTTGCGCAAGGCCAACCCGAATTACGGCGTTTCGGTCGGTGAAGACTTCCTGCTTGCCCGCCAAAAAGAGGCTATGGGATCACCGCGCAAGGCGGGGCAGTTCAAGACGAAACACCTAAACGTCTGGGTGCAGGCGCGAGACGCCTATTTTAACGTGCTGCGGTATCAGCAAACAGGCAATTCCGACCTGCCTTTAGGCAGTTTCGCAGGACAAGAGGCGATAATCGGCGTCGATCTGGCGGAAAAGCGGGATCTAACGGCGGTTGAAATACTATTCCGGCACAATGGCGGGTTTGCACGGTTCGGTCGCTACTACGCGCCGGAGGAAACGGTTGAACTGCCAGAGAATGAGCATTTCCGACTTTGGCGCGATCAAGGCGTCCTGATCCAGACGGACGGGGCGGTAACAGACGACCGTGAAATTGAAGCGGATATCTTGGAGTGGTGTAGTCAGTTCGATGTGCGCGAGGTCGCGTTTGACCCGCTGCACTCTCGGCAGATGGCCGTTCAACTCATGGAACAGGGCGTTGCGTGCATCGACTTCGCCAACCGGCCCACACTGATGAATGAACCCATGCGCAAAATGGACGCGCTGATCGCTGACGGGAAGTTGTTCCACGATGGCGAGCCTGCTTTTGCGTGGATGCTTTCCAACGTGGTGAACAGATCCCGCACCGGAGACATTCACAGCCCCGCAAAAGAGCGGGCGGCGAACAAGATTGACGGACCGGTTGCGGCAATGATGGCACTAGGCCGCTGGATGCTGGACGAAGAAGCGCCTTCTTCGCCTTGGGATGATGAAGAATTTACGTTGGAGGTTGGCTAATGTTCGGATTTGGTAAGCGTGAAAAACGGGAGGCGACATTCACGCAGTCCGAGCCGCGCACCTTCATGGAAATTATCGGCATGGGCGGTTCGGCTGGCGTGTCGATGGAAGAAGCCTTGGGCGTTCCGGCGGTCTGGGCTGCGGTCAACTTCATTTCAGGGACGCTGGCAGGCTTGCCACTCAACGTCTACGACCGAGACAGCAAGGGCGTCAAAAAGAAGGTCAAGCCGACCAAAGCAAGCCCGGTTGTCACGATGTTGCACAATGCGGTGAATGACGACTATTCATCCTTTCAATGGCGGTTCGATCTGTTCACGGCGGTTCTCACGGAGGGCCGCTCTGTCACCTACATCGAACGCGACAGCCTAGACCGACCTGTCAACCTGTTCCCGCTGGTGGGCGCGACCGTTGAGCGGCTTTCAAATGGGCGCAAGCGTTACAAGCACACCGCAGGCGGGAAAACGCAGTATTACGACCAGGCGGACGTGATCGACGTGCCGTTTATGCTCAAGCCTGACCTACTGACACATCGCAGCCCGCTCCGGCAGTGTGCGGTTGCTATCGGCAAGGCGGTCAACGCAAATGAATACGGCTCCAAGCTGTTCAAGAACGGCGGCTTGCCAGCTTTCACCCTCCAAGGGCCATTCGATGGACAGAAATCAGCGGCGCGGGCGTCGGATGATATTGCGCGGGCGACCAAAGAGGCGGCGCGGCAGGGCGGCAACGTCCTAGCAATCCCGATTGGTCACAAGCTGGAACCGCTGGGTTCCGACCCAAGTAAAATGCAGATCGTTCCAACGCAGGAGTTTGCCGTGGTCGAAGTGGCCCGCATCTACTCCCTGCCACCTACATTCCTGCAAGACCTTTCCCGCGCCACGTTCAGCAACTCGGAACAGCAAGATTTACACTTGGTCAAGCACACGCTCAAGCGGTGGGTTGAGCAGGTCGAGGCGGAATTGAACCTCAAGCTGTTTGGCCGGGGTTCGTCGCGCTTTGCAGAGTTCAACGTCGATGGGCTTTTGCGCGGCGATTACAAAACGCGGATGGAGGGCAATAGCACCGCCATTCAGACGGGCCAGCTTACGCCAAACGAGGCGCGGGCGCTGGATAACCGCGAACCGCTTGACGGTGGCGACAAGCTGTTCATCCAAGGGGCTACAGTCCCTCTTGATGGGCATACCGGCGAAACGGCGCAACCCACACCAACACAGGAAGGCGCAGACAATGACGCTTGAAAAACGGGGCGGCATTCCCGCTGAAATTCGCGCCGACGAAAACGGCATCAAGGTTGAAGGCTACGCGGCTGTGTTCGGTGAAGAAACCGACATTGGCGGCATGTTTCGCGAGGTTATTGAACGCGGCGCATTCAAAGACGCAATCGGGCGCGATGACGTGGTTTTCCTGATCAACCATGACGGCTTGCCGTTGGCGCGGACGCGATCCGGCACTCTCAAGCTGACCGAAGACGACCACGGTTTGAAGATCGAAACCATGCTGGACCCCGAAGACCCCGACGTTAAATCCATCGCGGGCAAAATGAAGCGCGGCGACCTGGATAAAATGAGCTTTGCCTTTTACCCAGAGGTTCAGGAGTGGGACGAAAACGGGGATCTGCCATTGCGCACGATCAAACAAGCCCGCCTTTCCGACGTGAGCATTGTTACAACCCCCGCCTATTCAGGCACAGAGATTGCCCTTCGCAGCCTTGAGGCATCCCGCCCCTGCGAAACGGCGCAAGACTTTCGGCTCCGCAACAAGCGCAAGCTGATCAAATAACGGCGGCTCTCGCTGTTGGCCCCTCCCTGACCCGTGGGCACGGTCACCCCTACATCAAAAGGAGCCTTCACATGGCTACCATCAAAGAACTGCGGGAGCAGGCAGCTAAAACGCTGACCGAAGCCCGCTCGATGCTCGACGGCATCAACGATAAGTCCACCAAAGAGCAACGCGCCGAAGCGGAGATTGCGGTTGACAAGGCGCTGGCCGAAACAGCCGAGATTGAAGCCCGCGCCGAACGCATGGGCAAGCTGGAAGCCGCTGAAAAGCGTGCCGAAGAAGCCCGTGATCTGGAGGAACGCCAAGCGCGTGAAGCCAAGCGCCCCGGCGTCGATGCGGCAGAAGCGCGTCAAGGTGGTGATATGGACTATCGCACCGCATTCCATGCCTATCTGCGTGCAGAGGGCCAAATGGGTGCAATGGACGCAGAAGCGCGTTCCGTTCTGAGCCGTGGCTATACCACTGTTGAGCAGCGTGCGCAGACCACCACAAACACGGCAGGCGGTTACACAGTTCCAACCGAGCTGATGAATATCCTGATCAAGTCCATGCAGGCTTGGGGCCCGATGTACTCCGAAGACGTGGCGACAGTGCTGACGACTTCCGGCGGCGGTCAGATCACGATGCCGACCGTGAACGACACGGCTGTAACGGCTGGCGCTCACACCGAAGGCGCGACCCTGACCGACGATGGCGGCAAAGATGTGACATTCGGCCAGAAAGTGCTGGAGGCATTCGCCTATGACACCGAATGGCTGCGCGTCTCGAAAGAGCTTGCCGACGATTCCATCATGGCGATGGAGCAGGTTCTTGGCGATCTGCTGGGCGAACGTCTGGGCCGTATTGCCAACCTGCAACTGACCACTGGTTCCGGTTCGTCCGCGCCAAACGGCGTTGTGACAGCTTCGACACTGGGCAAGACTGCAACCGGCACAGCCGCGATTACCGGCGATGAAATCATTGATCTGGTTCACTCCATCGACCCCGCCTACCGGATGGGGCCGAAGGTGCAGTTCATGTTCAACGATTCCACGTTGGCCGCGATTCGCAAGCTGAAAGACGGCGACGGCAACTACCTGTGGCAGATGGGCAATGTTCAGCAAGGCCAACCCGGTTCGCTTTTGGGCTACAGCTACCGCGTGAACCAAGCGATGGGGTCACTGGCTGCGGGCAACAAGGTTATGCTGTTTGGTGACTTCGGCAAGTATTACGTCCGCAAGGTCGGCGCACCTCTGATCGGCGCATTGCAGGATAAAGACTTTTGGCCTGGGTTCGGCGTCGCGGGCTATATCCGCTTTGACGGCGAACTGGCAGACACTGCCGCCATCAAGCACCTTATCACCGCTGCGGTTTAATCGGTTTCTTGAGGGGGCGGGCGTTCTGCCCCCTTTCCTAAACCGATAGAGGGAAAAGCACATGCAAGTTAAACTATTGGTCGCCCGCGCTACGGCGACAGGCGCAGAGAACCGAGGCGACGTTATCGACGTTGCAGACGCGGAGGCAATCCGCATGATCGAGGCCGAGCAAGCCGAGCCTGTACGGTCGGGCAAAGCCCCTGAGAAGGCCGTGAAGCGCTCCAAGACTGAGAAGGCGCGGAAGTGACCCTGCGCCGCGTGACCCCCCCGGCAACTGATCCAATCACGCTAGAAGAGGCGAAGGACCAGTGCGAGGTAGATTACCCAGACCGTGACGACTACATCACGCGGCTGATTAAGACCGCAGTTTCGTTTGTCGATGGCGAGGGGATATTAGGCCGCGCTATGGTTTCGCAAACTTGGGCGCAATGGGTCGGCCAGTCTCCGGGCGTTGTCCGTATCACGATGGGGCCATTTATCGACCTCACTGGCGTCTCGTATTACGATACGGACGGAGCTTTGCAGGTCGCAAATGCCGCAGACTTCGAGGTTCGTCTTGACGGAGATTTTGTTAATGTACGGCCCAAAAATGGAAAGGCATGGCCAGCGGCACAGTCGCGGGATGATGCAATCAAGATCGAATTTACGGCGGGCTATGGCACCGCTGCCGATGTTCCAGACAACATTAAGCACGCCTTGCTGCTGATGGTCGGGCATTGGTTTAAGGAGCGTGAAGCCGCTTCGGAATTGTCGTTGAAGGATATCCCCATGGGCGTTGATGCGCTGATCGGTGTCGAGCGCGTAGGTTGGTACGGATGATGGGCGCGGGACGGTTTCGGCATAACATCACGTTCAACCGGCAAGATTTGGTCGATGATGGCTACGGCAACGTAACGGGCGAATTTAAACCGCTGTTCTCTACGCGAGGCAACGTGCGCGAAACACCGGGCAAAGAGCGCGTAGCGGCGGGTTCCGTTGAGGGCATTATTACTTGCACACTTAGGGTCTATGCTTCTGCGCAGGCAAAAGGCCTCACGGCAGGCGACCAAGCGGTTGCGAGGGGACAGGTGTGGAACCTCGAGACACCAACATTCGCAGACGAAAAAGGCAGATACCTTGATATTAAAGGCACGGCGGGTGGTGCGCAGTGAAGAAATCCGGCTTCGAGGCAACGCAATCCATGCTCAAGCGGATTACGCCTGAGATTGAGGACCAGTTTTCCCGCGCCAACCGCGAGAATGCGGAATCGGTGGTGGATATGGCAAAGGTGCTTATTCCCCAGCGATCCGGCACGAATAGGGCGCTTATCCGCAATATCGCCGGAGACGATGGGTCACAGCTTATCGACTTCGGCCCGAAAGCGAAGGTTATCGAAGGCAATCGCGGGCCGCGTCCCTTTGTGAACCCTGCGCTGAACGCGACGAAGAAGAAACGGGCGGCGCGGAATCGCAAGGCCATCAAAGATGCAATCAAGGCGGTGAAGTGATGGCAGACGGTTACGCACTGGCGCTTCAAGCGGCGCTTGTCACGGCCCTCAAGGCTGACGCTGGCGTTTCTGCGCTTGTCGGCACGCGGGTTTATGACCAACCCCCGCAAAGCGCCACGCGCCCATATATCCGCATTGGCGGGATTGAGCCGCGCCCCCTGCGGACAGACGGCAAGAGCGCTGCAAACCTGACGTTTGGGATTGAGGCGCACAGTCGCCCGCTTACGTCTGGGCGTGTCGAGGCTACCAGATGCGCGGAGGCTATCACAGCGGCGCTGAATGAGGCTGCTTTGGCGGTCACAGGCTTTGACGCCGTGCAAGTGCATTGGCAGACGCAGACGGTGGATCAAGACAGCGACGGGCAAAGCTATACGGCAATCGTCGCGTTTACCGCACTGCTGGACGGTTAATCGGCGGACAGGCCGCAATCAGATAGCATTTCGACCCCAAGGCCCTGTAACTTTCGGGAGCCTTTAAGATCGTAGACCGTTGCTTGGTTCTGAGAGATGCGAGCCGCCCTTATATGCTTTTCGGCTGGTGTTCCAATCGAGAGCGACAATGCAGCCTCTAATTCGGATCTGACCTCGTTCCTCCAAGCGCTTCGCTCTGCGGACTGTTCGCTTGCCTCAAGACGGTAGCGCATGGCGGTTTCGCATATCCCTTCGGAAAACGCGGGGCCTGCAAGCAAGGCGGCGAAGATCAACGGCAGCTTCATAGAATTTCCTTTGCACAATTCGCGCAAGGGTAAGCCCATATCCCGCCCTTGGGCAAGGCAGGACTTAGCGCCGCGAGGCGTCCATTTTCCATAAGGAGCCTAAACAATGGCAAAGCAACAAGGCCGACTACTGCTAATCAAGATTGGCGACGGCGAAGCAGTCGAAGCGTTCACCACACTTTGCGGCATTCAGTCAAAGACGTTGACCGTGAATAACAACAACTTTGACGTGACCACGATGGATTGCACTGCCCCCGGCGGGCAACTGTGGCAAGAAGTCATGACCGGGATGCGCTCGGTTGAGGTTTCCGGCAACGGCATCTTCGAAGGCGGTACATCGCTGACGCGATTTAAGGAGATCGCTTTCGGCACGGGCGCGGCTGACACTGCCGACGCAATCGGCAATTTCGAGGTGATTGTGCCTGACTTCGGCACTTTCGCGGGCGCGTTCCATGTCAACAGCGTTGAGTTTGGCGGCGAACAAGAGGGCGCAGCGACCTATAGCTTCTCGCTGGCGTCTTCCGGCGCGGTCACCTTCACTGCGGCTGCATAATGCCGATCACAGCAGACGCCCCATTGGGTGGAACGCTGGAACAGTTGGGCGGTGAAAGCCGCCCGCTGATCCTTCGCAATGGCGAGATTGAGCGCTTTGAGCGGCAGCACGGCCTAGGTATCTTTGCCATGCTTGACCAATTGCTAGGCAAGGGCGAACCGCAGGCGCGTCACTGCCGCGATCTGGTCGCCTTGGGGCTGGTAGGCGGCGGGCTAAATGACAAGACCGCTGACAAGCTGGTTGACGATATGCCCCCAAGCGAAAACCACAAGATCCGCGCAATGGCGCAAGACTTGCTTTTGGCCGCGTTCCTGCCGCCGGAGGATAAAAAAAAAGCCGACGATTTAGTTGGATCGTCCGCACCGAGCGCCCCGACAAATACGAAGCGCCAGACAAAATCAAAAGCGCCATCAGCGCCGGTTTAAGCATATCCGATTGGCGGCTCATGACGCCCGCCGATTGGTCCCTCTTTGTTGAGGGGTGGAACGAATCCCACGCAGGCGAAACAACTGCCCCGCCCACTTGGGAGCAGTTCGAGGAATTGAAGGCAAAGCATGGCTGAACCAACCGAACGCATTGCGATCATGCTTGAACTCCAGCAACAGGAGTTTGAAAAGCGGGCCAAGTCGGCAGGCGCGGCGATTGATCGACTTGAGCGCAAGTTCACGCCCCTTGCGGCGGCGGAAGCGAAGCTCGAAAAGCAGCAACTCCGTTTCAACGCAGCGCTTGAGGCTGGCACGATTGACGCGGCACAGCACGCCAAGGGCATGGACCTTGTTCAGCGCGAATATGACCAGACCGCCGAGCGTGCAAAGCGCCTGACAAATAATGTCGTCGCGATGAATAGTAGCGTTGCAGCGCAGACTGGGTTTATGACGCGCAACCGGGCGATCTTCCAGCAAGGTGGCTATCAGGTCGGTGACTTTGCGGTGCAGGTTCAGGGCGGCACATCGGCGCTGACAGCCTTCACGCAGCAAGGTTCGCAGCTTCTGGGCATTCTTGGCCCTTGGGGCGCAGTGATGGGCGCTGTGTTGGCCGTTGGTGCGCCGCTGGCTGGCGTGATCTGGGGCATGGTGAGCGCCCAAGACGATGCGACAGAGAGCGCAGGAAACCTTACCGACAAGCTGAAAGCACTGCGGGAAAGTATTGAAGCCGTGCGTTCTGCGGACTCTCTATCCGGCGTCAATATGGCGAAAGAGTTTGGCGACATGGCCGCGCAGGCGGAGACGATTTATGCCATCAACCGCAAGATCGCACAAATTCGTGCAAGTGCCGCCTTGGATACTGCGGCGCGTGGCGTTGCAAACGAATTGGGCGTTGCCGGGGTGTTCGGGTTTACGCCTGACGAGGTTCGAGAGCTTGACCAGACTATCGCGGATATTTCTGCGCGGATGGATACCTTAAACCAACCGTCAAATATGTCGGATTCGCAATTCGCTGCGGCAAACCGTGAATTAGGTGAGCTGACTTCAAGGCTATCAGATTTGCAGGGCGTCCGTTCGAATATCAGCGATCTTGGCGATGCGTTGGGGTTGACCGCTGTTGAGGCGAATGAGGTCGTGGCGCAGTTCGCCGCCATCGGGCAGGCCAAGGGGCCGGAAGAGCAAGCCGAGGCAATGGCAACGCTGGCGGATTACATCAACGGCGCGACCAAGAACCTTGAGGAAGCGACAGACGAGGGTAAAGAGTTCTACGACCAGCTTTTAGAGGCGACAATTCAAGCACTGAACCTCGCCAAAATCGACATAGCAGCAAATATCGCAGACGGCGCAGACGAGGCCGCACGGCTTGCGGAAAACCTTGGCGTTTCTCTGGCAACGGCGCGGCTTATCGCTGCGTCTCAGGCGCAGGAAAAGTCGAACCTAGCCGCTCAATATGAGCAATACGGCCAAGGGCGCGTTGCTGGCGAAACCCTGATCCGCGAAAACTCTCCGCTGTATGGTGGTAATGGCAACGTCCTGCCGGAACCTAAAGTTAAGGGGGCACGCGGCGGCGGCGGGCGGGCACGTTCTGGGCGTTCCGGTCGCTCTGGCGGTCGTGAGCAAGAACCACTGTTCAATATCTCTGAAGAGGCGCTGCAAAACCTTCACCGCCAAGTCGAAATGCTGGGCAAATCCAAGAGCGAGGTCGCGGCGCTGACCGTCAAGCACAAGCTGCTAGACGAGGCGAAAAAGCGCGGCCTTGATATCACCGAAGAACTGACCGCGAAGATTGACGAAGAAGCGGGCGCAGTTGGCAAACTGGCCGAGGAATACGACCTTGCACGCGACAAGATCGCCGCAATGGAGAAGATCCAAGGCGAGTTCAAGGACAGCGTGATCGACGCAGCCATGGGCGGTGTTGACGCAATGGACGCCTTCACGAACAGCATCAAACGTGCGGCGCTGGAATATCTGCTGTTCGGTGAGGGCATGTTTGCAGGAGACGGCAAGTCAGGCGGCGGCTTCGGCGGCATTCTGAGCGGCGTTGTCGGTGCGCTGACAGGCAAGCGTGCGGGCGGCGGTTCGGCTAAAGCTGGGGGCGCTTATCTGGTGAACGAAAACACGCCCAATAGCGAGGTTTTTGTGCCTTCGCAGTCGGGCGGCGTCTTGAACGTTCCCCAAGCGCAAGCGGCCCTTCGTGGGGCAGGCGGCGGCGGTCAAATGGACGTGCGCGTCTACGTGGACGACGACGGGAAGCTGCAAGCCGTAATCGAGAAGGCCAGCAACCGCGCCGTTCAGAACGCATCCCCCGGCATTGTCGGCCAATCCGTCAACGCTTCGCAGCGATCCTTCAAGAACAGCAAATCGGGGTGGTCACCATAATGACAGACGTTATCGCATGGCCCCCCTTTGACCTGACGGGATGGGAACTGGCAGAGGTGTACCCGCAGTCGCGCTCTGTCGGGCTGATCGAGGGCAGGCCGCGCACATCATCGGCGCAGCGTGCGCGTCGGGTGGCGACGGCCAATATCACGGGCATTGGCAAGGATCTGGCGGGCGCGGGCTACGTGCGGATGCTCAATCGGATGTGGGCGGGCAAGCCTAACCTCGTGCGCGTCGAGGCGTGTTCAACGCTGTGGCATCTGGCACGCGGCGGCTTTGACCTGCGCAACAACGTGCTGGAATGGACAGACGACGGAACGGACCTGCTATGGACGGCGGGCGGCGTGGATCTGCTATGGGGCGACGGGGCGTATGCGCTGCAAGGCGAACCGGCAACGGATGGCGGATGGCATAGCCTGACCGTCTCCGGCCTGCCTCCTTCGCGTATCGTGGCGCGGCCATCTGAGCTTATCAGCGTGACCGATGGTGACACCAAGGAAAGCGCGTATGTCCTCACGGTTGCGCGGTCGGATGCGTCCGGCGTGGCGACGATCCGCACAGACAAGCCCGAGGCGTTCACCCTGACGGGGCTGGTCAGCATTGGGCAGCGGGAAAGCATTGTGTTTGAAGCGGCGGGCGTTCCCCGTTCGGTGCAGGGTGTTACCGGCACCTTTGGCTATCAGTGGGACTTCCAAGAGGTGTTCGAGGACGAATACGACGACGGCTGGACGGAGGTTGACCCATGGGGCTAACACGCGGGGCCACGGCGGGTCTGATTGACGACCTCAAGGGCCACTTTCACCCCGTCCTCCTGACCTATGCCGATTGGCCGGGCGAGGAAATCCGCCTGCATACCGGCGCGGGTAACCTGTCATGGGATGGGGAAACGTGGATGGGCGCGGGGAAGCTGGTGCAATTCACGGCCCCGATGGAGCAAGGCGGGTTGGCAACGTCCGAGGCGACGGTACGTGTCGCTGCAACCGTCGAGGATATGCTGGCAGATCGCGGAAAGGTTATCCGCAACCGTGATTTAACAGTCTGGTTTGCGACCACGACCACAGCGGGCGGCAACGTGCTGAAAGCCGACCCCGTGGAACTGTTCACAGGCTACTTTGACAGCCGCACCGGGACGCTGACACGCTCAGACGGTGGCTTGGCGCACGATATGGTGCTGGGGCTAGGCATTGGCCCTTCGGCGCGTTCTTCGGCGTCGATCACGCACAGCTACGAGGACCAAATCGCCAAATACCCTGGCGACACGGCGGGGCGGCACGTCCAGAACGCCAATAAGCTGAAATACAACCCTCAACAGTGGCCCGAATAACAGAACGGACGGCTTTCAACGCTGCCTTTGATAGCCTGCGCGATCCGTTCGCGTGGGGCCTTCGGCGTGACTGTACGGCGGCTTGTGTGGCCTTTGAGGCATTGCATGGCGCTGACCCCCTAGAAGGGTGCCGAGACACCTACAGCACCGCCATAGGCGCGGCGCGGATACTCAAGCGGGCAGGCGGATACCTCGCATGGTGCGAGGCGACGTTCAACCTACCGCACACCACCACACCCAAGGCGGGCGACCTAGCCCTGATTGCAAGCGCTGACACGTTCGGCGCGGCCTTGGCTGTCTGCATTCAATCCGGCGAATACGCCGCGAAGACGGAGGCCGGGATGGCAATAGTTAAGGCCGATATTCTGGGGGCGTGGACATGCCGTTTCTAGCGCCAGTTTTCGCCGCAGTTGGCGGCGCGATCACGTCCGCAGCAACCGCTCTTGGATTCGGCGCAGCGGCGGCGGGCGCTATCAGCACGGCTGTTGTCAACTTCGGCGTTTCGTTCCTGATCAATACGGCCATTTCGGCCATCTTCGGCAAAACGCCAAAGGTGCAGGACGTGGCGCGGGATCTGGCGCAGCCGACAACGGCCCCCGCCTATCGGTTCGTCTATGGCGAGGCGCGGGCGACAGGTACGCCAGTTGGAACGCCTGTGAAGGGTGACCTGATCTATGGCGCTTGGCTGCTCAATTCGCGGCCATCCGACCTGACCACCTTCACGCTGTACCTTGATAAGCGCGAAGTTGTCCTGACCGGCGATGCGTTCGACCTTGCCGGCCCCGGCGCGACAGCAACCGAAGACCCGTTTGACCGTCACGTCACGGTGTGGGTAAGCCGAGGCGACCACACAGCACCGCCTACCGAATACACCACAGACGCGCCCTACGTTGAAGGGTCGGCGGATAACATGTGGAAAACGACAGACGCTTGGAAGGGCCGGACAATGATCTGGCTCAAGCTGAACGCGGGCGACCAAGGAAGCCGTCAAGAGCGCTGGCCTTCTACGCCCCCGCTGGTCGAGGTCGAGGGCAAGTGGTCACTGGTCGAAGACCCCCGCACCGGATTGACCGGATGGGACAATAACCACGCGCTCTGTGTTCGTGACGCGCTGATGAATAACCCTATCCGAGGCTATCGCGCCGGACAGCTTCACGGCAGCTTTGACGCAGACAGCCCTAACGCCTGTGACGAGTTGGTAGACCTCAACGAAGGGGGCACCGAAAAGCGCTATATCTGCGCTGGTACGCTGGTTTTCAACGAAGGCGAAATCGAGGACCAGCTCAACCCGATGATGATTAGCGGCGCGGCTGACTTTATCCGCGTAGGCGGAAAGCTTGGCTATGCGGCGGGCGTTTATCGTGAGCCTACCGAAACGCTGACCTACCTTTTGGGCGAAGGCTTCGAGTTCCCCGACATGCTGCCGGGGGCCGAACTGGTGAACCAACTGCGCGTTAGCTACCTCTCGGCGGCGCGTGGGTATGAGACAGCGGATCTGACGCCGTGGGACATTCCAGGCGCTCTGGCTGATGATGGCGGGGTTCCTGCGGTCAAGACAGTTGATCTGCCGTTCTGCCCTTCACCAACGCAGGCAATGCGGGTGCGCAAAATCACCGGCCTACGCCAGCGCAGACAAGAGCGCATACAGGGCGGCACGCTGCCACCAGAGGCGTTTAACCTCGTGGGCGGGGCAACGGTCACCATTGCGCTGCCATCGCCCTATAACGCGCTTGACGGCGTTTATGAAATCGAAGGCATCCATCCCGGCCTAGACCCGATTGGGGAGAGCGGGGAAGTCGCCATGCGCCTGCCTGCATCCTTGGTCAAGCATGACGCGGCTATCTATGCTTGGACGCCCGCGACCGACGAGGAAGAGGTCTTTGACGAGGAATACGAAAGCGAACGAACCGGCACGGCAAACCCCGGCGCACTGAGCGTCACAACGGGCGATGCAGTGAACCTGAACACGGGCGGCACGATCATTCCCCGCATTCGCTTTGCGTTCGATCCCTCAACGTCCAGCATCACGGCCTACGAGTGGGAATACAAATCAAACGCCAGCCTCGGCGGGCTGCTTGGGAAGTATGAAACGGGCGGCGTAATCGGCCACGACGTGCGCGACGGTTCAGACAAGGTGTTTGGTCACCTCTCAGGATCGCCAAATCTGTTCTATGATATCCGCGTCCGCGCCATTGGCCCTAACGGGAATTCCGATTGGGTCGAGATTGAGGACGTGAAGCCCGTTGTCGATATCGTCATTGATATCCCGATTGAAGGTAATGCGGTTGGCGGGGCAGGCGAAATCACGGTCAGCTTCCGCACGCCAAACGATCCCGACTTCCGCGCTATCGAAATCTACGGCAGCGACACAGACGACAGCGGCGCGGCCAGCCTGATCGGCACCGCCATTTACACCAGCCAGAACACAATCGTGAGCATTAACGAGGGCAGCTTAGGCACGTCCGTCACCCGCTATTATTTCGCCCGCTCACGGGGCGAATACGCCAGCGCTTCGGCATTTACAGCCAGCGTTTCAGCCACAACCGACGCATAAGGATTACCCGCATGGCTTATACTCTGCCAACTACCGGAACCGACCCAAAGACCACCACCAAGCAGGCTCTAGAGGCGCTGATTGATTCCGCGATTGCGGCAATCTCGTCCACAGCGATCAACGGCTTTATCTACGCGACCGACACGACAGACGGGCTTGCGCGGACCAGCGACGGCGAAGGCTTTTTCACCGCATCCGATTTGCAACTGATCTTCTGGCTCAACGATGGCGGCGCGGCAACGCAGCTTTCCGAGATTGGCACGCCCTTGACGCAGGCGCAAATTGAGGAATTGGAAGCGAACTATTCCACGATTGTCGCCACGGCGTCGCAAGTTTCAGAAGATGCCGCACAGGTGGCTCTTGATAAGGCCGCAACCCTTGACGCTTTAGGAGACGCGGAGGATGCCCGCGACATTGCAGAGGCGGCGGCGGGCGTAGTTTCACGCGCTACCAGCGTAGCCGGTCTTACCGCCCCCGCGACATTGACGGAAGGTGATGGCGGCTATGTATCAGGTTCCGGCGATGATGCAGTTGACGGCTTCTATCAGGTGCAGTCGAGTGCTTGGGTTCGCGTTTCTGGTACAGGGCTTGCGGGCGTGCGTAGCGACGTTGAAAGCCTCAAAAACCTCACTCTTGGAGAGCGGTATAGCATCGGCACCTTGAGCAACACCGGAACCCCTGCCGACACGGGGCTATACTGGTCAAACGACCTGCTTGGTTGCAAGGCGCTTTCCCAGATTGAGAGCATTGAGATCAACACCACGGGGCCGACCACAGGCACGATTATTGTCGTGGATGCGTCTTTGGTTGTTACGCATGAGCAAGCCTTTACGGTCACGGCGGCGGGCAATCATATAATCTATGACGAGAATGATTGGCTGATCCCGACTGGATCACGGGTATTCATCAATGCAGACAACACCAACCTGTCTGCATCGACGACGCCACCACACGGCAGTGTCGTCTTTACAGCGGTCCAATTTACCGCGCTCGGTGACGCAGTGGTTACAACACCATTAGCGGCCGGCGTTGCTTCAAAGGTGAATTGGGTCAGCGTAGAGCAAGCCGATCCCTCCATTGATGAAAGCGTGCTTTTTGACCTGACCGAAGGCGTCAGCTTGTCTGAAACCACTTCGACATGGCCACAGAACGCCCCGAACATCACCGCTGTCATGCGGGCGTTCGATGCGGGGGTCGATGTGCCGGTCGGCGCTATCGTATCAAACGTCACTGCTGATCTGACGCTTTATAGCGATGCGACCACTGTTCGCGTGTTGCTGCTCAAGCGGCTGACGTCTGCGGGCGAGGCCGCTTGGGATCAAGGCGTAGACGGTTCGGCATTCCAGGTACATCAGTTCGATCCGGCCGATATTGATGCGAACATTGACGGCACCGACGTTTCCCGTCTGACGTTTCCAGTTGATCCTTTTATCATTGAGGCCGGGTATTCCTACTTCGCCGCAATCCAGCACTTCGACGGACTGACCGGCGTTCCTATGGGTATAGGCAAGGACACGTCTACCAATCTGGAACGGCAGCATCATCGCGGCTGGTATATTGGCGGCGACAATTTCCAGCGCCTTGATGTTTACACTGCAATTGGCGGCAACACGGTTCGGGTAAGCATTGGCTTGGGCTACAAAAGCCAGAAAGCCCGCGATTATAAAGCTGCGGCCTTCGATGTGACGACGGCAGAAATAACCGTCAGCGGAACAACGGCCACGGTTAAAGCCACTGTGCGCTATGGTCAGGACTTCTCCGGCGAGCTTGGAACGGTGTCCGTCCCATTTGCTGCAACCGGCCTGACCCGATATGATCTGATCTGGTTCAATCCCTTGAACCGTTCCTTTGGCCGCACGGCAGGAACAGAGCGTGCCGTCGAGGCGACCGAGTATATCCCTGCCGCTGAAAACGGTGCCTACAAGACTATGTTTCATATTCGTGTGACCAACGCGGGGCATGAATGGGTGCCTGTCTGGGATTTGGTCAACGGTGATCCGCCCATTTATCGTGACAGTCTGGTTGCGGAACGTGAGAGGTCGAAGCGGGCGCTTTCCAAGACGCGGGCCAAGCTGATGCGCGGCGCGGCTATTCATATCGTAGGCATCGGTGACAGCACCTTGGCGTTGCAGACAAATGGCACGGCCAACCAAACGACGCCGAACGGGCCAGAGCGTGACGTTGACACGGTTTACCTCGAAAGCCACGGGGCCGACTACCTTGCCACACTTACCAAGTTTACTGCGGTTGAGCTGGGGCGCGCGGATGATGGCGCAGGAGCCATCCACGTCAAGCTGAGCCACGTTTGGCGAATGGTTGATGCGCTGCAACAAGACGGCGCGACCGTCACCTACGACAACTTTGCAGTTGGCGGGTATCGCACAAACGAACTGGTTGGGGACACCGCACCATATGCACCAACGACTTGGTTTCAGAACGCGCTGAACCTTGGCGGCGACTTGATGATTTTCGTATTCGGCATGAACGATCTTGTCACGTCTGCGGTGGTAGACCGCATGGTGGTTGCCATTGAGGCCGCAAAGTCTGCGGGCTACGAGGTGATCGTGATGGGCGTGGTCCGCCGTAACCCCGGCTCATATGTCCGCAACGTCTTTATCGGTATCAACGCACACTTGCGCCTCGCCGCTCAACATGCGGGCGCGGCATATGTGGACGTTGCTTCGCTATATGAAGACGACGGTTTGGGCGCGTTGGGCATCACGGCATCCGATACTTGCAAGGCGAATGACAACAATCACCCCGGCGTGCGGGAGTGTGACGTAATCGCGCAGCGCGGTTTGATTCCGTTGGTTCTGGCTTAACCCGAAAGGAACCCGACATGACCAATTCCAGCGCCTCGGCGTTGCCAGTATCTGTGCGCGTTGCTCTTGAGGTGGCGCATCACGAGGCCGTCATTCGCCAGACCTACCTCGATTCCGAGGGCGTCAATACGTGGTCGGTCGGCCTGACCAGCGCCAGCGGTCACAACGTGGACCGCTATATCAACAACCCGCAGCCGTTGCAGAAGTGCCTGGAGGTGTTCATCTGGGCGCTTGATCGGTACGCGGATGATGTGCGCGAGGTCTTCGCGGGCCATGATCTGAGCGAGGCGCAATTCGCTGCGGCTCTCTCGTTTCACTGGAACACAGGCAGCATCCACAAAGCAAGCTGGGTGACGCGCTGGAAAGCGGGCGACGTGTCCGGCGCTCGTGTGGCGTTCATGTGGTACAACAAGCCTGCCGAGATCATCGGGCGGCGTTCAAAAGAGTGCAGCCTGTTTTTCGATGGGCTGTGGTCCGGTGACGGCTTCATGACGGAATACACCCGATTGACCAGCCGCAGAACCCCCGTCTGGGGCAGCGCGGTCAAGCGTGACGTGTCAGACGCCATCATGACCATTCTAGGCGCGTCACAGCCCCCCGTGGACCACGTAGCGCCACCAACCCCCACGACACCCCCGCAACGCAGCATATGGGCCGCTCTGGCGTCTCTGCTGGCGGGTATCTTTGGAAAGGATAAGGCATGAGCGAACTAAACCGCCTCCTGCGCCACGTATTCGCCCCGCTGGTGGCCTACCTCGTGGCCGAGGGCTACCTGCCCGAATATATGCAGAACGACGTGACAGAGGTGCTTGTCGTGGGCGTGGCTATCGCGCTGCCCTTCGCGGTGTCTTGGTATCGGGACCGCAAGAAATGATCCGGCCCTACATCTACGGCGGCATCGCTCTTGCGCTGATATCCGTCGGGATCTGGCTCTACCTCAAGGGCGGGTCAGACAATCAACAGGCGACCGACCTGAACAACGCCTCCGACTATATCGAAGGAACGAAAGATGCACAGAAATCTACGACTGACCTGCCTGATACCGATGCTGGCCTTATTGAGTGGCTGTCTCGGCCTTGGGAATAACGCCAATGAGGGTCGAGCATCAGCACTTATGGACGCCGCGCGTCCCGAAGCCATCGCCCACTCCAAAGCTCTTGCCGGTGATGACATCCGAGAGGCACGGCGCACAGGCGTCCGCCTTCTGGCAATTCATCGCCAGTGGCGTTGCAAAGGTCAAGGGTGCTCTTAATATGAACGGCACCATCTACCACAAGGACAGGCGGCTTGAGTGGTCCCTAGCAGCGGGCACGTTCGGCTTCGGCATCTGGCTTGCTGACGGGGCGCGGTCGATGGACAGCGATGCCTATATCGTTCTGCGCTCCTGGCTATACGAAAGCGATTGGGCGCTGCTGTTCCTGATCACAGGGGCGCTGCATATGGTGGCGCTTGGTATCAACGGGCGGGCATGGTGGACGCCATTCATCCGGTCAGCCGTTACAGCGATCAACGCGCTGGTGTACGCCAGCTTTGCAACGGGCTTCTGGCTTATGGACGCCTCGTCAACTGCGGTCTTCATGTATTCATGGGCCAGCACGCAGGCGCTTGTCTGCATCTACGGCGCTGTAAAGGACGTGTCCCGCGTTTGGAGGGCATGGCTAAATGAGCGCAAATGATTACGCCGCTATTCTAGGATCGGTTGCCGCCTTGATTATTGCAATCGGCGGTCTGGCGGTCTGGCGCGAAAAGAAAGAGCCGACACCCCCGGCACGGCCTGACGATAGGGCGCAGCGCATCGAAAGCACGTTGCAGCGCATCGAAGGCAAGATCGACATTCTCACAGATCGCATCCCCCGATAAGGAGCGCCCCCATGCGTGACCGGATCGTTGCCGCCGTAGAAAGCCTGTCGTGGCGCTCCTGCTACCTCGTTACCGGCCTGCGTATATCGTGGTGCGGATTGGCGCATTGGGCGGGCAGGCGGCGATTGTGTCGCGTGCTGGATAGGCTGTTCCATCGTCGGGAAACTAACCATTGCAGCCGTTCGTTCGATCGGTGGTATTAGCCGCGCTCTCTTGATTGGGGGCGCGGCTTTCGTCGTTCATGGGGCGCTCTGTTATGATCGCCTCTATCGTGCGCAGTTGGAAAGCAGCATTGGCCTTTGCCAGATCGCGTAGAATGGCTGCGGTGTCCATCACTCTCCCCCTTGTGACAGAGCGCGGAGGCTGGGCAGATCAAGGCGTGATAGATAGCGCCAGTCTGGCTTATCCTCTTGCGTTGCGGGTCTGTTTATTTCGGCGATCAGCACCTTCGCCGCCTCTGCTACCGTAACGGGGCGGGCTAGATCGGCGCGGGCGTTCCAAGCCGAAACAAGGTCAAATATAACGTCATCCATAAGTGCAAAAACAACGCGAGATGAGCACATGCACTTTTTGCAGCAAACTACCTTGGCCTGACTACCTGCCTCAACCGCATCAACAATCTCAGCATCGCCGCCACAAAACGGGCAGGGCAGTAGTTCTGTCGCGTCTGTCATGTCGTCTCCTTTGCTGCGGCTAGGGTGGCGTTGATGCGTTCGGCATCGTAGATAGAAACGCCAGTGAAGTGATTTCCCGTCCAGTAATCACCTATCAAGTCCACCAGCGCGTTGATCTTGGCGGCTTGGGCATCGATGTGGGCGGCGGCTTCGGGTCCGTCTGGGTTGACAGGCATTTGCCCCACAACGCCGAACGCTGCATCACGGGCAGGGGTCGTCCGCCTCAGTTTATCTATCAATGTATTGCCCATCTGCTTCTGCCTCCTTGGCGTGGTGGGGGTTAAACTAGACCCTTTTCGGTCGCAGTCGCCTCATCTGTGGAAAGCAGTATATAATGGCCGCGACGAGGCTCTGTTTGCAGCACCTCACACCGCGACTTTGGCACCCAGATATCAGGCCCGTCTTCCACGGCTCTAACGCAAACAGCGCTTTCAGTTTGATGCTGAAACTGTACTGAAATATCAATAATGTCTGACTTCATCGTTCTCTCTCCTTTATCCGTTGAGCCTAGACATGCTCAGGTGTTGCGCCGGTATGGCGGGGGTTAGGCTGGGTCATAGGTTGCTGCGAAGATGTCAGGCTTGCATGGGTAGCATTCCCCCTTCACGCCCTTGATAATCCAATCGCCGGGCTGCGCAGTCATTACGCCCTCAAGCGTTTCTATCTGCAATGTGTTGCTTCCTAAATCCTGAGAACACTCTGGGATCATTAAGGCCTCAACCGAGGTAATACTCCCGTCGAATTGGGCAGCATCAATAACGACGGGCTTCTTTCGGAACTTCATCATATATCTCCTTTGTGCTTGCCATAATTGTTACATCATGGTACTTATGATTGCAAGAGAAAAGTTACAGGGTGACGCATGACGCCAGAAATGATGAAAGCCGGAATGGCCTTACTGGATTGGGATACAGGGGCGCTGGCGGATCGCGCTGGAGTAACGCGGGCAACCGTTTCCCGTTACCTAAACGGCGGGCCTGATAATTCGCTGCCGAAGATGGTTGCCGCCTTCGCAGCGCACGGCGTCACGTTCAAAAACGGTCGCACCGTCCAGCAGATCACGCGCAAGACGCCACCCCCTTCTAAGCAATAAGGAGAACACCCCGTGAGTGAAGTAACAACGATGATGCAAAAGCTGGAAGAACTGCGGGTGCAGTCTGAGCAATCCTGCCTTGAAATGGCGAAGAATGGCGATGTTAGGTGCTGGCTCAACGGTGTGAACGTTGGCGATGAAAAGCTAACCATGACGATCTATGGCAAGCTGACCGACGAAGATAGGCGCGAGATTGTCGAATTTGCAGCGAAGATGGACATGCGAGCGGTTGCAGACTGACCCCGCCGCGAACCCTGACCATATCAAAGGAGAGAGACGTGATAGCTGGCGTCACAGGCTCACGCTACCCGCGCCCTGATCGGTCGGCCTTACGGCTTCGCGCCCTGCTTTTGGAGTGGGGCGTTACTGAGTTGCACCACGGCGATTGCACGGGCTGGGATGAACAGGCATTTGAGGTTGCGCTTGACCTCGGCCTAAAGACGGTCGCCCATCCGCCGACAAGCGACAGTTTCCGCGCCTTCACAGCGTCTGACGTGATTCTGCCGACTGCGCCTTACCTAGCCCGCAACAAGGATATCGTGATGGCGGTAGAGCGCATGATCGCGGCACCTGACGGGCCAGAGCGCCAAAGGTCTGGTACATGGTCAACCGTGCGTTTCGCTAAGTCTCAGGGCGTCAGGGGTTTGGTTCTGCCGTGGTGACAATCGCCCACCCCATAGCCCCAAACAGGCGGTATAGCTTCGCGCTACCCCCGCAGCTTGATAACGTCGGCGCTGGATTGCGTCACATGCGCGGCCCACTTGTCCATGACGATCCGGCGGCGGTCCAGCAGATCCGAGCGGGCATAGGCGCGTTCAACTCGGCCCTTGATCTGGTGACCCAATATGGTTTCGGCAACGTCCCAAGGCTGGTCTGTATCTTCGGCCCATGTGCGGAAGCTAGAGCGGAACCCGTGCGGCCGGCCAGCCTCCCCCTGAGCGGCGAGTTCCTTGCGTAGCGCGGCCTCGGTGATATGCCCGCCTCGTTTGCGGTAGGACGGGAACAGATAGGTTTCATTCACCTTACGCGCCGTTTCGATGATCTCTAGCGCCTCGTCGCCAAGGGGAACCCTGAACGGCTGAACCTTCCCCCGCATCCCTTTTATCCTGTCGGCCGGCACCGTCCATATGCCGTCCTCTATCTCGTCAAACCGCGCCCCAAGGCATCCGGCTTCCCGTACGCAGGTTAATATCATCCACCGCAAGCACAGCTTAGGCGACGACATGCCGGCCAGCTTGCCATACAGCGCCGGCACCTCTTGCCAGGGCGTCGAAGTCACGTTTTCGGTTTGGTGGTCTACCTTCCCCAGCATAACGCGGGCAGCATCAGCGACGAACGGCCGGCAGTCATACCCCATCAGTTCGGCTTGCTGAAATATGAAGCGGGTTCTCTGCCATGCCTTTACGGCCGTAGGGTGTTTGGTTTTCCAGATCGGCCGTAGGCAGGTGGCAATATCGGATTGATGAATTTCGGATATGCGGCGCTGGCCTAGCTTTGGGATCACATGCACGCGCAACGGGCTGAACCACTTCCCTCTGTCGCCATCCCCACGCAATCCGGCCTTGTGCGATTCAAAGACCAGTTCGGCAATATCGGCAAAGGTAGGGGCCTCTTTGTCCTGAGCGGCTTTCTCGGCGTCTCTCAGGCGGTTGCGCTCCGATATCGGGTCAACCCCCGACGCAAGGACGCCGGCCCACGTATCACGCGCCTTTCTGGCGTCGGCTAAACCGACGGCATCCAGAGTGCCAAGCCCCATTTCGCGGGTCTGCTTTAGGTGGGTGTAGCGCCATATCCAGTTGCCGCCGGCCTCCTTCTTAATGAGGAAAAGCCCGCCGCCATCAAAGAGCCGGCCGGGCTTTGCATTGCGCACGGCAATGGATGTTAGCTTGTTCTTCACTCTGACCCCCGATCTGACCCCCTATCTAATGCGCGTCGGGGTGCTGCGGTGTGCGACACCCTGCGAAACGCAAGTAGGCTTTGGCCTTTGTCGTAAAGGTATTGTGAAACAACACGCACCGCAATGCGCCAAAGTGCGACGTTATCGCGGCGTGCTCCGACCGCACCAACCTTGGTCTGATTCCCCATATAAAACAGCCGGATTAGAGATTGGCATTTTCTTGACCCCCGATCTGACCCCCGATGTGATCGACGCTAGGCGGTGATTTCAGGCCAATCTCGGTGTAGTGGATTCGTGTTGCACCGCCGAATTTCGTAGGCACGATTTCCTTGCGCTTGATCATGCGGTAGATCGTGGCGCGGTCCACCTGAGCAGTTGCGGCCGCTTGTGGTACGGTCAGGTATTCTACGCTCATTTGGCGTCCTCCTTTGTGGCTTCGTGTAAGTGCTGTCCAATCGTCCACTGCGCGACGGGGGCGACGACTATCAGGAAATACACCATCGCGGCGAACAGCTTCCCGCTCATGCCTCCCCTCCCTGTACCCCGAAGGCCGATAGGATGGCGGCGGTGTGGTGGGCTTGGACTGCGGCGCGGGCGGCGTCAGGGGTTTCGTGCGGACCATCGCTCCATCCTTCGTCAGTCGATACGGATGCGAAATACCCAGAAACGTGATCTTCGACCAAGTACCAGTTACCAACATGGTCTTTAGCCTCAGCCATATATCCCTCATCATCGCCTGTGTAATACTCACCGCCCTCCCATTGCAGCGGGCGCACCATATCCGGCAGCGCGGCAATGATGGCGTCTGCGGCGTCTGTCGCGCCACAAAATTCAACGTGTGTGCCGATAATTTCAATCAGCGTATCGCGCAGTTCACTCATGGCTGTTCTCCTGTGTGGTGGGTAGGGCGGCGAAAGCGGCTTGATACGCTGAAATATCGTGCTGGTGGTAATTCTTGCCCGTCATTTCGCACAGCGCCTTGTATGCCTTGCAGAGATTGGCGCTAGATTTCGTCACGGCATCCCGCTCCTCCCGCAACTGCCGCACAATCGACGCCTCCGGGCTGTCGGGGCCTAGCTTCTCCGTCCACAAGCGCAAGTGGCGGTCTATCTGCTGTTCGGTGTGGGTCATGGCGTGGCCTCCGCAGCTGTGGCGACTAGATCATCATGTGACGGGCCTACCAGCTCTTCGGGGTTCCCCCCAAATTTCCGCATGACGGTTCGCCAAGTGTCGTCTAGGGTCCGGCGAAGTACGTTGTGCAGTGGCCGGTTCTGGACTTCGTCGCGCCACTTCTCAACTGCCCACATAATGGGTTCTCGGTTGCCATCGGCCCCGCTGGACTGCTGCGTCGTGTCGGGCATTCCTGAGATAGCGCGTAGGGCGGCGGGGTGGTGCCGCTCTAGCCATGAAACGATGTTTTCGGCGTAATCTATATCGCGCACATCCATTTCGTGCGTCTCACAGATGATGCTCTCGATTTCATCCACGATGTTTTCGCGGTCTTCGGCGGATACCTTCGCCGCCTCCTGCGGTGTCATGGCATCACATCGCTGCCCCTCGGATACTAGGCGATCCATAGCGGCGTCCTTTTGCATGGCGGCGGTGGCGGTGCGGGCGGTGCGGAAGTCATCCTCCGTCAAGTCACGAACCAGCCAAGCTGATCTAAGGGCATCTAACGGCTGCACGATATGCCCGTGATGCACCGGCGCAGATTCCACTACGTCCCAAAACTGGTCATACCCATCGCGCTCTACTTGCTCAGTCATTGGTGGCTCCTTCGATTAGGAGGGCGGCAATAGCGTCCGCCGCGTAGCTATGAACAATGGCCGATGTCTCGTAATCCCGGCGCTGTATCTTGCTGCATGTCTCTTGGGCGGCGCGGGCCTTTGCGCCTGCTGACCGCATGAGGTTTGCCGCCTCTTTCACGCCATGCTCAAACCCATCATTCCAGCCAATTACGAACGGTCGGTCTGCGCGGTGACGGACCAGCGTGGCCTCCAACTCCTTGATGCGCTCGGCTTGGGCGCGGATCAGCGCAGCCGCAGCACGGGCCGCAATGTTGCCATCTTCTGCGGATTGCGCGTCAAGGTCTGCGAGCAGTTCGTCGCGCTCTACTGTCTGTTCGTCTGGTGTCATGCTATCTCTCCGCAGGTGTTGCACGCTACGCCATCATCGAATGCGTAAGCCTTTATCATCACGCCCTTGCACGGCTTGGGCTTGTATCCGCGCGGTGCATCATCGTCTGGCGGTAAAAACCTGCCGCACGTATCACCATCTTCCATTCCAATTTCGTGATGCTCTTCGGGGCCAGACAAGCGCCATTCGTCGTATGAAGTCATGCTGACCTCCCAAACTCGCCATGAACTTGCTTCGAAAATTCCTTGTAAGCCTCGTGCGCTTCATATTTTGTAGGAAACAAGCCTATGTGGCGTCTCTTGCCATGAACACTGATTTGGGCCACCCATGCGCCTCTTTGCTTGTGCCAAGACACGCCTTTCAATCCAGATTTATTATCTTTTCTGCGGCGTGAGTTTTGAGCGTTCTGCGCACAAGTTGCTTCTCTCAGGTTTCCTCGCCTGCAATCCAAACCATTTCCAGAGATGTGATCTACATAAAAACCATTCGCCGGGTTCAGTATTTCGCGATGCAAAAATATTGTCCCGCTGAATGGACTGTCTTCCAGTTTTGCGGTTCTTGCCGCATAGACAGTTCGCTTTCCCATAAATGCCGACCAATTATGGGTGCCGATCGCTTGCGCATCAGATGCGTCGATTATCGCATGATACCCTCTGGTCAAAGTGACGTATGCAACGTCTCCTACTATTTGAACTGGCCTGACACTCAATGTTCTCTCAGTTCGAAATACTGTTGTTCCGTGCGCCCTCATTCGATCATAGTGCTTACCGCAAAGCCCTTTCGAGCGGACTTTTAGGTTGCAGTCATCTACAGAGCATGTGATTTGGGCTTTAGCCATTACGCGATCCTTTCACGATCCGTTTGGTTAGGCCAAAGTAGGTGTTTGCGCACCGCTTTGGCTGCTTTATCATACTGAAAATAAATGAAATTTGCAAACCTTAACGATGCATAGCGCCCGCAGGTGTCTCCGCCCTCGGTGCCAACCTCGTTCGGTTCGTCGGGTCCGCGCAGTATCATTTCGTCGTAGGTCATTGCTTCGCCTTCCGTAGCGGGCACTCACGCCCTTGGTTGCAATCTCGCGTGCATCCGGTGGCAAACAGCGCTCGGACGCGGTTAATCAGCTTGCTCATGTTGTTCTCCTCAAAAATCAATCTCGCCAAGCTGGGCCGCGACCCAAGGCAGATAGCTGTAATCCGGCCCGTGCTTTTCCATCCACGTCGCTTTGCCTATCGTAGCTTTTCAGAACTTACCGCCGCCACGGCGTCTTCTACCGTCAGGAATATGCCTAGATATTTTGACCTGTATTTTGCTACAAAGCCCCCATCATTGTGGGCGTGAACGCCTTTAAACCCGGTCTTATTGGTCTTCGATATTTTCTTGTTAAGGTTATTCAGTGACCGGTCAGACTGCCTGAGATTTTCAATCCGGTTGTCTTTCTTGTTCCGATTTATGTGGTCGATTTCATCCTCAGGCCAAGCTCCTGTGTGGATTGCCCATGCGACCCTGTGAGCCTTAAGCGTTGTCCCAAAAACTTTTCCGCAAAGGTAGCCATTTGACAGGGTGCAGAAACAAGGCATTCCAGCGTTTCTGGAGTTCCATGAGCTCCATGAGTTAACTTGTCTCTCGCCGGCCTTAAAAAATTCAACGCCACGTCGCTTCCACCTCAAAAGGCCGGTATTTGGGTTGTAATCAATAAGACCCTTGAGGGTTTCAGGGTGTATTCTCATGGCGTTAAACTCCCGAAATGCTGGTAAACGGCCCATTGGGTCCGGCGAACCGCGTCGAATAGTTCGCGGTCCTCGATCTTGTCTTCGTGCGCGTGGCAGCTTGAGCATCCGTGGTAGCCCCAGAAGTCGTGCGGCTTCTGCGACATGCCCGTGCCTGTCCGGCGTCGGCTGTGGCAAAGCACGGTCGTCTCGCTGTTGCCGTTGCACCATTCGCTCCGCATCTGGCAGTCTTGGCCCTTGGCGAAGTCGCGCAGCTTCTTAGAAACGAACATGGGCGTTTTGAAAAAGGCGTTCATGCCCGCGCCCCCTCTTGCTGCATATCCTGCTCATAGCGGCGGGCGTCGGGGTCCGTCAGGATCACGCCTTGCTCTGCGAAGAAACGGGACATCTGATCCATATACTCTGTAAGCTGCTTGACCCCCATGCGGCGGGTGAACGGCACGTCCAGCACGCGGATCGCTTTCAGCTTGGACGGCTTGTTCAGCGCGTCGAAGATGTAGCCGAACACGCTTTCCCATTCGGGGTCGTCGCGGCTCAGGATAGGCCGGCCAAACATGAGGTTGCACTCGGCCTTGATATCCGCTTCGCTCTCGCCAAACGAATGATGGCGGGCGATGTCTGCGAACCAGCGATGCACAAGGCGGTTCTGCGCGTTGGTGCGCATCTCAGCTTTCTGCGTGACCGTCAGGACTGCGCCCGCTGGCGCTTGATCGACTACGCATTTCGCTTGGGTGCGCTGCATATCGCCGGTCAGAATGATTACTCTAGGTGCCATGTCTTAGCCTTTCCAGATAATACGCCTTCGCGTTCAAAACGTGGTGGTAGCGGGCCGGATCTGACGTTTTCATTGCCACGACCTCGGCCCGATGCCTGTCTGCTACCGCGTGAATATCCGCTGCCGTGGCGCTGTCTCTCAGCTTGGCAAGGATGCTGTCTGCGGTAGGGTTCATGGCTTAGATGCGCCACTCAGGGGTGAATGGGATCTCATCTCCGAGGTCGCGCCCGCTGTTCGGGTTACCCCCGCCGTACCCGCCACCAGACGCGCCGCTGTCATAGCCCCCGCCAGACTGACCACCGCTATCGGAGCCGCCGCCTTGGAACGTCAATTCATTCACCGAAATGCCAAGTTTGCCTTTGCCCTCGTATGCGTCCACGGTCGGGCGTCCGGTCAGGGTCAGCTTGGTGCCTTTCGTGATGAAGCGCTCTAGGCTTTCCGCCCGCTTGCCCCATACGCTGCAATCGTACCAAGTGCTGTCGCGCTTGTTGCCGTTCTTGTCCTTGCCGTTGTCCACGGCCAGAGAGAACCCCAGCACGGCGTCACCGGCCTGTGTTCGGCGCAATACGGCATCTTTGCCCACGTTGCCTGCGATCATCAAAACTTGCATGTTATTTGCCCTCCAAGGCGTTCCGGTACATCTCCAGCACCGCTTCAAATTCAGATTGCTTGTCAGGATCGGCAGCGCGGAGCTTAATCAGGGCCGTCAGGGCGGGGCCGTCGTAGCCTCTGGACTTGGCCTCCGCAAATACGTCCTTGCGTTGGTCCGCGAGGTCTTTCTTCTCGGCGTCCAGCCGCTCGATCCGTTCCACGAACGCTCTCATCTCTCCGGCTGTCACGCGGTATGTCGCGTCGCCTGCGGTGTCTGTTTCGTCGGTCATTGCTCAGTATGCCTCTTTCGTTTGCCAGACGCGCACGCCTGCCATTTCAGTTGTCTTGTGATTTCGGCGGGCGTACTCAGTCGCGAACCCTGCCATCGCGTCCTTGTCGTTGGCCGCAATCCAGTTCACCAAAGCCCGCATGTCTGTCACCTCGTGGTGAACGGTCTTGCGCATACCTTTCGGCGATTCTTTGGCGGTTGCCTTCGCGGCTTTCTCGGCGTCAATCACGGCTTGCTTGGCGGCTGCGACTTCGCGCTGTGCATCAACATCGGCTGCATTGGCTTCGGCGGCTTTTGCTTCGGCTTCACGGCGCAGGCGGTTTGTTTCCTCCCACGCGGCGCGTTCCTCGGCGGCTTTCTGTTCAGCCAGCTTTGCCTTGAACGGGGCGACGGTCGCGACCAGTGCAGATTGCATCCGGTCGGCGTCGTCGGTGTAAACCTTCACGGCGGCAACCTCGGCCTTCCACGCCTTATGCAGCGGGTCGGTGCGTTCTTTGCCAGCCTTGGTCAGGGCGCTGCGATAGCCTTTGAAGTCCTTCAACACCGCGTCTACGGCGTTCATGCCCTGCTCGTCTGTGACGGGTTCCCCATCGGCCCAATTCTGCGCCTCAGAGATAACGGGGTCGAACTCGGCCAAAAGCATTTCAATCGGATCTGGGGGCGAGTTGTGGCCGATGCCGGGGGTCATGGCGTTCATGCTGCTTCCTTTCTATTAAGCTCGGCTTTCCGAGCGTCCTTGGCAGCGATAACGCGTTCGTCGCGTGCTACCTTTGGTTCCCGATGCGCTAAGTCTGTGAAGAACTGGCGCAAGCCTTCGAAGTCGGGCTCTTTCTCAATCGCGGTTATGGCGCTGGCGATTGACGCTTCAAACGCTGCGCCTTCCTGCGCCTGTTCGGCTGCGTGGTAGGTGGTCGTTTTAACCTTATCCCAAGGGTTCTCGGCCCATTCCTTCCAGTAGGCTTTGCCGTTCTTTTGCTTGACGTTGCACGCGACCCAAGGGCTATCGAGGCGGTAGAGGTAGCGGCCAATGCCCCACTTTACGGCAGCACGTTTTAGGGCATCCGACATGCCGCCCTTTTTTCCCTCAACTGCGGTTTCGCCAGCACCATCGGATTTCCAAACCCATTGGCTATCTATGCAGACGCCGATTTTGCAGATGATAAGGCCGGTCGGTGTGACCTCGTATTCATCCTGCCAATTCTCAGGCCCACACACGGCGTCGAGGCGGTCCATCACGTCGCGTGCATCGATGTAGGCCAGCGCCATCGCGCTAAACTTGCCGTTGCGCTCGTATGGCTGGCCTTGAACGCGCCAGTGAACGGCTTCGGGGGTGAACTCTGCGGAAAGGTCTTTAATATCCATCACACACCTCCCACGGTCACGCGGGGCGGGGTGCGCGTCCAGTCCATCGCGGGCTTGCCCATTGCCATCTGCAAGTAGGTCCAGGCTGCGACGGTGTGCTGCTCCCAATCCATGCCACCACGCTTGAACGGGCGGCGGGCGATAAGCTCACGCAGGGCCAAGCCGCGCAGGCGGTCGAGGGTGCGGAACTGTGCTTGATTGTGCATCATGCTGCGTCCTCCTGTTTGGGCTTGATTGCTGCGTTGAAGGCGTCAGCGATTGCGCGGGCGGCTTCGGGTGTGGTGTAGACCGTAACGTTGTCGCCACGGTCGCAAGTGAATTGAACCGAGCCACAAACTTTGCCGCCGATTACGAAGGAATTAGCGTAGGCAGAAACGGGGCCGTGCATACCAACCATCAGCATTTGGCGTCTCCCATGCAGTCGGGGTGGATTGCCTGCGCTTCGATGAACTGCGATCCTGCGGCGGTATAAGACGCGGCGAAAACAGCGATTGCGATAACGGTCAGGCCGATGATGCCAAGAAACACGTCGCGGATTTGCTGGCGTCGGATAGCGCGGGGGCTGCGTAGGTCAGGGCGCATTATTCGGCCTCCGGTGCAGCGGGCAGGGTCGTCCAGTGGGTGCCTAGATGAGACAAACGCCCATCCTTTGTGGGGGAAACCTTCCAAGTGTCATCATGCCAATGCACAACCGATAATTCTTGATAACCGGGGAATGTCGTGTTCTCCCGGTATGACAGGATTACGGTCCCGTCCTTCGGGGCCGTATCAATCGGTTGCCATGTCATGTCACATTCTCCTCGTGGAACTCTGCGCTGTGTTCGGCGTCTCGGATGGCCTTGCGCTCTATCCGGTCGAACTCGTATTTCAGGTCGTTCATGTATTGGGCATCGGCCTTGATGCTGCGAAGGCTGGCGAGTATGCGGCGGATCATGTCGCCACCCCGTCTGCGATTGCCTGCGTCTGTACGTTCTCAATCCGGCTGACCGTCTCCCAGCCCATGAACGCGGTCGCGCCCTCTGGGGTGAACAGATCAAGCGATATGTCCGTCTTCACGCTCAGGCCGATAAGGCTGGCGCAGAACTCTCCGTAGCCGTCGCTGTCGTGCCGGAAGTAGGCCGTGGCGATTGCGTCCTCGCCGGTCTCCTCGCGCCATGCGTCGGAAGCGTCTTGGCTGCTATCCTCTGCGGGCATTGCTGCGGAAAAGCGTAGGCGATGGGGCCGAGAGAGAGGCGGGGATATTTGCGTTTGGAAGCTCATGACGTGGCCTCACGGGCCTTGAGCATGGCGTCGGAAATTAGGTAAGCCATCTTGGCCTCCCCCAGCCAATGACGGGCGATGGCCTCGTCTATCGTTTCGCCGCCTTTGAACTCCAGCGCCTCGTCGGGGCCAGATATCAGCGCGGCGATCACCTTTGCTGCGAAATAATCGCGCAGGGTCATGCCCCAATCGGTGTCAACTCCGTTTGATACGGGGAACGCGCTGCCGCTTGTATCAACGCTCACGACGCACCGCCGATCACCGCGTCAATAACATGCGGCTCAATTACCCATGAGGGCGTCACAAGCTTAGAAGAAGGGGCGGGGCAGGGCGCAGCGGTGCCCACCAGAAGGCCGGTAGCGAAGGGCTTGACCCGCGCCACGATCTGTTCGGGCGTGGCCGTCTTGCCTGCGCTGTTGCTGTAGAAATGCGGGGTCATTGTCGTTCATCCTCGTGTTGTTGTTGAGAATGAAGATAAATTAGACAAAAGGCTAATGCAACCCCTAAAATAGACATGTGTCTAATTCAGTTGTCAGGTAACCTTATGGTTGCAAAGAATCACAACCTTGCTCACTATAGAACAAAGGGAGTACCAAATTGCACGAATACAATGATTTGTTAGATGTTTTGAAAGACGCGCCCGACGGCATCGCGACAGCAATTAAGGCTGATCTTAGCCAACAAGGCCGCGCACGCTTGCTATCAGAAACTTGCGCTGTTCTTCGTCAAGCTGGTAAAACAGTTCGCGAAGTTCCTCGTATGCCTGATCATCGTCAACACTAAGGCCCAGCACATTAGCAAGCGCCCGCGCGTTTTCAGCATTCGTGCTTGCGCCTTCACGCTTAAGAAACTTGTCTATTGCGTGGTAGGGAACGCCCGACCTGCGCGACAGGTCGGCCTTAGATATGTTTCGTTCTTTGATTTCAGCGAGAACCCGGTCTCTAAATGATTTTCCAGCCATAGCCAAATAATGGCACGGCGGAAAATATGGGGCTACAAGCCGATTGTCTAACATCTGTTGTTGACCTCACTTAGACATAAGTCTAAACATAGGTATGCAGCATTCAGAAGTTATCAAGGCCATCGAGGCCCACGCCGCCGACTTTAACATTGGTGAGCCGACAATTGGGCAGATGGCGGTGCGAAACCGCCACGCCTGCGAACGTATCCGAAAAGGCACTGCAAGCATCGGGACTATGCAGCGCGTCTTGGACTTCATCGAAGATGATCGGCAAGCACGAAAGCGCTCGAAGCGGGGTGCAGCATGAAGTTCCGCAACCCCAAGGGATACCAGCGCTGCAAGAAGTGCCGCGAACTGGTCACCGACGCCGCCAACTGCGCGAATTGCGCCCACCGGAACCCGCTGAGTCTTACGGGCAAGGTGGACACGTCCCGCGACCGCGCCCCGCGTCTCACGCTTGATATCATCGAAGGCAACTCTGAGGAAGCGCTTGGCGGCGTGTCCTTTGCGCAAAAGGCGTACCGAGCATGACCCCCTTTCCCCCATTCAGCCGCCCTCCCTGTGGCTGGGTATCCGCGCCTGCCTCCTCATCCCGTAGCGCGGATCAACTAGCAGAGGTTGAGCTTCCCACGGCTCCCTCTGCGCTTTTCTTCTCACGAGGTGACGCATGAATTGCACTCGTCCCGTTTTGCGCTGGCATGGCGGCAAGTGGCTGCTTGCCCCTTGGATCATTTCGCAATTCCCTGCGCACAAGGTCTACGTCGAGCCATTCGGCGGGGCCGCGTCGGTTTTGCTACGCAAGCCCAGAAGCTACGCAGAGATTTACAACGATCTGGACGACGAGGTGGTGAACCTTTTCCGCGTCCTGCGTTCTGACCGCGCCGCCGACTTGATCGACGCGCTGAAACTGACGCCATTCGCCGCCGCCGAATTTGCGGCCGCATACGAGGCGACAGATTGCGATTTTGAGCGTGCCCGCCGCGTTGTCATCCGTTCGTTTCAGGGCTTCGGATCGAACGGTGTCCACCAGAAGACGGGATTCCGTAGTAATTCAAACCGCTCAGGAACTACGCCTGCGCGTGATTGGGTCAATTACCCCGACGCGCTTGCCGTAATTGTCGAGCGCCTGCGCGGTGTTTGCGTCCTAAGCCGTGATGCCAAGGAAGTTATGGCGGCACACGACGCACCTACAACGCTGCACTATGTTGATCCGCCATACGTCATGGCGACCCGCGCTGATCAAAACGACGATTACGCACATGAACTGACAGACAGTGACCACGCCGAATTGCTCCGGTTCCTATGCACCCTCAAGGGGCGTGTAGTTCTGTCTGGCTATCCTCATTCGTCATACGACGATGCGCTGCCAGGTTGGCGCAGGGTGCAACGCACAGCTCTTGCTGATGGGGCGAAGAAGCGCACCGAAGTGCTTTGGATGAACTTCGAAACGGAGGGCCTTCTATGACCACCACGTCGCAATCCTCCCAAATCCTCGCCGCCCTCAAGGCAGGCCAGCACATCACGCCTATCGACGCGCTGAACCGCTTCGGCTGCTTTCGCTTGGGCGCTCGTATCTACGACCTGAAACAAGCAGGCCACCAGATCCACACCGCCCGCGTAGAGACGCCTTCTGGCTCTCTCGTCGCGTCCTATTCGCTGGAGGCGCAGGCATGAGCGAGACCATCACCGCAGCGCAACTGAACGCCATGCTCAAGAAAGACGCCAAGCGCAGCAAGTACGGCGCGAAGAAGGTCGTTGTGGATGGTGAGACGTTCGACAGCAAGAAAGAGGCTAACCGCTGGTGTCAGTTGGTCCTGCTGCAAAAGGCCGGTCACATAGCCCGGCTTGAGCGTCAGGTGAAGATACCTCTCGTAGGTGAGCGCGGCCCTATCCTGACCGACAGTGGCAAGTCTCAGCGCTGCTACGTTGCCGACTTCAAATACATCGACTGGCGCATCAACGGCGTGTGGGTGATCGAAGACAGCAAGGGCATGGCGACGCCGGAGTTCAAGCTGAAAAAGGCTATCCTCGCGGCCCAAAATATCACGGTGACAGTCACATGAAACCGTTGCAAAGCCCTTATTTATATGGTTTAAAAACGAAGCGGGCGGAAGTCGCTACCAACGAACTTTCCGCCCTAGACATAAACGCATCTGGATTGGAGACGCGCATGCCCTTTGAGCATCATGTAGGGGATTCTGCCCCTTCTTTCAAGACATATAACGATACGTGCGGGGTTCAGCTATGACCATGCGCACATTTGAAATGGCAATGTCCGAGCCAACGCTGACCGGCGACCACCGACTAGCCTTGTTTGCTTTTGGTGACAGCACAGGAATAGCTTCCGTAAAAACGGTATCCGAGTGGTGCAACGTCTCCGCCGATGAAGCGCAAGAAATCATAGACGACCTGCATAGCGCGGGCTGGTTGCGCTATGGGTATGTGCGTGAGCACGACTTCACAGGCTACTACCAACCGGACATGATAGAGGCCCAGGCCGAATACGATAATTCGCGGGTACACGCCAAACGCAGCAAGTCGAAGCCAAAGCCGCCTGCCGCTTCTTGGCCAATCCCGCAAAGCCTGCGGAAGCGCATTTACGCACGTGATGGCAACAAGTGCCATTACTGCGGCTCCACCCAAAGGCTTTCCCTAGATCACGTAGTGCCGCAGAGCCGTGGTGGTCCTCACACTGACGATAACTTGGTGACCTGCTGCAAGTCCTGCAACAGCGCAAAGCGCGACAAGGGTTATCTTGAATTCTGGGCGACCTTATCATGAGCAACCACGTTATTTCCCTAGTTTCATCGCGCAATATGGGCGTCGGGTTCCCCGCCAAGTCTATCCTGATTTACATGGCGGATAAGGCCAGTGATGACGGGTCCGGCGTGTGGGTTTCCAAGTCGCGCATTGCCCGTGAGTTGGAGACGACAGATCGCACCGTGCAACGCAAGATCGACGAGTTGACCAAAATGGGTTTCCTCAAGATGGCGGGTCGGAGAGCGCATAAGAACGGCTTCACTTTCGACTACACAATCGACGTTTCCTTGGTCGCTTCGATGCCGAGTTCAAAGGACACACCCCCGACAGTGTGTCAGGGGTCGGCACAAGTTGTAGATCGCGTGGCACAAGATGTAGCCCCCGTCACACCGTCACCCCCGTCACACCGTCACCCCACCCCCGACAGCCTGTCACCCGAACCCCCGACAGGCTGTCACCCAAACCCTAATACAACCATCAATGAACCTTGCGAGGCTGACGCCACGCACACAGAACATTTCGATGAATTTTGGGAGGCATACCCGAAGCCGAACAATGAGGCTGTTTCTAAGCAGATTTTTGACGAGGCCGTTGAGGCAGGTGCAGACCCCGCGCACATCGTTGCCGCTGCCGTGGCCTATGAGGCCGAGAACAAGGGCAACAGCCCCCGCTATCTGAAATTCTCAGACAATTGGCTGCGCGAGGAAAAGTGGAAGAACCACAAGGCCAGCGAGGCCAAGAAGGTTTTCACCAACGACGAGCGCCTGAACTTCTACGCAAAAATAATCAACAGCGCCAAGCCCGTTTCGCCGAGCGCAATCAACGTTGGCTTGGCAAATGAGCTTTTAGCCGCTGGCCTAGTCACCCCCGAAAAACTCAAAGAGCGAGGAATTGCAGCATGACCCGCATGAGCCAAATCCAAACCGAGGTGAGCGACTTCTACGGCATCGACCGCGCCGAAATGGTGGGGCCAAGCCGCTGCCGGATGTTTGTCCTGCCCCGATCGGTCGCAATGGCAATGTCGCGGGAATTGATCGCGGATGCCTCGTATATCGCCATCGGTTCGCAGTTTGGCGGGCGCGACCATTCCACAGCAATCCACGCCATCAAGCGCGTGAACGAGTGGCGCAAGGATGCCGACTTTGACGCGGGCTACCAAGACCTGCGCGACCGCGTTGCCGCCCGCATTAGCCCGATGTTCCGCCGCCAGGGCACGCCGATGTTTCGCACAAGCCGCAAGGAGATCGCCCAATGAACGAGCAAGACGCCCGCGCCCGCATGGTAGCGGATATCACGGCAAGCTTTTCGGAGGACATGCCGTTCCCAAGCCTGATGTACCTTCACAAGTCCCGTGGCTTCGATCCGATCCAGATCAAGGGGGACCACCCCGAGAACCCGGTAGGCGCAGAGTTCCGCCGCGACTGGAAGGCGAACGTGGATCTGAAAGTCATGGCTCACAAATACGGCGTGTCGGCTTCCACGATATCCCGATGGGCTGACAAGGCCGGACTGCGCACGCGTCACAGCAAGGTGGCAAGGGCCGTGAAGAGCAGCAAGGCGCTCAAGGCCGCGTGGGAGGCTGGGGTTTCAATGGAGCAGATAGCCGAAGCGCTCAACGTATCGCCGTCAACCGTTTGGCGTGCTGCCCGCCGTGACCGCCTATCGCGAGGCGCAAAGAAGGCCATCCCAACACCGCAATTTCAAGGAGCCGCAGAATGACTTTTCACATCCGCCACCACACCGAAAACGCAGACCGCCACGCCCGCAACTGCGTTCCCCAGCCCCGCCCCGCGAAGATAGTCGACGCGCCTAGCAACGAGGCGACCATAGGGGAACAGATGCTTGCGATGGCCCGACGCGAGGGGCACAAGGCCAGCGCCTTCACGATGTTCAAAGCAAAGCCAAAGTATGACCCCGTAGCAATCGCGATTACCGAGGTCATGAGCGATCAGGAAATGCGCCCGTTTGAGATTGCCGCCGCTGTTTCTGAGCATGTCGGCTTCAAGGTATCCAGCACGATGATAACGGACCGGCTGCGCGGCTCATTGGCTGAATTGGTGGTATTCCGCGACGGAGGCATACGCAACCGCGTCTGGACGCTCAAGTCATGCCGCCTGACCACATCCACCCGCCTAGCGATGGCAATTGCAGAAGCGGAGGGCGGGGTATGAAGGCGATCAGATGGAGCGATAACGACAAATACGCAGGCCCGTTCACGTTCTCGCGGGATACCTATCACAAATCTACAGCCGTTCTGTTGGGGTCCGGCGATGGCGACGAATATGCTGGATGCCGCCTGCGCATGAGCGCTTTCGGTGTCACGCTGATTGTCGCCCTGCCGCAAATCATTGAACCCTGGCGCAAGTGGGTTGATACCTCCAAATACGATTGGTCAACCGGCCCGAATAGCGGGTTTTGGGATACTGGTTCGCGAGAATATGGGTTCAGCCTGAGCGAAGGGTTTCTAAACTTTTCTCTGGGGCGCGTCACAAACGACAGCAGCACCGAGCAGCGCAAGGGGTACTTCCTACCGTGGACCGAATGGCGCTGCACCGCTCATCGCTTCTACGACGACAAAGGCGATTTAGCGTTCACAGACACCAGCAGCGGTCCGCAGCCAATCGAGGACATGCGGGAGCGTTGGGCCGCGCAGGATGCAGTGCCAACCGTTGACTTCGCTTTCGCTGACTTCGACGGAGAACAGCTTACCGCGAAAACCCGCATCGAGGAGTATGAGCATAAGTTAGGCGCAGGCCGGTTCAAGTGGTTTTCCTTGTTCCGCAAAGCGCGGGTGCGCCGATCCTTGGATATCAAGTTTTCCGGCGAAACGGGTAAGCGCAAAGGGTCTTGGAAGGGCGGCACATTGGGCCACGGCATTTCAATGGACCCCGGCGAAATGCACGAAACGGCTTTCCAGAGATACTGCAAGGAAAACGACATGACGTTTGGCGGTGAAGCATGACCTCCCAACAAACCCGCGACATAGAAGCCTGCACCCGTCTCATAGCATTAGGCTACACGGCACAGGCACTCCGAGACATGAACTACGCAGAGGCCGCTATCAGGGCGGCGATGGAGGCGAACAGGTGAGCGATAACCGCAGAGAGGCGCTGTCCAGCAGAATAATGGTCTGGCGCAGCACCGACACGCTTTCCCACGTGGGTACATGGTCAACTACGCGATACCCAGCTGAAGCAGAGGAATACATTTCATTGGAGGAATTTAACCGGATGCGTGACGCTGCTCAGCTCGGATTGGATATGGCGAGGGCAAACGATCTTTGGAACACCGCTGAAGAAATATCCTCAGCCCTTATCTCAGAAACCCCCAAGGGAGAGACGCCATGACGCTTGACGAACTCCGAGCCGCTGCAAAGAACAAGGGCTGCTACCTGACAATGCCCCGCAAGACGCTACCCAAGGGGGCAACCGTTCGCCTAAATGGACGCAGCGGGCCGTTAGGGCGCATCTGCAACGTGAAGCAGGCAGAGTGCAGCTATGAGGTTGTCGCCTGCTTCGATGGGGCAGAGGTGACGCGCTGGCTAGACCAGCAGGAGGCGACCGCATGAACATCTCGGCCCGCAACGCCACCCAAGCCGAGACAAAGACCTGCCGCAAGTGCAAGGGCAAAGGCTACCTCCTGCGCATGTACCCCCGCCGGAAGCCACAACCCGCCCACTGGTTCAACCGTGGCCCCAATGGCGAACACCCCACACCCTGCGAATGCGACCTGATCGAAGGAGATACAGAATGACGGTTTACCTTGGATATGTCGCAGGCGGTGTATGCCGCGACACCCACGCCCCAACACGCGACGATGACGGCGAGGCCATTCGCCCGCCAATGGTGCGCAAGCAGTTCTGGGTTCAAGAGGAGCTGCGCCGCCTCGGTATCAAGGCATGGTGCGGCAAGCGGGTAGAGTTCAAGCGCCTTGGCAAGGATCGCAACTGGACCCGCTTCGACGTGCCAGCGCTGCCGAATTATATCGTGATGGAAATGGACCCGTCGCAGATGTTCCAAGCGACCGAGGTTGAACACCTGATGCCTACGTTTATGATCGTGGCGAAGTCTGACCTGCACGGTGCATCATCTGAGGATGGCAAGCGGGTACACGTCGGGCTTAACCGCTTCATGGATGGCGTAGACGCTGAATTCCAAGCCGCAGAACGCGTTGATGCTAATTCACGGGCCGAGGTGACCGAATACAAGAAAGGCCAAGCCCTGCGCGTCGTCTCAGGCCCATTCGCGGATATGCTGGGAAAGTTCGACAAGCTGGTGAAAGCGCCGCACGATCAATGGCAGCGCGTATCAATCGAAATGGAGGGTGGGCATCACGTTCAGTTTGACCCGCTTGACGTTCGCAGCGCATAGGTGTTGCGTCGGTGCGCTACATATGGTAGCCTTTGGCTAATCCGGTGCAGGGAATACCCGCTCGGATCAGGGAGAGGTTGAGGGTGCAATCCCAATAGAGCCTCTCCAAAATGCTACGCAGTTCTAAGCCGCTTTGATGTGTGGCGTATCGTGACTTATCGTTATGGTATGATCTAGGCAACGGTGCACCGCCATCGGTACGCCACACATGAGCGCGGTTCTATGGCGGTAACACGCGGGCTAGTCGGTAAGCCCAACGTCCCTGATCGGACACAAGCCGACACGTCGCTCGACGCAATACGGCGTCCGCCTCTGATGCTTAGGCTCAAGCGGTCGCCTTTTATAAGCATACGTTGCCATCAATGCTTACAAAACGGGGAAATGGAAACATACGAGGTCCGCCACTGCTGCACCTGATCGCGGCATGGCGTCTACCCAACAGATCAGGCACAGGCGCTGACCCCGTACAGGCAGCGCAAAAACTGCATAGCCGTTGCGTTTCGTATTGAGGGGTATGCAGATTAGGGGCGTTAGCTCAGTTGGGAGAGCACCTGCCTTGCAAGCAGGGGGTCGCGAGTTCGAGCCTCGCACGCTCCACCATTTTCTCAGCACATGAGACACAACGCGGCGGCGATACGCAGCAAGGGCCACAATGGGCATACACAGCTACGTCACCCTAGCCGGACTGGACCGCCAACTGGTGTCCCGCTATGAATCGCACCGTGAGTTTCAGGTGATCGACATGCCCGTTGGTAGCGTGATTGAGCTAGAGGACTGGCATTTAGAGCAGGACTGCACGTTTAAGCGCACGGCAACAGGCTGGCAGCAGATTGGCGCGGCGGCTTGGCCTGCCGAATAGTCGCATATGTGAAAGAATGCGCCCCGAAAGGCTCCAGATCCACGGGGTTATACCAGACGGGCAGACGGTAAGTGAAAGAATGGGGCTGAATCTATGGCTAATGCCCCACAACAGCACAGACGCAAGACGGTAGGCAAGGGCCACACTCCCAAGCACAGGCCACCAGAGAACAGAGACGCAGCACACAAGCGCGGCTATGACAAACGATGGGAGCGGTTCAGGGCAGGGTTCCTTATGGCGCACCCACTCTGCGAATACTGCTTGGCAGACGGGCGGACCGAGATAGCCACGGTATGCGACCACGACTTACCGCACCGAGGCGATCCCGATGCGTTCTGGGATAACACATTCACCGCTCTATGCAGACGGCATCACAGTGGCGAGAAAGCCCGCGTAGAGAGCCGCCTGAGCGGCGAGAAGCTGTTGGCATGGGTCAGGCAGCGGAAAGCCCGTAGAGGTCACCAGAGAGGCTGATAGGGGCAGGGGGAGGGTCATTCTTAACCAGACCCACACGGGA
>TARA_R110002126_G_scaffold277560_3_pt1 | contig 40962 bp, 35 predicted proteins | sample TARA_R110002126 | Tara Oceans TARA_R110002126 (sample SAMEA4397536) | marine metagenome | biome: Polar Biome; feature: [DCM] deep chlorophyll maximum layer (ENVO:01000326); material: water (ENVO:00002006), including particulate matter (ENVO:01000060) such as... | depth 30 m | reverse complement strand
CCTCCAGGACCGTGTTTGTCTTTTTCATTTTTTGTTAAATCAGGACTGACTTTTGTCCAGCTAATTCCTTCATCAGACGTTTTAAAAACCACGTTTCCTGCATGATAAATGGTCTTTCTATTATGTGGCGATGTTATTATTGGCGCATTCCAATTGTATCGATATTTAGCATCTTTTGGAGCTATACTTAAGCCTAATTCTGGATATTCTTTTATTGATTTTTGTGCTCTAGATGATTTGGTCCACTTACTAATATTTCCTTGATAAGTTCCACCATATACAGTTTCTGGATTATTTGGATCAAAGGCGATAAATGCACTTTCTCCACCTGCAACAGCATACCAATCTTTCCAATCAATTCCGCCATCATTAGTTCTACTCGCAATTGCAATTGCCGAATTATCTTGCTGACCTCCGTAAACATGATATGGAACTAAATTATCTGTTATTACTCTATAAAATTGAGAAGTCAATTGGTTTTGTTGAGAGCTCCAACTTTTTCCTCCATTAAATGAAATGTTTACGCCACCATCATTCGAATTGATCATATTTTTATTATCATAGGGATTAATCCAAAGATGATGATTGTCTCCATGAGGCACAGGAATATTAGAAAAGCTTTTTCCTCCATCAATAGATTTCATTACTGGCGCATTTAAAACGTACACTACGTTTTCATTTTGAGGATCAGCAAAAATCTCCATATAATACCAAGATCTAGCAATATTAACACGATTGCTATTGACTTGCTTCCACTTTTTACCAGCATCATCAGAACGATAAACGCCACCTTTTTCTCCTTCTGCTTCAATAACAGCGAATACTCTTTTTGAATTTGCTCTTGAAACGGAAATTCCTGATTTCCCAAAAGCATTAGGCAAACCTGTTTTCATTTTTTGCCAAGACTCTCCTCCATCAATAGATTTATAGAGTCCTGAATGTTCTCCTCCAGATTCCATATACCAAGGATAACGTTTATGTTGCCACATAGAAGCATATAAAATTCTTGGATTATTCATATCCATAGATAAAGAAGAAGCTCCTGTTAAATCATTTACATACAATACTTTTTTCCAATTTTCGCCTCCATCCGTAGTTCTATAAATTCCTCTTTCATCAGAGTAAGCATATTGTGCACCTTGTGCAGCTACATAAATAATATCTGGATTTGTAGGATGAATAATAACATCAGAAATATGGCGTGTTTTCTCTAAACCTAGATGTACCCACGTACTACCTGCATCCATAGATTTGTAAACGCCATCTCCCATAGAAGTCATGACACCACGTGCTGCGTGTTCACCCATACCAGCAACTACAATATTGATATCACTCTCAGCAACTGCAATTGCGCCAACTGAACCTGTTTTAAAAAATCCGTCGGATATATTTTTCCAAGTAATACCATCATCTGTAGTTTTAAAAATTCCACCTCCTGTAGACCCCATATAATAGGTATGTGGCTGCCCAATAACTCCAGTAGAAGTTACACTTCTTCCTCCACGAAAAGGACCAATATTTCTCCATTTTAATCCGTGAAACAAAGAATCTGTAATTTTTATTGCAGGTTCTTTTCCTTTCTTTTTTCTCTTTTGTGCATTATTTGTTAATGGTATAAAAAGTAAGCAAATTAAAAGTAGTTTCAGTGTTTTCATTGGGTAGTTGTTAGTATTGAATAAATATTTCTTTAATTAACTTTAATCATTTAATGTTTCTTATAAGCCGTCACTTTAATCTCTACCACCAAATCTGGATGTGGCAATTGATGCACAGCAACTGTGGTTCTTGTAGGGCCAGTTTCTTTTTCAAAAAACTCGGCATAGGCCTTATTGTAATCTGCAAAATCATTCATATTTACTAAAAATGATGATACATCAACTACATCTTTTAAACTTGCGCCAACCGTTTTTAGGTTTTTATCGATATTTTCTAAAACGGCCTTTGTTTGCAAATAAGCATCTAATTTTTTGGTGCCCATTTCATCTATAATAACCACTCCTGCTATCGTATTATCTGGTTTTCTAGAACTTGTTCCTGAAACAAAAATAAAATCTCCTACTACTTTTACGTGTGGATATGCGCCTCTTGGTGTTACGTTTTTTTCTTTCATTTTTATCTATTTTACAAACCTCACAGGTTTTGAAAACCTGTGAGGTCTTTTGCTATTACCAACAACTTTAAAGTAGTTCTTAAATTTCTTGAAGTTGCAACTACATTTAATTTTTTTTCAAAAATATTGTTGGTCAATTTTGTTTTTCCAAAACCAGATGGACAATATAAATAAACTATATCATTAACAATCTTGTATTTGTCTTCTCCAATATTTTTGACTTCAATTTCTGCTTCTTTTGATACTTTGTTTAAAAATGCAAAAGCAACTATTTTTTCATTTCCTGTTGGAAATGGATAATTTTCTATCGCTTTTTTCCATTCAGAAATAGTTCTTACAATAACAGGGATGTCAAATCCAAATTTTGATAAAATTCCTTTATTTATAATTTCACAAACTGCTATTTTACTCTTATCACTTTCTAAAATAATATTTCCACTTTGTATATAAGTTTGCACATTTAGAAAGCCTAAATTCTTCAATAAATCTCGTAAATCTGCCATCAAGATTTTATTTTTTCCTGATACGTTTATTCCTCTCAATAAAATGATATATTTCTCCATTTTTATCTTCAGACCTCATAGGTTTTGAAAACCTGTGAGGTCTTTATTTACTATAATCCTGCAATTTTATCTTCTCTTAAAATTTCTTGAGTTTCTTCTTTCACTTTATCTAAAATGACTTTTAACTCCTGATTTGTCATATTTAGCGAAGTCGAAATATCTTTATCTGCAATTAGGTTTAACAAAGCTTTATCTTGTGCTCTTCCTCTTCTCATAGCTTCATTATAGCCAATATTTTCATTAAAAGTTACTAAAGAATATTTAGATGAATATTGATTCGGAAATGTTTTTTCTAAATCCATTTCTATTTTCCTTTTTTCCTTAAATAACGGATTTGCCACATGATCTCGCATTTCATAAAAATTATCAATCGCTAAATCTGCGATGGCATCTGTGTCTTTTTTTCGAGCTTTTTGATAGGCTTTAAAAACAGCTTCCCAGCTATCAAATTCTTGATCTAAAAATGTATCAAACACAGTAACATCTTCGAAAGACGCATTCATTCCTTGTCCGTAAAAAGGCACAATTGCGTGACAAGAATCGCCCATTAAAATCGTTTTATTTTGATAAGACCACGGACTGCATTTTACAGTGCCCAAAGGACCTGTTGGATTGTTGGTGAACTCTTCTAAAATATTTGGAATTAATGCCAAAGCATCTGGGAATTCTTTTTCGAAAAATTCGGTAATTTTTTCTTCTGATGTTAGATTATTAAAATTAAATTCGCCTTCATCGTAACTTAAAAAGAGGGTAACTGTAAAACTACCATCCATGTTTGGTAAGGCTATCAACATAAAATCACCTCTTGGCCAAATGTGCAAATGTCCTTTACTGATTTGATGATTTCCGTTTTTATCCGCAGGAATTTCTAACTCTTTATACCCATGATTTAAGTAATTTTGAGAGTAACTAAATAAAAATTTACGTTCTGACATATAACTTTTACGCAAAGACGAACCTGCGCCATCTGTTCCGAAAATAACATCAGCTTTTACTTGAAATTTTTCGTTAGTTTCATAACTTTTAAAATGTGCTATTTTATTTTCGATATCTACTTTTTTACATCCACTATTAAAATGAATGTTCACGTTTTCGTGTTTTTCTGCCTCGTCTAATAAAAGAGCATTTAAATCGCCTCTTGAAATGGAGTTGATGTATTCATTTTCTCTCCCAGAATAATTTGATGAAAAAGTATTGCCTGCTCTATCATGCATTAATCTGCCATACATTGGTATGCAAATTTCTCTTGCTTTTTCTTCCATTCCACATATACGCAGCGCTTTTAAACCTCTGTCTGATAATGCTAAATTTATAGATCGTCCAGCAGAAATATCAACTTTTCGCAAATCGGGTCTGCTTTCATAAACTGCTACTTTGTAACCTCTTTGGGCGAGTCTTAATGCTAAAAGTGAGCCACAAAGTCCTGCTCCGATAATTAAAATAGCCCCTCCTAAATCCTCCCCAAAAGGGAGGACTTTGGCGTTTTTATTCAAGTCTTTATTTTTCAAATTTCTTTATTTTATTTTTAATCAACTTAATTTCTTCGTAAGTTAGTCTCATAAATGAAAAACTTATTTTTGTCTTCTTTTCATCAAAAACGATAATTTCAGGGATTAGAGCATTAAATTTAATTCCTAAATTAAAATCATAAATAAAGTCTTTGACCAACTTATTCTTATGTATTAAAACAATTCTCTTTTTAGAAATTACTAAAAAATCATATTTAGTTTTTCGAAAAAAAAGCAAAACATCCAATATTAAATTATTTGTAAAAAAAACATCTAAAAAACTTGATTCCGATTTTTTCTTCAGAAATAAAATTTCTTGTTCTCTCTCTAAAATTTCTTTTATCTCGCTTACTTTCATTAACTCCCAACTTATCTAAACCACCTTTTCTTCAGAAAGGATTGAGGAAAGGCTTTTTACCATTCTATAAACATCTTCAAAAGAAGTATACATTGGCACAGGTGCACATCTTATAACATCTGGTTCTCGCCAATCTGTAATAATATGTTTATCTGTTAATTTTTGATGCAAAATTTTATCTGCATTTTTAACTTGAATACTTAATTGACAACCTCGTTCTTTTGGGTTTTTTGGTGTGATGATTTTTATATCATCAGAATCAATCTGATTGATTAAGAACTCAAAATAACCTGTTAACTTTTCTGATTTTTCTCTTAAAGCGTCCATACCAACTTCATCAAATAAATCTAATGACGCTTTTATAGCTGCCATAGACAATATTGGAGGATTTGACAATTGCCAACCTTCTGCACCTTCCATTACATCAAAGGGCTGACGCATATTAAAACGTGTTGCTTTGTTATGATTCCACCAACCTGCAAAACGTGGCAAATTCTTATTATTCCCATGTTTTTCGTGTACAAATAATCCTGCTAAACTGCCTGGTCCTGAATTCAAATATTTATACGTACACCAAGCTGCAAAATCAACACCAGATTCGTGTAAGTTAGGTTGAATATTTCCTGCTCCATGCGCTAAATCGATGCCAACTATACAGTTTTTTGAATGCCCAATTTTTGCGATTTGTTTCAAATCTAAAAACTGACCTGTGTAATAATTTACTCCTCCAATTAACAGCAATGCAATTTCATCTCCCTGTTCAGAAACGATTGTTTCTAAATCTTCGATATTAAGTAATTCCTCTCCTTTTCTTGGTTTCCATTCAACGACATCATCCTCAGAAAAACCGTGAAATTTTAATTGCGATTGCACTGCATATCTATCCGAAGGAAAAGCATCTGACTCAATTACTATCTTATATTTTGTTTTTGTGGGTCTATAAAAACTCACCATTAGCAAATGCAAATTTGTAGTTAGTGTATTCATCACCACAACTTCAATTGGTTTTGCGCCTACTATTTTAGACATTTTATCGGTTAAATATTCGTGATAATTCAACCACGGATTTTTAGCTTCAAAATGACCTTCTACGCCCAAATTTGCCCAATCTTCAAGTTCTTGATTAATGTAATTTTTGGTTGATTTTGGCTGCAATCCCAAAGAATTCCCTGTAAAATACAACCAATCGTTTCCGTTTTTATCTTTTGGGATATGGAATTGATTGCGTAAATAAGACAAGCTGTCAGCCATATCTAAATTTTGGGCAAATTCTAAAGTGTTTTCGTATTTCATCAATATAAAAAAAATGATTGTTCTCAAATATAAAACAATCATTTTTAGATTTCAATTTTTTAGGTTTTGATTTTTTGTATTTTAGCTAAAATTCTAAAAAATGAAAATAGTAAAGTGGGTGTTTTTTTTAATAATCATTGTTTTTACCTCTTGTAACGACAAAGCAAAAGCGTTAAAAAAGGTAGAACAATATGCTTCTTTATTAAAGATGACTGAAACCCCAGATCAAAGAGTGGCGTTATTTGATGTTAATTTTAAATATGAGGGCGATAAATTAATTGTAGAAGGTGTTACAACCAATAAATCGGCTATGTTTAAACTACAAAATAGTTTAAGCAACAGATACATCGATTATATTAATAAAATTAGAGTCTTACCAGATACCGCTGTTGGTAAAAAATATTATGCTGTTGCCAGAAATTCTGTCATTAACATCAGATCTGCACCTAAACATTCAGCTGAATTAGGTACACAAGGTCTGTTAGGCATGCCTTTAAAAGTACTAGACAAAAAAGGAGATTTTTACAGAGTACAAACCCCAGACAAGTATATTTCTTGGGTGGATAAAGGGGGAATTACAAGAATGACCAAAGAGGAATTTGACCAATGGAACAATGAAAAGAAGATAATTTTTACCAAAAACTTTGGGTATGTGTATGCTGATAAAAGTGAAAATTCTAAAATTATTTCTGACATTACTTTAGGAGGAGTTTTAAAATATATTTCTATGGACACCAAGTTTTATGAGGTTATTTATCCTGATAAAAGGAAAGGTTTTTTAAAAAGAGAGGAATCTTTAATGTATGAATCTTGGTTACACAAACTAAATCCGTCGCAAGAAAACATTGAAACTATTGCTAAAACTATGGATGGCTTTCCCTATTTATGGGGAGGAACATCAAGCAAAGGAATGGATTGTAGTGGATTTACAAAAATGGTGTATTTAATGAATGGTTTTATCATTCCTAGAGATGCGTCTCAACAAGTAAACGCAGGACAAATTGTAGATGCAAACTTACAATTTGAAGGCTTAGAAAAAGGAGATTTACTGTTTTTTGGAAAAAAAGCTACCCCAGAAAAAAGACAAAGAGTTACACATGTTGGCATTTGGTTGGGTAACGGAAAAGGTGAATTTATTCACGCTTCAGGGAATGTACATATTTCTTCTATCGATGATTATCAACCCAATTATGATGAGTTTAATAAAAACCGTTATTTAGGAAGTAAGCGCTATTTGGGGGTGAAAGATGAAATGATTGTTGATTTGAAAGAAGGTATAAAGTTATAAAGCTTTTTAACTTCATCAAAATAACAAGAAATAAAAAGACCCCACAGGTTTTAAAAACCTGTGGGGTCTGAAATATTATAAAATTAGGTTATTAATACAACACTCTAAACTTAATTGTACCTTCTACATTTCTTAATTTATCGATAACTTCTTTGTTATATTCTTTATCTAAATCTGTAATTACATACCCTACTTTTGGATCTGTAGACAAATACTGACCGGTAATATTCAAATCGTATTTTGCTAAAATCTTATTGATTTTTGCCATAACTCCAGGCACGTTTTTATGAATATGCAAAAAACGATGCGCATTGGTTTGTCTTGGTAAACGTATATTTGGGAAATTTACAGCATCTACTGTATTTCCAGAATTAATGTATGCCATAATTTTACTCGGCACAAAATCTGCAATATCTCTTTGCGCTTCTTCTGTACTTCCGCCTACGTGAGGTGTTAAAATCACATTGTCTAAACCTTGTAATTCTGTATAAAACTCACCGTTTTTTCTAGGTTCTTCAGGATATACATCAACAGCAGCACCAGATAATTTTTCACTTTTTAAAGCAGTTACTAAAGCAGGAATATCAACCACAAAACCACGTGCTAAATTTACCAAAACAGCGCCATCTTTCATTTGTGCAATTTCATTTGCTCCAAAGAAATTTTTATTCGCTGCATGATCATCAACATGTAAACTTACAGCATCAGAGATCGAAAGTAATTCTTCTAAAGTGCTCATTTTTGTTGCATTTCCTAAAGCCAATTTATCTTCTACATCATAATAATATACGTCCATTCCTAAAGCTTCCGCTAAAACAGAAAGTTGCGAACCAATGTTACCATACCCAATAATTCCTAACTTTTTACCACGCACTTCTCTAGAGCCGGCAGCTGTTTTTTGCCATTGACCATTATGAATTTCTGTACTTCTTTGAAATACAGAACGCATTAGCATAATAATTTCGCCAATTGCCAACTCAACTACAGAACGTGTGTTGCTGTAAGGTGCGTTAAAAACAACGATTCCTTTTTCTTTACACGCCTCTAAATCAATTTGTTTGGTACCAATACAAAATGCACTAACTACCATTAATTTATTAGCAGCATCTACTACTTTTTGGGTTACATTGGTTTTAGAACGAATTCCTAAAACGTGCACATCTTTTATTTTTTCGATAAGTTCTTCTTCTGATAAACTTTTAGAAACCGTTTCTACCGAAAAACCATCCGAAGACAACTTTGTTAAGGCATCTGGATGTACATTTTCTAACAATAAAATCTTAATTCTGTTCTTTGGGTAACTTATGTTTCTTGGCAACTTGTTTACGTATAAAAATTCATCTAAATTTGGTGCAATATGGTCTGCGTTTTCTGTAGTTTTATCTCTTGAAACATTTTCTGTATAGGCAAAAAACTTATCTGCTACACCAGCTTCTCGAGTTACATAATCGCTGTAACCATCACCAATAACTTGTATTTCTCCCTCAAGGTTCATATCTTTTAAACACTTGATTTTTCCATTGTGTTGAGAAAGTGGGTTTACACTATCAAAACTAACAATTTTTCCATTCGCATCAAACTCAAAAGTATTGGCATATACTCTTTCTGATGGAATATTGTATTCAGCTACAATTGGATCTATAAATTCTTTAAATCCGCAAGAAATCACATAAATATCATCTGCAAATTCTTCAAAAAACTCTTTATTACTTTCTATAGATTTAGATACTTGCTTTTTTAAAGCCGCTACTAAACCTTCTAAATCAGATTCATTAGCTTCTAACAACTTAATTCTGCGTTCTAAAGATTCTGTAAATGAAATTTCGCCATCAATACCTAAATTGGTGATGTTTATGATTTCTTGAATAATTTCATCTTTCTTCGGATTGTTTTTAAGCGTAATTTCTGCTAAAACATCCAAAGCCTCTACACGTGTTAATGTGCTATCAAAATCGAAAATATAGTTTCTTTTTGTGGTAATCATTTCTTAAAAATCTTGGTTGAATTTAAGTGAGTAAATCTACAAATATAGTAGCCATTTAAGAAGTCTTTTTAGAGTTTTATGATATCTGTTTTATTTGTTCTGATTCTTCCAAAACTTGATAATAAAAAAGACATTACCCACTAAAAATTATGAAATCCTAAATGAATTAGCCACCAAACAACAGGTAACGATTCTACCCAAAAAGAACTATAGTATTGAGACTGGTCTTTTTTCGCCCTCATTAACAATAAAATCACTAGAAAAAAGAACAACATAAAAGGAGTTTGCATGGTGCTTGTGGTTGATGCCAAATACTCTAAAATCAGACAAAAAACCATCAGAATTAAACCCAATCTTTTTGTTTTTTCGAAGCCAATTTTTCTTGGGATGGTTTGCAGAGATATCGAATCATATTTTACGTCTCTAATATCAAAAGGTAAAATTAAAACCACCACAATTAAAAAACGTTGCAACAAAAGCAGATATACCTGAAAAGTAATTTCTGAATCTGAATCTATAACAGGAATTAGCACCGTAAAACCCGCCCAAACTATAGCAACTACAACGACTTTAAGATAACTAACTTCTCTTAAATTCTTATCAAATCCACTTAAAAAAGGAACAGCATACAAAACGGTTAACAGCACAAAAGGAATTGAAATATACAAGGTTTGTAACGCATTTTGATAGGCGAAATAACACATCCCTAAAAAACAAAAAAGAGAAAAAACTTGAATTACTTTTAGGCTATCTGTTAAACTTTGATGATGCAATCTAGCAACACCTGCATATTTCACAAAATTATACCCCGTAATCGTTCCAAAAAAGATAAAATAATTGAGATTTTGATTGTAAGATAAGTCAAAATAAATTTCTGTAATTCTCAACAAAGCATAGACTGCAAAAGCAACGTGAATACTTGCATTGATATAAAAATCAAAAATCGACTTTAAAATCTTCATACTACAAAAATAACGTATTGTTTATAATTATTCTATTTAGTTAATAATTAAATGTTTTACAGTGCTTTTATTACAAATATTAAAACAAAGAATCCGTATTTTTGCAAAATTAAAATTTAAATTGATTTACGAGTAAAATAAACACCACGAAATCGATTGAAATAAGACCTTATAAAACTTTTTTTAATGAACACAAATTCGTTTCAATTAAGACATATTGGCCCCAATACAGAGGAGCAAAAAAAGATGTTAAAAGCTATTAAAGCTGATAGTTTAGAACAACTAATAAATGAAACTGTACCTGAAAATATTCTTTTAAAAGAAGATTTAGATTTAGCGCCAGCAATGAGCGAATATGAATATCTAGCCCATATTAATGAACTTGCCAACAAAAACAAAGTTTTTAAAAGTTACATTGGTTTGGGGTACCATGAGGCCATTGTACCGAGTGTAATTCAACGTAATATTTTAGAAAATCCAGGTTGGTACACAGCATATACGCCTTACCAAGCAGAAATTGCACAAGGTCGTTTAGAAGCCTTGTTAAATTACCAAACTATGATTTGTGATTTAACAGGAATGGAATTGGCAAATGCTTCTTTATTAGACGAAAGTACGGCCGCTGCAGAAGCGATGGCTTTATTATTTGATGTTAGAGAACGTGCAAAGAAAAAAGCAGGAGCAAATAAGTTTTTTGTTTCTGAAGAAATTTTACCACAAACCTTATCTTTATTGCAAACGCGTGCAACTCCAATTGGTATTGAATTGGTCATTGGTAATCACGAAGATTTTGATTTTTCTGATGATTTTTTCGGAGCTATTTTGCAATATCCTGGAAAATTAGGACAAGTTTTTGATTACGAAGGTTTTGTTACCAAAGCAAACGAAAATGATATAAAAGTAGCAGTTGCTGCAGATATTTTATCCTTAGTAAAATTAAAAGCACCTGGTGATTTTGGGGCTTCTGTTGTGGTAGGAACCACACAACGTTTTGGAATTCCTTTAGGTTATGGAGGACCGCATGCTGCGTATTTTGCCACAAAAGAAAAATACAAGAGAAGTATTCCTGGACGAATTATTGGAGTTACTAAAGATATGAATGGTAAGCGCGCTTTAAGAATGGCACTGCAAACTAGAGAACAACATATTAAGCGTGAAAGAGCGACATCTAACATTTGTACAGCACAAGTTTTGCTAGCAATTATGGCTGGTATGTATGCTGTTTATCATGGTAAAGATGGTTTAAAATATATTGCAGATACCGTTCATAACAAAACAAAATTAGTTGCCGATTATCTAGAAAAAGCTGGATTTAAACAGCTAAATACGTCTTATTTTGATACACTTTTGGTAGAAATTGATGCTATCCGTTTAAAACCAATAGCAGAATCTTTTGAGGTAAACTTTAATTATGTTTCAGATCATTTGGTGTCTATTTCTTTAAATGAAGCCACTACTCAAAAAGATTTAATGACATTATTTACTATTTTTGGTCAATTAAAAAAGCGTCCAAATCCTGTAAAAGAAGAAAATTACGATACTTTTTCTCAGATTTTAACACAAGAACCTTTCCATTCTGATTTTGAAGTTATTGTTGATGCTGTTTTAAGAAACACTCCATTTTTAGAAAATGAAATTTTTAATACGTATCATTCTGAAACAGATATGATGCGCTATATCAAAAAATTAGAACGTAAAGATTTGGCTTTAAATCATTCTATGATTTCTTTAGGATCTTGTACAATGAAATTAAATGCAGCTTCAGAAATGTTGCCTTTAAGTAATCCGAAATGGGGTAATATACATCCCTTTGTACCTTTAAATCAGGCAGAAGGTTATCAAGAGGTTTTACATAAACTAGAACATCAATTAAATATTGTAACTGGTTTTGCAGGAACTTCTTTACAACCGAATTCTGGTGCTCAAGGTGAGTTTGCTGGCCTAATGACCATTAGAGCCTATCATTTATCTAGAAACGATGCGCATAGAAATATTTGTATTATTCCTGCATCTGCACACGGAACAAATCCTGCATCAGCAGTTATGGCTGGTATGAAAGTGATTGTTACCAAAACTGCCGAAAACGGAAATATTGATGTCGCCGATTTACGTGAAAAAGCAGAATTGCATTCTGATAATTTGGCAGCGTTAATGGTTACGTATCCATCTACTCATGGAGTTTTTGAAAGCGAAATTCAAGAAATCACAAAAATCATTCACGATCACGGAGGTCAGGTGTATATGGATGGCGCTAACATGAACGCACAAGTTGGATTAACAAATCCGGCTACAATTGGTGCAGATGTATGTCACTTAAACTTACACAAAACATTTGCCATACCGCATGGAGGTGGAGGTCCTGGAGTTGGTCCTATTTGTGTTGCACCTCAGCTTGTACCATTTTTACCAACAAATCCTATTATTGCAACTGGAGGAGAACAAGCAATTACCGCAATTTCTGGAGCGCCTTGGGGTTCTGCTTTGGCATGCTTAATTTCTTATGGATATATTACAATGTTAGGTTTTAGAGGATTGACAAACTCGACAAAAATGGCAATTTTAAACGCGAACTATATTAAAGAGCGTTTAAATGGACATTATGATACTTTATACACTGGTGAAAAAGGGCGTGCAGCACACGAAATGATTATTGATTGTAGAGATTTTAAAAACAATGGAATTGAAGTTGTAGACATTGCAAAACGTTTAATGGATTATGGTTTTCATGCGCCAACTGTTTCTTTTCCTGTGGGTGGCACAATGATGATTGAACCTACAGAATCTGAATCTATTGCTGAATTAGATCGTTTTTGTGATGCAATGATTGCCATTCGTAAAGAAATTAATAATGCAACAAAAGAAAATGCTGATAATCCTTTAAAGAACGCACCACATACGCAAGAAATGTTAACAGCTGATGATTGGAATTTTCCATACAGCAGAAAACAAGCGGCTTTTCCTTTGGCTTATATTGCCGATAACAAATTTTGGCCAACTGTTAGAAGAGTTGATGATGCTTTTGGAGACAGAAACTTAATTTGTTCTTGTAACCCAATAGAAGATTACATGTAGACACGTAGTATTTTTTAATATTTTATGAATTATTCTTTTTAGGAAAATGAAATTGAAAAAACCTAATCCTTAATTTAAGTTTTTAAACTTCTTTACGATAAAAGAAATAAGAAATTAATCTAATTTTAACACATTATAAAACCATCTCAAAAACAATGAGGTGGTTTTTTTTGCACAAAAAAAGTCTGGAAGATACATTTTCTATCGCAAAAACTTATCCTTGTGTTTTACTAAAATTAACGGTTATCAGTATATAGAAATAACAAATCTTAAAATTATAAATACACTTAAAGAATCCACATTTATTAATGAGGATGAAGAAAAACAGCAACTTGAATTTAAAAAAATATTAACCGAAATTAAAATTAAAGAACCAATTATTTTTTGATATTAAACAAAAGTAATTTTATAGATTGTATCGTATTCTCAGTAAGAATGACGTGAATTCATTACCAAACCAACTCATCTGTTTTACTTTTAATATTGATTTGTAGACAGTAAGACCAGCGTACAAGCAATTTCTGAGGCAATTTTATGAGCCGTCAGAAGCTCGACGAACTCCATATTTTCAGTTCCTGGGTTAAAAATTACTCTTCTTGGCTGCAAATTAATGATGTAGTTATAATATTCTTCTTGCCTTTTAGGATTTAGGTATAAAGTTACCGTATCAATAGTATTATAATGTAATTTTTCATCATTTATAAGAACATCTAATACTTTTCCTTTTCTTAACCCTAAAGCAACCGTTGGTATTTGTTTGTCTCTTAACCTCTTAATAGCAATATTGCTATATCTATTGGGGTTTGTAGATGCCCCAATAACTAATGTTACATTTTTCATAATGTTAATCATACGTTAAATACTATCCATACTAGTAACAAAGATAAGCCTTCGGTCGTCTTTAAAACATCAATCAAACCATATAAAATGAAAAAAATAATACTATTCATTTTGCTAATAACTGCTGCAAATTCTTCGGCACAACTGGCAAAAAGCAACCTACCAAAACCGGGGGTTATAACAGGTAAAGTTATAGATAATACAACCAAACAAGTTTTACCTTATGTAAATATTGTAGTTCGAGATTTGGATAAAAAAATTATTACGGGAGGAATTACAGACGAAAACGGACTTTTTAGCATTAAAGATTTACCAAAAGGAAAAAGTATCGTTGAATTACAATTTATAGGGTTTACGACCTATTCAAAAGAAATTGAAATTACAAATAAAGCTAAAGAAGTTAATTTAGGTATAATTGCTTTAAATGAAGACAGCGCTTCTTTAGATGAAGTTGTGGTAAGAGCAGAAACTTCTACGGTAGTTCAAAAAGTAGATCGTAAAGTAATTAATGTGGGTAAAGATTTAACTGCTACTGGCACAACCGCTTCAGAATTACTAAACAACGTACAGTCTGTTAGCGTAGACACCCAAACAGGCGCTATTAGCTTGCGTGGAAATTCTAACGTTCGTGTTTTGGTAGATGGAAGACCAACCAATATTCCTGCTGCGCAGTTGTTGCGTCAAATACCATCAACATCAATTAAAAGTGTAGAGTTGATTACAAATCCATCTGCAAAATACAATCCTGATGGAATGAGTGGAATTATTAACATCATCTTAAATAAAAATGCAAATTTAGGTTTTAACGGTTCTGTAGATACAGGAGTTACAGCTGGGCATTACGTACGTTATAATGCATCAACTAATATGAATTATAAAACGGGTAAAGTCAACTTTTTTATGAATTTCGGACACAATAGTGGTGAAAATTATAACTTCGGTTTTGTAGAGAGACCTAATATAAATCGTCAAGAATTTGTGTTTAAAAATGATAATAATTCTAATCTCGTAAAATTAGGAGCAGACATTTATTTGAATGATAAAAACACTTTATCCTTATATACCACTCAAAACTGGTTTACTGGTTTGGCAAATGGTAGATCTTTGGTGTTAGACTCAAATGGCAATACACTAATTAATGCACCAAATACACAAGACAACACTTCGCCAACAGGAACTTACAATGTAAACTATAAATTAGATTTTACTAAAAAAGGACATAATTTAGAAGTAGAAGCAACCTATTCTAACACTGATGCCACGAGTATTTTAGACAATTTAAATGTGTTACAACAAGCTTCAGATTTTGATTATGGTGTTTTTAATTATGGAAATAACATCAATAATGACAGAAATAACACACAAATTAATTTAGATTATACCAACCCAGTTTCAGAAAAAGGTAAGCTAGAATTAGGATTAGAATTTAGAGGCGATAAAACTGATAATATTAATGTTACGAATCAAGAAATTTACACTTTTGATACCAATAACACGATTAATGGTACTGAAGAGTTAGGAAGTTCAGACTTTATTTTTGATAGAAATATTTACTCGGCATACGCGAGTTATGGAACGTCATATAAAAAATTAACGATGCAATTGGGTGCTCGTTTTGAAAACTTTTTAATTGATGGTACTTTTAAGCGCTATAATGACGAAAACAGAACGTCTTTAAGAGATACACAACAAGTTTCTCAAAATTTATTCAACCTATACCCTTCTGCTTTTTTCACCTATAGTGCTTCAGATAAAAATCAATATCAATTAAGTTACAGCAGAAGAATTGATAGACCTGGCATACAACAAGTAAACCCAATTAGAGAATGGAGCACACCCTATATTATATCTATTGGAAATGCTAATTTAAGACCACAATTTACCAATAGTTTCGAATTAAATTACACAAGACAAATTAAAGGTGGTAACTTAAGTTTTGGTACTTTTTACAGAAAAATAGATGACGTAATTTCTAGAGTTACGAATGAAGATCCTGCAAATCCTGAAGTTGGTCAGATATTAAGTTTTACGAACTTTAGTGATACAGATGCATATGGAATTGAATTTTCGGCGAATTTTAAAGTAAATAAATGGTGGAGAGTAAATTCTAGTATGGATTTTTACTCACAAGAACAACTAGGTACAGTTGATAATACAAGTGCAAATGCACAGCAAATTTCTGTTCAAAATAATGTTTTTAATGCAAGAATAAGCAATAGTTTTACTGCAACTAAAAACTTACGTTTCCAGTTATTTTCAATGTATAGAGGGCCTCAAAAAGATATTCAATGGGATGTAGAAAACATGTGGATGATTAATATGGGTGCAAGTTGGACAGTCTTAAAAGGTAAAGGAACTGTAAACTTTAGAGTAAATGATATTTTTCAAGGGATGAAATTCGCGTTTAATTCAGAAAATCCTTTTGTACAAAATGGCCAATTCAATTGGGAAAGTAGAACTACTTTCTTAGGCTTTAACTACAGGTTTGGTGGTGGAAAAAACAAAGCAAAATCTCGAAGAAGAAGAGATAATAGAGAAAAAGATGGTGGAGGTGGTTTCTTTTAAACTAGCTTTAGTATAATTATTTGAATGAAACCTCAGCCTTTTAAATGTAAAGCTTGAGGTTTTTTTATTCAAAAAAAATGACTTTTGTAATTACGTATATTCAGAACTCAAAATACATATATGCGAAAAGTGGTGCGGAAATAAAAAAGAGGCTATCTGAAAAGTTAATTTAGCTGTCATTTTGAGCGAAGTCGTGAAAGTTATCTCATTAATTTTCAGTAAATAAGATTTCTCCATTACAGTCGAAATGACAAATTTTACTATTTTTTAGACAGCCTCTCTTTTTAAATTATTTAAAACACAGAACTATTACCAACGAATCACCACAGAACCCCAAGTAAATCCACTACCAAAAGCGGCTAAAACAACCAAATCGTTATCTTTTATTTTACCTTGTTCCCAAGCTTCAGTTAATGCAATAATTACAGATGCTGCTGTGGTATTGCCATATTTTTGAATATTATTGTGCACTTTATCATCAGACAATCGAAACTTCTTTTGTATAAATTGTGCAATACGTAAATTCGCTTGATGTGGAATTAACATATCTATGTCTTCTTTCTGTAAATTATTAGCTTGTAAACCTTCTACAATAGCTTCAGAAAAACGAACAACAGCGTGTTTAAACACAAACTGCCCATTCATATACGGAAAATACGATTGATCTTCAGGATCATTCTCTGCTAAAATTTCTGGCACCCATCGTCCTGTACTTGGCCCATCTAACATTAATTCCCTTGCGTGTTTTCCTTCTGAATGCAAATGCGATGATAAAATTCCTTTTCCTTTTTCTTCACTTTGTGATAAAACTGCAGCTCCTGCCCCATCTCCAAAAATTACTGTTACTCCTCTACCTCTAGTTGATCTTTCTAATCCTCCAGAATGATTCTCTGCACCAATCACCAAAATGTTTTTATACATTCCTGTTTTTATAAATTGGTCTGCTACAGACATCGAATAAATAAAACCAGAACATTGATTACGCACATCTAAAGCACCAATAGTTGGCATATCTAACATATCTTGCACACGAACTCCACCTCCTGGAAAATACATATCTGGGCTTAAAGTAGCAAATACAATAAAATCGATATCATCTTTGGTTAAACCTGCTCTTTCAATGGCTATTTTTGCAGCTTTTGCCCCCATTGAAGATGTATTATCGCCCGTTTTTGGATCTATCCATCTGCGTTCTTTAATTCCTGTTCGTTCCTGAATCCACTCGTCAGAGGTATCCATAAACTCTTTTAAATCGTTATTGGTAACAACGTTTTCTGGAACATAGTATCCTAAACCAGTGATTTTTGAATTATACATATTTTATTGGGCTGTATTTTAGTTATTTGTTTATTTATGATTAGCTAAAGTAGTAAATTTTCATTTTATATTAAACTGACTGCTTTATAACTTTACAACTTAACCTCTGTCATCTTGTCACAATAAAATGTTTGGTATTTTTTTTGACTACTTCTTTATCAGAAAATATAAATAATGATTTTCGTCTTTATCATTTTAAGCCAAATGGAATGTAGTCGAAAATCTAATTTTAGATTTGTCCATAAAGTTGAAATGACAAAGAGTTTTAATAACAAAATAATATCCAACAAAAACAGATAAATTATGAGTAAAGGAAACATTAACGTATCAGTAGAAAATATTTTTCCACTGATTAAAAAATTCTTGTATTCTGACCACGAAATCTTTTTACGTGAGCTAATTTCTAACGGAACTGACGCAACCACAAAATTAAAACACTTAATTTCTATTGGTGAAGCCAAAACAGAATTGGGTGATGCAAAAATTGAAATCAGCATCGATAAAGATGCAAAAACATTGACCATTAAAGATCAAGGTTTAGGAATGAGTGCTGAAGAAGTTGAAAAATACATCAACCAAATTGCATTTTCTGGAGCTGAAGAATTTTTAGACAAATACAAAGATGATAAAAATGAGACAGGTGTAATTGGGCACTTTGGTCTTGGTTTTTATTCTGCTTTTATGGTTGCCGATAAAGTTGATTTAATCACAAAATCATTTAAAGATGAGCCGGCTGCACATTGGACATGTGACGGTTCTCCTGAATATACTTTAGTTGAACACGAAAAATCAGATAGAGGTACAGAAATTATTTTACATATTGCAGATGACTCTACAGAATTTTTAGAAGAAAGTAAAATTAGCGAGTTATTAACCAAATACAATCGTTTTAACCAAGTGCCAATTAAATTCGGCACTAAAAAAGTAAACGACCCAACACACGAGCCACAAACTACAAAAGATGCTGAAGGTAAAGAAACTACTGAGCCACACAGACAAATTGAGGTAGATGCTATTATCAACAATACAGACCCAGCTTGGACCAAAGCACCTGCCGATTTAAGTGATGAAGATTATAATAACTTCTACAGAGAATTGTATCCAATGCAATTTGAAGAGTCTTTATTTCACATTCACTTAAATGTAGATTATCCTTTTAACTTAACAGGAATTTTATTTTTCCCTAAGTTGAGTACTTCTATGGATATGCAGAAGGATAAGATTCAATTGTATCAAAATCAAGTGTATGTAACTGATAATGTTGAAGGAATTGTACCAGACTTTTTACAGATGTTAAAAGGGGTAATCGATTCTCCGGACATTCCGTTAAATGTTTCGCGTTCGTATTTGCAAGCTGATGGGGCTGTAAAGAAAATTTCTGGTTACATCACTAAAAAGGTTGCAGATAAATTATCCTCATTATTCAAAAAAGATCGTGAAGATTTTGAGAAAAAATGGAACGATATTAAAGTAATTATTGAATACGGAATGTTGTCTGAAGATAAATTCTTTGACAAAGCTAAAAAATTCGCTTTATATCCAACGGTTGCAGATTCTTTTTTCACTTTTGATGAGTTAATTGAAAAAACGAAAGACACACAAACTGATAAAGACGGAAACCACGTTATTTTATACGCATCTAACAAAGAAGCGCAACATAGTTATATACAAGATGCAACTGCAAAAGGGTACGAAGTTTTAGTATTAGACTCACCAATTATATCGCATTTAATGCAGAAATTAGAGGGTGGAGATGCAAAAGTGAAGTTTACGAGAGTAGATTCAGACTTTATTGATAATTTAATTAAGAAAGACGAAGCTGCAATCTCTAAATTATCTGACGAAGAAAAAGAAACGTTAAAGCCAATTATTGAAGGTGCTGTAAACAATTCTTCTTATACAGTTCAGTTAGAGGCTATGGATTCTAATGCTTCTCCATTTATAATTACTATTCCAGAATTTATGCGTAGAATGAAAGAGATGCAAGCTTCTGGTGGCGGTGGAATGATGGGAATGGGTAATTTTCCAGATATGTATAATTTAGTGGTAAATACAAATAGCCCATTAGTTTCAGAAATTTTAACTGCTGATGAAGACAAGAAAAAAGGCTTAATTTCTCAAGCATTTGACTTGGCTAAATTATCTCAAAACCTTTTACATGGTGAAGAGTTAACGAACTTTATTAAGCGTTCTTACGAGTTGATTAAATAAGCAACTATTGCTTTAATTATTAACGCCTCTTTGTTAATTCAAAGAGGCGTTAATTTTATTGGAGTTTACTTTTAATCGAATTCATTAAAAGCTTAAACCTATTATTTAAATGTAACTTTATATTTTCATCCAAAACTTGTTTTTTCTCTTCAAGTTTTCTGATAAAATCTAATTGACTTATTTTCTGTAATTCTTTTAACATAAAATATTTGATGCTTTGCTTTCAAATTTACGATTTCCTTTTTAATTAGAAACTTGCTTAATATCCTTAAATAAATCTTTCCTAAATTTGAAATTAGAATACAATTAAAATGATCTTAATCAAATTGATTTAAAATAATGGTAAATATGAACGAAATAGAAATGCTTGCCTTTGCTTTAAACCAATTTGCAGATTTAACAACTTCTGATTTTGAATTATCATCTTCGTTTTGGAAAACAAAAACCTATAAAAAAGGCGAATATTTTAATCATCATAAAAATATTTGTCAGTATTTAGGGTTTATAAACACAGGTACTTTTCGCTCTTATGTTATAGACCGTAAAACAGAAGAAGAAAAAAATGTATTTCTATTTTCTCAACATCAATTTATTGTTCCTTTTAAAAGTTTTATAAATCAAACACCTTGTGATTACCATACACAAGCTATGACTGATGCCTCAATACTTTTCATTAATATTAATGATTTGCAAAGGCTTTACAAACAATCTCATAAGTGGGAACGTTTTGGGCGTTTAATGGCAGAGATGGCATTTAATGTAACTATTGAAAGGATGGAAAGTTTTATTTTTAAAACTCCTGAAGAGCGTTATTTAGATTTAATAAAAAACCACCCAGATATTTTTCATAACATTCCTTTATATCATATTTCTTCCTATTTGGGCATACAAGGCCCTTCTTTAAGCAGAATTAGAAAAAGAATTTCGGGTAAATAACACAATTTTAACTTGGGTTAAAATTACCTAGTTAGATTAGTTGGATTTTTGAAAAACTAAAAATCTAAAAATGGAATCAACAAAAACAATCGTATTTATTCATGGACTATGGATGCATTCATCTTCTTGGCAAAAATGGATGGACTACTTTAATAAACAAGGTTACAGAACTCTAAATCCAGGTTGGCCTGGAGATGCAGAAACTGTTGCTAAATGTCGTGAAAACCCAAATTCTATCGCGAATAAAGGAGTTAGCGAAATTGTAGAAAGTTATACAAAAATTATTGCAACACTTTCAGAACCACCAGTTGTTATTGGGCATTCATTTGGCGGGTTAATTGCACAAATTTTATTAAGTCAAAATTTGGTAAGTGGTTGTATTGCTATTAACCCTGCTCCAATTAAAGGTGTTTGGCAACTACCGTTATCAGTTCTAAAAGCGTCTTTTCCTGTATTAGGTAATCCTTTTAATTATAAGAAAGCAAACGCACTTACTTTTAAACAATTTTGTTATGGATTTGCAAATGCAATTCCTAAAGAGGAAGCAAAAAAACTGTATGAACTTTATACCATTCCTGCACCCTGCAAACCACTTTTTCAAGCAGCTACTGCAACTTTTGCCGGCAATGAAACTAAGGTAAATACAGGAAACACAAAACGTGGTCCACTATTAATTACAGGAGGAGAAAAAGACAACCAAGCACCACCAATATTAGGAAAAGCATCCTTAAAAAAATATAACTCATCAGTAATTTCTGATTTTAAATTATTTGAAAATCGTGGTCATTCAATTGCTATAGATAATGGTTGGAAAGAAGTTGCAGAATACTCAAATAACTGGCTTAAAAAGAATAAGCTTTAACAACAAGTAACATTTAATTTCTCAAGCATTTGACTTGACTAAATTATCTCAAAACCTTTTACATGGTGAAGAGTTAACGAACTTTATAAAACGTTCTTATGAGTTAATTAAATAATAGTAAGTAAAAATTGACCACATAGTTACATATAAAACATAGACTATAATTTCTATGTAACTATATGATTAAAGTGAATGTTTTTTTGTGTCTTTATATTTGATACTATACAAAATTCTCAAAACCTCTTTGTGGAAAACAGAGAGGTTTTTAATTTAAAAAAACAGCTATAAACTGATTCCTAATGCAATTAAAACATCTTTTTGTTTTTCTATTACTCTTAGTACTTTCTGTTGTAGAATCTACTGTTTATTCACAAGAAAGTTCTTCTAAATATTATCAATCCTCAAAATTAATTCATAAAAATAAGTTTAGTGCTAAAAACACCAAACACTTTATTTTTAAGGATAATGTTCTCTCAGGAGAATATTTTCTTACTATTTTCTTTCCAAAAATTGATATTAAAAGTGAATTTCAAAAACAGATTCAATTAACTATCAAACTTAAAAAGCAATTGTATCAAAAAATTGCTTTACACAATAATCAACATATTTTCTTAATTCATAAAATTACTTCTCGTAATTCCATTTCTGATTTACACATCGCTTAGAACTCTATTCTGTTTCTTAACAACTGCTGAAAGGCATAAAATGATAGTATAAATATTTCATCATTTATCAATATGAATATGAATATGAATATGAATAAAAAGAGTTTAGGAAAACCTAAACAAATTCTAAATTGGTTAAAAAGAAAATTATTAATAATTATTACTGCATTTATGTTAGAAATGTCTAACACACTAAATGACGAAGATAAATCTGTTTTTGGAAATCAATACAATATTGAACAACGAGATAGAAAGTAATAATTCAAAACCCATTTTGTAAAAACAGAGATGTTTGTTAGGTTTATTGTTTAATTAAAGAACAGTTAGACCACTCTCTTAAATAATAGTTACAAGCAAATAAAATATCGTATCTATGTAAAAAAAAATTAAATATAAAAATTAAGGAAATTAAAATCCTGTAATTCAATAAAATATGAAAAAAATAGTGCTATTAATTTTACTTTTATCTGCAAGTCTTACTTCAATTTGTCAAACTCAAAAATTCAAATCTACTGGTATAAATTCATTATTAAAAAGTTATGATGATACTCAAAAAAAAAGTTTAAAAAATGCTTTTGTTTTAGATGAGATTATCAACTATTATATAGACAAAAAACAATTAGACAGTGCTCGAATTTATTTGAAACAATATGATATTTTATCATCAAACTTAAAAAGTAAAGAGCTTTCTAATCGCTTTACATATAGAAATGAAAAAGTAAAGTACTTAGCTTCTAATAAAAAAATATTAGACACGCTAATTTTTGCTGAACTACATCAATATTTTAAAACAAAAAAAACTATTGTAAGCTATGACATTTCTTATATTATGACAAAGTATTTGGGTGGAGAAAAAGGTTTTGGAGCATCTTGGCTAAAGGATAAAAACCAACTTATTAAATGGTATAATATTGCAGGAAAAGAATCTTATAATTTTAAAGAATTTGATTCATCAGCTTCGCACTATTACAATGCAAGTATAAATTTACATCTAGATGATTATAAACGAATTGAATCTGCTGTTTATAAAGGTTTACAATCTCTACAAAAAATAGGTGATGCTAGAAATCTTAAAAAATTATTTTATACAAGACTGGCCGAAAGTTATTTTCACAACAATAAATCACAAAAAATATTAAAACTTGAAAAAGAATTAAAGCTTTTAAAAAATGAAAAAATTATAAATGAATTTTATGGAGTAGCCAGCTATTATGGGGAATACTTTCTTACTCAAAAAGGAAAAGATGAAAAAGCTAAAAAAATTAAAGAAAAAGTTATAGACAACTACAAGAAAATCAGTTTACCTATTGGGGAGTATTCTTTAGTCGATTATGATTCTAACAACAACCCGATTAAAAAACATCTTATTGTAACGACTAATAGTCTTAAAATATCGACCATTAAAAATGACACGATTACAAAAGAAAGAAAGTATCAAGTATTTAGAGATTTTCCAATAGATAAAGAAAAGAGTATTCTTTCTGTAAAACTGAGTGAAAACGAAACGGATACTTGGAATTTTATCACCTTTATGAATCACAAAAAAAACCTTTTTATTAATGAATCTTTAGAATGGGAGAATTCAGAAAGCAAGCAAGATTCATTATTATATGAATTCATAACAAAAAAAGATTACAACAAGTTAGAAAAACAGTTTAAACCACGTGTTAACAATTATTATCCACAAAAAACATTTGATAGTTTGTCAAAACTTCCAATTATAGATTCTTTAGGTATTATAAAAGTAAAAGAACTATTTTTTAAACATTTCAAAAATTCTGATGCTAAAAATGAATATGCCTACTTCGTAGAGTTTAGCAATGACCATTATGAAAAACAAAAATTAGATTCTTTAAAAATTATTTTAAGAAACATTTTTATAGAACAACAATTCAATCCTTTTCTTTCCTTTCCCGTTTATATAAATCAAGAAACTAAAAAATTGCCAAAACCTGAATCTAATGGAGATAATACTGGCGTATTGTATTATGCCTTCATTTTACTCGTTTTTTCTTTTATAGGCAACAAGTGGTCGATGACGGGTATAATTGTTTCGGCTTTGTTTTTTATATCATTAAACATTTATCGTAAAAGAAAGAATAAAAAAAGCGCTAAGCAACTCGAGAGTTTAAAGGATGAAACACAACGACCTAAAACAAAACAATTCTTAAATGGTTTAATAGTGTTTTTAAGCGTTTTAGGGTTTGTAATTATTGGAGGAGTTCTTGGTTTTTTTGGTGGGCTAGGTCTGGGAAAGATGGCTGGTTTTACTGGAGGCAATTCTATTGGTTCAATTGTATATGGTATTATTGGACTACCAATAGGAAGTACAATTGGTTTTATTCTTGGGTTAATTATTAGTGTAACAAAAAAGAAGTCTTAAAATTTAATTAATTTATGTTACCTTATAGCTAAAGAAACACAACCTCTTTATTTAACTACAAGGACGTTTTTTAGTTACTCATATAAAAATAATTGAGTAAATTTACTGAAATCACTTTTTTAAAACTATGAAAACAAACATCTTAAAAGTTAATCTTTGTATCCTTTTTATAATGGTTAGTCTAACTATTTGGACTCAAAAAAATTATTTTGTACAAGGTAGTATCACTATAAATTATAGTTCAATAATGAGTTACGAGCCAAATAACTACAAAGTATTTGATTACTCACAATATTTTAAAAATATAGATTTCTCTAAACAAGAATATATTTTCTCCTCTTTTAATAGAACTAGCTCTTTATATGACAATTATTTTATTGATGATACCACTTTCACTTTTAGTAATTCTAATATGATGTATAAACCAAAATCAAATATACTTACTGATCTTTTTATTGAAAACTCAAATAATATTCAATACCATTCTTTTGGTATTAACAACGTAGGAATGCCCGTTAGAGACTCTTTTAATCCTTATGGAACAACTTCTATAAAAACAGCAATAAAAGGTGGTATCTTGGGTTTATTATTTAATTAATAAGTATTATTTAACAACGATATCACCCCCAAAACTCAACAAATGCAATTAAAAAATAAAACAGTTTTAATTACCGGTGGCGCCTCTGGAATTGGTAAAATTATGGCGCGTTTATCTTTAGAAAGAAATGCTAATGTAATTATTTGGGACATCAACCAAATAGCGATTGATGAAACTATTCTAGAATTTTCTAATCTTGGAACAGTTACAGGTTTTAACGTTGATATTTCTGATACACAACAAATAATTGAAACTGCTAAAAAAGTAAAACAAGAAGTAGGTATTGTCGATGTCGTCATAAACAATGCGGGAATTATTGTTGGAAAATATTTTCACGAGCATTCATACAAAGAAATAGAAAATACCATGAACATTAATGCAAATGCACCAATGTTTATTACTATGGAATTTCTAGAAGATATGTTGAATAATAATTCTGGTCATATTTGTAATATTGCTTCTTCTGGCGGCTTAATTTCTAATCCAAAAATGGCAGTCTATGTTGCTAGTAAGTGGTCTTTAATCGGTTGGTCTGATAGTTTGCGTGTAGAAATGAAACTGCTTAAAAAAAAGATAAACGTAACTACAATAATGCCTTATTATATAAATACAGGAATGTTTGATGGTGTAAAATCATCTAAAATAAAAATTTTAGATCCAGAAAAAACTTCACTGACCATTATAAAAGCGATTGAAAAAAACAAAAAAATGATTACGATTCCTGGTTATTTATATCGATTTGTAAAAATCGGTCAAGCAACTATGTCTATCAACTTTTTTGATTGGTTTGCAGGAACTGCACTAGGTATTTATAAAACAATGGATGCTTTTACAGGGCGTAAAAAATAGAAAAATCATTCTTTCAATTAAACTACCTTTGCAATAAAAACAATCAATGCAGTTTTCTGAATTACCTTTACATAAAACCATCTTAAAAGCCGTTGCTGAAGAACGTTTTCATAGACCTACTTTAGTACAAGAAAAAGCGATTCCTTTAGTTTTAGACAAAAAAAATGTTATCGTTGCTGCCCAAACAGGTACAGGAAAAACAGCTGCATTTGCTTTGCCAATAATTCAATTATTGCTTAACAAACAAGATGAAGAAAAAGACAAAAAAAAGATAAAAGCATTAGTGGTTACTCCTACTCGTGAATTGGCCATACAAATTTTAGAAAATTTTAAAAGTTATAGCAAATACACGAATTTAAGAACTACAGCCGTTTTTGGTGGTGTTTCTTTAGAACCTCAAAAAGAAATTTTAGCAAAAGGTATAGATATTTTAGTGGCGACTCCTGGTAGATTAATTGATTTGCAAATACAAGGAAATATCGATTTAAGCAAAGTGGAAATTTTCGTTTTAGATGAAGCCGATTTAATGTTAGATATGGGCTTTATTACTGATGTAAAAAAAATTGAAAAATTAACACCTAAGCAAAAACAAACTTTACTATTCTCAGCTACCATTCCAGAAAAGATTGATGATTTAGCAAAATCTGTAATTAAAAATGCTGTTAAAGTTGAAATTAACCCCGAAGAAACTACCGCAAAAAATATTGGGCAATTACTCTATTATCTGCCAAAAAAGAACAAAACAGATTTATGTTTGCATTTGTTAAGAAACACCATTAATGGTAAAATCATCATTTTTAGACGCACCAAATTTGGAGTTGATAAATTAGAAGAAACCTTACTAAAAAACAGCTATAAAGCAACTAGTATTCACGGAGACAAAACCCAAGGCATTAGAAATAAAGCCATTGAAGATTTTAAAAGTAAAAAAGCTAGTATTTTAATTGCTACAGATGTTGCTGCAAGAGGTATTGATATTACAAATGTAGATGCAATTATTAATTTCGATATTCCAAATGTACCCGAAACTTATGTGCACAGAATTGGTAGAACAGGTAGAGCAGGAAAATCTGGAATTGCTTTTTCTTTTTGCTCTCCAGATGAAAATGGGTATATTAAAACTATAGAAACCTTAATTGACAAACCGATTAAAGTAATTGACGATCATCCTTATCTTATAAATAAACCCAAGCACAAAAAATTACAACCAAATACGGTTAGTAAAAACAAAAAAGGAAGAAAATCTGAAGCTTCTAAAAAGAAGAAAAAACGCTGGTATTAAGGTTAAAGTACTTTTTTTCGTCTGTTTTAACACGTCTCATTTTTAAATTAACTAAATAAAAAGTAACTTTAACCTTTAAAAACGAATGTATTACTCAATATCGTTTTCAAAATTGAATAAAGGCTTATAATTTTGGAGTGAATTTAAAACATATAATTATGAAAACTATTATTATTAAAAAATCTACCTCTATTTTATTCGGATTATTTTTATCGCTTTTCTTATGCTCAACTACTTCTAAAGCACAAGAAATTCAGATATCAGGCATTGTAAAAGGACAAACTTTTGAACAAACTGAGATTTTAAATGGTGCTAATATTTTTTTAAAAGGCACAAAAACAGGCACAAGTTCTAACAAAAAAGGCGAGTTTACATTTCCTCAAAAACTAAATATTGGCGATGTTTTAGAAATTTCTTATTTGGGTTATTTAAAGAAAAGAATCACGATTAAAGAAAACTCTAGTTTTTTAAACATCACTTTAAAAGAGGATGATAATCAAATGTTAGGCGCCTTAAACAACAACAAACGTTACAAAACGAAAAGGCAAAAAGAATAGATGCTATGCCAAAAATTGCACTCTGTTTTTTTCTATTTTTGGGATACTTTAGTTTTGCACAACAATCAGATTTTAATCATATCGATTTTTCTAAAGCTGATAACAATGCAAAAACTATAAAAAGTAAACGTCTTTTTGAGCTCAACAAACTCACGTTTGAATTGACTAAAAATTTAGAAACAGATATAGAAAAACTCAGAGCCATTTATATTTGGATTTGTAATAATGTGGCGAACGATTTTGGTTTATACTCCTTAAACGAAAGAAAAAGAAAACGCTTTGCAGAAGATTCTTTAAAACTGCAAAATTGGAACTCTACCTTCAAGAAAAAACTCTTTAAAAAACTATTAAAAAAGAAACGCACCATTTGCACTGGCTATGCCTATTTATTAAAAGAAATGTGCGCAACTGTAGGTATAGAAAGTAAAATGGTAAATGGTTTTGGCAGAACAAGTACTGTTGATTTCACAAAATTAGTGATGCCCAATCACACCTGGAACGTTGTAAAAATTAACAACAAATGGTATTTATGCGACCCAACTTGGTCTACAGGAATTTCTTTTCCTGACGAAGGCCGTTTTCAATTTATATACAATGACGGTTATTTTTTAACGGACCCCAAATTATTTTTTTTAAACCACTTCCCTATAGAAGAAAAATACTCGTTATTAGCTGAAAAAACACCTAGTTTTATGGAGTACACTGAATCTCCATTATTATATGGTGATGCCTATCTTGTTTTAGAAAAACATATTTCTCCCAAAAAAATGAATCACATATTAAAAAAAGGAGATACGTTTTCCTTTCAATACCAACTAAAAAATGAAAAGGATGCAAACCAAGTAAAGTTTGTAATTGATAGTGGTTTAAACGAACAAACAGTTCAACCAAAAACAGATCTAAAGGAACAAATTTTAACCTTAAATTATACTTTTAAAACTACAGGCTTTTTTGATATGCATTTGTATATCGAAAATAAACTAATAAGCTCCTATACTTTTAACGTTACCCAATAATTTAAAATTATTAGTACATTTATCGCCTAACAAAAAAATTAAACGAATGAAATGGAAAGGTAGGCGTAAAAGCACCAATGTTGATGACAGAAGAGGAATGTCTTCGAGAAGAAGTTTTAACGGTGGCGGAAATGCGGGAATACTAAAACTATTACTTCCTTTAATTCTTAAGTTAATTACTACCAAAAAAGGACTAATTATTGTAGCTATAATTATTGGTATTATGTACTTTACAGGTACCAATCCACTTCAATTACTCACAGGAAGCTCTAATAAAATTACAAATACAACAAACTACAAAGGCTCTGCAAAAGAAAATGAACTTGCTGAATTTAGCACAGTAGTTTTGGCTGATACAGAAGATATTTGGAACAAGATTTTACCTAATTACAGAGAGCCCACTTTGGTGCTATTTACCAATTCGGTTTCTTCTGCTTGCGGCGCTGCATCTAGTGCTACTGGTCCTTTTTACTGTCCTGCGGATGAGAAATTATACATCGATTTAAGTTTTTTTCAAGAAATGGCAACTCGTTTAAATGCCCCAGGAGATTTTGCGCAAGCGTATGTAATTGCCCATGAAGTTGGGCATCACATCCAAAACTTAATGGGCAAAACAGATAAAATGCAACAACTTCGAGGAAAAATCAGTAAAACAGAATACAACAAGCTTTCTGTAAAACTAGAATTACAAGCCGATTTTTTAGCAGGAGTTTGGGCACATCATTCTCAAAAAATGAATCAGATCATGGAAAAAGGAGATCTAGAAGAAGCCCTAAATGCGGCAAATGCCATTGGCGATGATCGTTTACAGAAACAATCTTCTGGCAGCGTTGTGCCTGATTCTTTTACACACGGAACGTCTGCACAAAGAATGCGTTGGTTTAAAAAAGGTTTTGAAACAGGAGATATCTCTCAGGGAGATACTTTTAATGCAAGTTCATTATAATACGATGTCATTTACCATCAAAAAAGCAACTCCTACAGATATACCTGCTTTAGCAAAGGTGAGCAAAGAGGCATTTTACGCACCACACAAAGATGCTATTCCTAAAGAAATTATAGCAAATTATATGCTTGTTAACTTTAGTGAAACAACATTACTCAAAGAAATAACCAATACCAATTTTCAATATCATTTAATTTATGTTAATGATGTTTTAGCAGGATTTTCAAAAATTATCACAAACACTCAAAATCAACATATAAAAGAAACTAACGTTACCAAAATGGAACGATTATATCTTTTAAAAGAGTTTTATAATTTGGAGTTAGGAAAAGAATTATTTCAGTTTAATTTAGACTTAGCGAAGCAAAAAAATCAAAAAGGGATTTGGCTTTATGTTTGGATTAAAAACTACAGAGCCATTAAATTTTATAAAAAATTGGTTTCAAAAAAACAGCTTCTTACCATTTTCCTATTTCTGATACAGAAACGAGACCAAATGACGTTTTTTATTTAGAATTCTAAAGACCTATTTATCAAACCTATTGCTTAATTTATTGTATATTGTTAGCTGATAACTACTAAACTAACTTACAAACTATGGAATTACAAATTAGCAATTTGAGTAAAACCTATTCAAATGGTGTACAAGCATTAAAAAACGTTTCTTTAACTATTCCTCAAGGAATGTTTGGTCTTTTAGGTCCAAATGGAGCAGGAAAATCATCTTTGATGAGAACATTAGCAACGCTTCAAGAAGCTGATTCTGGATCAGTAACTTTGGGAGATATCGATATTTTAAAAGACAAATCTAAAGTTAGAGAAATTTTAGGGTATTTACCGCAGGAGTTTGGAGTTTATCCAAAAATAAGTTCTTTTGACATGTTGCATCATATTGCCAAATTAAAAGGAGTTTCTAGCAAAGGAGAAAGAAAAGACTTGGTAGAATCACTTTTAAACAAAACCAACTTATGGCACGTTCGTAACAAGAGTTTAGGGACATATTCTGGTGGAATGAAACAAAGATTTGGTATTGCTCAAGCTTTAATAGGAGATCCTAGGTTAATTATTGTAGATGAACCTACTGCAGGTTTAGACCCCGCTGAACGAGTACGTTTCCATAATTTATTAAGTGAAATTGGTGAAAATACAATCGTTATTTTATCAACACATATTGTGGAAGACGTTTCTAACCTTTGTCATAATATGGCTATTATTTGTTTGGGTGAAGTTGTTGCTCAAGGAAACCCATTAGATTTAACTAAAAATGTAGCAGGTAAAATTTGGACTAAAGCTATTCATAAAACTGAATTAGACAATTATCAAAATGATCTTCAAGTAATATCTACTCATTTAAAAGCTGGTCAAACAGTAATACATGTTTTAAGTGACGAACAGCCAGACAATTCTTTCATAAAAAGTGCGGCCAATTTAGAAGATGTGTATTTTGCTGAGATTACATCACGTATGGAATCTATTTCTATATAATTGAGTATTAACCTATAAAACGATCAATTATGTTTAAAGAAATTTTTCTATTCGAGATAAAATATAGATTAAAAAGACCTGCAACTTGGGCTTACTTTGGTATTTTATTTGCCTTTGGTTTGTTCTTTTCTATTGGAGGAAATGGACCTGCTTCAGAAAAAGTATTTGTAAACTCGCCTATTGCTATAGCTACAATGCTATCTACCATAAGTATTTTTGGAATAATGCTTTCTAGTGCTATTATGGGTGTACCCATTTATAGAGATATAGAGCATAAAACCGAAAATTATTATTTTTCATATCCTATTACAGAAAAAGGGTATTTAATGGGACGTTTTTTTGGCTCAATATGTGTGCTGCTGTTTGTGAGTTTAGGGCTTCAATTGGGTTTAATTATTGGTTTCGAAATTGGCCCTTTTGCTGGTTATGAAGAAGCCGAACGTTTTACAAGTTTTAACTTTTGGTGGTACTTACAACCAACCATTTTATTATATTGGACCAACTTTTTCTTTGCTGGTTGTATATTCTTTGCCTTAGTTAGTTTAACAAAAAAAGTAATGCTAGCTTATGCTGGTGGAGCTATTTTATTCATTACCTATTTGGTAACACTAACACTTTCTCAAGATATAGAATCTAAAGATTTAGTTAGTCTATTAGATCCTTTTGGACTTGGCACCTACCAAAACATAACAAAATATTGGACACCTGAAGAACAAAACAACTTAACAGTTCCTTTTGAAGGAATGCTTGTTTGGAACAGATTACTTTGGGTAGGTCTTGGTATACTTTTGTTTTTATTTACGCTTTTTAAGTTCGATTTTCAAAAATTCTTGAATAAAAATTATGGTAAGAAAAAGAAGAAAAATGAGGTAGCCAAAAGTTCATCAAATGCAGCACTTACCAAAATCCCTAAAGTTCAAAAAGTGTTTTCTGGTGGTTTAAATATAAGGTTACTTTTTAGTCTTGCGTTTTTAGAATTCAAAAATATTGTTAGAGATAATTTTTTCAAAGCTATTTTAGCCGCTGGAGTGCTATTTCTATTTTTTGATGCTTGGTTTGGCTTTCCTACTTATGGAACCCCCTCATTGCCGCTCACTATTTATATGTTAGAGGTAAAAGACTCCACCTATGTAATTCTCATTTTTATCCTAATCGTTTTTATGACTGGTGAGGTTTTACATAGAGAAAGAGCTATTCGATACAACCAGATTTTCGGATCATTACCAATACCAAATAGAATTGTGTATGGTTCAAAATTTTTAGCACTAGCGCTTGTTGCTTTTGTTTTGGTAAATATGGTTTTAGTGAGCGGAGTTATAAACCAAGTGATTAAAGGGTATTTTAATTTCGAGTTTGGTAAATATTTTACAGATTTATACCTTATCGAATATCCTAGATATATCATTTTTATAATGTTGGCTTTCTTTGTACACTCTATAGTTAGTAAGAAATTTATGGGACACGTAATTGCGATAGCAATTTGGGCATTTTTGTTTGGCTTAAATAGCTTTGCAAACATAAGTAATAATCTATATTTATATGGATATTCCCCTGGTTATACCATTTCTGATATGAATGGCTTCGGACATTTTGGTGAATCGCTATTTTGGTTCAGATTTTATTGGCTTTCTTGTGGTGCTTTATTAGCTGTTATTGGTTATTTATTTTGGAAAAGAGGCACAGATTCTGGATTCAAATCAAGATTTCAAGTTGCCAAAAGTAGATTAAAAATACCTACCATCATTACAGTTGTTTTATTATTAGTATTTTGGATTGGATCTGGTTTTTATATTAATTATAACACAAAAACACTTAACTATTATGCCAATTCAGAAACTGGAACAAAAACTAGAGTTGATTATGAAAAAACGTTGAGTAAATATGCTCGAATACATCAACCTAAAATAATAGATGTTAAAGTACACGCAGATTTAATGCCAAAAGATAGAAGTGCAACCATTAAAACCAATTTTATAATGGTTAATAAATCTGATGAACCTATTGATTCTCTGCATTTAAATTGGGGTGCAAAATCAAGTTTTAAAGTAAAAAAAGAAATATTCTTAATTGATAATCAAGAACCAGTTTTAGGCAAAAAGTTTGATAAATTTGGTTACGAAATTTATAAACTGCCAAATAAATTAATGCCCAATGATACCGCAACATTAGAACTAAAAATAACGCGTTACTTTGAAGGTTTTCCAAACGAGGGTTCTGGATCGCAAATTGTATATAATGGTACATTCTTAAATAATGATGTTTTTCCTTCCTTTGGATATAATACACAAGGTGAAATTAGCAGTGATCAGGATAGAAAAAAGTACGACCTACCCATTAAAGACTATTCTTTACCAAAACAAGATGATAAATGGGGGACCAGTAATTTATTATTTAATAATGATGCAGATTATATCACTTTTGAAGGCACCGTAAGTACAGATTTAGATCAAATAGCCATTATGCCTGGTTATTTACAAAAAGAATGGGAAGAAAATGGCAGAAAATACTATTCATATAAAATGCGTGGTGAATTAGATTTTTTCTATAACATTTCTTCTGCTAGATATGATGTTTTAAGAGATGTTTGGACAGGTAAAAATGGTGAAAAAGTAAATATTGAAATTTTTCATCACCCAACGCATACCTACAATTTAGATAAGTTTGTAAAAGGTGTTAAGCATTCTCTCGATTATTTTACTGAAAATTATAGCCCATATCAATACAAGCAAATAAGAATTATAGAATTTCCAAGATATTCCACTTTTGCCCAGTCTTTTCCTAACACAGTACCTTATGCAGAAAGCTTTGGTTGGGTAGGAGATTTTAGCAATCCAGAAGATTTAGATTATGTCTATATGGTTACTTCCCATGAAGTTGCGCACCAATGGTGGGGTCATCAAATTACACCATCAGCAACAAGAGGTTCTAATCAAATTTCAGAATCTATGGCAGAATATTCTTCTTTAATGGTGATGAAAAAGGAATATGGTATTGATGCCATGCAAGATTTCTTGAAGAGAGAACTAGATAGTTATTTAAGAGGAAGAGCTAATGAAGGCAAATTCGAAAAAACATTATTAGATAATGACTCTCAAGCTTATGTTTGGTATAGAAAAGGAGGCTTAATTTTATATGGATTACAGGATTTAATTGGGGAAAAGAATCTAAATAGTGGCTTTAAAAGATATATGGATTCTGCTAGATTTAGACCTAAAGCGCCCTTTACAACTTCTTTAGAGTGGTATGGTTATATGAAATCTGTTACTCCAGATTCTCTGCAATACTATTTAGAAGATAGTTTTGAGAAAATTACTTTATACAACAATAAAGTAAATAAAGCTACTTATAAAAAATTAGCTGATGATGAGTTTGAAGTAACCCTAGAAGTAGAAAGTACCAAGAGTTACTTTGATGGAAATGGTAAGCTTTTAGAAAAAGGCAACAAACCAAATCTTATTGAAATTGCTGTTTTTGATAGTGATTCTAAAAATGAGCAAAGTGTAACTGTAAAAGTACCTTTAGTTATCAAAAAAATCTGGGTAAACCCTGGTACAAATACATACACCTTTAAAACCTCAAAACTACCTGTAAAAGCAGGAATAGATCCGTATAATAAATTAATCGATCGAATTCCTGACGATAATTTAAAATCTGTTGAAGAAACAACACAATAAAATATTAATTATATAAAACAGATAAACCATAAGTAAATTTATGGTTTATCTGTTTTATAAACTTATTTTAGATGTCGAAATACAATTGTCTTTGTAAATTATGAATATACTTATTATGAAAAACCGTTGGCTCTTTATTCTTTTTATTTCACTTTCATTTTATGCACAAACGAACACAGAAATTCACGTTTTTGATATTAAAAAAGATGGTGCAAACTACGTTTTAGAAAACAGAAAAAACGTTTCAAACAATGGTGGTTATGATAGCCAACCTTTTTTTTATGACAATTCTAAAATAATTTTTGCTTCCTCAAGAAATGGAAATACAGATATTGCTTTGGTTGATTTAAAGCAAGAAAATCCTAAAATCAATTTTATTTCTAATACTGAAAATGGAGGTGAATATTCACCTCAAAGAATACCAAATTCTAACTATATTTCTGCTGTGCGTTTAGATAATAATGGCCTACAACGTTTTTACAGTTATCATTTTAAAAACAAAAAATCTACGGAATTAATTCAAGATTTAAAAGTGGCATATCCCGCTTGGTTTGATAAAAACACAGTGGTTTCTTCTGTAATTGTGAATGATAGTTTGCATTTAATCCTGTCTAATTTAAAACAAAAAACAAATACAACAGTTGCAAAAATGGTTGGGCGTTCTGTGCATAGAATTCCGAATACAGAATTGATAAGTTTTATCAGTAAAGAAAATGAGGATTATTGGTTGCTAAAATCCATCAACCCAAAAACCAAAGAAATTAAAACCATTACTTCTGTAGGCAAAACTGAGGATGTAACTTGGCTTCCAGATGGCACTTTGTTAATTCCGAATCAATCTGATATCTACAAATTCAATCCTAAAACTGATCAAAAGCCTAGTTTATTTTTCAGCTTTTCTGATGAAAATATTAATAACATTTCAAGAATGGCTGTTAATGCTGATGGAACAAAAATTGCTTTGGTTGCAGAAGTATCTCCTGAATATTTGGCCACAGCGCAATTGAACGGGTATAATTCTAGAGATATTGATGCCTTTTTAAAACCCTTTGCCAAAGATGTAAAAGTATATCGTTTTCCAAATACAATGAGATATGAAGGTTTAGATAAAATGCGAGAAAACTATACTTCGTTCTTTGAAAACACACCTGATTTAGATTGTAAAATATTAAAAAGAATCGTCTATAAAGATAAAGTTATCGATCACGAATTGGTTACTGCAAACGGAAGAACTTTTAAAGCTGTAGCCATTTATACAATGAAAAACGGTAAAATTGTAAGTGTCACTTTTATGTAATAAATTAATTAATTTTCTTTTCGAAATATTTTTTTAAATACGTAAACTGAATAGCAATCATCAATCCAAAAAAAACAAAAGCATAGGCTGTTGTATTTGAAACAGAGATATTGTCAAAAAGAGCAGGAAGCTGAAATTTATCAAACAAAGAAAAATCAATTTCAGGTAAATTAAAAGACCCTTTTGCAGATTTTCCAAACGAAATACATAACGTAGCAATTAGAGCTAAAACAACACCAAACCATCCTTTTTTGGAGATTAAAGCCTTTGTTTTAGATACTTTTAATGAACTTTCTAATGCTATTTTCTGCATCAAATTTTTAGTAAAATCAAAAGAAGGTTGCTCTTGCTCAATTTCTTTTACGTACTTTTTTGCAAAAGCATCTAATTCTTTTATGTGCTTATTTTCTCCCATAATTTTCTATCATTTCTGGTTCAACATTTTCTTTAACAATCGTTAATAATCTTTTTCGTGCTCTATGCAATTTCACCTTTAAATTGGCTTCAGACAAACCCGTAATTTCTATAATTTCTTTTAGAGATAACTCATCATAATAAAACATCCAAATTACAGAACGTTCTTCTGTAGGCAATTTTTGCAAACATTTGTCCATCACTTTAGAGCGTTCTTTACGAGCTATTCCTTGTAAAATGGTCTCTGCTGATTGTATCTGATGAAACGTAATTTCATTAATCTCAAAAGTATTATTATTGTTTTTATTTTTTTTGATGTTATCTAAACTCGTATGATATGCAATACGATACAACCACGTCGAAAATTTAGAATCACCTTTAAACTTTGGTAAATTCTTATACGCTTTTATAAATGTGTCTTGACTTATTTCTTCGGCCTCTTCCCTATTCTTTGTCATTTTAAAAGCCAAACTAAATACCATATTTTTATAGTTATCAACAAGATACGCAAAAGCATTTGTATCTCCGTTGATTACTTTAGTAATATATAGTTGGTCTTTGTTGTTCGTCATTTTATCTTTGACTGCGTCTTAGATAGAAAGGTTACACTTTTTTTAGAAATAAACCTATTTTCTCAACAAATCATTTCCTATCGCACAATGTAAACATTTTTTTTGTGTGCAATAATTGTTTTTGAGTTGTAATAAAGCCTGACTGTCCATTGCAGTATTCGCCTTTATTTTCAAGTCAGAAAACTTAGAGATAATACTATTTTTTTCTGATTTTATCTGTCGAATTACGTCTAAAAATGGTTCTTGCTCAAATTCATTTCTATGCTGTAAATACACAAATTTTAAAGGAAGAATGGTATTTATTAAAATCAAATCAACAAACGATTTTGTAATTCTTTTGGGTGATTTTTTTGATACTTTTTCAAAAGTGTAGTGAGTTTGCCAAAAATCACTTATTCTAAAATTAAATATTTGATAAAAGTCATCCTTTTTAGAAATATGCATCAATTTTGAAAACAGATGTTGATGTGTAAAATACAAGCTGGCTAGTTGGGCAATTCGAATGGTTGGAAAATTATTCGGACGCATTCTAAAAAACTGAAACGTATTTTTAGCAATAGATTTCAGTTTGTATTTATGCTTTAAATACGCGTACGTTGTTTTTAGGTTTTGGAGATAAACTTCTTCAAGATCATCTTCTAAAAAACCAGCCTGGCCAAAAAACAAGGCAGTTAACTCGTTTTCATCAAAACGTACTTTTCGAATTATAGAAAAATCGATAGCGTTTGCCAACTGTAAAAAAGCATCTCCATTTATTTTTAAGCCAAAATTCTTTGCTAATAATTTAAACAATACTGCTTCAAAATCAGCATTACATTGTACTAATAACGCTTTTATCAAAGTTGATTTTTGTTCTAGCCTTTCAAAATACAATCGATCTAACCAATTGTCTATCAGAAATTTACTTACAGTAGGAATTTGTTTTTCACAAGGAATCCAATATTGTTTTTGATATCGTAATGCATTGTAATTTGACAATAAATTTTTGTCCACAACATTTTTCAATTCTAATGTCGGCAACGCTTTATTATTCTTCATAAAAACAGCAGTATCATATTCCCAAACAACGTGCAGAATTACGGCATCATAATTTACATCTTCTTCGTGTTTGTGCAAATACCAATCAGATGATTTTACGTGTATTTCTACATTTCCTACCCAAATTTGATGATCAATTTCTATTTGAGCATTCAAAAAATCTGGGCCCGTGTTTTTGTTATGCATTCCAGCCTTTTTGATGTAAATCTCTTGGTTTTCGGTAGTTTGTAGCTTACCTCCAGAAAAAAGTTTGTATTGCCATACATAATACAAAAAATCTTCATTCATAGTTTTTGTTTTAAAGATATAAAAAAATTTATGTTTGTATCAATTTTACCAATTGAAACTAATGTTCTAAGAGCATTTTTGGAATTATTTTTGGCAAATAAATAAAAATATGAATTCAATAGAAAGTTTACAATGGCGTTATGCTGTTAAAAAATTTGATAAAAATAAAACCTTATCAATATCACAAATAAACACCTTAAAAGAAGCGTTTAATTTAACTGCAACTTCTTATGGTTTACAACCTTTAAAATTAGTAGTTATCAAAAATAAAAGCATTCAAGAAGAATTGGTTTTACATTCTTGGAATCAGCCTCAAGTGGTTGATGCTTCTCATGTATTGGTAATTTGTGTACCACAAAAATATACTTCTCAAGAAGTAGAAAACTACTTTAAACTGGTTCAAGAAATTAGAGAAACTCCAGATGCTATTGTAGCGCCTTTTAAAAAGTTTTTAACTGCTGAAATTGAGAAAAAAACGCAAGAAGAACTATTAACTTGGAACAAAAACCAAGCTTATTTAGCACTTGGAAACTTATTAACTGTCTGTGCTTTAGAAAAAATTGACGCCTGTCCAATGGAAGGTTTTGTACCCGAAAAATATGATGAAATTTTAGGTCTTACAGCACAAAATTTAACCTCAGTATTGGTTTTACCTGTTGGCTTTAGAGCAGCAGACGATTATATGAAAGATTTGAAAAAAGTGCGTAAGAATATTGAAGATGTTGTTATCGAAATACTATAAATAACATCTTTAAACGCAACCTTTTCGAGTCTTTTACATCTAAGAAGTAAATATAACACTTATGAAAAAAATATTTATTTTAATTTTAATAGTTGCATCATTTTATAATTGCAAAAATGATAATGATACTTCTAATGTAAATATTAGATTAGCTAATATTAGTCAGTTTAACTATCAGAATATTATTGTAAACACCTCAACTGGTGCTGTTAATTTTGACGATTTAGAATCGCAGCAATTATCAGCATACAAAACTTTTGAAAAGGCATATAGCTATGCGTTTATAGAATTACAAATTGATGGAAACACCTACACCTTTCAACCTATAGATTATGTTGGAGAATCTTTGCTTAAAAACGGGTATTATACTTACCAAATTGATGCAAATGAGTCTCAAGAACAATACGGAACGTTAAGCCTTACTTTGATTAAGGACTACTAAATTGTTACCACTTTAATTCTTCTATTTCAAATAGATTTGAATCCTTTAGCTTAAATTTGTTGCTTTTCAATGAAATTTAAAAATCCACAAATAAACTTCTATCTGTGTGATAAAAAACTAATAAAAGAATGAATCAAGACATCAGAAATATAGCACCAACATCGGTTTGGAATCACTTTGCAGATTTAAACGCAGTACCAAGACCCTCTAAAAAAGAAGAACGTATCATTCAATTTATGGTTAATTTTGGCAAGCGCTTGCAATTAGAAACTTTTGTAGATACCGTAGGCAATGTTATTATTAAAAAACCTGCAACTTCTCGTATGGAAAACAGAAAAACCATTGTAATGCAAGGACATTTAGATATGGTACATCAAAAAAATGCAGACACTGTTTTCGATTTTGATAAAGAAGGTATTAAAATGTATGTTGATGGTGATTGGGTAAAAGCAGCGGGCACAACTTTAGGCGCAGATAATGGTTTAGGTGTTGCTGCAATTATGGCTGTTTTATCTTCTACAGAAATTGCTCACCCAACAATTGAAGCACTTTTTACCATTGATGAAGAAACCGGAATGACAGGTGCTATGGGTTTAGAAGGCGGCATTTTACAAGGTGAAATTCTGCTGAATTTAGATACCGAAGAAGATGATGAAATTGGTATTGGTTGCGCAGGCGGGGTTGATGTTACAGCAACGAGAAAGTATCGTCAAGAAGAAACTCCAGAAAATACAACAGCTTTTACGATTACTGTTAAAGGTTTAAATGGTGGTCATTCTGGAATGGACATCATCAAAGGGTTAGGAAATGCCAACAAAATTATGAATCGTATTTTGTTTGATGGT
>TARA_R110002126_G_scaffold39846_1_pt1 | contig 41060 bp, 29 predicted proteins | sample TARA_R110002126 | Tara Oceans TARA_R110002126 (sample SAMEA4397536) | marine metagenome | biome: Polar Biome; feature: [DCM] deep chlorophyll maximum layer (ENVO:01000326); material: water (ENVO:00002006), including particulate matter (ENVO:01000060) such as... | depth 30 m | reverse complement strand
ATATAACAGTAATCTAAGAATATTAACATTTATCAAATCTAAAGGTAAGGGTGTAGTAAAATAGCGTGTTAGTGGCCCATCCAAGATTAGGCAAAATTCAGCCGCCTAAGGTCTGAATGGCTATGGTAAATTTTTATGCCTTTGTTTTTGGAAGAAGGTTGAGCAAATAAATCCTAGAACCCAAAAATGTAATAGTCCCTATTATCCATCTAAAACAGATTCCATAATAGGATATCCTTTTGTTTACTAAGGGGTTGATCAAATAGGGCATTTCTTTGAGGAGGTAAAAAGAACCAAGCTTAAAGTATATTGAAAATGATTTGGCTATAGGTTTTAATTGCCCCTATAATATGTTTAAATTTGGTAAGATTTTTAACTTAAAAAAACCATGAAAAACTTAAAACTAATTGCCTTAAGCCTTTTATTGCTTGCTAATTTTAGTTGTAACAATGCCAATAAAAGCACCGAAACTGAATCAGAGGTTGTAGTTGAAAACAACTTTAGTTTGGTGGAAGATTCTACCAAGGTAAGCTTTGTGGCTTATAAGACCACTGAGAAAGTGCCAGTGGGTGGACAATTCACAAAGATCAATATTAGCAATTTTGGTCAGGGAGCTACTGCCTTGGAAGCCATGAATGGTACAGAGTTTAGCATTCCTGTAAGCAGCCTATTTACCAATGATGCCACAGGAACAAGGGATCCTAAAATCTTAGAATTCTTCTTTGGTGTAATGGAAAATACAGAATTGATCTCAGGAGTTTTTAAAGTAGAAGGTAGCAAATGTTCCATTGATGTGACCCTCAATGGATCGACTCAAAATATACCTTTGGAGTATTCTACAGTAAATGACACCCAGTTTATCTTTGATGGGGTAATGAATTTAGAAGATTGGGATGCGCTAGATGCCGTATCTTCTATCAATAAGGCCTGTGAAGCTTTACACACCGGTAAAGATGGGGTAAGCAAAACATGGAGCGAAGTAGCTGTCCATGCAGAAGTGCTTCTGGAGAAGAAATAAATTTCATGCAATTATACAGAAATAGGAAACCCCACTACAAATCAGCATTTGTTGTGGGGTTTTTTGTTTGGTTCGGATATGAGTGACGTTGAGATTTTGTCAGCATTACTGCAGTGAAAAGCAACAATATCGCCAAAATCGTGGTTCTTTCTTGTCTTTTCCGAGGGTTTCACCTAAAGATATTGTGGTTGATGTCCTTTAGCCTTCTTTGGTCTGCATCTTATTATTCACTCCTAAAAGGTAGCCTGAATTTGACGAAATCTCAGAATAATTCTCGACAGGAGACCTAGAAGCGTTTTGGAGGGAAAATTAATCTGACGCGTCCCCTGGGCTTGTGGAAGGGAACGCATCAGATAAATGTTAGTCTAACCTCGCTGAAACCAAGAGGCTTTGTTCGGTGGTGTAATAGATTTCATCTCCATAGATTCTAAAATACCTTTCACCAAAATAATCATCTAGACGATTGATGGCAAAGGGAATAATTGAAGTGTCGAAAGGATAAAGCTCCTTTATCTCTCTTTCTGAAATGGTCTGCCCATTTTCTACATTGATTTCATATAGGAAGTTGTTTTTTGTATAAAGAAAGAGCCTATCCTTTACCAGAAACAATTGGCCGACATCTCTATTCTGAATCTCAGATTCCCATGTTTTAGATTGGGAAGGCCAGTTGATAGCTACGACTTTCCCGGATTCTTTGTCGTGGTAGATCAAGGACTTCTTGCTTTCCAAATGAAGCATATGGGTCAGATCGAGGGTATTGTTATTGAAACCTTCAGGATATTTCCATTCAGCTTCTCCTGTAGTAGGAGAACGTAGGATAAAATTATCCGGGCTGACACTTAAAATGGTGCTTCCAAGATCTACGGCGAAAGAATAATAGATGAGGTGCCCAAAGTTGGGTTCGTCATAATTGAAAACCTCCCAGTATTCAGTACAAGTATTGGGATCTATGGAAAGCAAATTTCTACCACCACGTACCACCATCAGCACCAGCTTGTCATCTCTGAAAAGGAAATTTCTAATATTGTCTACCAATAACTCCTCACATGCGATTTCGTCATTGCCGGTTTCCAAACTTACCTTATAGAGGGATGTTTCCCTTTTTCTTAAGCCAAACCAGTTACCATCTACCTGCCCGGAAGGGAATGTTCCGGAAGGCTTTTCAAATAGTACATTGCCATCTGAAGGATCCACTTTGATTACCGTTGGATTGTTGATATCGTAGGTCATGGCCCAAAGGTGATCTCCAATTGTTTTCATGACATAGGGTACGCCTATACTGGCTTTGTTAATGGTCCAATTGGTCTCCTGGCTGTTTTTGTTCATGGATACTATGCCCTTGCCACTGTAGGGGCTGTATAGGTAGAGGTCGGTTTCTCCCACATGTAAAAAAGGGGAAAAGGAGCCACCAATTTCATCACCTTCTTTATTGATAGACCAGTTGACTGTAAAAGGCAAATCAGTGGGGTCTTCCAGTACTACCTCTTCTTCCTCCTCTTCTTCCTCTTCGTCATCAATCGTTTTATTGACATCATCCGGGGAGATGCAAAATTGAAACAGAAGCAATAACAATAGGGGAAAATAAGTTCGTAATAAAAGTTTCATGTTGGTTAAAATGTATGGTTGTATGCGTCTAATTTCTGCAAATTATAAAAAAACTCCATAAGGTTCAGATAAACAGTATTTTAAATTTAAAAGGTGATTTATAAAGGGTGGACTCGATAAAGGACGGTGGACATGACATCCATCTTTATAGTGATTTGGTTGGTGGAATCTGCCATCACTTTATTAGTAAAAGGGTCAATAACCCGGGCAAAATAGGGGAGCTGAATAATTTTTTCACCACCATCTATAGAGTGCAAGCTCAGCCAATTTCTACCAACATAAATGATGTCTTCCGAAGTTATGTATTGATGAACACCGGCTTCTGCCCAGATTTTCTTTAGCTCAGAAGGCTTCCATTGTAACTTTTCCGGAAGAAAGTTGTCGGTTTTTCCTGGGAGGTTAAGCGTTGTTCCTTTATCGTTGGTCCACAATACGGTTTTGCCCAGCTTCTGCAACTTTTTGATTAGTGCAGTTTCTTTATCTGTTAATTGAAGCAAGCCCATTAGCCATATTACTTGGTATTGACTGTAGGTAATCTCCTGAATGTCTGTCCTTAAATAAAGGTCATAGGAACTACCTGTTTTGGCTATTGGATACCGGTTAGACAATATTTTTTCAGTAAGCCTACCATAACTTTTGTCCCAAAATGATAGTTCTTCATCTACAATTACCAATACACCAGGCTTCATCTTTTCCGGGTTTTTGGATGGGAAATCTTGGTGAAATTGCTGGGTTTTTTCCAAGACCTGAAGCATTTCCGGATCGCTGAACCAGCCTCCCCACATATCAAACCACCAGCCTCCATAGCCATAGGCCAACATTCGAGCTGCATTTTTCCATAATAAAGCCACTGAAGTTTTGAGGCTTTTGGGGCCAAGCCAAACGCCCCCTTCATATTGTCCCGGAGGAGCAATTCCCCGGGATTGGTCTTTTAGCAAAGTAGTTTTTGAAGTCCGGGTATCATTCTCTGCCAACCAAAGTTTGCCATGTTTGTGAACGGAATTAATGGCGGCCATTGCCGGCCAATCTTCACCTACCACCCTGTTATAAACATTTGGACTGGACAGGTAATCCAAGTATGGGCTTTTTAATAATTTTGACAAGGCTCCATGTCCTCGCCTTGGATCAGTGACAAAGTAATGGTAGCCATAAAATGCCCCTGTTAATAAATATCCATCGCTTTTCTCTTTGACAACCTTACAGAAATAGGCAATATTATCCGCCATTACCTCTGTATGAAATCGATAGGTATCAATATAATTGGTGTCATTGTCAGGGTCTCTCCATGAGAATTCGTCGACTGCTTCATCAATATTGGTCAATTGGGCATTGGCAAAAGTAACATTAGGCTTATTCCAAGCAGCTCTTAGGGAATTGACCGAAGTATACTTTTCCTTTAGCCAGTCTCGGAATGTTTGCAACCTGACCGGATTTTGGTCTTGGTATTGCTTGGGATGATAGAACCATTCTTCTGTAAACCCGCTGGCCACGTGTATACCCGCCAAGTGGTTACGGTATTTGGACTTCAGCAACCAATCCAAACAATCCTCCAAGACTACCTTAGTATGCTCCCTCCATTCTTGGGAGGCAAAGCTCTGGCGAAACAAGCTACCATCCGGTAGCTGTGCCGCAGCTGAGGGATTGGCTAAAGTCCACCAGCGGGGAGGGTCCAAATATAGTCGAATGACAACCTTGGCTTTGGGATCAGCACTAAGTATTTTTTCAAAATCTGTTTCAATGCTTGAAAAATCATAATGACTTTCACCTTTCCAGATAGCATTTCTAAAAGCACCTATGCCTGAGGAGGTGTTGATGCCTCCTTCTCCCAAATAAGCAGGAAAATTGTACAGGTGGATCCCTGTAGCTGCTATTTCTTTGTAATATTCCACTTCTCCTAAATAGGACATGTAGGCAAATGGCGGGTGATTTTGTCCATCAATAAGTAGGGATGGATTTCCATTATTCCATTCAACTTCCGTTTTTATTTGTGCAGTGATGGGATGCATTATGGTAAGAAGAAAAATAAAGAAAATAGGAATCTTGAGCTTCTTTAGGTTTTGGATTAATTCAGGTTGATTGTTTGTCATATAGATAGAAATCGGAAACCGAACAATTTGAGTAATAGTCAAAGCTTCATTTGAATGGGGGAGGCTTTGGTTATAGGGATTGAATGATTGGATAAAATTAACTTGAAAAGAATTGTAATTCTATAGATTGTCTTTAAAATATTAGGTTTATAGCGTTGGTGAAAAATTTTGTAAGGAATTATTGTCCTGAAATATTCACTGAAAAGCTTGGGAAATAGTAGTGCTTTTGATCCTATTTTGGTAATTTGAGGAATACATAATTATTAGGAAGCCATGGCATATGATGAAAAACTTGCCGATAGGGTAAGAGAATACCTTTATGAAGTCGGTCAAACGAAAGTAGAAGAAAAAAGAATGTTTGGAGGGCTTGCCTTTTTAATCAATGAAAAGATGTGTGTAAATGTAAGCGGCTCAAGGCTTATGTGTAGATTTGACCCTGAAAAACTTGAAGAAGTGGCTGAGATAAACGGGTTTCAATCCATGGTTATGAAAGGGAGGGTGTACAAGGGGTATTGTTATGTAGGTGCCGAAGCCATTCAAACCAGAAGAGACTTGGCCTACTGGATTGACCTCTGCCTGGACTTCAATGATAAAGCCAAATCATCAAAATAAAATCTCCTAAAAAACAGTTAATTAAACCCGAAATATGCAATTTATTACGTGCTGAAATCGCTTTAAAATCAACGACTTCGTTGTCTTTTAGAGATTTACTTGCGATTGCAACACTCACCACAGATCCTATTACATATTCTTGGTAAATGATATAACAGAAGCCGCAATAATAATTGTTATAGTTTAGACAACATTAAACTTGCAATCTATGAAACCTGTAAATGAGCTAATGGGTTAAAGGTTTAAAGGTATGAAGCTAAAAAGACCCTATATAAGAATTGTTTTTTGCCGACTTAAATTGGCTATCCTATTATTGGTCATGCTGTTATTCATTAAGGAGGGATATGCGCAAAAAGTAAATCTTGAACCCATACCTCTGCGGGTGGCTTCTCAGGTTTTTAGTCCGGAGGAATATTATATTGCTCGGGTCATTGATGAAAGAAAAGACCTTAATCCTACAGCTTTTGTAGTTGTTGACCTGATGCGAGGGAATAACTTGGAAACCGTAAACTTAAAAGGGGGGACCATTCATGCATTGGAGCAGTATATTTTGGAAGCCTATCCGGGAAATAGAGATTTATTGCCGGTAGTGATCCGGGTAAAAGACTGTAAAATTATAGAAAAACTTAAAGATTCCCAGACCGGGGCAGTTGAAGGAGACATTCACCTAGATTTTACCTTTGCCATAGATCGGGACGAGCAACTAGTTGACTTGCTGGATTTCCAAGGTGGCATTAGTTACCAAAGAGGCTTTAGACAAGTTAATCTATTGGAGGCTTTTCTAAGACGTTCCGTGAATTTATCCATGAAATATTTTAATGATTGGATAGAGAAAGATGGGGCCAATAATCAAAAACTTGCAAAGACTGTTCGGTTAGAAATAAGTGATTACAAAGGGTCGAATGACAAGGATACTGTTTTTTATTCTCCCAACAGGCCGCTTACATGGGAGGATTTCAAAGGCAGACCCAGGTTTAACAATTATGCAGCATCAATATTTGCTAGTATAGGTTATGCGTCCAATAGCAAGGTAGAAAATGGTGAGATTGTCGTCGATTTGGTATTAAAAACTTACATGTTAAAAAGTTCTTCATGGGTGCGGATCGGAAACAATAGCTATGGATTGAATCATGAGCAAAGGCATTTTGACATAGCCAAGATCATTACTGAGCGGCTTAAAAATACGCTTCAGGCCCTGTCGCTAGCGCCTCACAATTATGAAAGAAAAGTCTCTTTTCACTATTTAGAAGCCTTCAGAGAAATGAACCAAATGCAGGAAGAATATGATCGGGAAACTTCCAATGGGACCAATGGCTCAGCCCAACAAAGATGGAATGATAAAATTGATTCAGCATTAGAGGAATTGGGTGTAGATTGATGGTTTAATTTGAAATTGACAATAGGTTTTCCTTTCTATGACCTTAAAGTTGACTTTACGCATGTCCCTGCTTGTTGGTGAGTAATTTCTTTCTAATGAGGCTTTCTTTCAACATCTTAATCCGGCTGATGAAATTAATTATCTCTTTTCTATCGCGGGTCAAATAGCATGATTTTTTGTGGATAAGCCTTGGTAAGAAATTTATAAGATTATCTGGTTTTATGTGATAATTTTCAATAGGCAGGTAGCAACAGGATAGGTCTATGGACATTTCATTTTATATTGGCTTTTTAACCAAAATGATGAGATCAAATGAATGTAATGCAAATACCGCCTAAGCTTATTTTTTCTTTAATATTTTTACTAGCAATTGAATTCAGTGCTTTTGGCCAGCTTCCTCCTGCCTTTAACAATGGCATGGAGTATAAAATAGCTGATGATAACAAAACGAGGAAATACATTGCTCCGGTTAAAATCTTCTGGAAATCTACCGAAAATGAGGCACTGATAAAGAATGAAAATCATCTGCTGGGTCAACCGATAGGACAGGCCATTCTTACTTCTAACCAAGACTTTTTGGTCATGAAGAGTACAGCAACAGAAAAGCCGGGTATCTTGTTGGATTTTGGTGTGAATTTACACGGAGGCATTCAATTGGTTACAGGTATGATTGGATCAAAAGATCCGGTGAGGGTTCGCATTAGATTGGGAGAGTCTGTGACTGAGGCCATGTCAGCCATAGACACCCTTCAAGGAGCCACAAATGATCATGCAATGAGAGACTTTATTGTTGCTTTACCTTGGCTTGGTAAATTGGAAATTGGTCATTCAGGTTTTAGGTATGCACGTATAGACTTGGTAGACCCCAACAAAGAATTATTACTTAAAGAAGCCAATGCCATATTGACCTATAGGGATATCCCTTATTTGGGGAGTTTTAAAAGCAACGATGAGCGGCTAAATAAAATATGGAATATGGGTGCTTATACTGTGCATATGAATATGCAAGAATACCTTTGGGATGGAATTAAAAGAGATCGTTTGGTATGGGTTGGCGATCTACATCCGGAAGTATCTACAATTAATTCGGTATTTGGTTACAATGAAGTGGTGCCTAAAAGCCTTGACTTAATTCGAGATATCACCCCAATGCCTGAATGGATGAATGGGATAAGCACTTATTCTATGTGGTGGATTATTATTCATAGGGATTGGTATTTGCACCATGGGAACAAAGCTTACCTTAAAGAGCAAGAAGAATATTTGATAAAACTTATGCGCCATATGGTAAGTAGGGTAGAAGGCAACAAGGAGAAATTGGACGGAACCCGCTTTTTAGATTGGCCTTCAAGTGAAAACCCTGCAGCCATTCACGCTGGATTACAATCCATGTTGATTTGGGCTTTTGATGCATCTGCAGCTATTTTTACTGTTTTGGAAAATGCTGAGATGGCTAAAGAAGCAACTGCTATGACTGCTAAATTAAGGACCTATCGTCCTGACCATGCTGGATCAAAACAAGCAGCTTCCCTTATGTCTTTGACCGGAATTATGGACCCTATTAAAGCCAACCGGCAAGTTTCCAAAGATGGAGTAGCTGACTTTTCTACTTTTTATGGTTATTATATGTTGGAGGCCAAAGCCAAAGCTGAAGATTATCAAGGAGCTATCGATAACATTAGGGAGTACTGGGGAGCCATGATTGATTTGGGAGCGACCACCTTCTGGGAGGATTTTAATATTGACTGGTTAGAAAATGCTGCCAGAATAGATGATTTTGTACCTGAAGGTAAAGTAGATGTTCATGCCAGTTACGGTGGGTACAGCTATAAAAAGCTAAGGCATAACTTGAGCCATGGATGGGCTTCGGGGCCTACTGCGTGGTTGAGCAAGCATGTCCTTGGTGTGCAGGTTTTGGAGCCCGGGTCCAAGACATTGTTAATTGAGCCACATTTGGGTGATTTGGATTGGGTGGAAGGCACCTTTCCTACACCTTATGGCTTAGTTTATGTCAAGCATGTAAAACAAGGCGATGGCAATCTAAAGACTGAAGTTTCTGCCCCTGAGGAGGTTCAAATTGTGTATTCCAAATAAGCAATCTTCAATCGGGATTTTACCATAGGGCTCGTAAGGATGGGGGCAATGGTCAGAAAGTCAGATTGTTGGGGGGGGAGGGTAACCCGGCTATTGTGAGGTTGAAAAAAATATCGAAAATTTTAAACCTATTAGATTGTCTATTTCCTACTCAAGGCGAAACTTATCTGGTATTCGTGAGTTGGGCGGTTATTTAGTCCAGTAATAAAAAAAGGCAACTGTCCGTAAGAGAGAACAGTTGCCTTTTATCGTTGATGTTAATATGGATCAACTGCCACACGCTTCACACTCATCAGGGTTGTCCAATGAGCATACAATGGCGTCTTGTTGTTGCTTTCTAGCCTCTGCATCATCAATTGCGGTTTGTTTATCATCATTCAATTGAGATTTGTCGACAGTAAACTTAATGGCACTACTTGCAGCCTTAGAACGTAAGTAATATATTCCTGTTTTCAAACCTTTTTTCCAAGCATAGAAATGCATGGAAGTTAGTTTACCGAAATTCGGCTCTTGTAAAAACAAGTTCATACTTTGTGACTGACAAACATAGGCACCTCTATCAGCAGCCATGTCTATAATGACCTTTTGAGAAATTTCCCAAACAGTTTTGTAGAGGTCTTTAAGGTTTTGTGGAATGTCCGGCATATCTTGAACAGATCCATTGGATGCGATCAACCTGTTTTTCATTCCATCAGTCCAAAGTCCTAATCTGATTAAATCTTTCATCAAGTGTTTGTTGACTACCACAAACTCTCCGGATAAGGTCCTTCTAGTATAGATATTAGTGGTATATGGTTCAAAACACTCATTGTTACCTAATATTTGAGAGGTTGATGCTGTAGGCATAGGAGCTACTAAAAGTGAGTTTCTCACTCCATACTTATTCACCTTTTCTTTAAGTCCTGTCCAGTTCCATCGTCCTGATTTAGGTGTGACGCCCCACATGTCAAATTGGAAAAGCCCTTTGGATACAGGCGATCCTTCATAAGTCTCATAGGTACCATTGATTTTTGCCAGCTCCATAGAGGTTTCCATAGAGGCAAAATAGATGGTTTCAAAGATATCTTCATTGAGTCCTTTAGCTTCTTCTGAATCGAAAGGCATTCTCAATAAAATAAATGTGTCAGCCAACCCTTGAATCCCTAAACCTACAGGTCTGTGTCTGAAGTTTGATTTACGCGCTTCAGGAACCGGGTAATAATTGACATCAATTACCTTGTTAAGGTTTTTGGTAACCACTTTGGTGACTTCATATAATTTTTGATGGTCAAAGTGCTTTTTGCCGTCTTTTCCTGTGGATACAAATTTTGGAAGAGCAAGAGAAGCCAAATTACAAACTGCCACTTCATCCGGAGAGGTGTACTCCATGATCTCAGTACACAGGTTGGATGATTTGATGGTTCCCAAATTTTTCTGGTTGGATTTGCCATTGGCGGCATCCTTGTACAAAATATAAGGAGTACCTGTTTCAATTTGGGATTCTAGGATCTCAAACCATAGCTCTTGCGCTTTGATCGTTTCACGCGCACGACCTTCTTTTTCGTATTTTTCATAGAGTCTTTCGAACTCTTCACCATGACAATCAGCCAAACCAGGTGCTTCATGTGGACAGAATAAAGACCATTCTTCATTGGCTTCCACTCTTTTCATAAAGAGATCGGATACCCAAACGGCATAGAATAAATCTCTAGCACGCAGTTCATCTTTCCCATGGTTCTTTTTCAAGTCAAGGAAGTCTTTAATATCGGCATGCCAAGGTTCGAGGTAAATGGCAAAGCTACCTTTTCTTTTGCCTCCCCCTTGATCTACGTAACGGGCAGTCATGTCAAAGTTTCTCAACATTGGTACAATTCCATTGGAAACTCCATTGGTGCCTCTGATATAAGAACCTTTGGCCCTTACGTTGTGGATGGAGAGCCCTATTCCTCCTGCAGATTGTGAAATTTTCGCACATTGTTTCAAGGTGTCATAAATTCCATCAATACTGTCGTCCTTCATAGTTAATAAGAAGCAAGAGGACAGTTGAGGTTTTGGTGTACCTGCATTGAAGAGGGTGGGTGTGGCATGAGTGAACCATTTTTGAGACAATAAGTGGTAGGTCTCAATGGCCGCATCTATGTCTTCCTTGTGGATACCTATAGACACACGCATGAGCATGTGTTGAGGTCTTTCCACTACTTTACCGTCAAGTTTGATAAGGTAGCTTCTTTCCAAAGTTTTAAAGCCAAAGAAATCGTAGTCAAAGTCTCTGCTGTAATCAATTACTTGATCTAACTTGGCAGCATGTTTTTTAACTATTCCATAAACATCCGGAGCTATTAAGGCTGCATTCTCATCAGTTTTTGGATTGATATAAGTATAAAGTCGTTTCATGGTATTTGAAAACGACTGGCTGGTGGTTTTGTGTAGGTTAGATATGGCAATCCTTGCAGCAAGAATTGCATAATCAGGATGCTTAACAGTAAGAGAGGCACAAACTTCTGCTGCAAGATTGTCAAGTTCTGTGGTGGTCACACCATCATAGAGACCATCAATTACTTTTTTTGCCACCTCGATTGGATGAATGTAGCGTGCATCCAATTCATAGCAAAGGTTTTCAATCCTAGTTGTGATTTTATCAAATCTGACGGACTCTCTTCTACCGTCTCTTTTTATTACTAACATACTAAACTGATTATAATGGTTAAAAAATGATTAAAAGTCTTCTTCTATAGAAAATTTCCCTGAAGAAGAATCGTCCTTACCTTTCATTACCCCGGCTTTCTGATAATCACCGACACGTTTTTCAAAGAAGTTGGTTTTACCTTCCAAAGATATCATGTCCATAAAATCAAACGGGTTTTTACTGTTCCAAACTTTGGAACATCCCAATTCAAGTAGCAGCCTGTCTGCTACAAATTCAATATACTGGCACATCAATTCAGAATTCATGCCAATAAGTCTTACAGGCAATGCGTCTGTAACAAATTCTTTTTCAATTTCTACCGCATCTTTTATAATTTGCGTAACTTGTTCCTGAGGCAATTTATTAACCAAATGTTTGGTATAAAGGTGGCAGGCAAAATCACAATGCAAACCTTCATCTCTTGATATTAACTCATTAGAGAAAGTTAATCCCGGCATCAAACCTCTTTTTTTCAACCAGAAGATGGAACAAAATGAGCCGGAGAAGAATATCCCTTCCACAGCAGCAAAGGCGATTAACCTTTCCATAAAATTCCCCTTATCAATCCATCGCAAGGCCCATTCCGCTTTTTTCTTTACGCAATCCAAATGCTCGATAGCATTGAATAAATGATCCCTTTCTTCAGGGTTTTTGATATAGGTGTCAATTAATAAACTATAGGTCTCACTATGGATATTTTCCATGGCAATCTGAAAACCATAGAAGAACTTTGCTTCTGTATATTGAACTTCTGCTACAAAATGTTCAGCTAGGTTTTCATTTACGATCCCGTCGCTTGCAGCAAAGAATGCTAGTACATGGGATATAAAATGGCGTTCACCATCACTTAGATTTTTCCAGTCATTTAAGTCTTGGCCCAAGTCTATTTCTTCAGCAGTCCAAAAACTTGCTTCTGCCTTTTTATAATACTTCCAAATGTCATCGTGTTGGATAGGAAATAAAACAAAACGACTGTTATCTCCTTGTTCTAATATTGGCTCGGACTTCATTAGTAGAATTGGTTTAATCTGATTTAAAATTAAATTTTAGGCAAGTGCATTATTTCATCTTACCATCTAAATAAAAGCGTTTTAGAGTGAATTGTTAATATTGCCTTAACAAATATGGGCAAGAAAAATGAAAAAGTAAAGCCCAATAATCCTAAAAACCTTAAAAAATTGACCGGAGGTCAAAGCATTATAAAAACCTAATTATTAATTAAATAGACTAATTGAACCAAAGTAAAGGTTTAATCTAAACAGTCCAAATATGCAAGGTTAACTTTTTCTAATTATTTTTGAAATAATTAAAAACTACCAAAAATGCCCAAAAAATTGACCTAGGGTCAAAAAACTTACTTAGACTCTTACTTGAGGTAGATTGTAAGTAGGTGTAAATCAGTGTTTAGTAGGTGGTAAATTCGGTTTGAAGACAGATAATTGGATGTTACAGCTTTAAATTTGTGTTATGCGCACATTTGTAAATGGAGTTTTCATTAAAATACAGTAAATATTCAAATTAATATTAGTGAAATATTTTATCTATGCTGTTAATTTTCTTATATTTGCACCTCATTTTGATAATTGTAATATATCAAACCATTATGTACGCAATAGTTAACATTTCCGGTAAGCAGTTCAAAGTAACAAAAGATCAGCACATCTTTGCACCCAAAATGCAAGGTGAAGTTGACGCTTCCGTAGAATTCGATCAGGTGCTTTTGGCAGAAGACGATGGCACTGTATCGGTAGGCGCACCTTTATTATCAGGTGCCAAGGTATCAGGGAAAATCCTTGATCATGTGAAAGGTGACAAAGTAATTGTCTTCAAAAAGAAGAGAAGAAAAGGTTACAAAAAGAAAAACGGTCACCGTCAGCAGTTCACGAAAATTTTAATTGAAAACATTACGCTTTAATCCTTCGGGAAGCAACCTTAAATAATACAAGTTATGGCACATAAGAAAGGTGTAGGTAGTTCCAAAAACGGTAGAGAGTCTGAAAGTAAAAGACTTGGTGTAAAGAAATTTGGTGGTGAATCAGTTATTGCTGGTAATATCATCGTTAGACAAAGAGGTACAAAACACCATCCTGGTGTAAATGTTGGCTTAGGTAAAGATCATACGCTTTTTGCCTTGGTTCCCGGTAAAGTTGCTTTTACTAAAAAGCATGATGGTAAATCCATCGTTACGGTGATTCCTGCAGAAGCTTAAGCTTTCTAATCAATCAAAAAAAAGGCCATTCGACAGAATGGCCTTTTTTTTGTACTATAGTTTTAGAAAAAGAAAAGTTACAGTGACCATTTCTCTTAAAGGAGGGAATTAACCTATCAATTACAATGAACCATACAGAAAACTACAAAGGGATTAAAATTGATGTTCAATCAGTTAATATTGAAATCAATAATGCCGTACAAGAGGAAATTCGTACATCCATTGATAAACTGTCTAAATTCACCCATGATATCAATGCAGTAGATGTATATTTTAAAACAGAAGGAAGTGGAGGCAATGCGGTTAGTGTTGTAGGCATGCGCGTGGGTATTCCTGGACCTGATGTATTTGCTGAAGAAAAGGGGGCACATTGGATACCACTACTAAAAGATGTAGTTGATAAATTGGTTAGGCAATTAAAGAAAGCCAAATAATAAATAAAACTTCAGCCTTCACTTTAGATTAGGTTTTTAGAACAATGATAAACCTGTTTAGAAAAGGCTGAAGTTTTTTACTTGCTCCCAAAAATGCAATGCATTTTCAGGAGAAATAAGTACAATCACCAGGATTCCAAAGACGGCGCCATAGAAATGGGCATCATGATTGATATTGTCTCCACCGGCACGCCCTTTATAAAAGGCATAACCTAAAAAGAGTAAACCCAATATAAAACCCGGTAGACAGAAGATTCCAAAGATGCAGATGTCTGACAATGGCATTAGGATAATGCTTGCAAATACTGTTGCAGAAGTACCCCCTGAAGCTCCCAAAGCATGGTAACTTGGATTATTTTGCTCTTTAAGGTAAGTTGGTATATCAGCAATAATAATGGCAATAAGGTAGAATAGCACAAAGGCCACTATGCCTAATTCCGGACCGAAAGCATAATTGAGATAGGACTCGACCACATTTCCGAAAAAATAGAAGGTGAACATATTGAACAACAAGTGAGTGCCATCTTTGTGGATGAAACCTGAAGTTAAGAATCTACCATACGCCCCATCAGTTTTTATAATATACGGAGTGAACAAATTTTTATTGATAAACTCCGGATTCTTCCAACCGTAATAAGATGTAAGACAGGTGATTATGATAATAATTAATGTTACAGATAGTTCCATGGTTCTATTTTTCTCTATTGGCGAGATGCTGAGTTAAGCTTTGTAGTAATTGTAACCCTTTGTTATTTTTCACCTGTAATTCAGATAGCTGCTTAAAGCCTTTTTGGAAATAGTCTTCCATAACAGCCATGGTTTTTTCTTTTATCAGAAGTTGATCGTAAATAGCAGTTACTGCTTTCACCTTATCTTCTGAGGAAAAAGATTTTGCATGAAGCCATTTTTCAAGCTCATCTTTTGTTGGTCCGGTTGCGGATTCTTTGGCTTTTACCAGCAGATAGGTTTTCTTATTGGCGATAATATCTCCTCCTACCTGTTTACCAAACTTTTCTTTGTCCGCATACACATCCAGTAAATCATCTTTTAATTGGAAGGCTATTCCAATATTCATCCCAAAATCGTACAGCCGTTGTGCATCGCTTTTTGTAGCTCCTGCCAATATGGCCCCAAGCTGTAAGGCAAAACCCAATAATACGGCTGTTTTTAGCCGAATCATGTTCAAGTATTCTTCTTCACTTACCAGTTCCCGCCTTTCAAAATTCATGTCAAACTGCTGTCCCTCACAAACCTCTGCTGCGGTCTTGTTAAATAACTGAAGGCTTTCCTTTAGGTATTCCGGAGCAATTGACAAGAGTAAGTCATAGGCTTTTACAAGCATAACATCTCCTGATAAGATGGCAGTGTTGTCATCCCATTTCTCATGGACCGTAGCTTTCCCTCTTCTAAGTGGCGCATTGTCCATGATGTCATCATGCATAAGTGTGAAATTATGAAAGACCTCGACCGCTGCTGCCGGGCTTAGTGCTTTTTTGTAGTCTTCCTTGTACAGGTTATAAGCCAGTAATGTAAGTAATGGACGTATCCTTTTGCCGCCCAGGCCCATAAGGTAGGTGATGGGCTCATATAACTCTTGAGGATTTCCTTGAAGGTCAAGTTGCTGGATGTGCTGCTCGAGGTTAGTTTTAATGTCCTCAAGCTGGTTTTCATTTATCATTGTTTACAAATTCCAAATCTATGGTTCGTCTGTCTATATCGGTGCGCGTTACCCTAACCTCCACCTTGTCACCAAGGGTGATCATTCTTTTGTTCTTGGCACCAATGAGTCGCATATTTTTCTCGTCGAAATCGTAATAGTCATCTGTCAGGTCTTGCACCCTAACCATTCCTTCACATTTGGTTTCAGAGATTTCTACGTATACGCCCCATTCTGTTACTCCTGTGATTATACCTGAGTAATCTTTGTCTTCAGCAAGCTTCATGTATTCTACTTGCTTGTACTTAATGCTGGCCCTTTCGGCATCTGCAGCTCTCTTTTCACGCTCGGAAGAGTGAACACACTTTTCTTCCCATGCCTGATTCTCAGGTGGCTTGCCACCATCCAGGTAATGTTGCAACAGTCGGTGTACCATCATGTCAGGGTATCGCCTGATTGGTGAGGTAAAATGGGTATAGTGATCAAAGGCAAGACCAAAATGCTGTTTGGGCTCTGTGGTATATTTTGCCTTTGCCATACTCCTGATGGCAAGTTGTTCAAGAATATTTTGCTCTGGTTTACCAACTATATCATCCATCAATTTGTTCAGGCTGTTGGAAACTTTCTTTTCATCTAGGATTTTAATTTCATGCCCAAATTTTTTCGCGAAGTTAGAAAATGTCGCCAGCTTTTCCAGGTCAGGATAATCATGAACCCTGTAGACAAAAGTACTTTTACCTTTATTCTTATTATAAATATATGTGGCCACTGTTTTGTTGGCCAATAGCATGAATTCTTCAATCAACTTGTGAACGTCTTTTCTTTCTTTGATGATAAGCCCTGTAGGGGTTCCGGATTCATCAAGTTGAAATTTCACTTCTACTGTTTCAAAATTTATGGCCCCTTTTTTAAACCTTGCACTTCTAAGTAATTTTGCAAGAGAATTGATCTTTAATAAGTCCTTGGCATATTCACCGCTTTCATTATCCATGTTCTCTTGTGCCTCTTCATAGGTAAATCTCCTATTGGAGTGAATCACTGTTCGGCCAATCCAAAAATCCTTTACTTCTGCCTGATCGGTGATCTCGAAAACACATGAAAAGGTGAGCTTGTCTTCGTTGGGGCGCAAGGAACAAAGGCCATTGCTGAGTCGTTCGGGGAGCATGGGAATGGTTCTGTCCACCAAATAGACGGAGGTGGCCCTGTCATAAGCCTCTTTTTCCATCAATGTCTTGGGCTTGACGTAATGTGTAACATCAGCGATGTGAACACCTATTTCCATGTTTCCGTTGTCCAAATAGCGGAAGGATATCGCGTCATCAAAATCCTTTGCATCTGCAGGGTCAATGGTGAAGGTGTCTATGTCTCTAAAATCTTTTCTTTTTTTGATTTCATCTTCCGGGATTACTTCAGAGATGCTTTCTGCTTCTGCTTCAACCTCTTCCGGATAATCAAAGGGTAAACCGAATTCAGCCATGATGGAATGAATTTCTACTTCATGGTCTCCGGCTTTACCCAAAACATGAATGATTTTTCCACTTGGGCTTTTGTCTCCTTCTTTCCAATCAGTCAGCTTTACGACTACTTTTTGGTTATGCTGAGCTCCTGCAAGGTCCGACTTCCTAACAAAGATGTCGTGGTGCATTTTCTTAAAGTCCGGAACGACAAAGGCAAAACGTGGAGAGATTTCAATTCTCCCGACAAACTCATCCCTGCTCCGTTCCATTATTTCCAAAACTTTTCCTTCTCTTCGATTGCCTCTACCTCTTTTGGGTAAAATCATTACGCGGACTTTGTCACCATCAAGTGCAGATTTTAAATCTGCCTCTTTGACCATGATGTCATCTTCTTTCTTTTCCTGATTGTTAGGAATAACGAATGCAAACCTTGCATTGACAAAATCCACTTCTCCAATAATAAACTCCGGCTCAGCTGTGGAGGAATAAAGGTTTCTGGGATTGCAACTGATCTTGCCTTCCTCTAAAAGTTCCCGCAAGGCAGGATTTAATAGTTTTTTGGTGTGGGCATCCCGAAGCACCAGTTTTTTGATGAGTTGTTTTTCGGCATAGGCTTCGCCGAAATTATTTTCAAAAAATTGCGTTAATTTTAATTTTAGTTGTTCTATGTCAGTGGGCTTGCTGCCCTTCTTTTTAAATCCTGATTTTTTTCTTCCTGATTTTCTTCCCATAAAAATGTCTTGTATTTATAAAGGTAAGGATATTTATTCTATTTAATGGGCCTTCCTTTATTGGTAATATTATTGTAATGTTTAAACGGCAGGTGAATCGAGATTAATAATTTCAAAGGAAAGGTCTCCCGGCAAACCTTGGTAAGCAAGGTATATTCTCGCAGTTACCTCTACATCCCTAAGACAATATTTACGGATATTGTCTAAATCATCCTCTTTGTAATAAACGGTGTTGACCATACTTCCATCGATCCCTTCCTTAGAACTTGGTATATCAAAAATAGTTGCTAGCAAATCCAGTCTGGTATAATGTTTATAATCTCCAAACTTCCACAGCTCAAGGGTGTCTAAATGTTTGATTTCCCATGGTTTCCTACCCGAGATCTGTAGCACTTCCGGAAGGGGGATTTTATTAACCAACATTCTTCTACAGATATAGGGGATATCAAATTCCTTGCCATTGTGCGCACAAATGCTCCAGGGCTTCTTCTCTAATAATGTCCTAAATTCCAATAAAGTTTCATGCTCTGTTGATGCCGCATAGGATTTGGTTCTATAAATAAGCTGATCTTCTTCCCTTTTGTATGTAAAATATCCTACACCAATGCAAATGATCTTTCCAAATTCAGCGTAAATTCCTGCCTTCTCAAAGTAGAGTTCTCCTGCATCCCTCTCGTCCGATTTTTGTAATTGAAGGGCCTTTTTTTTCCATTCTTCCTGCCACCTTTCCGGTAAGTCCTCAAGATTTTTAGCTCCGGAGATTGTTTCAATGTCCAGAAAAAGGATTTCATTTAAATGTTCGAAAAAATCAGCCATAAGCTTTAGGTGTGTAATATCCCATGCATGTCCAGTTCCGGAATGTAAGTCATGTGTTTCCCCTGCACACTGCCTGCTACAAATATAAACTTTTTGTCAAATATTTGGTCCAGAATATAATAACTTACCCAAAATTCATTATTCAATACAAACAAAGCAGGATCGATTGCTTCTATTCTTACAAAACTTGTGGCTTCTAACTTCGCAATCACGTGTCTCAGGACAGAGGTTTTCTTAGGCTCTCCGGATACTGTTCCATATCCTTTTGCAGTAATCATTAAAGTTTCCAGTTCTATGAGGTTATTGTTGATCAGGTAAACTGCCCAGCTTTCCCCTTCTTTATTCTCCTCTTTCACAATGGCCATTTTCACACCCGTTACCGGGTGAAATTTTATGTCTTTTTTCATTTTAATCCTTCACTTTCTAAAATTTCCATGCCAAATAATCGACCGATATGAAACTTGACCCTTTCTTTAACTTCAGCCATGGATATTTTTTTTCCCAGTTCCATTTCCATAGAGGTGACTGCTTTGTCACTGATTCCACAGGGAATAATATGATTATAATAACTAAGATCAGGATTGACATTGAATGCAAACCCATGCATGGTCACCCATCTGCTGGATTTTACACCTAGAGCGCAGATTTTTCGCGGGTTTTTCTGATGTATATGATCCAGCCAAACACCGGTTAATCCTTCAATTCTACCAGCTTCAATTCCATAATCTTCCAGTGTGGCTATTACTGCTTCTTCTAGGTACCTGAGGTATTTGTGAATGTCTGTAAAGAAATTATCCAAGTCCAAGATAGGGTAGCCAACCAGTTGCCCGGGCCCATGGTAGGTAATGTCACCACCACGATTTATTGGATAATAACTGGCTTGAAACTTTTTCAATCCTGCTTCATTTAAAAGCAGGTTTTCAGGTCGACCACTTTTGCCTAATGTATATACGTGAGGGTGCTCCACAAACAAGAGGTAATTGTCAGTGATTTGTGCTTGTTCAGGGTCAAGTTTTCTGTTTTCAATTTTGGTGGCTACCGTTTTGGCAAATATTTTTTCTTGATAATCCCAAGCTTCCTGGTAATCTTTGGTGCCTAAATCCCTGAAAATTACTTTTTTATTTATAAATTGATTCACCTTTTGCAATAGTTTTTTTCAAATATAGTCAATATCATACAATGGCTGAACACAATGACCAAGGAAGCAAAGCCGAACAACTGGCCAAGGACTGGTTAGTGGCGAAAGGCTATCAGTTTATCACTGCGAATTACAGGTATAAGCATGCAGAAATTGATCTTATTATGGAGAAAGGCGGTATTCTTATTTTTGTAGAGGTAAAGTACCGCAGTGGTACAGGCTATGGATATGCTGAGGAATTTGTGGATTATCGAAAACGTCAATTGATCATTAGGGCAGCAGACAATTACATATACGAAGAAGATTGGAAAAAGGATATACGATTTGACATAGTGGGTGTATATCAAAGCAAATCTGGTGGCATTGCCTTCAAGCATTTTGAAGATGCTTTTTATTGAGCGTGGCTATAGATCAAGTTTCCTTCCTTGTCCCACTCTGCTCTAATATACGGCTGGAAGCTATTGTTTAAGGCTTCATTCTGGTATTGAATTTCTCGTTTTTTTACTGTTTTATCATTTTCTCTGGGCCAATATTCCGTCCAAATACCAATCCGTTCACCAAATTTATATTCTCCTGCCACTGCTATCTGACCATCCGGATAAAAGTGGAAAAAGTTTCCTTCCTCTAAGTCGTATTCAATGGGAGTTAACTTTTCAATTTTCCGCTCACCTCGATTGTAGTAAGTTACTCTGGATGCTTTTGGCCAGCCTTCTGAGTAATGTTTCTTGTCCAATAGGATGTTTTTGCTGTCGAAAGTCATCCAGCGCCCATGTTTGGCACCATACATATACATACCTGTTTCTACCACATTTTCTCCGATTCGCTTTTCGTATGGACCATGCAATAAGTACCCCTTTGAAGGTAAGAATCCCCCATTTTTAATGGCTTTATTTTTGGTGTCATACCAAAAAATATCTCTGATATAGGGATCAGGGGTTTTGTTTCTGGTGGTGTAGTTGAAAAATTGATAAGTGACTTGATCCCTGAAACTACTTTTGATCAGGGCTCTGCTGGTCTTTTCACCAAAATGAAAGTTTTTTTTCTTCTTTTTCCGCTTCTTCTTTTTTTCTTCTTTAAGCTCGTCCTCTGCATCTGAAAATAAAAGGATAGGGGTTGATGTCGGCAGAAGTCTATTTTCTTCTACTCCCGATGAGTCTACCTCTGCAGTAGGGGTCTCTTCTTGCCCAATACTTACAGAAGCATTAAAAAACAACATCACAGAAAATGAGTAAATGAGTTTTTTCATATCAATTTTAAAACGAAAATAAAGGCCGAATATTACAGTAAAGTGTGAAATCCTACTATGATCTAAGCGGTACAACAAATCTTCCGTCATTCAAAACTAGTCAAAGATTTAGGAATCGTTGTCATTATGCTTATTTTTGCAAAATTAAAAAAGGAGATGGTGGGCCATCACTCGTTATGTATTTATTTATTGGTCTATAGTTCCTATTAATCTGATTATCAAACGTAATTTAAATAAAATATAAATGAATTCCATCCTATCTGATCGTATAAACAATATGGAAGAGTCAGCGACGCTGGCTATGGCAAAAAAAGCCAGGGAATTAAAGACTCAAGGAATAGATATTATAGGTCTGAGCTTGGGTGAACCTGATTTTAAAACGCCTAAACACATACAAGAAGCTGCCAAGTCAGCCATTGATGAAGGCAAGTATTTTTCCTATCCTCCTGTAGCAGGTTATCAGGACCTTAGAGAGGCAATTGCTAAAAAGCTAAGAGAGCAAAATAATATAGCTGAAGCAAAGGCAGAAAACGTTGTGGTTTCTACCGGTGCGAAGCATTCGATTGCCAACATTTTTATGTGCCTAATCAATGAAGGTGATGAGGTAATCATTTTTTCTCCATATTGGGTATCTTATTCAGAAGTGATCAAATTAGCAGGAGGTGTTCCGGTGCTTATTGAAGGTAATCTTGAAAATAATTTTAAGGCTACAGCCAAGCAGTTGGAAGAAGCTATCACGGACAAGACCAAGGCGGTGATCTATTCTTCTCCATGTAATCCTTCAGGTTCTGTTTTTAGTAAATCAGAATTAGAAGCCATTGCTGAAGTTATCAAAAGCAAAGAAAATTTAGTGGTTATTGCAGATGAGATCTATGAGTTGATCAACTTTACCGGATCGCACGCAAGTATTGCTTCTTTCCCGGGCATGTTCGAGCGAACCATTACTGTCAATGGATTTTCTAAAGGATATGCGATGACCGGATGGAGAGTGGGCTATATTTGCGCACCTCTATTTATAGCAAAGGCTTGTGAAAAAATTCAAGGTCAATTTACTTCAGGAGGAACAGGGATTGCGCAACGTGCTGCGCTTGCAGGTCTTGTTGGTGATCAAAAACCAACAGAAGAAATGGCAGCAGCTTATCTCAAGAGAAGGGATTTGGTTTTGGAATTGTTGAGAGACATTCCGGGAATCAAAACGCACGTTCCTGAGGGAGCATTTTATTTCTTTCCTGATGTTTCTGATTTTTTCGGTAAATCTGCCGGAGATCAAAAAATTGAAACGGCTGACGATTTTTGCTTGTATGTGTTGAAAGAGGCAAACGTTTCTTTGGTTACCGGAGCAGCATTTGGAGCGCCTAACTCTGTGAGGTTATCTTATGCAGCTTCAGAAGCTGAACTAAAAGAAGCGCTTAAGCGCATAAAAGAAGTATTGGCAAAATTGAAATAATTTTTAATAAATCCCCGGATTCAGGTCCGGGGATTTTTCTTAATTTCCAAGATGCAGGCAATAGTAATCACTCCCGTAAAAGATGCACTCGAAGCTACACTAGAGACAATCCAAGCCATATCAGAAGCCAATGGAAATTATGAGTATTGGGTTTTTAATGATTACTCCACCGACGAAACCAAAAAGGCGTTGGAAAATGCCAGCAGTTCCAAAGGGTTTAACTTGGTAAACCTAGAAGAGATAACATCAAACCCTTCTCCAAATTACAAGACGGTCCTTCAAGTCGCTCAAAAAAAGGCCCTAAATGCGGGCGTTCCTTTAATTATTGTAGAGTCAGATGTTAAGGTAAATCGTGACACCTTAGCGCAACTATTGCAATTTGCACAAGAATATCCCAATGCTGGCTTAGTAGGTGCAATTACCCATGATGCAGCAGGAAAGGTTAATTTCCCCTACCTTAAATTTAAGCAGCTAAAAAGCATGGAGCCAACCAAAACAAATCGCAGTCTTAGTTTTTGCTGTACCTTAATCAATAATAATTTTTTAGAGAAATATGATTTCACTGATCTGGACAACAGTAAAGATTGGTACGATACGCATATCAGCCAAAAAGCTGTGGAGCTGGGGTTTGAGAATTTTATCCTTCCCTACCTTCCTGTCTGGCATAGACCCCATGCAAGCAGACCCTGGAAGCAATTAAAATACAAAAATCCAGTTCTTTATTATTTCCGCAAATGGTTTTTGGGAAAGGATAAGATTTAAGGCTTTTATTCAGACCTATTTTCAAATGTAGATAAAGTACTGATCTTTCATTTGATCAAATTTTTACATATTTGGTAAGAATAGATGGATTGCTACATCTCAGGGAATACTTTTAGAACAATCATTTAAAGTAGGAATCATCTAAACGCATAGCCTTTCACACATTACAAAATTAGGTTAGTTTGTCGACCTTTAAAGAAGGTTTTCATGATAAAGTACTAATGTGAATAATATGAATATTTTTATAATAAATTATTTGGAAGCTTAAAAAGCTGATTGGATGAGTGTATGATAATCAGCCCTATAAAAAATTTATGATAATAATGATAAACAAGTTGTTAAGCTGCTTTGCTTCTTTTTTGTTTTAATAAAACAATTTTTTCTATAAATATGTCTAAAATTTGAATTGTAATATTTTGGTAAAATCTCTGCAGGATACTTTATTAAAACCATTATAATACAGATTTTAAAGTATTTCATTGGGGTGTAAAAATTTGCTTTGTAATTATTTCATTAAAATATCGAAGTATACTAAGATTTTATTTTTGCTTTATTGACCTAAATTATTGTATCTTTGTGATGGGTGATTAAGCAACTTTTTATACTTATTCTTTTTTTTAGAAAATAATTGGAGGTTATTTCGAATTAATTTTTCCTAACCTCCCTTTCTCTATTGATCATATTTTCAGGTTCTAAATGCCTTGTTTTACATTAAATCTGAGTAATTGAATAGTCTTTATGAAATATAGCTTAGCATTTATCTTGTTGATCTTGACCTTACATCCGCCGGTGTTGGCTCAAGATACTGTAGATTCTATAGCGTATTATCAGACTTATCCGGATCAATTGGTGTTGCGCACTTATATGTCAAGAAAATACACCGGGTTGGGTCTAAGAATTGAGGATGTCCATTATTGGTATAGGCCAAACTCTACCTTAAATATGGGAGTTGGAGCAACATTTGAAGGACTTACTCTCAATTTAGCATATGGTTTTGGCTTCTTAAATCCTGATAAAAGTCGTGGTGAGACAAAGTATTTAGATTTGCAGGCACATGCTTATCCTAAGGACTGGGTGATTGATTTTTTCGGACAATTCTATAATGGGTATTATTTAGAAAGAGGAAGCTCCATTGAAATAAGGAATGATTTAAGAATTTTTCCGGGGATGAAACTAAGAAAATTAGGTGCCTCGGTTCAATATTTATTCAATGGGGATAAGTTTTCATACAGAGCTGCTTTTCTTCAAAATGAATGGCAAAAAATTTCATCGGGTTCATTTTTGGCCGGAGTTGAAATGTATGGAGGGCAGGTAAGGAATGCCGAAGGAATACTTCCTTCTGAAGCTAATGCAATAAATTTTGATCAAATTAAGTATTTCGAAATTGGTCCCAACCTAGGTTATGCTTATTCCTGGGTTTTTAAAAAACATTTTTTCATCACTTTATCTGCTGCTACAAGTCTTGCTTTAGGCAGGACATATTTAAATTTTGAAGATGGGCATAACCAGAGTAATTGGTCCGTCCGACCTAATTATTTCTTAAGAGGTTTTACTGGATATAATTCGGATAAATGGTCTGTAAATGTAAACTATGTTTACAATCAAGTTAATTTAGTTCCCGTTAATGATTACCTGATTAATCTGGGTACCGGAAATTACCGGTTGAATGTTATTTACCGAATAAGCCCGAGGGGTGGATTATCGAAAAAGTTGAATTGGGTAAGTCGGCTTAAAAATAAACTGATTAAAAAATAAGATTTTTTTCCTATTGGGTATCCACTTGGCTAACCCGAATTGACTGATTTTTTTGAATTAATTTAGCGTTAAGTTATTCTCAGATTTAGGCGCTTGTTTTCTTGTGCATTTTTCAGCGCAACTGAAAACAGGGACTGTTCAAGCTCTCCAAATTGATAAGGTTTACAACCTTACTCATCTCCTGTTAGCTTTCTATTTTACTTAAGCGATTTATTGACAAGGATTTGAAGAGGTTATTTTGGCAGGTGAGCTTAATCTTAGTCGTGTTATTTTTTAAATTAAAGTAAATTTGGTTAAACTGCTTTAAAGTATGGGTGTCCCAGAATAAATAATTACTTAACATTGAGATAACAAAATAGAAATGCCTAATTAAATAGAGTATGTTGGCTGACCTTTTGGTTAGGTGTTTATTTGCCAATATATATTGTGTTTGAAGTAGTATGTTTTCCAGTATTGTAGTATAATTAAAAAAAAGAATAAACTATAAAAATAATTTATGGTGAAGAGGTTTACAAAATTCAATAACTGGTATCATTTAATTATACTATGTTTCCTGATAGGATCCATGGTTCCAGATGTGATGGCCCAAAGTAGAAAGGTCACAGGAAAGGTCACCTCAACAGGAGATGGCTTAGGTATCCCCGGAGTAAATGTATTGCTGCAGGGAGGTCAAACAGGCACAGCCACAGATGTCAATGGAGAGTATTCCATAACTGTGCCCGACAACAATGCGGTATTGGTCTTTTCCTTTATAGGATTTGAGCCTGTAAATGAAGTGGTAGGTAACCGTTCTGTAATCAATGTTTCGCTTTCAGAAGACGCTTCGGAAATGAATGAAGTGGTAGTTACTGCTCTTGGAATTAAGAGGGAGGAAATCTCTTTAGGCTATTCCATCGAACGTGTGGAAGGAGAGGAGATGACCAGAGTAGCCCAAGAAAGCTTCCTGAATGCCATGGCCGGTAAAGTGGCCGGTGCTACCATCAGTACGACAGGGGGTACAGGCTCTTCCGTAAGTATGGTTATTAGAGGTGCAACCTCATTGAGTACTGATAACCAGCCGCTATTTGTAGTGGATGGTGTTCCGATTGCCAATACACTAAATAATGTCTCTTCGGTTGGCTCTGAAAACAGGGTTGATTATGGTAATGCCATTTCGGGGCTTAACCCTGATGATATTGCAGACATTTCTATACTGAAAGGACCAAGTGCTGCAGCCCTTTATGGATCCCGAGCAGGAAATGGAGTAGTACTTATTACCACCAAAGGAGGTAATGTAGATCGATTAACAATCAATGTAAGTACCAATACTGTTTTTGATGTGCCGTATAAATACCTTAAATGGCATAGTAAATTTGGAGCAGGACAATATTCAGCGATACCTGTAGATGTGAGTGGTAATCCATTGACTAATCCTTTTGGTAGCCTGGTTCAAGAAAACGTAAATGCTGCCTTTGGTGCAGAATTGGACAAAGGTTACGAGCAAGTGCAATGGAACAGTCCTTTGGATGAAAATGGTAATCCAATAGCGATGCCTTTGGTTTCCTACCCTAACAATGTTCAAAACTTTGTACAAACAGGAATTACCTCTTCCAATAGTTTTTCAATTGCCAATAGCAATGATGCGATGAACTATAGGATATCCTATTCGAATATGCGGAATAAGGGCATCATTCCCAATTCTGACTTATTCAGAAACACCTTGAATATTAATTCAAACATTAAGGTAAATGATAAATTGAATATCAGTACCAATGTTGATGTCAGTCGCAATAGCTCAGACAACAGACCTGCCGGAGAACGTGGAACCAACCCTTTGCAATGGGCATACGAAACTTCTCCACATGTAAATATTCTGGATTTAAAAGATTACTGGCTTCCCGGACAAGAAGGCTTGGAACAAAAAACGATGGATGCCGGTGGAGAAGTACGGGTTACAGACAATCCTTATTTCTTAGCCTATGAGGTAAACAATAGTTTTAAAAGAGACCGAGTGTTTGGTAATGTTAAAGCGGATTGGCAAATTTCTCCATCCTTTAATTTCTTTGCGCGCTATTCCCTGGACTTGTACAATGAAACCAGAGAAAGTAAAATAGGCAGGAGTTACAGTCAGGAACCGGATGGTGCCTATGGTATCACAGAGCTTCATGGCTTGGAGACCAACGCAGATTTCTTGCTTACCTATAATAAGGATATAAATGATTTTGGTATTACCCTTTCGGGTGGTGGAAACATTAGGTACCAAAATGGTAGTAACTTATATGCAGGAACCAAGTCCGGTGTAGGTTTGATTACGCCAGGTGTGTATACAATAAGCAATATAGCTCCCGCCAATATTGAATACGGCAATAGTAGCTTTGAAAGAGGAATCCATAGTATCTATGGCTTGGCAAACTTTTCCTATAAGGACATGCTTTATCTAGATCTTACAGCTAGAAATGACTGGTCCAGCACTTTGCCGGATGCAGACCCATATTTCTACCCCTCTGCTGCTTTAAGTGTATTGGTTAGTGAAATGCTGGAATTACCTGAGCCTTTCAGTTTGGTTAAGTTGAGAGGTGGCTATGCTTCTGTAGGGAATGATGCCAATCCTTACCAACTCCTAGCAACTTTGTTTAATGCAGGCGCTTGGGGTGATATACCTAGGCTTTCTTTGCGAAGTGGTTTACTGAACCCTACCTTAAAACCTGAGATTGCCACATCTTATGAGGGAGGGCTTGACTTGCATTTTTTTAATGATCGGTTAAGGTTTAGCGGTACTTACTATAAGGTACAGAATGAAAATCAAATACTACCTATTGAATTACCACCATCCACAGGATATACCTCAAAGAGCATTAATGCCGGTTTGTTGCAAAGTGAAGGAGTGGAGTTGACACTTGGATCAGATATCATCCGAAATAACAATTGGAACTGGTCAGTGAATCTTAACCTTACCCGAAACAGAACCAAGATTATTGAACTGGCAGACAATATGCCCTATTACACCCTATGGGAAGATGCCCGAGGCGGTTCATGGACTTATGTAGGTGAAGAGATTGGGGATATTTATGATGCCGAAGTAGTGACTGTAAAAGATCCTGAATCACCCTATTTTGGTTATCCGATTTTGGATCAAACCGGAAAATGGCAAAGCATTGATGCTGTAAGTTCAAGAAATAAGATTGGAAATTTCAATCCGGATTTTGTTTTGGGTATGCAAACCTCCTTGTCTTACAAAAATTTTCACTTGAATTTGACCTTTGATTGGAGAAATGGTGGTGATTTTGTGTCTCAAACTTACCGTTTTGGAGAGGAGCATGGCAGGTCTTCAGTATTCTTGGACAAGTTGATCAATCCGGGAGAATTGGAAGGAGAAGCACTGAAGAATTACCTTGTAGACAATCAAGAATCTATGATTTTGATCAATGGTAACAATTTCCCATTGGTAGGTGGACCTACTCCTGAATATGGAAGTTATCCATTCACCTTTGGGCCATTTACTTTGCCACATGGGGGTGTGTTCATCCCTGGGGTGTATGCCACAGAGTTTGATGACAATGGGAATCCAACGGCTTATGCAGAAAATCTAGGTGAAAATATTGGGGAGCCCGGAGGAACTTTAACTTTGCCTTATGCAGGTAGTACAGCCTGGAGTTTTGCTAGGGCATTCTTGTATGATGCTTCCTTTGTGAAATTGAGAGAGGTTTCTTTTGGGTATGATGTGCCTCAAACCTTTGCCAATTCACTGAAAATGCAGAACCTTAGTTTCTCTGTTTACAGCCGAAATATTATTCTCTGGACAGCGGCGAAAATCAATATAGATCCGGAGATGGCTTTTCAGCCGTCATCAAGCGTACAAGCAGGTACCCAATTCAAGCAAGGGATAGAAAGATGGAATGTGATGCCTTGGGTGATGCCAATTGGGTTTAAAATAAATGCTACTTTTTAATTGTTAGTTTTCAACTGATAAATGAAATTACTATGATTATTAAAAATAAATTAATATTCGGTTGGGCGCTTTTATTGCTATGTACGTTTTCTTGTAAAGAAGATCTCATAGAGATGAATATTGATCCAAATGGTGCAAGTCCTGAATCGGCTAACCCCAACCTTGTACTATCAACGGTATTGACTGAAGCAGGTAAAACTGTACTGAATCTTGGGTACCAAGACATCGCAGGAGTGATGCAACATACCCAAAAGGATGGCTGGTCCGGTTCTCATAATTCTTACGACTGGAATCGAAGCAACAGTTGGTCAGGTTATTATGCTATTCTTAGGAACAATCAATTTGTATACGAAAGGGCGGTAGAATTGGATCAAGAACTGCATCAGGGAGTTACTTTGGTGATTCGCGGAATGATGTTCGGTTTGATTACAGATCTATGGGGGGATGCTCCTTATTCCCAAGCACTCAAAGGTGCTGAAGGAACCCCTGAGGGAACATTCCCTGAATTTGATACACAGGAAGCTATTTATCGAGGCATTCTTGATGAATTGGAAATGGCAAATCAATTGCTATCCAAACCTCAATCAGCCTATAATAGCTCTATTGAAAGTGCAGACGTTTACTTTAATGGAGATCCTACTCAATGGCAAAAAATGGCCAATTCACTTAGGCTTAGATTTTATATGAGGTTGTCAGAAAAGCTGCCTGATTTTGCCAAACAAGGTATAGAAGGAATTTTAGCCGATCCCGGTACCAATCCTATCATTACCGACCCGGGAGATGATGCGGCCATGTCTTTTAATACAGAGAGTTCGGCAAGTAGCTGGCCAAATAATACCAAGTTTGATGTGGACGCAAGTAACTACCGGCGATTAAAAATGTGCGAAACATTGGTAGAGGCCATGAGAGGAATAAATGACCCAAGACTTGGGGTATGGGCCAATCCCGTGGAAATACCTTTGGTGGTGGATGCCAGTTTACCAGCAGGAACAGATGTAAAACAAGATGGAAAAAGATACCTTTCTCCCGACGTATTGGAGGCCAGGAATGTTGACATAGAAGACATTAGTCAAAACCAGGATTATGTAGGAATTCCCCCGGGGATCGCAGGGGCACAGGTTTATAACCTAAGTCCCGATGCCAATCAGGCTGCATTTAACCCTCATGTTTCTTGGTTAAATGACAGATACAGAGAGGCAAATGGGCCATTATTAAAAGCCAGATTGATTTCTGCCACTGAAGTTAATTTCATTTTGGCTGAAGCAGCATTGAAAGGCTGGGCTGTGGGTGGAACTGCAGAAGATTATTACAATAAAGCAATCCAGTCCTCTTTTGTAACTTGGGGATTGTCAGATCAAGTGGCAGCCTATCTTCAACAGGAAAATGTAATGTTTGATGGTACAGTTAAGCAAATAATAGAGCAAAAATGGATTGCTTCTTGGACTGCAGCTGCAGAAGCCTGGTTTGATTACCGAAGAACAGGCTATCCGGAGTTGGAGGCCGGGCCTTATACGATAAGGTCGATTATTCCGGTTCGGTTCTATTATATGACCGATGAGATGAATCTTAACAAAGCGAATGCTGAACTAGCCTCAAGTCGCCTAGAAACGACCAATTACTCGGAAGTAGACGGTGCCAATAGTGCTTGGTCAAAACCTTGGGTTATTCAAGGTACCGGCAAGCCTTGGTAAATAATGAATTCAATTTTATAGGAAAAAGGACTTTTCGAAAGAAAAGTCCTTTTTCTGCTTAAGGTTGGGCATTAGATTTGCTTATTCGCCTTAAATTGCAAAATTACCGCTCTTGCATTATGAAATTACTGAATTTAAAATCCCTTAATAGCTTATTTATTATTGCGCTCCTAGTACTGGGCTCTTGTACTAAAAATGTATCATTGACCAGGTTGATGCCTGCAGAAATTAACGTTCCAAACCATATACAACGATTATTAATTGTAGACAGGACCAAACCTGAAAGCCAAGGGGTAGCCATTATCGAAGGAATTCTTACAGGGGAGTTGCCTTTTGAAGTGAAGAATGCTATAGATGGAACCTTGGCTTCTGTGCAACAAGAGCTGAGTACCTCCCCACGGTATAAAATTGTAAGGGCCAATGAGCGGTTGACAGGCGGTTTATTTTCGCAAACATTTCCCAATCCATTGAATCGAGAAATGGTGCGGGCTCTTTGTATGCGTTACCAGGCAGATGCTGTATTGACCTTGGAAAAGTTCAGTTCGGATTTTGTCCTAACAGATAAGAAGATTACTATTAAGAAGGAGATAGGCAAAGGTGAAGATGCCCGAACCATCGAAGTACCCGGGGTTTTGGTGGAAGGAGTTGCTACTGTTCGGGTAGGATTCAGGTTGTATGATCCTGAGAGCGGATCAATTTTGGATCAGGATGATCTGGTGAAAAATAACCTTTGGTCTGCCGAGGCTGAGACTAAGACCCAAGCAATGGCCTTGCTTATAGAAAAAGCGCAGGCTACCAGGTATGTTGGGCAGATGGCAGGTGCAGCCTATGTCCGGAGAATTGCACCAATGTACCTCGATATAAACCGTACTTTCTATGCCAAATCAAAGAAAAATACCTATTTAGAAACAGGTGCACGCTATGCAGAGGTAGATAAATGGGGAAATGCCATCCAAAGTTGGGAAGAAGGTTTATCGTTTCCTGCTGACGAAAAAACCTATGGCAAGCTGTGCTATAATATTGCTTTGGGACAAGAGGTTCTTGGAGATTTGTTTTTGGCCAAGGAATGGGCAGCAAAAGCTTATACTCAGTATGGTTTTAAGCCGGGAAGGACCTACGCTGAGGAAATAGACCGTAGAATGATGGAAGATGAATTGCTTCACCAGCAATTGAGTTCTCCTCAAAATCAGTAAAATTAACCCGGATTAGGAAAAATGAATAACCTAACCCGGGTATAAATTTGTTTACTATTTATCCATTGAAATTTGTTCTGTTTCTCTTAATTCCTGGGCAGCTTCTACCATAAGTTTTAGCGCTTTTTCAGTTTCCTCCCACTTTCTGGTTTTAAGCCCACAATCGGGATTCACCCAGAGTTGGGCTGTAGGGACTACATCTTGCGCTTTTTTTATCAGTTGTACCATCTCCTTTTTACTAGGAACTCTAGGCGCATGAATGTCATAGACGCCGGGTCCTATTTCATTAGGGTATTTAAAATCTGCAAATGCATCCAATAATTCCATTTGAGATCGAGAACATTCGATGGTAATCACATCCGCATCCATGGCTGCAATGCTTGGCATGATGTCATTGAATTCTGAATAACACATATGCGTGTGGATTTGTGTGGCATCACTTACACCCGAGGAGGAAAGTCTAAAGGATTGAACAGCCCATTTTAGGTAGCTTTCCCATGCTGATTTCCTTAAAGGAAGTCCTTCCCTTATGGCAGGTTCATCAATTTGTATGATGTTGATTCCTGCTTTTTCAAGGTCTATTACTTCCTCCCTAATGGCCAAGGCGATCTGTTTACATGTTGTTGCCCGATCTTGATCATTTCGTACAAAAGACCATTGAAGGATGGTTACCGGCCCGGTTAACATGCCTTTTACTCGTCTTTTAGTTAAAGATTGAGCATAGGTAGACCAAAAAACTGTCATCGGTTTAGGTCTCGAAATGTCTCCATAAATGATCGGTGGTTTTACGCAGCGACTGCCATAACTTTGGACCCAGCCATACTGACTGAAGGTAAAACCGGCCAGTTGTTCACCAAAATATTCCACCATGTCATTCCTTTCGAATTCTCCATGCACCAATACATCTAAGCCTATTTCTTCCTGTTTTCTTATAACCGTTTCTGTGGCTTCTTTCAGTAAACCTTGATAGGTTTTCTTGTCTATAAAACCATTCTTGTATTGAGACCTCCACTTCCTAACTTCCCCTGTTTGGGGAAAAGAGCCAATGGTGGTGGTGGGTAATAGGGGGAGTTTAAGGAAATTCTTTTGGAGAATGCTTCTGGATGCATATTCACTCTTCCTTTTATCATCGGCAGGAGCAATGGATTCAACCTTTAGTTTTACGGCTTTATTATGGATTAAGTCTGAGTTTTTACGGTTAGCCATCGCATTCCTATTGGCCTCAAATTCCAAGAGTTGATTTTTTCCGGGATTAGGTAAAGATAGTTCTTGCAATAAGGTAACTTCCTTTAGTTTTTGTTTGGCAAATGCCATCCATCTTTTAATTTCCGGCAATAAGATGTCTTCTTTATTTTCCAGTTCCAAATCATATGGTACATGCAATAGGGAGCACGAGGGAGCAATCATTATTTTGTCTCGACCTAGGATACTAATGGCGTTGTTTAGGATTCTCAGCGATTGTTCTAAGTCATTTTTCCAAATGTTCCGACCGTCTACCAAACCTAAAGAAAGGCTTAAATTCTCCGGGATTTGGGGTACTAATTCTTCCAATTGTTCGGGGTTTCTGACCAAATCCAAATGCAGGGCACATACGGGAAGAGACAATGCCAAACCTGTATTGTCATTTAATCCTTCAAAATAGGTCGCCAGTAAAGTCTTTAGCTTGGGGAATGTTTTTCTGATGGTTTTATAGACCATAAGGAAAGCCACTTTTTCCTTTTCACTAAGGTCCAAGCCTAATATTGGTTCATCAAATTGCACCCAATCTGCACCATTTTCTACCAGTTCTTTAAGGATTTCCAAATATACCGGTAGGAGGTTGTGAATAAGGTCAATTTTTTCAAAGCCATCGGTCTTCTCTTTTCCTAGCCAAAGGTAGGTCACAGGACCTATTAGGACCGGCTTGGCTTTGATTCCTAGTTCTATCGCCTCCTTAAATTCTTCTACCACTTTTGAAGAATGATAACTGAAGCTTTGGTCTGCTGTGAATTCCGGTACCAAATAATGGTAATTGGTATCAAACCATTTGGTCATTTCCATAGCAGTAATGTCTAGCCCCTCTTTTTGATAACCTCTGGCCATGGCAAAATAGAGGTCCAGAGAGGAAAACTTCTTTTCCGCTAGGGCTGCATACCTTTCAGGAATGGCTCCCACAGTTAGGGACATGTCCAGCACCTGATCATAAAATGAGAAATCATTGACAGGGATAAGGTCTATTCCCTGCTCTTGCTGCGTTTTCCAATTTTGAAAACGGATTTGTTTTCCGGCTTCTTCTAAGGTTGTGCCGGAAATTTTACCTGACCAATACTGCTCGCAGGCTTTTTTGAGTTCACGTTTGCTACCAATTCGCGGATAGCCTAGAATGTGCGTTTGCATGTTCTTTTAACTTTTTAATGTATAAAATGAGTTAAAAGCCCTTTGCTTTATTTCAAACGCTTTGAAGAAATGAGAGAGGAGTTGGAGGTAGATATTGATCAAATTTGGCACAATTATCCCATGGAAAACAATTGTTTTAGCTGATAATATCTAACCTGACACCAAACTTTAGATCGCGAAAGCGTTGTCAATTCGAAATAGGCAGGTCTCCTGACTTGTAACATTTTTACCTTCCTTCCCATTCTAAAAATTAGAACAGTGGATTTGCTATGGGTAAAAACCTTTGGGGTTACTTACAGTTGCGCGACAGTTCGTGATTCTCACACGATTCCCTATTAATTCACGTTAAGTAAAACCTATTTCGGTTGATAAAGAAATAATAAAAGAACTTATTGACCTCAAATGTAGCGCAGATAAATCAAATTTCCTGCAACAATTGTAAAAAGGACCATAAAAAAATAATCACATTACTATACTCGGTGTAATTTATAGGGGTAAACACCATCCGCATTCCATTGACAAACATAAAGGTTTTTGTCCCTATCCAGGCATACATCGTGGCAATGCTTAAACACTGCTTCCTCTTGTAGCATTAGATCCAGTTTTCCATTATTATAGGTGGGTCTAGTTCCTCCCGGATTAGAGATAACTTTGTTGTTTTCGTCCAAAATGGTAACAAAACCTTTGTTTAGGTGCATGTTATAATTTCCATCTTCCATCCCAAAACAAACGCCGGAATAGAGATTTTGCTCATCCAAAACAGGTCTGCTTATAAATGCCCCGGGTAAGTAAATGTCTTCCAAGTATTCCCCATCTAAAGTAAATCGTTTAAAAGTATTTTTGATCCTTGCAGAGCAAAGTAGCGTCGGATTGGCAGGGTCTCGGTAATCAATGGCTACGCCATGTGCCTGTTTAAATTTGTCGGGTTGGAGAAAACTGTCTCCGCCAAATTTGCGAATAAATTGACCTGCTTGGTCATATTGTAATATAAACTGAGAACCATAACCATCGGCCACATAAATATCCCCATTTGGCCCTATGGCTGTTTCGGTGGGTCGGTAAAAAGCTTGCTCATTATAAGCTCCAATTTTACCTGGATGGTCCAGTTCCATCAGGATTTTACCATCCATGGTGCATTTTACTACCTTCCCTAAACCGGTATCTGTGATGAACAAAAATTCTTCTCCACTTTCAGCTGAAATAGACAACCCATGGGCACCTGAAAAACCTAAGGTCCAAGAGTCCAATATTTTTCCTGAAGTATCATAAATCAGGACATTGTTTTTCGGATGGTCCGTTAACAATATCAGCCTGTTGGTTTTATCCAAGACCATCTCGTGGCAGTTATTGACCGGATGCTTGCTTCTCTCTGCTTTGCTCCAATTTTTTTCTACGCGGTATTGGAAATCACCATGACCCAGCAAGTCTTTTTGAAGCTGCGCTGCATTGGAATTGATATTGAAGAGGGGTAGGCCGGCAGTAATCACAGCTCCACCGGTGATGGATTTTTGAATGAATTTTCTTCGTGAATGCATGAATTTTATTTATGCCAGGAGCTCATTGACTACATGTCCGTGGACATCTGTTAGCCTAAATCTTCTGCCTTGATGTTTAAAGGTTAATTTTTCATGGTCTATACCCAATAAGTGAAGCAAAGTGGCCTGAAAGTCATGAACATGCACAGGGTTTTTGGCTACATTGTAACTGAATTCATCCGTTTCTCCGTAAACCATTCCTTTTTTTACTCCTGCCCCGGCCATCCACATGGTGAAGCATCCTGGGTGATGGTCTCTGCCATAATTAGTGGCAGTAAGCCTTCCTTGTGAAAAGCTTGTTCTACCAAACTCACCTCCCCAAACCACCAAGGTGTCTTCAAGGAGACCTCTTTGTTTGAGGTCTTGAATCAATCCGGCGGTGGCTTGATCCGTGCTTAAAGCTTGTCGTTTGATGCCGCTTGGTAAACTACCATGCTGGTCCCAGCCCATATGGTAAAGCTGGATAAACTTAACATCCCTTTCGGCTAATTTTCTTGCCTGAAGACAATTGGAGGCATAGGTGCCGGGAATTCTGGCATCTTCTCCATATAGCTCGTAAATATAGTCCGGCTCCTCGCTGGTGTCAACAGCTGCAGGTACAGAGTTTTGCATTTTATAAGCCATTTCATATTGGCTGATCTTCGATTGAATTTCCGGATCCTGCCATAAATCAAATTGTTTTTCATTGAGTTTCCCAATATGGTCGAGGGCACGGCGCCTGTCATGATCATGCACTCCGTGTGGATTATTGAGATACAAGACTGGGTCTTTGCCTGAGCGAAATTGAATACCTTGGTGGTGGGAAGGCAAAAAACCATTGCTCCAAGCATTGGAATTCAATGGTTGAGAACCGGGGCTTTTTGAGAGTAACACCACAAAATTGGGTAAATTCTCATTGTCGCTACCTAGTCCATAACTTAACCAAGAACCAATCGAAGGCCTGCCACTCAATTGAGAACCTGTTTGCATAAACATGACGGCAGGTTCATGGTTGATGGCTTCTGTGATCATGGACTTGACTATGCAAAGCTCATCGACCACCTTGGCGGTGTGGGGAAATATTTCACTAACCCAAGCCCCTGATTGACCATATTGTTTAAAATCATAGATTGATTTTACCAAAGGGAAAGTGGACTGATCCGCCACCATACCGGAGTTACGTTGGGTGCCCTGAACGGAGGGTGGAATTTCTTTTCCATGCCATTTTTCCAGCGAGGGTTTGTAGTCAAATGTTTCAATCTGAGAAGGACCTCCTGATTGAAAAAGGTAAATGACCCGTTTTGCCTTGGCAGGGAAATGGGTGCCTGTGTTAAGCCCTTGTGGTTTGTAAAGACCTGAACTGTCAGGGCTGTCTGCAAAGCCATATTGGTTACCAATGAGACTGGAGAGTGCCATTGCTCCAAATCCAAGTGAAGTTTTTTTCAAAAAGCCACGCCTGGTTTCTCCAAATTTATTGCTATTACTATCTCTCAAGGCCATTATCTAATTGTATACCCGTCTGTAGTGTTCATGATTCCATTAATGACTGTTGCCAAGGAAGCGACCTTCACAGGATCCAATGATTCATCCACAGGTTTACTACCTGTGCTTAAGTAAGCCATGGCATCCCCTATATTCTGAGAAAATCTTTCTTCTTCTTCTTGATAAAACTGCTCAATTATTTCTAGCTCTTGAGTATCTGCTTGCCTGCCTGTACTTAAGATGAAGGCCTTGGCAAGTTGCTCTTGAGGTTTGTATTTTTTGATTAATTTTTCTGCAGCCACCCTTGCTGCCTCTACATATTGAGGATCATTTAACAAGACCAAAGCTTGTAATGGCGTGCTTGTTTCTGTCCTTCTAACTTTACACTCTGCCCTGTCACCAACATCAAAAATCATCATGGAAGGTGGGCCTGAAGTTCTTTTCCAAATGGTATATAGACTTCTTTTATATAGCCCTTCCCCGGGCTCTTGTAAGTATTTGTATCTCCAGGATTTGGTACTGATTTCATCCCAAAGTCCCTCCGGCTGGTAAGGGTAAGCGCTTTCGCTACTTGTATTATGCACGAGCAAACCGCTAATGGCAAGTGCATTGTCACGTACCATCTCTGCTGTCATCCTAAAACTCGGCCCTCTCGCCAGAAGCAAATTGTCAGGATCCTTTTCTAGTAAGTCCGGACTGTATTTGGAAGATTGACGATAAGTAGCAGACATTACGATTAGTTTATGCATTTTCTTAATGTCCCAACCGGATTCACGAAATTGTACTGCCAGCCAATCCAGCAGTTCAGGATGTGTAGGCAAGCTTCCTTGGTTTCCAAAATCATCTGAAGTGACCACCAGCCCTTTACCAAAATGCATTTGCCAGATTCGATTGATAAAAACCCTTGCCGTCAAAGGGTTTTTAGGATCGAAAAACCATTTGGCAAGCCCCAGTCGGTTCTTAGGTAATTTTTCGTCATAAGGAAGTACTGTTTCAGGAATCCCCGGCTCCACTTGCTCCGTAGGTGCATTGTACATCCCTCGATCTAAAATAAAGGTTGGCCTAGGTTGTTCCAAGTCTCCCATGACCATTATTTCTTTGATGTCGGTAGTGGTTTTTGCCCTTTCTTTCCTTAAATTATTTAAGGAATTTTTTAGCTGTTTGGCTTGCGTATTGGAAGCATTGAAAAGGTAATCCGCGATGATTTGCCTTGCCTCCGGATCTTCACTTTTGGAAAGTAAAGCAGTGGCCTTTTGCGGATTGGCTTCAAAAAGTACTTCCAATGCACTCAATTCCTGATTGTATATTTTTAATTCATCCAGCCCACCATTCAAAAAGGTCTTCATTTTGTCCCGAACCCCAAGGACAAAGCCTCTGAAACCGTAGGTATGAATGTCGGGTTTAAATAAAATGGATTTGTAGATATTGTCCGCAGATACGGTTACAGGAACCTTTTCTCCATTGAGGTAGATGCCAATGCCATCAGCTTTACCCAAACCATCGTAGGTTATGCTTAAATTGGTCCATTCTTTAACCGGGATTGGGTCAACCGTTTTTACTTGTATGGCATTGTCCGGCCAGCTATAAGCAATGATAAAATTGAGCTTGTTTTCCTCTAGAAATAAGGAATATCCTTTTAATCCCAAGCGAATATCTTCACAGTGGGTAAACAATACCGCTTCATTGTAAAGTGTATCCGGAAATACGGACAGGCTTACTGAAAATGGGTCCGTCTGGTCAAACCAACCTACTTTTTCCGGTAAGCTCAGGGTGGTGAAATCATTGATAAAAATGCCTTTACCTTTAACGCCTTCTTTGATCACCGGTTCTTTTATCAGAACTGATCCCGCTTGCGCTGAATTTCCTGGACTTGTGAAGCTGGTTTTTTTGTCTCCCGGTATTAATTTGTCAAAATTGTAAGCAGCACTAATCTTTGTTGAAAGGTCTGTCCGGACCTTAGTGAGAATTGATTTGGCATTTAGACTTTCCGGCACTTCAGGGTTTGCCTTTCTCAAATCCTCCAGGTGTTCCTTTTTGGATTTAATTTGGCTGTCAATATATTCCAGTAGCTTGTCTTGTTCTTCATTCGTTAGCAAAAGGGCTGGCCCGGGAACTTGCCCCGGCCCATATACGGCTGTTCCCAGCTCATTGGTGCTGTTAAAAAAAGCAGAAAGCTGGTAAAAATCCTTTTGGCTGATTGGATCATATTTGTGGTCATGACATCTGGCACATTCCATGCTGAGGCCCATTACGGCTTTGCCTACGGTGGAGGTTCTGTCTGCTACATATTCTGCCCTGTATTCTTCGAAAACGATACCGGCTTCAGAATTCTTTTTATGCAGTCGGTTAAAAGCTGTTGCCAAAATGCTTTCTTGTGTGGGGTTTTCAACAAGATCACCGGCCAATTGCCAAGTGATAAATTGCTCATAGGACATGTTTTTATTAAAAGCGCGAATCACCCAGTCCCGGTAAGGACTAAAATCCCTGTGCTTGTCATCCAAGTAACCATCTGAATCAGCGTATCGAGCTACATCCATCCAGTCTGCAGCCATGCGTTCCCCATAGGCTGAGGAGGCAAGCAGCCTGTCCACTAATCTTTCATAAGCATCCGGGGCATCATTGGCCACAAATGCTTCTATTTCTTCCAAGGATGGGGGAAGGCCAGTCAGATCAAAACTCACCCTTCGAATAAGGGTTTCTTTGCTCGCTTTTGTTGAAGGACTTTGCTTGTGAGTTTTTAATTTGGCCGCTACAAAATGATCAATTTCATTTTTAGCCCAGCTTTTATCCTCAATCTCAGGAATCTTTGGCATTTTCGGAGGGATAAATGACCAGTGGGGTTTGTATTTGGCTCCCTGTTCTATCCATTTGGTTAAGGTGGCTATCTCGGATGTACTCAGGCTTAGGTTAGATTCAGGTGGAGGCATCATCAACTCCTTATCCTCTGTGAGTATACGGTTTACTACCTCACTTTTGCCCGGTTTACCCGGTACAATGGCATAATGCCCTGAATTACTTTTTAGTGCTGCATAGGCAAACTCCTCCAGGTCAAGTCTTAAATCAGCTTCTTGGTTGGCTGCATCAGGCCCATGGCAGGCAAAGCACTTGTCTGAGAGAATGGGTTTGACATGGTAATTAAAATCTATGGCTTCCGGCAGATCTTTGTAGGCCTGTTGGATGGCTTCCGGCTTTTCCCATCCACAGCCCACCAATAGGGGGAGGAGTAATAGGGAGGAAAAGGATAACCTATATATGATTTTGGGTAAGACTCGGGTCATTTATTGAAAATTGATAATTTTATATGACAAATATTTCGCCAAATGTCATTTGTCTTTGACTCATTTAAACGGGTAATTTTTGTCAATAGTTAACCTTAAAGTTATTGAATATCTTTAAGAAATAAAAGAATTAGATTGATAGCATCGAGCCGGGAATAAAAACAATTCCAGGGGAACTTAACCTTTGTGGTCTTTGAGACCGCAAAGGATTTTTATGACTTTGTTTAGGAAAGAGACCTTCGGGGTTTTTGAAACCCCAAAGGTCAGGAGAACTTAACCTTTGTGGTCTTTGAGACCGCAAAGGATTTTTATGACTTTGTTTAGGAAAGAGACCTTCGGGGTTTTTGAAACCCCAAAGGTCAGGAGAACTTAACCTTTGTGGTCTTTGAGACCGCAAAGGATTTTTATGACTTTGTTTAGGAAAGAGACCTTCGGGGTTTTTGAAACCCCAAAGGTCAGGAGAACTTAACCTTTGTGGTCTTTGAGA
>TARA_R110002126_G_scaffold289659_1_pt1 | contig 41228 bp, 35 predicted proteins | sample TARA_R110002126 | Tara Oceans TARA_R110002126 (sample SAMEA4397536) | marine metagenome | biome: Polar Biome; feature: [DCM] deep chlorophyll maximum layer (ENVO:01000326); material: water (ENVO:00002006), including particulate matter (ENVO:01000060) such as... | depth 30 m | reverse complement strand
CCCCCCCCCCCGCTACCCCAGCCCAGCAATCGAGCCCAGCCCCTGCGGCCCTGCCAGGAAATCCAGGAAACTGCGCACTTTGGCGGGTAGGTAGCTTCTGTCGGGATAGATGGCGTGCAGCGGCACCTTGGGCCAGGGGGTGCCGGGCAGGACCTGTTCGAGCAGGCCTTTTGCAATATCGTCGGTGACCAGCCAGTGGGGCATGAAGGCAAAGCCCATGCCTTGGCGCGCGGCAAGCTGGATCAGGGTCTCATTGCCACTGAGCAGCACCGGCGTGAACCGCAGGTCGAGGGCGTCGGCGCCGCGATCAAACCGGATGCGGCTGCCGCTGGCCATCGGCGTATAGACCAGAAACGGCGCGCCGTTCAGGTCTTCCTTCGCGGCCGGGCGGCCGTGTTTTTCGAGAAACGCCGGGGAGGCGACCAGGGGAAATTCCACCTCCGCCAATTTGCGCGCGATCAATCCTTCGCCCAGCGCCTCCGTCACCCGCAAGGCCAGATCGACGCCTTCCTCAACCATATTGACCATGCGGCCGCTGAGATCCAGATCCAGCGTCACATCGGGGTTTTCCGCATGGTAGGCGGCAAGAATGCGGGCGAAGGCCGGGTTGGCCATCCACACGGGCATGCTGGCCTTCAATGTGCCCTGCGGCGCCAGTCTCGTTTCTGAAAGCTGCGCCTCGGCCTCACCCAGCCCTTCCAATAGCGGGCGCACGGTGGCCAGATAGCGCGTTCCGGCCTCCGTCAGGCTGACATTGCGGCTGTTGCGGTTCAACAGCCGCGCACCGACGCGCGCCTCCACATGCTGCACGTGTTTGCTGGTCATGGCGGGTGACAGGCCCAGACGCTCCGCCACGAGGGCAAAACTCTTTTGCTCGGCAACGGCTGCAAACACCTGCAGGCTGAGAAGTGTATCCATCGATCATTCACTCACAAGAAATTCAACATCAATTATTATGCAGATGATCCGCTTAGAAGAAAGTAATAACAATCACCTCTCAGATCAACCCAACCTGTCGCAGACATGGACACCAAACGGAGTGAATGATGACAATGACCAATGAAACGACGATCCCGGCTGTCGGCGCCGGCTGGAACATCGGCCTTTGGGTGGCGCAGGTTGCGCTGGCCGGTCTCTACGCCATGGGCGCCTATATGCATCTTTTGCTGTCGCCCGCCGAACTTGGCGCCATGGGCGCCGTTTGGGCCGAAAACGCCCCGATGTGGCTGGTGCGTTTTATCGGCCTGGCAGAGCTTGCAGGCATCATCGGCCTGATCCTGCCGGCGGCAACGCGCATTCGGCCTGAATTGACACGCCTTGCCGCCATCGGTCTTCTGGCCATCCAGGTGCTGGCGATCCCGTTCCACATCCTGCGGGCCGAATTCGCGCCCTTGCCGTTCAACTTCCTGCTGGTTGCACTGGCGCTCTTCATCATCTGGGGTCGCACCCGCAAGGCGCCCATCACGGCGCGCACCTGATCGAAAAACCGCGCCCCGTTTCCGGCGGGGCGCGACCAGAGGAGTTGATAAATGCAGAGCCAGACGCTGAAACCCGCAGAGCAGGCCAACAAGACAGTCGGGCCGGAACGGCTGAACTGGAAGATCATCGAACTTCAGGTCACCGATCTGGATCGGGCGACCGGCTTCTGGATGGAAGCCCTTGGCCTGCGCAACCTGGGGCCCCATGGAGGCGGCATTGCGCTGGGCACCGGCGAGCGAGCGCTGTTCATTCTGCATCCGGGCGCCCGCGCGCCTGCCAATCCGCGCCATCTCGGCATGTATCATGTGGCGCTCGGCGTGCCCGATCAGGCGGCGTTCTCCCGCCTGCTGGCCCGTCTGACCGCCAGGCGCATTCCCATCGCGCCGGTTGACCACCTGATGGGCAAATCCATCTATATTTCCGACCCGGATGGTCTCGGCATAGAAATCACCTTTGAAACGCCCTGGCGCTTCGGCCGGTTTGGCGAGATGTCCCACGGCTTTTCGCTTTATGACGCCGATGGCCGTGCCCACAACGGGCGCGAGCGGCTGGATGTCGCGGCGGAGCTGGCCCATGCCAGGGGCGCCAATCCCGATGCACCGCTTGCCGATGGTGCGTTTCTGGCGCATCTGCATTTGCAGGTGGCGGCCCTGGAGCCGGCCATCACCTGGTTCGAAGGTCTGGGCTTCAGCAAGAACCTGATGCTGCCCCATCTGGGTTTTTCCGACCTTTCTGCCGGCGGGACCTATACCCATCGCCTGGCGCTGAACACATGGGCCGGAAAGAACCTTGCGCCCGCACCGCCGGACATGGCGCGGCTGTTGCGCTACGAATTGGACGTCAGTGATCCATCCATCGTCGTTTCAGCGCCCGATCTCGAAAGATCGGCGCTCGGGCTGACAGGCCGCGACCCGACCGGCACACACATCTGCGTGAACGTGCCCATTGCGCTGTGAGGGGGGCTTTCGTCATGCGTTGGCCAATGTTAGCGTCGCGTTTTGAGGAGTTTGCCGATGTCACTGCCCCCCTATCAACAACGCCTGTGCAACGATAACCCGCAGAACCACTCTGATCTGCGCGCGGTGGTCATCAACACCTCGCTGAAACGCCAGGCCGGCAAGTCGCACACCAAGCTGTTGCTGGATGTCGCCGGTCAGATCATGGAGAAAAATTCCGTCTCGGTCAGCCATATCCATATGCTCGATCACCAGATTGCCTTTGGCGTTCAGCCGGACATGACGGAGCATGGTTGGGACAGGGACGATTTCCCCGCACTCTGGAAAGTCATAGACGCTGCGGACATTGTCCTCATCGGAACGCCCATTTGGCTGGGCGAGGAAAGCTCCCTGTGCCGCCTGCTGATCGAACGGCTGTACGGCATGTCGGGCCTGTTGAACGACAAGGGCCAGAGCATATTTTATGGAAAGGTCGGCGGCGCGGTGATCACCGGCAATGAAGACGGTATCAAACATTGTGCAATGACCATTCTTTACGCGCTGCAACACCTTGGCCTGACGATACCCCCACAGGCCGATTGCGGCTGGATCGGCGAGGCCGGCCCGGGCCCTTCCTACGGCGATGACGCGGAAGGCGGGCCGGTGGGTTTCGACAATGAATTCACCCAGCGCAATGCGACCATCATGACATGGAACCTGATGCATATGGCGCGTCTGTTGAAAGACAATCCGATCCCCAACCACGGCAATGATCGCAACGCATGGAAGGCGGGATGCCGCGCAGATTTCGAGAACCCGGAACATCGCCGTTAGGCGGGGATCCGCGACCGATACATCCGTGCAGAAATGACGCGCAACCCTCTCCCCGGCTGTATCATGCACCGGATTTTCGCCGAGGCCTGCCTTGGCAGAGAGACAGGGGCGCGCGTTGGCCTGTTTTTATCAGTGACAGATTCATCAGTGAAGCTGAATAACGTGCGATCACATTGAATGCGCATCAGGGTGCCCATCCCCCGTGCCCTGTGTGGAAAACCTGTGTGACCCAGCGGCCTTCTCTGCAAGGCGTGCCACCAGGCGGCACATTTCCAAAATCCGGCTCGCACGGCGCATCACTTGTGCCACAATAAGCAAAGGGAGAGACGAAATTCATGGATTCAGCACCAGAACCGGTCAACATCCTGTTCATCATGTATGACCAGTTGCGTTACGATTATCTGTCGTGCGCCGGGCATCCGCATTTGCACACGCCGAATTTTGACCGAGTGGCGAAAATGGGGGTGCGCTTCACCAATGCCTATGTGCAATCGCCGATCTGCGGCGCGTCGCGGATGAGTTTTTACACAGGGCGCTATACCTCCTCGCACGGAGCGCAGTGGAATGGCTTTCCCCTGCGGGTCGGCGAGCAGACCATGGGTGATCATCTGCGGCGCTCGGGCATGGATTGCTGGCTGCTGGGCAAGACACACATGAAGGCCGATGCCGAGGGCATGCAGCGGCTGGGCCTCAGCGCCGACAGCGTCATCGGCGCGCGTCAGGCCGAATGCGGCTTTGATGCCTGGATCCGCGATGACGGGCTTTGGGGGCAGGGGCCGGACGGTTTCTATGACGAGAAGCGTTCGCCCTATAATGAATATCTCAAGACCAAAGGCTATCCATCGGAAAATCCCTGGGCCGATTTTGCCAATGCCGGGGTCGATGACAGCGGCGACATGGCCTCCGGCTGGATGTTCGACAATGCCGACAAGCCGGCCAATATCCGCGAAGAAGACAGCGAGACGCCCTGGCTGACGCGCAAGACCATGGAATTCATTGAGCAGGCAAAGGCGCCCTGGTGCGCCCATGTCAGCTTCATCAAGCCCCATTGGCCCTATATCGTGCCGGCGCCCTATCACGACATGTTCGGTCCCAACAATGTGCCCCAGGCCGTGCGCCACGAGATGGAACAGCAAAATCCCCATCCGATTTTCGGCGCCTATATGGAAAACAGAATCGCCCAGGCCTTTCAGCGCGAGGAGGTGCGCCAGAAGGTGATCCCCGCCTATATGGGCCTGATCAAACAATGCGATGACCAATTGGGCGTGCTGCTGGACTTTCTGGAAAAGACAGGGCGCATGGACAATACGATGATCGTCCTGACATCGGACCATGGCGATTATCTGGGGGATCACTGGCTGGGCGAAAAGGACCTGTTCCACGAGCCGAGCGTCAAGGTGCCGCTGATCATCTACGACCCGAGGGCCAGGGCCGATGCGGCGCGCGGAACGACCTGTGATGCGCTGGTGGAAAGCATCGATCTGGCGCCGACCTTTGTGGAGGTGGCGGGCGGCAAGGTGGCTGATCACATTCTTGAAGGCCGTTCCCTGCTGCCCTGGTTGCACGGCGAGACCCCCGAGTGGCGGCAATTTGCCATCAGCGAATTTGATTATTCCGCCACCCCGCAATGCGTCAAACTGGGTCTGGAGCCGCGTGATGCGCGGCTGTTCATGGTTTTCGACGGACGCTACAAATTGATGCATGCCGAAGGCGGCTTCCGCCCGATGCTGTTTGATCTGCAGAATGATCCGCAGGAATTTGTCGATCTTGCCAAGGGCGACGGGCATCAGGCTGAAATCGATCGCCTCTATGGCTGCCTGGCGCAATGGGGACGACGGCTGGCACAGCGCGTCACAAGGTCGGAAGACGATATCAAAGCGATGCGCAGCAAGTCGGGGCGCAAGGGCATATTGCCGTTTCTTGTCGACGGCTCCGAGGTGCCCGCCGAACTGACGGAACACTATCGTGGTCCTGCACCTCAGATCTATACAGGACCAAAGATTGATACTGGGCCAAAGATCGATACCGGAGACTGACCATGGCCAATGCCGCCCTTGAACACCACAATTGCACCCAGTTTGAAAAGGCGATCATCGAACTGGCGCCCGGCATCTGGGGTGCGGTGGGTTTTGCGGCATCCTGCGTCTACATGATCGAGGGCGCAAAGAGCATCACCATCATCGACACCAGCGAAAGCACCCGGGCGGCGGAAAACATTCTGGCGGAATTTCGCCAGCGGACCGACAAGCCGGTCGGGCGGATCATCTATACCCACAGCCATCGCGATCATATTTCCGGCGCCAGTGTCTTTGCCCCCGATGGCAATGTTCCGATCCTTGCCAGCAGCAGCTTCAGCTCAGACCTGGTGGGTGTCGACATGGCCACCATTGCCCCCAACAAGGCGCTTGGGCGGCGCACCCAGGCACAATTCGGCATCGGCCTGAGTGATGAGGAACGTATTTCGCTGGGCTGCGGGCCGGGCAATCGCCCGATGCAGGGGCTGGGCGCCGGCTATCTGCCGCCGACCCAAAGCATTGCGACCGACTGCGATATCGATCTGGACGGCGTGGCGGCGCGCTTGATCATGGCGCCCGGCGAAACATCCGATCACATGGTGGTCTTTCTGCCCGGGACCCGCGTGCTCTTCGGCGGCGACAATTGGTACCATGCCTTTCCCAATCTCTACGCCATTCGCGGCACGCCCTACCGGGATTTCGGCACCTGGGCCGCAACACTCGGCATGCTTGCCGACCTTGAAGCACAGATCCTGGCGCCCGGCCATACGCGCCCGGTTGTCGGCGCTGATAACGTCCGCACGGTGCTGACAACCACCCGTGATGCCATCGTTCACGTCATGCGCCAGACGGCCTCCCTGATGGATCAGGGCCTGTCGATGGATGATATTGCCGCCCGGGTCCAATTGCCGGACGATCTGGCGGACAGGCCCTGGCTTGGCGAATTCTACGGCAGGATCGACTGGTCGGCGCGCGCCTATGCGGCAGGCACACTCGGCTGGTATGATGGCAACCCGACCCATCTGGGAACACTCTCGTCGCAGCAACGCGCCGCGCATCTGGCAAAGCTTGCCGGCGGCGCGCAAGCGCTTATGCTGGCGGCCAGCAGCACGGATGATCTGCAATGGCGCCTTGAGCTCTGCGACCATCTGTTGGCGCTGGATGCGCCTGCCCATCACCGTCAGGCCCGGCTTTTGAAGGCGGAAGCCATGGAGGCGCTGGCCGACGACGAGATCAATGCAACGGCGCGCAACACCTATCTGTGGGAAGCAAAACAATTGCGCCAGATGTTGGGGGATCAGGCGCCAGAAAAACGAGAGCCAGGGGATCGGGAACCAGGAGAAACGGCATGATCAGCGAGCGGCGGGCAGAAGACAGAACGGCGGATTTCCTGGCCTTTGCCTTTGTCATCGTGATCCTGCTTTTTGCAGCTTCCGGCCCGTTGAACGAGTTGGTGCGCTGGCTTATCAAAGTCACCTCTGCGGGGTTCGATGAATTGTCGCGGCGCGACCAGCGCCTGCTCTTGAAGAACCATTGGCTTGGCAGCGCCCATGGCGGCCTCGAAAGAGCCCTGCTGCGGCCCACCGGGTTGATCCTCGGTCTGCCTATCCTGTTTTCCTTTGCCATTTCCTTCCTGACCTTGCCCTATCGCTGGCGCTGGGTGAGCTGGGCCCTGACGGCTGTTTCCACGCTCACCTTTCTGCTGTGGGTTGCCAAACTCTTCGCCGTGGATGGCGGCGCCATACCGTCAGCCACAACGACTGATTTCATCCTGTTCCCGCTGGCCGTCGCCTTGACGCTCTATCTGACCTGGCGGCAATTTGGCGGTTTCATCGTCGGCTTCTGCCTCTTCTGGCTGATCTATTTCTTCTGTCGTGGCCTGCTGCCCGAATGGACCGGCATTTTTGCCGGGTCGGAAAGCACCTTCAGCCAGTCGATGCGCTCCATGGTACTGAATTTCTGGGCGCAGACGGGCGGCATGTTCGGTCAGCCGCTGCAGGTGGTCTCGGGCAATGTGCTGATCTTCATCGTCTTCGGCGCTGTACTGATGGCATCGGGCGCCGGTGACCTTCTGATGAAAATCGCCAATCTCATGACCGGGCGCTTTACCGGCGGCGCAGCCCATGCGGCCGTGGCCTCCTCGGCGCTTTTCGGAACGCTCTCGGGCGCGGCCATCTCCAATGTCGTCTCGACCGGCGTCATGACGATCCCCGTCATCAAGAAATCCGGCTTCAAACCGGCCTTTGCAGCAGCCGTTGAAGCGGCGGCCTCGACCGGCGGGCAGGTCATGCCGCCTGTGATGGGCGTTGTGGCGTTTTTTGTCGCCGGTCAGATCGGGCTGGAATACCGCTATATCGTGGTGGCGGCGATCATTCCGGCGATATTCTTTTATATCGGCATCTTCATGACCGTCTATTTCGAGGCGCGTCGTCAGGGTGTCGGGCCGTTGCCGGCCGAAAGCCGCCCCCGGCTGACCCACAGGCAACTGGTGCAATGTCTGGTGTTCATCCTGCCGCTGGGCGTGCTGAGCTATTTCCTGTTTGTCCAGCCTTCCGTGCCAAAAGCCGGGTTCTACGGCTTTGTCACGGCGCTCATCTGTTCACTCATCCTGTTTCCGGCGTTCCGCTCCGGTGGCAAGCTCTACCAGGCCTTTGTTCAGGCAGGACGCATGTCCGCCATGATCGTGGTGATCGTCACCGCCATCGGCCTGATCGTCGGCCTGATCCAGGTCAGCGGTTTTTCCGGCCGCCTGTCGCTGCTCCTGGCGCAATTGGCATCGGGCCCCCTGTTTCTCACCTTGATCATTGTGGCCCTCGGCGCAATCGTGCTGGGCATGGGGCTGCCGCCCGGCGCGACCTATTTCATCATCGTCATTGCCTTGAGTTCCGGCATTGACGCCGTCGGCGTTGCGCCCCTGACGCTGCATCTCTTCGTGGTCTTCTTCGCGGTGATTTCAACCGTGACGCCGCCCGTGGCCCTGGCGGCCTTTGCCGCCGCACCGATTGCCGGCGCGGATCCGGTCAGAACCGCCTTTGAGGCGGCGCGCCTGTCACTGGCCGGTTTTCTGATCCCCTTCATCTTCGTCTATCACCCGGCGGTGCTCTATAAATTGCAGGTGCTGTTTGGCTGGTTCGGCGAGGAATTGCCCGATTCCCGGGCGATGATTGATCTGGCCACGGTCAGTTGGGGCGATCTGGGCTGGATCGTTCTCGCCTTCACCCTGTCCATGTGGCTGCTGACCTCCGCATTGGCCGGTTTTGAGAAGAACCGGCTATATCCGTTGGAACGGCTGGGCCGCGCCCTTGTCGGCCTGGCGATCCTGCTGCCGCAAATGGGCATTGCCGTTCCGGCACTGATCGCCGGTTTCGCCCTGGTGGTCGGACACCGGTTCCTGAAGGGCGAGCCGTCATCCGTCGACGCTTTGAACAAATCCATCAAAACCGCATAATTCCAGGGAGGAAACCTCATGCGTAAAACAAGCCTTGCAGCATTGGCTGCATTTACACTGACAACAGGCACACTGGCAACGGCCACACTGACAACGGCCGCTTCGGCGGAAGACATGACATTGAAGATGGCGACCATCGCGCCAAGTCTTGGCCAGGCGATCACCATGGCAACCTTTGCCAATGTGGTGACCGACAATCTCGACGGCATTGCCATTGAAGTCTCCGGCGGTGGCGCCGCCACCTTGCACCAGATGGAAGTCGGGCGCGGCAATCTGGATTTCTCCATGACGAGCCCGGTCATCTACAACCTGATGTCCGCCGGCAAGGCAATGTACAAGAATGAGCCCGAAGCCCCGGAACTGGCCAAGAATGTCAGTCTTTTGATGTGGTTCCCCTATGGGGCCTATCACTTTGCGGTGCGTGCCGACAGCGACATACAGACCCTCGACGACATGGAAGGGGCTTCTGTCTTTCTGGGTCCCCAGGGCGGCGGTGCCTATAATGCGGCCCGAGGCTGGATTGAATCAACCACCGGATTGGTTGTTGGCGAGGACTATGAGGCCATCAAGGCCAATTGGCAGACCGGCTACCAGGCCTTTCTGGACGGCAAGGTGGATGTCTATGTCAATGGCTGCCTTGATCCCTGCGGCCAGTTCATCCAGTTTACCGAAACCGAGGAATTGCGCTTCATTGGCCCGGAAGATGCAACCGGCGAAGCGGTTGACAAATATCTTGGCAAATGGCGCTACCGCGCGGACATCGGCAATGGCCTCTACAAGGGCCAGATGAATGAAACGCCGGTGACCTCCTTCGACACCGCTGTCGGCATTTCCGTGCGCACGGAGCTCGACGACGAGACGGTCTACAAAATCACCAAGGCCTTCTGGGACAATATAGACCAGGTCACATCCGACTCCCCCTGGGCCAAAGCCTTGAGCCTGGAGTTTGCCGCTTCAAAGCGCGGACTGCTCGATCTGCATCCGGGCGCTGCACGCTACTACAAGGAAGTCGGCGTCCTGAAATAGGTCCGATCAGAAGAAAAATACAGGACAGGGGCGCCGGTTCGCCCCTGTCTTTCCGCCGGTCCCGTGAGGAATCGCGCGGAAAAGATCAAACGGCTTGCCACCATCAAAGGCCAAGATTTTCAAGATGACAGGATCGGGAGAACCAGCCATGCGCGCGGCAATGACAGGAGCGGCCACCGGCATTGGCGCCATAACGGCGCAAAAACTCAAGGCCCGTGGCTATGAGGTCGTGGCGTTTGATATTTCAGAGCCAGCCCATGTCGATCAATGGGTGCGTGTTGACATGTCCGATCCCGATGCGATCCGGCAGGCAGCAGACCAGGTCAGCGGTTCGTTCGACTGCCTGATCAACAATGCCGGCCTGCCACCTCGTGCCGGGCTGGAAAAGACCATTCTGGCAGTCAATTTTCTTGGGCTGGTGCAGATGACCAATGCACTTGTCCCGATGCTGGTCGAGGGTGGATCCATCGTCAACACCGCCTCGCGCGCCGGCGTCGCCTGGCGGGACAACATCGACGAGGTCAAAGCGCTCATGGCCTTGAGCGGACCGGCTGATCTCGATGCCTTCATTGAAAGTCGCAGGATCAACCACATCCGCGCCTACAATCTGTCCAAGGAAGCCGTCATTGTGTGGAGCATGGCCCAGACTGAACGCATGATCGCTGCCAGGCTGCGCATGAACACTGTCAGCCCGGCAGCCGTCAGCACCGGCATTCTCGGCGATTTTGCCACCGCATTTGGTGAAAGAATGGCCCGCAATGTCGCCCGTGTCGGGCGTCCCGGTCTGCCTGAGGAAATCGCCGATGTGATCGTCTTCCTGGCCTCGGCTGAAAGCCACTGGATCAGGGGCTGCGATTTGACCATTGATGGCGGCATGGCGGCGTTGGCGACAACAGACCAACTGGGTCTTTGAGCCACGATCCCTCCTTGCTGATCGCCTATGACAATGTCTTCAGGTGCGCTTCAACCCTGTCGCGCTGTTCCTTCACGGCCTTGTCCCATACCGGGCCATAGCCCCGCATCTCCAGCGGCGCCTGAAGAATGGCCAGGCATTGCGCGTGGTTTGCATCGCCATGGTGTCTGGCGACCCGGTCCAGGCAGTCTTCATACCAGCCGATCAGCGCGCGGTTCATCCGTCGCTCGCCTGTATGGCCGAAAGGGTCGAAAGCCGTGCCGCGCAGGCCTTTCAACCTTGCCAATAGCCGCAACCCCGGCCTGATCCACGGGCCGAAGGCGCGTTTGCGTGGACGCCCTCTTGCATCCTTGCCCAGCGGCAACAGCGGCGGCGCCAGGTGATAATGGATCTTGTAGTCGCCCGTAAATGTGGCTTGCACCTCTTCCTCGAAACCCATTTTGGTATGCAGGCGCGCCACCTCGTATTCGTCCTTGTAGGCCATCAGCTTGAACAGCGCCTTTGCTGCAACGCCGGACAATTCCTCCCGCACGGCGGGTGCAAGCGCTGCGCCGAAGCGGCTCAGGCGGTCACGATAGTTTTGGCCATAGGCTTTGTTTTGATAGAGGCTGAGAAACGCCGCGCGTTTTTCGATCAGCTCTTCCAGGGTCGGTTCAGCGGGCGCGTCGCCACCGGCAAAGTCCTTCAGGCGTTCCGGCCTGGCGGCCATGGTGCGCCCGATGGCAAAGGCGAGGCAATTGTTCTCCACCTGCACGCCGTTCAGGACAATCGCCTGATCCAGAGCTGCCAGCCCGACCGGCACAAGACCCTGCTGCCAGGCATGTCCCAGCAGGATCATATTGGCATAGACGGCGTCCCCCAGCAGCGTCTCGGCCATGCCATTGGCGTCAAGCGCCGCAACATTCTGCGGCCCGACGGCCCGTCGGATGGCCGCTTCCCGGTCATCGGTTCGCAAATCCGCATCGCGGTGCAAAACCAGATCACCCGTCGGCATTTCAGCCGTATTGAGCACGACACGGGTGCCATGGCGATAGTGAAGCGAGGCCTTGGGCGAAGAACTGACCACGATATCGCAGCCGATGACAGCGTCTGCAGCACCTTCGCCGATCCGCACCTGATGCAGTGCCTCTGGCCTGGCGGCAAGCCTGACATAGCTCAGGACAGTGCCGAATTTCTGCGCAAAGCCGGTGAAATCAAGCACTGATGTGCCGAGCCCCTGCAGATGCGCGGCCATGGTGATCAGCGCGCCGATGGTCACCACGCCGGTGCCGCCAACACCGGTCACCAGCAAATCATAGGGCGCATCAAGGTCGGCAAAATCGGGTTCTTCAATACCTGCCAGAAGCGTCGACGGTTGCATGCCTGCCGGTTGGCGTTTTGCCCGCTCACCGCCTTCAATGGTCACGAAGCTCGGGCAAAATCCGTTCAGGCAGGAAAAATCCTTGTTGCACGATGACAGGTTGATCTTGCGCTTGCGGCCGAATTCCGTCTCCAGCGGTTCGACGCTCAGGCAATTGCTTTCAACCGAACAATCGCCGCAGCCCTCACAGACCAGCGGGTTGATGAGGGCAAAGCGTTTTGGATCCTCCATCGTGCCGCGCTTGCGGCGGCGGCGCTTTTCCGTGGCGCAGGTCTGCTCATGGATCAGTACGCTGACGCCTTTCACCTTGCGCAATTCGCGCTGCACACCATCGAGTTCCGAGCGGTCATGAAAACTTGTGCCGGCAGGGAAATCACCTGCCGCGTGTTTGTCGATATCGTCCGACGTGATGGCGATGCGGCTGACGCCCTCGGCGCGGCAGGTCTGCGCAATCGCCGCAACGCTCACTGGCCCGTCCACCGGCTGGCCGCCGGTCATGGCGACGGCGTCATTATAGAGGATCTTGTAGGTGATATTGGCTTTGGCCGCCACCGCCTGGCGGATCGCCAGGGACCCGGAATGATACCAGGTTCCCTCGCCAAGGTTCTGGAACATGTGCTGGCCGCCATTGAAATGCGAGCGCACGATCCACGGAACGCCTTCGCCGCCCATCTGGGCATAACCTTCAGTGTCGCGGTCCATCCAGCTTGCCATTACATGGCAGCCGATGCCCGAGGCCGCCTTGCTGCCTTCGGGCAGTTTTGTCGAACTGTTGTGCGGGCAACCGGAGCAGAAATAGGGCGTCCGCGTGGCGCCCTCTGTCAGCAGCCTGACGGGCTCCCTCTGTGTCAGTTGCCGGGCTTTGCTGATCAGCGCTTCGCCGGGAAAAAACGGCTCGAGCCGTTCGGCCAGGATCGGCACCAGCCCAAGCGGGCTCAGTTCCCCGGTCCAGGGCACAAGATCGCGCGTGGCCTCGGCGTCGTGTTTGCCAATCATCTTTTGCGGTTTGTCGCCCGGCCAGTCGTAAAAATATTCCTTGAACTGGCTTTCGATAATGCCGCGCTTTTCCTCGATCACCAGCACCTCGCGTTTTGCCCGCACGAAATCCAGCGCATCGCGCCGCGCCAGCGGCCAGACCATGCCGACCTTGTAGATGTCGATGCCCAGCGTGCGGCATTTTTTCTCGTCAAGACCGAGCAGCCGCAGAGCCTCCATCAGATCAAAATGCCCCTTGCCGGTGGTCACGATCCCGTAAGCCGCATCAGGCAGGTCATAGATGCGCCGATCGATCGGGTTCGCCTCGACAAAGGCCTCCACCGCTTTCAGCTTGTAGCCGATGCGGGTTTCGATCTCGACGCTCGGCAGGTCGGCCCGGCGGATATGCAGGCCACCGGGCGGCCCGTTGAATTGGGGCAGGGTGAACTGCCGGTCCGGTGCGAGCGTGACCGAGCGGCCCGATTCGACCGTTTCCGATATCGCCTTGAAACCGACCCACGTTCCGGAAAAGCGCGACAGCGCGATGCCATACTCACCAAAGGCGCCATATTCCTCCACCGAAGCCGGATTGAGTGTCGGCATGAACCAGGACATGAAGGCGACATCCGACTGGTGCGGCATGGAGGAGGAGACGCAGCCATGGTCATCGCCGGCCACCACCAGCACACCGCCCTTTGGCGACGAACCATAGGCATTGCCATGTTTCAGCGCATCACCGGAGCGGTCGAGGCCGGGTCCCTTGCCGTACCACATGGAAAAGACGCCCTCCACCTGGCATGCATGATCAAGCGGCGCCTGTTGTGCGCCAAGCACGGCCGTGGCGCCCAGATCCTCATTGATGGCCGGCATGAAGGTAACATTCTTGTCTTTCAACACATCCTTGATGCGCCAGAACTCCAGATCCAGTGCGCCCAGCGGGGAACCGCGATAACCGGAAACGAAACCGGCCGTATTGAGGCCTGCCTGGCGATCCCGCCGTGCCTGGTCCAGCATGATGCGCACCAGAGCCTGGGTGCCTGTCAGGAAAACCCGGCCTTCGCCCAGATCGTAGCGGTCGGTCAGTCTGTAAGGGCTGATGTGCGCGTTTTTCTGCAGCATGATCCTGTCTCCACAAAGAGGCTTTGAGGAGCATTCTACCGGTTAACAGGTGGTTTATCGTGCCATATACGCTATATTTAACCCAAAATATGGTAAGAATGTCCAGATATCATAACCATGTCGGAAGGACCAACCAATGCAGATTGACGAGCGCGATCGCAAATTGCTGAACCTGTTGCAGCAGGATTGCAGACTGTCGAACACGGAACTGGCCGAGAAAGTCGGCATGTCCAGTTCGGCCTGCTGGCGCAGGGTTCGGGCGCTTGAGGAGGCCGGCATCATTGCCGGCTACAGCGCCATTGTGGAGCCGCGCCGGCTGGGCCTGACCTTTCAGGCCATCGTGCACGTGCAATTGACCCGCCACGATCCGGCCGGGCTTGAAGCATTCAAACGCGCTGTTTCGAGCCGCCGCGAGGTACGGGATTGTTTCGCCACCACCGGCCAGGCCGATTATCACATGCGGGTGATTTGCGCCGATATCGACGCCTATAACCATTTCCTCGAGGATTTCCTGTTCCAACTGCCAGCGGTGCGCAGCGCCCAGACCAATGTGGTGCTGAAGGAAATAGCCCGGGCGGGGTCACTGGCGGTTTAGAAGACAGCTGCCTGTTGGGTAAATAAAACGGTCTCATTGCAATACGTCATACGCAGCCATGCCAACACTGTGCCAGGAAGACAATCGGCTAACAAAGCAGATATTTTCCCAAAGTACAGGGAAGCAAAGCCCCTCGCACGGCATAGGATGGGCAATTTTAAGGCCGTGGCCAATGCGCAATCAAACACGCCTTCATTCAAAAATAACGCTGATAGTGTTTTTCATGAATGCTGTGACTTGCATTGGGAAGGAAATCCAATATCATCCGGCACAATTGAAAGTGGTTGCGATTCACTTTTTACGATATTGGGTCTTAGATATTATGCAGGGGAACTGAAGATGGCTACGGAAAAGACGACAAAAATGATTACAGCGTTTGGGTTGAGCGCTGCATTGTTGCCGACAGGTGCCATCGCTCAGGATATTTCAACTGGGGCGACATTTCCTGCCAATTTCCAAACCATGTGGACCGGGTTTTCGGTTGGCGCTGGTGGTGGTGGAAATTTTTTGACTGGATCACCGACACTTGGTTTTCTAGACGACTATTTCGACTACCAGAATATTGCAGCGGGTGACTATGGATCCGGGAGCGTTTTCGGGACGGTTGAGGCAGGGTATGATCATGCCTTTGCAAATGGCGTGGTCGTTGGCCTCTACGGAGATGTATCGTTTGGAAGTTCCACCGAGAATTTCAATTTTGGTGAGGAATACGAAACTGATTATACCTATGATCAGGCTGCTTCCATCAAGTTTAAAGAACAGTATTCGATCATCGGGCGCGTTGGTTTCAGGGTAACGGAAAAATCCATCTTTTATGGTCTGGCGGGTTATTCCAACCAGCGGTTTGAAGCAAATCTGCAGCAAAATTCGGACAGCGACTACTTTGACGAATCATCAGCGTCCGGCAAAAGTTCGGGTAGCCTTGATATCCTGACAGTGGGTGCTGGCGTGGAAGCTTTTGTGACCGACCGCGCCACTGTAAAGCTTGAATACAGGTACGGCTATTCGGACGGTGCCACAGTGACAGCTATGGATGATTACACGGAAACGACATCGACCTTCGATACAGGTGCCATTCACCGGCAAACTGTCAGAGCTGTCATGTCTTTGAAGTTCTAAGGGTTTCTGGCATTGAATCAGTGGGTGGCGATTTGCGTATTTCACCTGCTTGTTTGCAGAAATCTTGTTCTGTCCGGTGACTGCTTGCCTTGATACCGCATCCCATGAAACCTGCAGTCTGTGGAAATCGGTTCGCCGGCTAGTGGAATCTTCATGCTAGAAATCATTCAGAATATTTCAAGAACTGCATCCTTTAATGCGGCCAGGCCTGCAGTTTTGTCGATTACGGGTTCTTTGACCTATGCGGAGCTGCTAAATACGACAGCCATATTGAGCAATTTGTTTGCCGACCGCCGTATTCCTCGCGGCTCGGTGGTGTTTTTCAATATTAGCAATCCCGATCTACGACTTGTCGCCATTGTTGCAGCGCTGCATTATGGTGTGGTGCCATTGCTGGTGCCGACACGCGAGATTGTTGCAGGTCGAATCCAGCCAGACTATGTGGTGGGCGCTCCTGAGATGCTGGAACGTGAACTGCCGCTGGATCTGGTCCTTGATGAAACCACGCTGACGGGGAAACTTGCCGATACAACGCTCCGCGATTTTGAAGACCGAGCGCCAGATGAAATCTGTCTGATTGGCGGGAGCAGCGGAACAACGGGCCAGATGAAGTTTGTCGGTGAGACCGTTTCGCATCGGAGTCAAAGAATTCGCGATAGTGCCTGGTACAAGCCGGCAGAGCGGGTCATGACGACGATCGGTGGTGGTTCGCGCTATTTCACGGTCACAGCACTTCAGATATTCTCGGCCGGCGCGTCTCTGGTCCGCTCCTATCCCGATCCCCATACCAATTTGAACATGATGAATGTTTTTTCGGTCAATACTCTTTTGGCAACCCCCGCAACTGCTTACGCTCTCATCGACAGCATGAAAGCAGATCACGTCAAATGTCCCTCCGTTTCAAAAGTTCAGATCACCGGCAGTCTGTTTTCCGGTGAATTGATCAGGCGTCTGGAAGAGGCATTTGATGCCAGAATTGAGGTCATTTACGGCACATCGGAAACAGGTAGAATTGCTTCTGGCGTGATCACGTCCAAAGATTTCGTTGAAGGGTATGTGGGTGAGATCAATCCCGGCGTCGAAGTGAAATACACCGCTGCGGGAAGTGATCAAATGGGCAGACTTGCTGTATTGAAAAAACCCGGTGCCGGTTATTGGGACGCCGGACAATTGGTTCGCGATGACAAACCATTTATGGAATTGCCCGATGTCGGGTTCGTTTCGGACAACAGGATTTTTCTGTCCGGCAGGGACGATGAAGTCTGCAATTTCTCCGGCAACAAAATTGCTTTCAGCAAGATCGAGTTCGAGTGCCGCCGCCAAGCTGAAATCTCGGATATAGGTATACTTTCCGCACCGGAACTGGGAGACCCACAGGATCTCATGCTGGCCATAGTGGCACCCGAAACGCTTGCGCTTGATCCAGTCGCCGATTCGGTATGTGCAGCTCTGAAATTGCAATTTGCGCGCCCGCATTTCAAGGTCTTTCGGGTCGATTCGCTGCCGCGCAATGCGCTTGGCAAGATCGACCGTAAAGCACTAAAGAGTTTGCTTCTGACCAGCGGTCAGATTCCCACATGATCAAATGGCGGGGCTATTCATGAATACCCGTAAAAAGAGAATGTTGAACCCGATTGGAAATACGATGAAACTGCAGTGGACCGGACGAAGCAGACTTGCAGCACTGGGATGGTTTTTGTTTGCTATGTCTGCGGCCCTATGGATTGGCCCTGCCGTGGCCAATGACGATTGGGCTGCGGGTGCGGGCCCCGAGTGGGACGCTGCAATGTCTGCGGCGCGGGCAGAGGGTTTGGTCGTGGTCGCGGGGCCGGCACAAATTGCCGAAAAAATGGCGACGGCTTTCGAAAAGGATACCGGTATAAAAATCGATTACCTTGGAGGTTCGAACCGTGACGTCCGAACTCGGTTTGGAAAGGAACTTGCTGCGGGTGTCTTGAGCATTGATGTCCGGCTTGGCGGCGGGACGGAAGTCTCACTGGCAGGGAGCGATGTTTTTGCATCCCAGTCAGAAAATCTGTTGCTTCCTTCCGTATCCGACCCTGCCAATTGGCGGGGTGACCTAATCAAATGGGTGGACAATGCAAATACTTATATGCCCGTTCCCAACGAATATGTATTCGGCTGGGCCCTGGTGAACAGGGACATGGCACCAGAAGGTGCGGTGTTGAACTGGCAGGATCTGCTGAAGCCTGAATTCAAGGGAAAAATCATAGCTTTTGACCCCACCATTCCAGGCCCGGGACAGGCGGCTTTTGCTTACCTCGGGCATCGTTTCGGCGAAGACTATTTGCGCCAACTCTTTGTCGATCAGAAGGTCACTGTAGTGCGCCAGGGCCGGCAAGTGGTGGAGAGTGTTGTCCTTGGCAATCATGCAATTGCGCTTGGAGCGGTAGCGCCGCATGTCGAGCGCTTTCGTGCTGCCGGTATCGACAATATTTATGTGCCGGAGATGTCTGACGGACCCGGCAGTCTCGTCGGAGGCAGTTCGGTTCCGCTGATCGCCAAAAACGCCCCCCATCCAAACGCTGCTGTGGTATTTTTGAATTGGTATATGAGTTCACGGGGCCAGAAAATCTTTCAGGACGTATGGCAAACGCCAAGCCGGAGGCGAGATCTGTCGCATGAAGGTCTGCCTGCCTATGTCATACCGCAGGACGATAAGGTTTATCTCGATCAGTATCGGGAGGAATGGTATCTCGGTGGTCGCCAACACTGGAGTAAGTACCTTCGCGAGATAATCGGCAACTAGGGTTTCCTGTTGCGGTCGAATTTTGTCAAACGGCCACAGGAAATGCGAATGATGATATCGAGAAACATCGAGAAATAGGCAGGCGCCAGGCAATACCATTGAGAAACGAGGTCTTGCCCAAAGAGTTCAGAATGTTGTCTGAGAAATACCATTCCTATGGCCCATGAAGTCCGAAAGTCGCAACTGGCGCTTTCGCTCGGCCTTTTTGTCGCTTTAGGTCTGCTAAGCATTGTTCCATTGGTTTATATGCTGGTTTACAGTTTCGATGTGGCGGATCTTGGCTTATCCTTCAAATTCGGTTTTGACGGTTGGGTTGATGCGTTCACCAACACCCGGACGCTCTCGTCCATCGGCAACACCCTATTGCTCTCCCTACGCGCGCCACTTGCTCTTTTTGTCAGTGTTGCCGTAGCATTCATGATTGTGCGTGTTCGCTTTCCCGGGCGTCGGTTTGTCGAAATGTTTATATGGTTCGGCTTTCTTCTGCCCACGGTACCGATGCTGATGGGATGGATGCTGCTGCTGGATGGCAATTCGGGTTTGCTGAACAGATGGGCCATGGATCTGGGCGTTACAGACACGCCGATATTTGCATTGAAATCCTACGCTGGAATCATCTGGATACACATTACAGCCACGACAATTCCGTTTCTGGTGATCCTGCTGTCACCCGCTTACAGGCAATTTGATGCTGCCATTGAGGAATCCGGCTTTGTCGCGGGAGCCAGCTCCATGACAGTCCTGCGCAGGATAACGCTTCCTCTGCTCGCAACCGCCTTCGCGACGGCCTTTATTGCAACATTGATCAAGTCTCTCGAGACATTTGAAGTGGAGCAGATCATTGGGACGCCGGTTGGCATCAATGTCTATTCAAATCGCATATACGACCTGATGCGTTTTGACCCGCCGCGCATATCCGAAGCGATGGCGCTCAGCACTGTTTTCATGGTTGTGCTTATTGTTCTGGTCGCTCTGTTCCGGCTCAATGCCAGGTTTCGATCCGGTCTCGAGACTTTGAGTGGGCGCAACCACGTCGTTCAGGTCAAGGATACGCGGGGCAGGCGAATTGGCGCAGCGATTATCGCCTATCTCTTCGTCGGCGTGACCATTGCGATGCCACTGACGGCGCTGACCGTCGGCACGTTTACCCGGCTCTTTGGGTTCTTTCATCTGGAGGATCCGTGGACACTGAACAATTGGCAAATGGTGCTCGGTGATCCACGATTTATCAAAAGTGCGCTTTCATCGATTACAATCGGCACCGGTGTGGCTGTCTGCGGGCTTGTTCTTTATATCGGCATTGCTTGGTCCATGGTGCGCATCAATGCTGGATGGCAAAGGATCGCCAATGTGTTGGTCTGGTTGCCCTGGGCGCTGCCGGGCCTGGTGTTGAGTAATGTCCTGCTGGTGATGTTTTTGAATGTGCCTTTGCTTGTCGGTCTGTATGGCAGCGTGATTCCCATGGGATTGGCCCTCATTATCAAGGAGATGCCCATCGCCGTACAGATTATCCGTGTCGCACTCGCTCAGTTGAATTCACACATGACAGAGGCCGGGTTCATGTCTGGCGCCAGCCATGCGATGGTCTTGCGCAAAATCGTTCTGCCGTTGATCCGCCCCTCATTGATTGCCGCGTTTCTGCTCGTATTTGCCGGTGCTGTCCGCGATATCAGTTCCATTGTTTTGCTGGCGCCTCCAGGGACGCGGACCCTATCGTTGCTGATGTTTGATTTTGCCACTTCAGGAGAGCTTGAAGCGGCTTCAGTCGTTGGGCTGATTGTCGCAATCATTTGTCTGGTGGTAACGGGCCTGGCCTTCTCCGCAACGCATAAAAGCCGTCTGGAGCAATGAATTGATGGAGCCAATAGACAAGCCAACAGTCCTGAATGTCAGCGGTCTGACAAAGCATTTTACGCTTCCTTCTGGCGACAAGGTCGCTGCCGTCTGCGATATAGACATCGACATTCTGCATAGTGAGATATTTACGATTCTCGGGCCAAGTGGCTGTGGAAAATCCACATTGCTGCGCTGCATTGCCGGTCTGGAGACGCCCGACAAGGGTGATATCTCGATGCGTGGAAAGCCTGTCTTCTCGTCACGGAGAGGCCTCGATACGCCGCCTCAGAAACGCCAGATCGGAATGGTGTTTCAATCCTACGCGATCTGGCCGCATATGAGCGTCTTCGAAAATGCCGCGTTTCCTTTGCGCTGCCTGAGGCCCAGAATGTCCGATGAAACCGAATTGACCAACAAAGTCATGCTGGCGTTGTCGAAGGTTGAAATGGATGGACTGGCCGACAGGCAGGCCAACAAGCTTAGTGGCGGACAGCAGCAGCGCCTCGCCCTTGCACGGGCGATCGTTGCGGGCGCCTCTCTCGTGCTGCTGGACGAACCGCTGAGCAATCTGGATGCACGGCTGCGACGACAAATGCGATTGGAACTCAAGCGCCTGCAGCAGGATCTGGATATCAGTATTCTTTTTGTCACGCATGATCAGGAAGAAGCGCTGTCATTGTCAGATCGGATCGCCGTTATGGATCAGGGCACAATCCGCCAGATCGGCACGCCGCGTGAGATCTATTACCGGCCGGAAAACAGGTTCGTCGCCGAATTCATTGGAATAACCAATCGCATTGAGGCCGAACAACAGGTTGAGGCATCGGGCCAATTGGTGTTGCAAACGGCTTTTGGTCCCTGGAAACTGGACGAGGTCCCCAGGATTTTGATGCTCGCCAATTCTTCCATGGGAGAAAAGATGGAGATTTTTGTGCGGCCGGAAAATATAATCGTGTCGAAGACACCGTCGGCAGCGCCAGGCTGGATCTGCAAGGTCGGAGCCATCGAATTCATGGGTTTCAGGCAGCAGATCATGCTGCTATCTGACGGTGGGGTTTTGACAGCACAGGCGGATGCAAATGAGCGCTTTTCGACGGGAGACAGAGTCTACGTCGATATTGCAGTTTCCAATCATCCTGAAAAATCAACAGACAATCTTGAGGAACCGGTTTCATGATGGATATCGTCAGAAACATAAATGCCATGTCGTCAGAAAATGCTTTGGCACCGGCCATGCTTTCACCCGACAGTTATGTGCCTTACGGCGACCTCAGCGAGCGGATTGCGATTGTCAGCAACTATTTCGTGATGCGACGGCTCGAGAGGCACGCGCGCGTTTATGTCAATATTGCTGACAGTGATCTGAGGTCAATCGTTATGCTGGCTGCGATGAATTGCGGACTGGTTCCTGTTCTTCTTTCGTCAGTCAGCGGTTTGGCACAGGATGTCGAATTTGATTACGTTGTTGGCGGTTCAGATCCGTTGGACCCGTCGATTCGCCCGGATCTGGTCATCGACGACACAGTGCTGGAAGGCAAGCTTGCGGATAAAACAATCAGCGAATTTTCTGCCAGGGAGCCGGAAGAACTTTTGTTCATTGTGGGCACGTCCGGAACGACGGGTGAAAAGAAGCTCATCGCCAATAGTGTTGGTCTGATCAACTACCGGGCAGCAATTTCCATTGAGCATGATTATGATCCCGGAGAACGGGTTATGACAACAATTGGTGGTGCGACCACCTACAGCTTCATGTCGCTGTACCAGGTCCTGTCCAAAAAGGCTTGCTTTGTACGCCCGCATCCGGATCCTGAGCGTTGCCTCAAAATGATCAACGCTTACGAAATCAATACAATACGGACTTCAGCAGGCACCCTGTTGAAATATCTGGATGTGATGGAGCAGGGCCACATTCTGTGCCCGAGTGTAAAAAAGCTGATCATTGCCGGCAGCCTTTTCCCGAGGGCCCTCGTGCGGCGCGCCGAAGCCATGTTCGATGCTGCGATCCATGTCGCCTATGGTACATCCGAAACCGGCGGTATCGCGACAGGCAGAATTGATTCTGAAACATTTGAGACAGGCTATGTTGGTGAGATAAATCCCAACATATCGCTCATTTATAAAGGAACTGAAACGGGCGACCCCTCGGAGTTGGCAATTGTCAATGAACCGGCATTGGTGGTCAGTCGGTATGTCGATGGCAAATCAATTGGCAATGATTCAAAAGTCTATCGGTTGCCTGATCTGGGTTATGTTCGTGGCAACAAACTCTATATTTCGGGTCGAGACGATGAAGTCTACAATTTTAGCGGAAACAAGATTGCATTTTCGCGTATCGAAGCGGCTGTTCGCCAACAGGCGGATCCAGCGGATATCGGAATTGTTTCCACATTGGCCGACGTCGACCCCTATGGCCTGGTAATAGCGCTGGTAAAGCCAAGGGTTGCTGACCTTGACCGAGTGCGCGATGAAATCTGCAGCACTTTGAAATTGGAGTCGGCCAGAGATCATTTCCGGTTTCTCTCGGTGGACGCTATTCCGCTGAACGCATCGGGAAAAATCGATCGGACTAAAGTGCGGCAACTCTTTGATCAAGGGGCCGATTAGCGGGTCCGTTCAGAATAAATCGCCAGCCCTCGTACAGCGCAATTCCTATGCCGCGCTTCTGTCGACGCTCTGCAGAACAGTCGACAGCGGCAATTCCTTCAGCAGCATCGAGAGCAGGAAGGCCAGAACGGCGAGGCAGGCGGCAAACAGGAAGACCGGGTGCATGGCGTGGGAGAAAGCGCTGAGCACGGTCTCCTGCATGTCCAGGGGCAGGGCGGATATGGCTTCAGCGTCCAGTGCCGCCATGCTGGTCGTGTCCTGCCCGGGAAACAGTTCCGTCAGCCTTGCAGCGGTCGCGGCTGAAAACAATGCACCGAAAACCGAGGTTCCGATAGAGCCGCCGATCAAGCGGAACATGTTCGCGCTGGCCGTCGCAACGCCGATCTGCGAAACGGGGGCGGCGTTTTGCAATGCCGCGACGCCCACACTCATGACCGGCCCGATGCCGGTGCCTGTGACGAACATGTAAAGCGAGACCTGCCACAGCGGCATCTCGGCAGTCAGGGTCGACATCAGCAGCATGCCTATGATCAGAATTCCGGTGGATAGAACAGGCAGGAATTTGTAACGGCCGGTCCGCGTCATGGTCCGTCCGGCCAGAAACGAACCGCCGATCAGGCCAACCATCATCGGCAGGATGAGCATGCCGGAAACCGTCGGGCTGATGCCTTTGACCACCTGCAGGAACAACGGCAGGAATGTCAGCGTGCCGAACATCGTCGCGCCCACCATGAAGCCGACGGAATTGATCACCACGAAAGTGTTGATGCGAAAAAGGGTGAGTGGCAAAATCGGTTCGGCGGCGCGGCTTTCGGCAAAAATGAATGCGCCGAGGCATACAAGGATAATGGCGATCAGCGCCACCATCGGAGGGGAGCTCCAGGGGTGGGTTGTTCCACCGGTATTGGCAAGCAAAACCACGGCTGAAAGAAACCCGGCCAGCAGGATGGCGCCGGCATAATCAATCTTGCGGGCAACGGGCCGGACCGTGGATTGCAGCGCAAACGCCAGAATGAGGATTGCGCCAATGCCAATGGGCAGATTGATGAAGAAAATCCAGTGCCAGTTCAGATGCTCAACGAAAAACCCACCGACCAATGGCCCGATGACCGTTGAAATACCGAAGACCGCACCCATCAGGCCTTGAGCCCGGCCACGTTCGCGTGGCGGCAGCACGTCGGCTATGACAGCCATGACAACAACGATCAGTCCGCCGGCGCCAAACCCCTGGATGGCACGGCCGGCGACAATGACACCCATGCTGCCGGCTAGGCCGGAAAGCAACGATCCCAGCATGAAAATCATGATGCCGCACTGCAAGATAATCTTGCGGCCGAAAAGATCACCGAGTTTGCCGAAGATCGGTGCGCCAACGGTCGAGGCCAGAAGGTAGGCGGTCACAACCCAGGTGATGTGATCGAGGCCTCCAAGGTCTCGTACAATAGTCGGCAAAGCCGTGGCGACGACAGTCTGGCCCAGAGACGCCACAAAAAGCACTGTGGAAACAACCATGAGAACCACACGAACGGGCTGCGTGTCTGCGGCTGCGGTTTGGGTGTCCGTTGAGGTCACAATACAGGCTTTCACTTATGCATGGTTTGGTCAGAGTCTGTACCGATCAAAAGCTCAGTCGGTCCAAGTCTGACCAAGGCAGGCAAATGCGGCAAATAGATGCTAATTACACATATCTTACAAAAGCATTTACATGTCAACAGCATGTAATTACATGGATGGTGGAGGAGCGAGGGCCTGTCCATGAAAAATGACGAAGAACTGAAGGCACAATTGATTGCGGACGGCTTGAGCGAGCGGGTCGCTGATGCGGCATTGGAGCTGGAAGCAACGATGCAGCGCTGGCGACGCAGGGCCATTCAACGCAAGCCCGAGCGTCAGGCAATCGAGGTGCTGAACCTTGATCTGGATGTTCCGCAGCTTGATGTACTGACGGCCATACGGGCGCCGCTGGTGGAATTTGGCCCCGATGCGGGCCAGGAAACCATGGTGGCGACGGTCGCCCAGCGCCTGGCGATCGATCCCTCCCGCGCCAGCCGGATGATCAGTGACCTGATTGAAGCCGGCTATGTCAGCCGCGACGTCAGCCAGAGCGACGCGCGCCGCACCATTGTCGTGCTGAGCGAGCGCGGCGAACAGGTGGTTTCACAAGTGCGGGCCCTCAAGATCAGGCTTGTTGGCGAATTTCTGTCTGACTGGGATGCGAAGGATATTGAAACTTTTGCACCGCTGCTGGCGCGGTTCAGCGAGTGGTCGGGAAAATAAAGTCCTGAAGGGGCGGGTGGACCACACCGGCACGGTGGGGCTTGCTCACACCTTGAAGCAATTCTCCCGGTGCCACTGGAGGTATCGGGGATGTGGGCGATGACTCGGGTGCTTCGGGGCATGGGCCTTGCCGCTGTCGGCTACCATTCCCCAAATCTGTTCCGGATCGTTGACGTGGCGTGAAACCATGATGTCGAGATCGTCGCTGAGGCCGATAAGCCCGCGGTCAAACATCCAGTGCACTGTACCAGATAGTGCAATGCCATTTCGTATTGTGTCTGGTCCGTGTGCTGCGACAGGTTTTATATGGGCAGCTTCCACTTCTGCGCGTCCGCCACCATTGATGAGCTTCAGTCCCGTAATGGCGCAGCGGCTGTCGTAGGCTTCCAGAACCAATCTGCGAAACACCCTGTCGCGCGGGATACGACTGATGGTCTGCTCGACGCGTGCGCGGTCATTGTCGTAAATGAACGCCACCGCCTCATCATCGGCTTCATTCTCTTTCTGAATCTCCAGGTTTTTGTCGATACGCGGCAGGAGAACGGTTTCCTCCGGAAAACCCTTCAACACAATCGCGTTGAAATCAGCATCGGAAATGGGTCTGATCGCCCATTGGATCTTGCCGCCATTAAGTGAGCCTCGGGCTTCCGAAGCTCAGATTCCATGAAGCCATCGGCTGTTCTGAAAGACACGAACTCGTCAAATGGCAGAAATGTGCCGGGTGCAATGCGCGCAATGAACATGTCATCTTTGAGGGCATCGGCGACAATATTCTCTATTTTTGCGATACCCGTATAGCCGAGGCGACCGCCGCCGCCACGCGGCTCGTAATAGACAATCCAGTCTTTTTCAAAATGTTTTGCCCGGTTCAGATATCGTTTGGGAAATTGATACTGTTCTTCAGGGAAATCGTCATATTTGGAGTCTGCACGATGGACGAAGACGACTTTTGCCATGAATATCGCCCTGCCGATCACTCTAAAATTTTACTATCGCAAAATATCATTTGCACACCAGGTGCGCAACCATGCCGCCAACCATGCCGGCCTGTGTCAATTCGGAAGATGAAGCAATTCCGGTGCTACTGTCCGCGATAGAGCGTCCAATGTTGCCTTATCTTACCGACATCAGCGTCATTGCACCGCCTTTGGAAATCCATCATAGTTGACTAGATGACTGAAATTGAATTGAAATTCCTGATTGATGAAAAGGCTGAAGAGCACCTGAAAACCCGATTGAATGCGCTTCAATTGGTGGATGGCGGTATGCGGCCACTCCGCTCGATCTATTTCGATACACCAGATCATGCACTCCACAGGTCTGGCTATTCCATTCGGCTTCGGCTTGATGGCGGGCGCTGGATCCAGACGGTCAAATCCCGCTCCGGCCTGCGCAGAGGTCTGCGCAGTGGCCTGCACAGTGGCCTGTCACGGGTAAGCGAGTTCGAATGCCCTGCGGGCGATGGCGAACTGCATCTCGACAATATTGCTGACAAAACAGCCCGCAAACACATCAAACGGCTTATCTCCGGCAAGCGTTTCGACCCGGTTTGCGAGACACATATGAACCGCACATCGGCACAGATCGTCGCGCCAGATGGCACCAGAGCCGAGCTTTCCGTCGATCATGGCAAGATCCTTGCCGGGGCTCTTTCTGCCGAGCTCCGGGAAATGGAGATCGAGCTGATCGCCGGCACTGTGGATGGGCTTTTTGATCTGGCGCGTGATCTCCTGACGGAAGGCGGTTTTCGTTTCTCCTGTCTGTCAAAGTCGGATCGGGGATATCTGCTTGCCGAAGAAGGGCGCATCGATGTGCCCATGCATCCGCGCATGGCAAAACCCGTGCCCTTGCATGCCAAGCAGACGGTTGGCGAGGCTGCCCGCGACATCCTGCGTGAATGTTTCGATCAGATCACCGGAAACATTGACCTGATACGGGCCTCCAAGGACCCCGCAGGACCGCATCAGTTGCGGGTAGGATTGCGGCGTCTGCGCAGTGCATTTGTCCTGTTCTGCGAGCAGATCAACAAGCCGGAAATGAAGCGGCTCAACGAAGAAGCCAAGTGGCTCGGTCAGGAAATTGGCGCCCTGCGTGACCGTGATGTCACCGCACTCGACATCGTCAGGCCGATGCAACAATCCTGCCCCGACGAACCGTCATTTGCCGCATTGAGCAGCCTGCTGGCCGCGGAGCGAGCAAAGACCAGAAAACATGTGCGCCATGTCCTGAAGAGCCAACGTGCGATGTCCTTCCTGCTCGATCTGGCCCGGGTCGTAGAAACGATGCCAATTGGCAAAACCGGGGAGGGTGACATGCCAATTGGAAAGCTTGCAAAGCGGGCTCTGGACAGGCGCTGGAAATCTGTCCGGGAGCATGCAAAGGCGATCGAAAAATTGACCGGCGAGGAGCGTCACACCTTGCGCAAGGAACTTAAAAAACTTCGTTATACGGTCGAGTTTATGGCGCCTTTCTTTTCTAACAAGCGGGTCGCACCGTTCACCCGGCAACTCAAGCAGCTTCAGTCCGTTTTTGGCGAGCTGATCGACGCGGCGATGATCATGGAGCTGTTTTCCGGAGAGACCGCTCTCGGCGCTCAGGACCCTGCCGCCCAACGGGCCATTGGCTGGGTGATCGGCACCCGAATGACCAAATCCCAACAGGATTGGCACGAGGCAAAATCGCTGTGGAAGGATCTCAAGGACACCGGTGCGTTCTGGGGCTGAGGCACCTGCAAATGATGGGTTCTTTAACGTAGCCCTGCAGTTTTGCCAGATGCCTTCGCCGCCACCAACGGTATCTTGACGATCAAAGTGTAGACGTGCAGATGTTGCTCGTTCTTATGCGGAGAGTTCATGCACCAGATTGAACTTATCTTGTTCTGCCTTGCCATTGGTGTTCTGCTTCGATGGTCCGGGCGTCTTCCTGATGCAGCCCCAAAGGTATTGGGTGGATGGGTGATCAATGTTGCGCTACCGGCAGCAGCCTTGCGCAGCGTTCATGACGTGACGTTTGATGCGGACTGGTGGCTGGCAGCCGCAACGCCCTGGATCGGTGTTGCCTTTGCCATCATCATCCTTGTCCCGATCGGGCGTTCGCTCAACTGGTCTCGTCAGCGTCTTGGTGCCCTTTTGCTGGTGGCCGGCTGGGGCAATACATCCTTTGTCGGCATCCCGATGATTACTGCGCTGGCTGGCGCGCAATGGCTTGGCCTCGGTCTGGTGATCGACCTTTTCGGATCCTATCTGGCCCTATCGGTCGTCGGCATCACCATCGCAACCATCTGCAGCGACGCAACATTTGACATCAGGGTCGTGATGCGCCGGATCATCACCTTTCCGCCCTTTATAGCCATCATTGTGGCCATAACGACCAATCATCTGGATCGCCCGGTATTCATCGACGATGTTGTCAACGCATTGGCCATGACACTCACGCCTCTGGCACTGGCGGCTGTCGGCTTTGCGCTGCGGCTGGACCGGATTTCCGGCAGGTTGGCAGCGCTTGGCCTGGGGCTGGGATTTCGGCTGGTCGTCGCACCTTTCTTGATACTGGTCATGTATCTGCTGCTCGGAAAAATCGGCGATCCGGCTGCCAGAATAGCCATTCTGGAAATGGCCATGCCGCCCATGCTTGGAGCAAGCATCATTGCCATGGGCCATGATCTGGAACCCGATCTGGTGGTTCTCATGATCGGGCTGGGGGTGCCCCTTTCAATGCTGACGGCACCGCTCTGGTGGTCGCTGATCGCCGCTTTTTAGAGACTGGCATCAAGCCAATGCCACGGAACTCATGATGGCAGCATAGTGACATCCGGCGCCACCAAGCACAAAGCTGTGCCAGATGGCATTCTGGTAGCGAAGGCCCGGCCACAGATGAAAAACCACACCTACGGTGTAGAGAATGCCGCCCGCCAGGATCAGCATGAGGGTTTGCATGGACAATGCATCGACAAGTGGTGCAAAAATGAGCACGGCACACCAGCCAAGAACCAGATAGAGAACGTAGGATGTGCGCACGAGCCGGTGGGGGAAAAACAATTTGGTCGTCATCCCGAAGGTCGCCACTGACCAGATCAGGGCCAGCAGGCCGGTGCCCGGCCAGCCCACCAGGTTGATGACCATGATGGGCGTATAGGTGGACGCAATCTTGAAATAGATGGCTGCCTGGTCAAAGCGCTTCAATAGGGCCTTGAGTGGCGATCCGCCGGTCAGATGATAGGCAGCAGAAAAGCAAAACACCGCCACCAGTCCAAAACTGTAGACCGTGAGGCTGAGAGCTGACGCGCCGGACAAAGTGTCTGTTGCCATGACCAGCAGTATAATTGCCCCGACGATGGCGGCCGTAACACCGATCAGATGAATGATGCCGTCGGCCAGTCGTTCGCGATAGGTGTATTCGGGAAAGTCCAGAGAGTTCATTGCGTCGCCATCACAAAGAGATTGTATCTGTGGCTGCATTGATACCCCATCTGCGACAAAATGATGATGCGCCGGCGATAAATTTCTGGTGACTGGGGCGAGACGTGCCAATTTCCTGTTTTGCAGAATGCCATTGCCGAAGAAGACGGGAGGTCTGCATGCCACCCGAGTTCCGCCTTCGATCATTCCGCTATGAGGCAACCGTCGAGAACGGTTTTGACGATTGTTTCATAAGCACAGTCGTAATCATCCCTCGTCAGTTGGCTCTTGTTCAAGGTGACAGCGGCCACTGTGGTAAAGTCAGCATAGAACTGCGTTGCTGCCCACAGCATCATGAAAAAATGGTTGGGCTCAACCGCGACCATCTTTCCCTGACGGATCCATTCCTCGATGACTTCAACACGCTCACGGGTAATATCCTGCATGTGCTTTTTCTGTCCGCTGGAAAGAAAACGCCCGCCGCGCAGCATTTCATTGGCAAAAAAACGTGATTCAATGACGTGCCTGCGCGAATATTCGAGTTTGGCATGAATATAGGCACTGAGGGCTTCGCGTGGTTCGCGATCGGCAACAATATGTTCCAGTGTCTTGTCCCAGCCTGTCAGCAACCGCTCGACCAGGGTTTCATAAATCGCCTCCTTGGTGGCGAAATAATAATAGACATTGGCTTTGGGCAGACCGCTTGCGTCCGCGATCTCCGCTATACGTGTTCCGTCAAAGCCCTTGAGCGAGAAAATCTTCACAGCGGCCTTCAGAATCTTGGCCTCGTTGCGGGCACGAATGCGCGCATCTGAAGGTGGCTTGGACATCACCATGATGCGCCCACCAGGCCATATGTTGGATTTTTGTTGTTTGACAAAACGCTCAAATAGCCTCCACAGCCGACCGGATCCCGCATCTTTGCAGACAGGATGCAACCTCAGTCATTTGAAATACACGCTCGGCCGTCTGGATGGAAGAAGCCAAATCAAAAATTGACGTTTTGGTCAGGTTTTTTCATTTCAGTACTTGACGTTTTGGTCAGGTTTTGCAAACCTTCAGTCTTGTTTGCAGGGAGTTTCAGTGAATGACGGAGAGTTTGGCGGGGGCGCTACGAGAGACGTTGGGCGGCTGGCAGGCGGATTTGCCGGTCGCCTGGCGGGCTCTTTTGAACGACGTCGAACTTGGTTTTGATGCCAGCGATCCCGACCTCACGATCGAGCCATGGGAGCCCATCTTCCCGGCACGATTGGGGCGTACCTTCCCAGGGGCTCCGAAAGGTGCCCACATTTTTCGCAGTTTTGACGGTATTGAACCCGATGACGTTCGATGCGTCATCCTCGGGCAGGACCCCTATCCCGCACCTGACTTTGCCACCGGACGCGCATTCGAGGCAGGCAATGTCGCCGAATGGCGCGAGCTTGACAAAATGTTCTCAAAAAGCGTTCGGGCCTATATGCAACTCATTTGTGCGGCGCGCACCGGCAGGGCGGATTACGCCCGTTCATTCCAGGACTGGCCGTCGCTACTGGCAGACATAGAGCAGGGTTCGATTGACCTGCAGCCTGCAGATCAACTGGCCAGTCACTGGATTGGCCAGGGTGCGTTGCTTTTGAATTCGTCTTTCACGCTGTCGCGCTTCAAAGTGGAAACCGATCCGCATCAGTCTCGCGGGCATTTGCCGGTCTGGCGACCACTTATCCTCAAGGTGCTCGAAGCCATGGCCGGCTCCGGCAGGCCCATGGTTTTCATGGCCTTTGGCGATGTCGCGATGGATTGCCTGAAAATGGCGGGCCTGGAAAGCTCAACAGGCAATTGCCATACCATTCAACGCCCGCATCCGGCCGAGGCCGATGCCATGCTGGCGCTCGAAAACCCCTTTCTTGCCTGCAACCGGTTCTTCGCATCGGTTGGGGCAAAGCCCATTGCCTGGTGATCGGATGAGCCAGACCCCATCCCATGACTATATCGTCATCGGCGCCGGATCCGCCGGCTGCGTCCTGGCCAATCGGCTGTCGGCCGATCCGGATCGCTCCGTGCTGCTGCTTGAAGCGGGCGGCAAGGATCGAAATCCGCTTTTTCGACTTCCCATGCTGATGGGCAAGCTGTTTCAGTCGGGCATTTACAATTGGCATTATCACACGGAGCCGGAACCCTACCTCAACGGACGGTCAGTCTATTGGCCGCGCGGCAAGGTGCTGGGCGGTTCTTCCACCATCAATGGCATGCTTTATGTGCGCGGCAATCGACGCGACTATGATCGTTGGGCGCAGCTTGGTCTGCCCGGCTGGTCCTATGAAGAGGTGCTGCCGGCGTTTCGTCGTTCGGAAGGCCATATCCAGCGCAAGGACGACTTTCACAACGCCGACGGCGAGTTGACGGTCTGTCGCGCCCGGGGCTCCAATCCGCTGCACGAGGTTTTCATAGAGGCCGGCACGCAGGCCGGTCACCCGAAAAATGACGATTTCAATGGTGAGGAGCAGGAAGGCTTTGGCCGATTTGACTTTACCATTCGCGACGGCAAACGCTGGTCGACATCACGCGCATTTCTCAAGCCGGTGCAGCAACGAAAGAACCTGCATGTCGAAACCGGTGCGCTGACCCATCGCATCATCGTCGAAAACGATCGGGCCGTCGGCGTGGAATACAGCCAGAACGGCCAGACAAAGAAGGTCTATGCCAATCGCGAAGTGATCCTGTCAGCGGGAACCGTCAATTCGCCCCAGATCCTGCTTCTGTCGGGCATAGGCCCTGCTGATGAACTCTCCGCGCTTGGGATCGATACGGTGCACGACCTGCCCGGTGTCGGCAAGAATCTCCAGGACCATGTGGATTGCGTGATGTCCTGGGAATGTCAGAAGCCGGTAACGCTCTATGATGACCTGCGTGCCGACAAACTCATTGTGTCCATGGCGCAGGGGCTGTTGTTTGGTCGCGGCATTGTCACGACCTTTCCCTATGAAGGCGGTGCTTTCATGAAGACGCATGAGGGGCTGGAGTCCCCGGACATTCAGCTTCACTTCATGCCGGCGCTGGAAAAGACTGCAAATCTCCACTTTCCCAATCCGTTCCGCAAGAAGGCCGATACGGAAAACAATCACGGCTTCACGATGCGGGTGGGGCCGGTCAATCCTGAAAGTCGCGGAGAGATCACACTGCATTCGTCCGACCCGACGCAGGCGCCGAAGATTCTGGCAAATTACCTGAAGTCCGATTTTGATATTCGCACGATGATCGAAGGGATCCGCATGACCCGGGAGGTTATAGCCCAGAAGGCGTTTGACCCCTATCGCGGACAGGAACTTGCGCCGGGCCCGGATTGTGAATCCGAGGCGGACCTCATTGCGTGGCTGCGCGCGACAGCGATGACGACGTTTCATCCCGTTGGGACATGCAAGATGGGCACCGACCCGCAGGCTGTTGTTGATGCCAGGCTGAATGTGCATGGCATTGCCGGTCTGCGCATTGCAGATGCCTCTGTCATGCCGATCATTTCCAGCGGCAATACAAATGCTCCGGCGATCATGATTGGCGAACGGGCAGCAGATTTCATTCTTTCGGAGACTTAAAATGATTTTGGAACATCGCACCTACACCTTCAAACCCGGCACGGTGGACGGCTGGCTGAAGAAATATGAGGCCGAGGGGCTGCCGGTCCAGAAACGTCATCTGAACCGGTTCATCGGACTCTATGTCAGCGAGATCGGTCGTCTGCACACAACGGTTCTGATGTGGTCCTATGACAGTCTCGCCGATCGCGAACAGCGCCGAGCGGCCATGTATGCCGACCCGGACTGGCAGTCTTTCATCAACGGAATCTGGTCTCTTGATGCCATACAGAGTCAGGACGTGATGATCATGTATCCTGCGCCGTTCTCTCCGGGCGCGTGATGTTCGAATCCGGGCGCGCCGGCAGGTGCGTTCGAACGGAGAAATCTGTTGGTGCTCGGCGGGAGGACGTCGCCTTCACCATCAGGATGAAAAAGCTCTGCACCAAAAAAAGGAACACGAGAGATGACTTTGCTTCGTAACAACCTCAAACGCCGCACTCTGTTGAGATCAACGGCAGGATTTGCTGCCCTCGGTTTGACAAGCAGCCTTTTGCCGAACCTGGCACAGGCCGCAGACGGCCTCGTGGCGCTGGTCCATACCCAGGCCGCCGGTGACAATGGTCCCGTTGATTCAATGATCGCCAAACTGAAACAGCTGGCTTCTGAAAAGGGCTTCACCTATCGTGCCATTTACGCGCAGGATCCGGCGACCTATGAGACCATCTTCCGCACATTGGGTGATGCCGGCGCCGCCGTTGTCGTCTCGACCTTCAACGAAGTGGCCGAACCCTTCAAGGCAGTGGCGCCGGACTTCCCTGACACGAAGTTCATTCAATTGTTCGCTGATGCTTTTGAACCGGCAATGCCCAATGTGGTGACTGTCTCCTACGATTATTATCTCGGCTGCTATCTCTCCGGCATTTTTGCCGCGGGCGTCAGTGAAAGCGGCAAGCTCGGCTTTATTGGCGGTATTTCCATTCCGCCGATCAATGCGGACTACAATGCCTTCAAGGCGGGGGCCCAGTCGGTTCGAGCCGATGCAACAGCAACGGCCGCCTTTGCGGGCTCCTTCCAGGACCCTGCCAAGGGCCAGGAGATTGCCGCCCAGATGTTCAGCAGTGGTATCGATTATATTCAGACGGATGCCGCTGCCACGGATATCGGGATCATAACGGCCGCCAATGAAGTCGAAGGGCGCATGGTCAGCGCTCTCGATCCGGCACAATTCTCACTCGGGCCGAAATCTCTCATCTCCATTGTCGGGCTGGATTTCGGTGCTTCTCTCTACAATGAAGTCAACAAGGCCCTGGGTTCTGACTGGGCCGGTGGCAAGCATGTTTCCACGGGACTGGGGACAGGCGTCATCGATTTCATTCTGTCGCCTGCCTTCCAGGAACAGGGGCCTGCCGATCTCGTCGAGAAGGCCAAAAAAATCTGGCCCGACGTGGAAAAGGCAAAAGCCATGATCCTCGACGGCTCTCTCAAGGTGCCATTCAACACGGCTCTTTGAACATCAGGTAACGGGTCAGGCCGATATGAGTGAAGAAAAGCAGACTGTACTGGAATGCCGCGACGTTGGTGTCAGATATGGTGATGTCGTGGCGCTCTCTGGCGTTTCGATTTCCTTCGCGCGAGGCCGGATTCATGCCGTTGTTGGCCAGAACGGTGCGGGCAAGACAACATTTGCCCGTGCCATTTCGGGACTGGTCAGTCCTGATACCGGTGAAATCAGAATTGACGGTCGCATCTTGCCCACAGGCAACGTCAACCAGGCACGCCAGGCGGGGGTGGAGCTCGTGCATCAGAGTTTTGCCCTGCCGCCGTCATTCACCGTTGCCGAGGCCATGCAATTTGGCGCAGCAGACGGTCGGATTTATTCACGAAGAGGGTTGGAGAGCCGGTGGCAGACCTACCTCGACAACCTGAATGTCAATGTAAAGGCCGGGCAACGTATCCGCGATCTGCCGGTCGAGACCCTGCAAAGTGTTGAAATCGCTAGGGCACTGGTCAGTGACGCCCGGCTTTTGATCCTCGACGAACCCACCGCTGTGCTTTCACCTGAAGGTGCGCAAAAGCTTTTCGAGCGAATTCGTCATCTCAAGGATGTCGGCGTGACGGTCATTGTCATCCTGCACAAGATCCGCGAAGTCCTGGCCATTGCCGATACTGTTGCGGTGCTTCGCGGTGGAATGCTTGTTGAGGGCCCGGTGGAATGCTCCGGGATAAATGCCGAAAAACTGGCAGAACTCATTATAGGACCAGCAGCCCGTCCGCTGGAGGACGATCAGAAGGCGGCACTGACCGGATCCCTTGACACAGCGCATGCGCATCTGGCGCAATCCGTGGACCAGGCAGCAGTCGAACCAGTGCTCAAACTCACGGCGGTCTCGACACGGCCCGATTCCGATGGACCGCCACTTGAAGACATTGATCTTGTCATTCGCCCCGGAGAAATTCTCGGACTTGCCGGCGTTGAAGGCAACGGGCAGCGCACATTGGTGCGTGCCATTTCCGCGCTGGCGGAAACCTCAGAAGGCAAGATCACCATTGAGGGCCTGGATGTCACCAGGGCCTCTCTGCAAACCAGGCGCGCGGCAGGCCTGCGTGTCATTCCATTTGAACGCAATGTTGAAGGCCTGAGCCTCACCAGCGCCCTGTGGGAAAACTGGTCGGCGCGAGAGCTGTTGCAACGCCCGCTTTTATCAATGGTCAGGCCGACGGAACTGCGCCAGAGATGCGGCACTGCGCTTGGTGCATGGGAAGTGCATTATTCAAATGTCACGCAGCACGCCGGTTCGCTTTCAGGCGGCAATGCACAAAAGGTCATCCTGTCCCGCGAGATGGACGAACAGGCAAGACTCATCATAGCGGCCCAGCCGACCCGAGGCCTCGATATCGGCGCCACGGCATTTGTATGGGATAGCCTGAACCGGGCCCGCGCGCGCGGATGTGCCATCTTGCTGATCTCGTCTGACCTCGACGAAATCATGGATATCTGCGACCGGGTTGCCGTCATGCTGTCGGGCCGTGTGGTCGGCACCTTCACACCGCCCTATGATCTGGCTGACATAGGCGCTGCCATGACGGGGGTATCAAAGTGACCGAAAGCATTGTTTCAGTTTTTCGCGCGCTTATTTTCATCGTGATTGCATTGGCTCTTTGCGGGCTGATCTTTTCCGTTGCCGGCTATTCGGCACCAGACATGTTCCGTGCGATCATAGACGGCGCTTTCCTGCGCACGGGTGCTTTGCAGCAAGCCTTGCGGTGGGGGCTGCCGTTGTTCATCACGGCGGCAGGTGTGGTTATTTCCTTTCGCGCCGGTTACTTCAATATCGGCGCACAGGGACAGTTCTATATCGGTGCGATCTGCGCGGCCTTTGCCGCCGATTGGCTGAACGGCCTGCCGGCTTTCATTGTCATCCCCGCGTGTTTTCTCGCCGGGATGACCGGCGGCGCCCTTTGGGCCATGTGGCCGGGGATTCTGCGTTTGCGATCGGGAGCTGATGAAGTCATCACGACGCTGATGGGGAATTTCCTTGCCGTCATTGTGCTGATCTATGTCACATCGGGACCACTCAAGGATCCCACCGGGTCGGGACAGCAGGCATCCAGCCGTCCGCTTGATGCCGCCTATCGCATCAGCACATCCTACGGCGTTTCGCCGACCATTATCGCAATCGCTGTTCTGGTTGGCATTTTCATGTGGCTCCTGGTGAACCGAACCGCCTTTGGCGTGCTCTCGGGGCTTGCCGGGCGCAATGCGACGATGGTCACCTGGCAGGGCGCGCGGCTGTGGAATATCGGTTTGGCGAGTTTCATCATCAGTGGTGCCCTGGCGGGGCTGGCCGGAACCGTCGAACTGATGGGCCCCAATGGGCGGCTGGCATCCGGTTTTCTGCCCGCGCACGGGTTCACGGCAATCCTGATCGCGCTCGTTGCCAATCTGTCGATTGTCGGCACTGCCATCGTGGCCCTGTTCTTTGGCGGTCTGGCCTCGGCAGCACTCTACCTGCCGGTCATTGCCGGTTTGCCATCGTCGGCAATTGATATCATCAATGCGGCGATTGCGCTCTTCATCACCGCAAAGTCGAATATTGTGGATCGCTTTTTACGAAATTGGAGGAAGCGCGGATGGACGACGTAATCATTGCCATTCTTCGTTCTGCGACGCCACTTGTCTATGTGACACTTGCAGGTGTCATCGCGCAGCGTGCAGGGATCTGGCATCTGGGTCTCGAGGGCCTGATGATTGCCGGGGCCTGCGCCACAATTCTTGGAACAGTGCTCACCGGCTCGATCCTGTCCGCTTTGTTGATTGCCATGGTGATCTGTATCGTCGCTTCGATCCTTTTCTGGTTTGTGGTCGAAAAGCTCAAGGCCAATCAGATTATCGCCGGGCTTGGTCTGACCGGTCTGGGGCTGGGCGGCACGACCCTGGCTGTCGAATCGATTTTTGGCAGTCAGGCTGCTGTCACCGCGCCAACCGGCCTGCCGCGGCTGGGCGCCATGTTCGGCGCCTACGGTACACTCTCCATCCTTGTGCTGCTCATGCCGCTATTTGTTCTTGCCGTCTGGGTGCTGCTTTGCCGCACGCGTTTCGGTCTCAGGCTGTCGGCCGCCGGCGAGCATCCTTTCGCGGCGCGCAGTGTGGGCGTCAATCCAGGCCGCATGCGACTGATTGCTCTGATGATCGGCGGTGTCCTGTGCGCGTTGGGCGGCGCAGAGCTTGCCTCTGGAAGTCTGCAGTTCTTCTCGCAGAACATGACTGCAGGGCGCGGTTTCATGGCTTTTGCAGCAGTCATATTCGGTGCAGGTCATCCGATCGGGGCGACTTTTGCAGCGTTGTTTTTTGCCATTGTCGGTGCCATCGGCATTCGTGCCCAATTGGTTTTCGGGGAAAGGGTGCCGCATGATCTGCTTCTGGCGCTTCCCTATCTGGCAACGGTGTTTGGCATCTGGCTGAGCGCCAGGCTGCGTGGCGGTGTGAAAGCCGTGACGGGTTTCGGCGAATTGCGCGATTCCTGATGCAACAAAGGGAAATGGATTCGACGTGAAACGCAAATTGATAATTCTGACCGACCCGGGACAGGATCAGGCGGCTGCAATCCTGATGATCCTGGGCGCGCCTGACCGTTTCGACGTGCTTGGCCTTGTTGCCACTGCGGGAAATATTGACCTGGGTCACACCACAGACAATTGTCTCAAGTTGCTGGAACTGGCTGAGCGAACGGACATAAAGGTCTATGCCGGCTGCCCGCGACCGATGGCAGGGGCGCTGGTGACAGCGGAACATGTGCATGGTCCGACCGGACTGGATGGACCGGATCTGCCCGATGTGACGACCACAATTGCACCCGAACATGGTGTCGACTTCATCATTCGCACCCTGCGTAAGGAGCCTGCTGGCACTATCACCATCTGCTCGTTGTCGCCGCTGACCAATCTGGCCATGGCCATTGTCATGGCACCGGACATCGTGTCGCGCATTGGCGAGATTGTGGCCATGGCGGGAGCCTATTTTGAAGTCGGCAACATAACGCCAACGGCGGAGTTCAATGTCTACGTGGATCCGGAGGCCGCGAAGATCGTATTGGACGCCGAAATACCGATAACGCTCCTGCCGCTCGATGTGACCCATCAGATGCTGTCGACGCCTGAACGATTGGCGCAAATGCGTTCGATCGGCAATCACTGCGGTGTTGCAACGGCCGAGATGCTGGAATTTTCGCAAGCTTTTGATCTGGAGAAATACGGCTGGGAGGGCGCCCCGCTGCACGGACCCTGCGTGCCAGCCTACATGTTGCAACCGGACATTTTCCAGGGTCGCAAGATCAATGTCTCGGTGGAGACAGACGGTGCGCTGACACGTGGCATGACGATTGCCGATTGGTGGCAAATTACCGATCGCCCAAAGAATGCTTTCTATGTGCGTCATGGAAATGCTGAAGCCTATTATGGGCTTTTGCTGGAGTGTCTCGCAAGATTGCCCTGACTAGAGCATATCTGGCTTTCATTGATTCACTCTGCCAGTTGTTTTTGGTCAGGATCAACTTGGTTCGCGAAGCACCTACCATAAGGTACGGGCAAGCGAAACGCTCTCTAACGTCGGGACCCGATAAGATGCTGATGGCATGGGCTTTATATCAAAGCTTTTGCCGCGCTTGCCTGCGCCATTTTTGATTGTATGGAACGGATAACGTGATCACGCGTTCATCTGTCAGGGACACGGTCTGTGGACGCCAGCATCTGGCAGTCCGCAGACCCGTCGTCTTTCGAAACTCATCTGATCAAAAGGAGACGAACTCCATGGCAAACGAAATCCTCAATATGCGTCCTGCAGTCGAAGATCCGGCAACGGGCATCGACAACAAAAAGCTGGTTGCCGTCAATATGTCGGCCTGCCTCGCAGACAGCTATATTCTGATGGTCAAGACGCAGGGTTACCACTGGAATGCGGTTGGACCGCTGTTTCGCTCGGTTCATATGCTGACCGAGGAACACTATCAGAATCTGTTTGAAGCAATCGACAATCTGGCAGAGCGTGTGCGTGCACTCGGCTATCCGGCGCCGTCCAGCATCACCCAGATGATCGGGCTTGCAGCCATTCAGGAAGATACCGAAAATCCGACAACCGAAAAGATGATCAAGAATCTGGTCAATGACCACGAAATAGCTGCAAGACGGTTTCGCGAGTCCGTTGAACGTGCGGAGGAAGCCGGTGATGTCGTCACCGCAGACATGCTGACCGCGCGCATCGCCTTTCATGAGAAAGCGATCTGGATGCTCAGTGCCTTGCTCAGCGAGTAACCCTTTTTCACAGTGAAGAATTTCACATGTCGACACAGGAACGCGGTGGCCCAGGTCATCGCGTTTTTTTGCGCGCACAGTCGGCGCGTTCCCTGTCGGTCGATGCTGCCACCGGTCAACCCATTGCGAAAAAACAAATGGGTCCCTTCCGAAAAAAAATCTTCAGAAATTGGAACCCATTTGCCAGTTGGCCGTTTGTATATCAACGCCCCACGGCAGTGAGATGCTCTGGTGGGTCGTTTCAATACTGCCAGACAATCAAGGAGTATAATGATGAAACGGATTATCGCAACAACGGCCATGGCCCTGATGCTTGGAACGTCTGCCTTTGCCGCCAACACAGGCGCCAACAGCAACGAAATCATGATGCAGACCTACGCGTCAGAGCAGCCTGGTGATATTTACGCATCCAAATTTATCGGCATGCGCATCTACTCAGCTGAAAGCCAGTGGGATGCCTGGGACGAGAATGCCCGCGCTGTTCCCGGTGCTGAAAAGGAATGGGACGATATCGGCGAAGTCAATGATGTCATTCTGGGCGCCAACGGCCAGGTCAAAGCAGTGATTCTCGGCATTGGCGGTTTCATCGGAATTGGCGAAAAAGACATTGCCGTACCGATGGACCAGATCAAGATGGTACGCGAAGAAGGCAATGATGACGACTATTTCCTGGTCGTGAAGACCAACAAGGAAATGCTGACTGAAGCAACGCCATTTGATCGTACAGACGACATGCAGACAGGCAGTGTCACTGCGGACGATGCAGACCACGCTGCTGACAAGACAGGTCGTTTGCTCTTGCCGCGTCCGATGATTGATCGTGATGGTTATCGCGAAGCCGAAATGACGGAACTGACGGCTGAAAAGCTTGAAGGTATCAGCGTCTACGGCATCAACGATGAAAGCGTCGGCGAAATCGACCGCTTGATCCTCAGTGAAGATGGCAAGGTCGAAACCGTCGTGATCGACGTGGGTGGTTTCCTTGGTCTCGGCGAGCATCCGGTTGGCGTCACTTTTGACGAACTGCGGATCCTGCGCAATGACAATGGCGATGACTTGCGGGTCTATATCGACTCCAGCGAAGAAGCGCTTGGCAAACAGCCCGCCTACAAGGGCTGATTTGATTGCATTTCATTAAACCTCCACCTGCGGTGGAGGACTGGACAAG
>TARA_R110002126_G_scaffold291772_2_pt1 | contig 41531 bp, 40 predicted proteins | sample TARA_R110002126 | Tara Oceans TARA_R110002126 (sample SAMEA4397536) | marine metagenome | biome: Polar Biome; feature: [DCM] deep chlorophyll maximum layer (ENVO:01000326); material: water (ENVO:00002006), including particulate matter (ENVO:01000060) such as... | depth 30 m | reverse complement strand
TAATTGCTAACATTACAGGATTATGACGACTTACGGATATACAGATTTATGATAAAATAATATCTAATTAAAAAGTTTTTTTAGAAATTAGAGTTCCGTCTTCCCAAATTTCATTTTTTATTCTTTTACCATTTTTAGTATACCAAACCCATTTTCCATGTTTTTTGCCTTTTTTATATTGGGATCGTTCTTTTACATTACCATTATTATATTTAACAAAATTCTTTCCGGTATACTTAAATGTTCCATATTCATTATTAATATAATAAAGACCATCATTGTTATTAAGTGTTAAAAGGTGTACTTCTTTTGCACCTATTTTGGCCACTTCATCATTAGCACTTTCAACTAGCCCATCCATAATTACTGAACAATTAAAAAATAAAAGGCTTACGCAAAAAAAGAGAAATTTTTTCATCACTTTTCTATTCTTTAATGGTTTTACTAAGTGCAATTTTAATACAGTCTTTTAATTCTTTTTTACTTAAAGAGATGTAATCTCCTATTGGTTCTTTGTTCCATGAGTTAAACAATCTTGGAGCTCTTTTTATATTAAAAAACTTTCCTTTTTTATCTTCTAAGATATCTTCTTTAGCAAAAGCATCAGAAAAATCTTTTATTTCTTGTTCTTTTTCCCAAAGAGTATTTCCTTTTTTATCAGTTGCTATTACTATAGTTTTTATTTTAAACTTTATAGAGGGTTGTCCTTTTTGTTTATTCATTACTATATAGAAATCTGTAGCTCCACCATAAATGAAATCCATTTTAATTTCATAGTATTCATCTGCTTTATATTTAACTCGTTTTAATTTTTTATTAGGAAAAGAAAAAGATAATTTATTTTTTCCCATAGCATTACTAGCAACATTGCCCAACATACTTAATGCTTTGCCAGAGGTTGATTTTTTTAAAAATTGAACATCTTCTGCAGCAGTATCGGTAACAAATACTTCACATAAATTCGTCATAAAAACATCAGTCTCTTTACTGTCTAACATTTCATATACTGGTTCATTATTAGGTGTATCTAACTTTTGTTTTTCAAGGAATTTTTCATCAGTTTCATCTATAAATAAAGATTTATAACCTATTACTACTTTTCTTTTCATGATAGGAAAAAGATGAGTAGTGTTGTTTGCGTTTTTAACCAACGCACGTTCCATTAAATTTTCATCAATATTTAATTTTAATTTATAAATAAAGCCCTTTTTAGCAATTGAAGTATTACCATTTTTAATTGAAAAAGAAAATAAAAATACAGATACTAATACACAGGTAAATAATTTGATTTTACTCATTTTTAAGATTTTGATATGGTTTAATTATTTTTTTCAAAAATTAATTATGATAAGAAATATCATAATAAACGAAAGAGGGTTTTATTTAACTCTTAAGTAGCATTTTTTATAAAAGTAGTCTTTAATAAATTAGATTACTCAAATTAAAATATTATTTCGCTTTTTCTACCAATTCAATTTTACCAACAGAAGTTTTGGTTGTAAAAAAACCGTAGTTTATAGTGACGCTTTTTTTGTCTATTTTATCAATAGTGCCCACAGAATTAGAATCGATAATGCGCACTTTATCGTTAACCTTGTAGTTGTATTCAGATTTTGTTTTGGCAATTTTAGCTTCTTCAATTTTCTTTTCTTTTCTTACTTCAACTACTTTTTCTAAAACTTCTTTCTCTACTTTTTTAATAGTTTCTTGCATTTGTTTTTCAACAATTTTCGCTTTTTGTTTTTGAGATTTAGTTTTTAGTATTTCCGGGTTTTTCTTAATGTGTTTTACCTTCTCATCAGCAACCCATTTGTTAAAGTTGCTATTTAGCTCTTTCTTATTATTTGTTTGAAAGTATTTGTTAAGCAGTTCATTGGTCTTTCTTCCTAAAGAAAGCATTTTCTGATTTTTGTCATACAATTCTTGAAAACCGGCCAATTTATCTTGAATGCGTTGTTCTTTTTCTTGCAAACTATCTAAATGTTCTTGCCCTTTTGATTTTTGTTTTTCGAGATTATCTGAATTTCTTTGTAGTTTACTTCTCTCTTTTTGTAATTTAGAAATCGTTTTATCTAAACGTACTTTTTCTGTATCAACGCGCTTTTTAGCTTTATTAATTAAACTAAAAGGAATTCCGTTTTTTTGAGCCACTTCAAACGTAAAAGAACTACCAGCTTGACCCACAAATAATTTATATAAAGGTTCTAAAGTACGTTCATCAAACTGCATGTTCGCGTTGGTAACGTTCTCTAGCTCGTTGGCTAAAACCTTTAAATTAGAGTAGTGGGTTGTTATAATTCCGAATGCTTTTTTTTGATAAAATTCTTCTAAGAAAATTTCAGCTAAGGCACCACCCAATTCAGGGTCTGATCCTGTACCAAATTCATCAATTAAAAACAAGGTGTTTTCGTTACATTTTCTTAAAAAATAACGCATATTTTTTAAACGATAGCTATAGGTACTTAGTTGGTTTTCAATAGATTGATTGTCTCCAATGTCCGTTAAAATGTTGTCGAAAATATACGTTTCACTGCGCTCATCTACAGGAATTAAAATTCCACTTTGCACCATAACTTGCAATAACCCAATAGTTTTTAAGGTAATACTTTTTCCACCTGCATTTGGACCAGAAATTACAATAATTTGCTGTTTTTCAGTTAATGTAATGGTTTGCTCAACGGTGTTTATATTCTGAATTTTATTTTTTCTCCATAAAACAGGGTGATATGCATTCTTGAAAAAAATCTTTTTTTCTTTTGATATTTTAGGTAGAATTGCATTTATTTCGACCGCATATTTAGCTTTTGCACCTACCGCATCGATATGAATTAAAAAGATAATATATTCTTTTAATAAAGAAACCAAAGGTCTAATGGTATCTCCTAAAGCGCGTAAAATTTTTACAACTTCTTGTTTTTCTTCGTAAATTAAATTTTGATATTCTCTGCTGTAAGCTAATGTTGCTTGAGGAGCGATATAAACAATACCTCCAGATTTTGACGATCCTAATAAACTACCAGCAACTTTTCTTCTGTACATTGCTTTTACCGCTAAAACACGCTGATTATCTACAATAGTTTCTTTGATATCGTCTAAATAACCCGCAGCAATCGCTTTTGATAATGCAGATGAAAAACTGGCACCGATTTTACCTCGCACGTTGTTAATATCTCGTCTTATTTGTTTTAAAGATGATGATGCATTGTTTTTTACTTCGCCAGAAATATCAATTATTTTCTTTATTTCATCATCTATATACGTTGTAAATTCAATTTTTTGCGATAGCTCAAAAAAAGTTGGAAACTGAATTTGAAATTTCTTAAAAAACTTAATTAATTCATTTACAGTTAGCGATGTTGTTGCTATTTTTAAAAAAGCTTCAGTCTCTATAAAACTGTTTTCTATGGCCAAACGTTTTACACTCTCTGTAACATTATCAAAACCGTGGTTAGGTACTCTGTTTTCGCTTTGAAAAGAAGCCAAATATTCATCTACCAAATGCAATTCTTTAAACAGCTCTTTTCTGCTATGAATTGGTTTTGTTTCAAAAATTTTTTCTTTTCCTAATCCAGAAATACAGAATTCTGAAACGTGTTGTAAAACCGTTGAAAATTCTAAATCTTGAAGTGTTTTTTCTAAAATATTCAAATTTGTATCTTTGGAATCTTACAAGACTTCACAGGTTTTAAAAACCTGTGAAGTCTAAAATTTTGAATACAAAAATAACAAACAATGCAAGTAAATATCGCTGATTCTTGGAAAAATATTTTACAATCAGAATTTGATAAAACCTATTTTAAAGAATTGACAGATTTTGTAAAATCTGACTATAAAAGCCATACTTGTTATCCTAAAGAGAATGCTGTTTTTGCCGCGTTCGATTTTTGTAATTTCGATGATTTAAAAGTAGTTATCATTGGTCAAGATCCTTATCACGGACCCAATCAAGCAAACGGATTGTGTTTTTCGGTAAAAGAGGGTATTGCGCATCCACCTTCATTAATCAATATTTTTAAAGAGATTAAAGCAGATTTACAGCAAGAATATCCACAAAGTGGGAACTTAGAAAGATGGGCAAAACAAGGTGTTTTATTGTTGAATGCAACGTTAACTGTTAGAGCACATAAAGCAGGAAGTCATCAAAAGAAAGGTTGGGAAACGTTAACAGATGCCGTAATTAAACAAATTTCTGATCAAAAAGAAAATGTTGTTTTTTTGCTTTGGGGTGGGTTTGCTAAAAAGAAAATAAAGTTGATAGACACTAAGAAACATCGAGTTTTAGAGTCTGGGCATCCATCTCCTTTAAGTGCAAATAGAGGGTATTGGTTTGGGAATAAGCATTTTTCGAAAACCAATACTTATTTGAAGTCTATTGATAAAGAAGCAATCGATTGGTAATGAATACAAGTTGGCAATGAAGTTTAGCCCTGATTGAATCTTTCAGCCCCGCTTAAGACAGGTAAATTGTTTGAGCTCTGACGATTTTATGCATTAGGCGAGTAGTGAAAGCAGGAAATAGCTTTTAATAACGAAAGGTGTTATAAACAAGTTAATAGATACAGAAACGAGTTCAGTATAAAGAAAAAATCCACTTAAAAAGTGGATTCATTGAATTTGAATTTAAGAAACAGATTGATGTTTATGATACATCAACTTGTTGTAAAATTGTTTGGTTGATTGCTAAACCACAAGATTGTGATGCACTTCTGCAAGATGAAAAACAAATGATTCCTAAAATACAAACTACAATAAATACTGCTTTTTTCATTGATTTCTTTATTTAAAAATTTAAATGTACATATTTTTTATGAATTCTCTTGAGTTTTTCTTTTTTCAATAACGTTAAATACAACCATTTATTTTTAATTCAAGTAATTAATTTTTTATTTAACTCTATACCATGTTTGTGTGCGATAAAAGACAGTTAACCAAGCACGAACTTTTAAGGTGTTTTCATCTTCCATCCACATTGTACAAGAATATGTTTTGCCGTCTGCAGGGTCCATAATAGTGCCACTTTTGTATTTTTTAGGTGTTTTCGTCATATCCCAAATTATTTCAAGACCCAGTAATTTTTCGTTTTTACCGTGTTCTTCTGGGCATTCTTCACAAATAATATCTTCAAAGTTCTTTTTTCCTTTGTTTATAAGCGTTTGTTTATCGAGAAGTGTAATGATTTTACCACAATATTTCTCTTTTTTTTTATAAATTTCTACTTGAGCTTTTGTCCTTCCATTTTCATCATCTATAGTTTTCCAAACACCAATAATATCTTTTCCATCTACAGAAGTTTGACCAAATAAACTAGCTGTTATTAAAAAACAAGTTATTAATGATACATTGAATACTAAAGTGACTATTTTCATTGTAAGTTGAATTTTATATTTTAAATATTCATATTTTTAATAAAAATACTAGATTTTGTTTTCTCTTGAATAACATTAAACCGTATCATTTTATTTTGAATACGTGTAATTAAATTTTTTGTAATCGGTTTTCCGTCATTCCATGCTGTGATTTTTAACCATTCTTGGATATCTTCTAATTGCTGTTCGTATCTTATGGCTAGCGTTTTATCTATATTATCAATTTTTTTAAAGTCTTTGGTTTCGGTATTAATAATGTCTAAAACTTGCTTAACTGCATTAAAATTATTTTCTAAAACTTCATTTCTAACTGCAATTACAAAGCAAGGCCAAGGCGTAGGGCAGTCATCAATTCTTCTAAAAGTACCATTATCTACCAAAGGTTTTGTGGTGAAATGTTCCCACATAAAATAATCAGCTTCTCCATTTGTAAGCGCATCAATGCCTCCTTGAAGGTTTTTAATTACTTTAAATTTTAATTTAGAGACATCCCAACCTTGATTAAAAGCGTTTACAATTGCCATTAAATGCGAGCCAGAACCAAATCTGCTAATTGCAATTGTGGCATTTTCTAAATCTGCTAGTTTTTTAAATGATGATTTTTCCCCCACATGAATTCCCCAAATTAAAGGGGTTTTTACAAAAGTCTGAACAATTTTAGAAGGATTACCATCAGCAATATCTTTAATAATACCTTCTGTTAAAACAATGGCAATATCTACAGAACCCTCTCTTAATGCCCTGCACATTTGCCCCGTTCCTCCAGGATAATCTTGCCAACGCAAATTAATATTGTGTTTACTGTATTCTTTATTTTTTAAAGTGATGTACCAAGGATAATTAAAATGTTCTGGAACTCCACCAACTTTTAGGTTAGTCATTTTAGTCAACTAATTTTTCTAATGTATATTTAATTAAATCGGCAACTACTTGGCTTGGGTTTTCGCTAAATGCACCATTGGCTCTGTTTGCAATTATGGCATTTAGAGAAACTGCATTGTGGCCTAATAATTTACTTAAACCGTAAATAGCAGAAGTTTCCATTTCTAAATTTGTAATTCTATTCCCATTAAAATTAAAACTATCAATTTTACTGTTTAAATCGTTGTCTTGTAGAGCTAATCTTAACACTCTTCCTTGAGGGCCGTAAAATCCGCCAGCTGTAATTGTAATTCCTTGATGAATTTTTTCTGAGGATAATTTATTTGCAAATGCTTCTGAATTAGCAATTACTATGGGATGACTTTTTTTTAAGCTCCAATTGGTATGTTTTACAAATGCATTTTCTATTTCAGGATGTGAAATTTTATCGACTTGGTAGGAGTGAAGCATACCATTAACGTCTAAGGCATGAGAACTTAATAAAAAGGAGTTTATAGGAATGTCTTTTTGTAAAGAGCCAGAAGTACCAATTCTTACAATGTTTAAAGCTGTATGTTTTGTTTTGATTGTTCTTGTCGTTAAATCGATATTTACCAAAGCATCTACCTCATTTAAAACAATGTCTATATTATCGGGTCCAATTCCAGTAGAAATTACTGAAATTCGTTTGCCTTTATACCTTCCTGTAGTAGTTTTAAACTCTCTTTTTTGAGTGGTGAATTCAATAGAATCGAAATGTTGTGTAACTTTATCAACCCGATCTTGATCTCCAACAAAAATTAAATTTGTAGCAATATGTTCTGGTCTTAAATTTAAATGATAAACACTTCCATCAGGATTTAAGATAAGTTCAGACTGTTTTATAGGCATTTATGAGGTTATTTGTAACAGTTTATTCGTTTCGTTATTGTATAAAAAACTGTACTTTCTTGAGCCCCCAAGATAAGAAATATCATTTCTTAATTCGCCATAAAAATTAATTTGATTCTCTAACACCTGTTTACCGACCTTATTCAACTTTACAGGGTTAAAAGACTGAAAAAGTTTTTTTAACTCGTTAATTTTATGATCATATTGTAAATTTCCAAAGCCATAAACATCTTCGTCTTTTAATAATTGATTAATTAATTTATTTTTAGAAGCTGGTTTTTCTTGAGCAGCAGTTTGTAAAATAGTGTTTTCAATAGCATTTAAACCATTTTCAATAGAAGGAAAACGCTTTAAATGCGCTTCTATAGCAGATGCTAAATATTGAAAAGGAGACATTGGGTTGAATTTATAGATTGTTTCTAAGCGTAAAGGAGAATCTGAACAATACAATTGCCAAATATAATCTGCATATTCAATATCGTCTTGAGTTAGTTCTACACGGTTTTTAAAGTGATTCTGAATTCGTTTTTCGTTTAATTCTGATATGGCAAACATATTTTTTGAATTTGCTACTTTACCACTGCAAACTAAAGATATATGGTAGCCTTTTCTATAGCGTTTTAACCAACTGATTACGGCAATCATATTTATTTGACAAAACAAATCGTACTCAAACCACAATACAATTTCTTTCTGGTTTTTTTTATTACAAAGGCTTCTATATTCTTTTAAAGTATAATCGATAAACTTTTGTTTACTAACTTTATAAGAGGTCTTAAAAAAGTCGTATCTGTTTTTCCAAAATAGTTCGCTACCCACATCTGAAGAGGTTTTGCCCTCACAAAGCATTTCTCTCCAAGTTATGAATTCTCCAGAAAACTTTAATTTTTTAAGATAATTCGTAGTACTATCTCCATTTGTAATGTGTAAAATTGATGCCCCCATAGTTTAATTGCTTACACTTTTTTATTAGTTGTCTTAGTTGATTTTTCTTTTTAAAGGATGATATTGCCAGAAAATTATTTTAATTAACCACCAACACGTTTAACATTAAATCCTTTTTCTTTTAACATCCCCATTATTTTATCTCTGTAATCTCCTTGAATAATTATTTTATCGTCTTTAAAACTACCACCAACAGAAAGTTTGGTTTTTATTTCTTTGGCTAAAATTTTAAAATCGGATGTTGCGCCTGTATAGCCATCTAAAATGGTAATAGGTTTTCCTTTTCTTTTTTCATATTTACACAATATAGGTGCTTCTTGCATCCAAATATTAGATTTCTCTTGAATTGGTTCGGCAGTTTCTTTGTGTTCTGGAAATAAGTTTTTTAATTGATCTTTGAAATCCATTCTTTCAATTTGCAGTCAGCAGTTTTCAGTATTCAGTCAACTTGTTAGGGCAAACTGAAGACTGAAAAACTGCCAACTATTTTTTTAATCCTAATTCTTTTAAGCGTTCATCTAAAAACTGTCCGGCGGTAATATCATTAAATTGTTTTGGATTATTTTTATCGATACAATTTTCTAAAACATCTAATTTCATGTCAGAAACTGGGTGCATAAAAAACGGAATTGAATAACGCGATGTGCCCCACATTTCTTTTGGCGGATTTGTTACTCTATGAATTGTAGATTTTAATTTGTTATTGCTATGTCTCGACAACATATCACCCACGTTTATCATTAGTTCATCTGGTTCTGCCATTGCATCAATCCAATCTCCTTTATGATTTTGAACTTGTAAACCTTTTCCTTGAGCACCCATTAATAAGGTAATCAAATTAATATCTCCATGAGCTGCAGCTCTTTCAGCGCCTTTTGGTTCTGTTTTTATAGGTGGATAATGAATAGGACGTAAAATACTATTCCCGTTTTTAATGTAATTATCAAAATAGGTTTCTTCTAAACTTAAATGTAAAGCCAAAGAACGCAACACATATTTTGCAGTTTTTTCTAACATTTGATAGGTTTCTTTACCCACTTTATTAAAATTAGGAAGTTCATCAACAATTACATTATCTGGATATTCATTTGCATATTTCGAATCTGTATCTACATATTGACCAAAATGCCAGAACTCTTTTAAATCGCCTTCTTTTTTTCCTTTTGCAGATTCTTTACCAAAAGAAACATATCCTCTTTGTCCGCCAATACCTGGTATTTCGTATTTTTCTTTTACTGCTGTTGGTAAATCGAAAAAGTTCTTAATTTCTGAATATAAATTGTCAACCAAAGTATCATCTAAAAAATGACCTTTTAACGCTACAAAACCTATGTTTTCATAAGCGTGACCTATTTCATTAATAAACTTTTGTTTTCTATTTTGATCATCAGATAAAAAGTCTGCCAAATTTACACTTGGTATTTTATTCATTTTGGTATGTTTTGATAAATGAGAGTTTAAAGTTACAAAAAAAAGGATATAGAAATTCACAAAAATTGTAAACCTATTTTCTTATATCTATTTTATTTAAAGGAAATAATGATAATGTCAGAATAATTTATTTTTTTGAGAACGGTATTAAATAAGAAATTGTGTAGTTAAATCCAAAGCCAGTGCCACTATCAAAGACTCTATTAAAGCCAGGAGCATATAATGTTTTGAAGTTTTCGGGCTCTTTTATACTCAATGCAATTTTATAAGAAATGCTAGCACTTACATATAGGTTTTTAAGTGTTTCTACTTTAAAACCGAGCACAAATTCAGACCAATGTGCATTTAAACTAGATGCTGTATCAGAAGAAATTAAATTTGCAGGAAAATAAGGCACATCATTTCCTTCTCCATTTACAACATTTGGTTTGTAACTATTTAAAGTTTGATCGAAAATACTAAAACCATATCGAAAACCTGCAAAAATTTCGTTGTTCATGTCTAACCAATTTTCATAGAGGTTATAGTTTATTCCCAATCGAATATAGCTTCCTTTTGCAGTAGAATTTGTAAAATCTTCTTGTGCGGTTTTATCTTCGTAACCCAGTTCTGCTGCCAAAAAAAGACGTTTAGAAATTCTGTAATCTCCTACAATTTCAAAACCATTGTTATAATTACCATCGACTGATACTAAAATAGGTTTGCTAATATCTACCCCTAAACGAATTCCGTAAGGTGATTTGTAAACGATAGAGTCATTTAAATTAGCTAAACTATCTTTAGGTTGTTCTTGAGAAAATGCATCAACAACCATAAAAAACAAGAAAAAATTAATGAAATACTTGAACATGTGCTGCATTTTGATTTTCTACTGTTGTTTCTATTGTGCTAAAATCTGTAATCCAATTGTTGGATGGCGTAAAAGAAAGGTTGTTGTAAATAACTCTAAAACCACAAGATCTAGAAATATATTCATTTTCAGTGGTGTAATTTATCGTAAATTGTTCAACCACGTTACCTTTTGAAAAATTATAAACGGTTTGTTCTGTGTTACTATTTAAAGGAATTACCAATGAATCTGTAACAACATTTACAAAAAGACTGTCTTTACCTTCTGCCCAAACATAAAGTGCATCTGCGTTTTTTGTAGTTGTTCGATCATTTGCATCGTAAAAACGCAAAATTAGTTTTGGAGTTACAGGGTTTTGTATACAAAAATCATCTTTTTCACAAGCCGTAATTAAAATGATACATAACAAAACGAAACCTATTATTTTTTTCATAAATTATTCTTCTACTTCTACAATTTTGTTAATTGCTGCGGCTAATTTAAAATCTAATTCTGTTACTCCATTAGCATCGTGCGTAGTTAAGGTGATGTCTAAAGTGTTGTAAACGTTTGTCCATTCTGGGTGATGATTTAAAGCCTCACATTCAAATGCAATTCGATTCATTGCAGACATACAATCTTTAAAATTATCGAATTCGAAATCAGTGTGTAGTGCATCATCATAAAAATCCCAATCTAGAAGATTTTCTAATTTTTGTTCAATTTCTGCGTTTGTTAATTTTTTCATAATGGGAGAATGTTTAGTTTTTACCAATTTCATTAATTGTTTCTATTTGATTGGGTTTCTTTTTTAATAATTTTAATCCTTTTTTGAATAAGTATATTGTAATTATAAAGAAAACTATAGTCACAAAAATATTACCAATAAAATAGCCTATAGTATAACCAGAAGTATCAGAAAAAAGAGCAAAAAATAATTTAATGTTTTCTGGTAGCCCTATTAATAAAGCTAAACCCAAAAATAAAGAAAATAGAATAAAAAATACACCTAAAATTTTCTTAATCATATCATAAATATATTAAAATTAGCACATAAATATATTGTTAACTTTTCTCAAACAAAACCACAGTCTCAATATGGCTTGTATGCGGAAATTGATCAACTAAACTAATTTTTTTAATTTGATAACCAGCTTCTCTTAATAGCTCTGTATCTCTAGCTTGTGTTGCAGGATTGCAAGAAACATACACCATTCTATCTGCATTTAAGTTGATTATTTTTTGCAAGGTTTTTGGAGCAATTCCTGCTCTTGCAGGATCTAAAATAATAGTTTTAATTTTATCTTGATATTCAGGATGTGCAGTTAAGAACTTACCAACATCTGCAGCAAAGAATTTTAAACCTTCAATATTATTTCTTTTGGCATTTTTTTGCGCGTCTTTAATGGCAGAAGCAACAATATCTACACCAACTATTTTGGCATTATCACTTTTAGAAGCTACAATTTGTCCAATAGTTCCTGTGCCGCAAAACAAATCCATAACAACAGTATTGTCTACTTTCGATTTGTCTTCTAAAACATATTCTACAACTTTATTGTAGAGTTTTTCTGCACATTTTGGGTTGGTTTGAAAAAAGCTTTTCATACTAATTTCAAAGTTTAAGCCTAAGAGTTCTTCAACAATTTTATCTTTTCCGTACACCAATTCTAAACTACCAGAAGTTGCAATGGTTCTGTCTCCAGTTTCATCATTTATAGTATGCAATAAACCAGCTAATCTTTCGCCAAAAATATTTTTTAAATATTCTGCAAATGCTTGAAGGTCGAACTTCGACAATTCTGGTGAAGTTGTGACTAAATTACATAATAACTCATCAGTTTTAAATGATTTCCGAACTACAAAATATCTAAAAAAACCTTCTTTTTTAGGCCCGTGCCAAGGTTCTAATCCAGTTTCTATACAATAGTGTCTTATGTTTTTTAGATTGTCTTCTAGTTGTTTGTCGAACAAACCAGAGTCTTTATCTAAATTATCGCCCATCCACCAAACACCACGTCTTTTAAAACCTAATGTAAATTCATCTTTGTCGGTTTTATTAATTCTGTCATAACCAATTGCAGAAAAGCCATATTCCATTTTATTTCTATAATGAAAAACGTTTGGCGAGGTTACAAACTCGTCAAATAAATCTTCAATATTTTCTACTTTTCCGATTCTTTTGAATAACGAAAGTGTGCTTTCTTTTTTATATTGATGTTGTAATGCTATTGGCAATTGAATGTAAGGAGCCCCAGGAATATCTTGAAAAGGAACTGCTACTTCATCTTCAGATGGTTCTAAAACGTCTACCAATTTTGCCTCTGCGTAGTTTTTACTAGACTTGCTTATTTGTGCTTTTACCAATTGTCCGGGTAACGTATTCGGAACAAAAACTACAAAACTACCTTCTTCAGAATGAATACGGGCAATTCCTTTTCCGCCAAAAGCATAATCTTCGATTTTTAACTCTAAAACCTGATTCTTTTTTACAAATTTATTTCGTTCTCTACGTGGCATTTTGTCTTGTTTATTGGTTTGCGAAATTAAGAAAAGTTATTGATTAAGACCTCACAGGTTTTAAAAACCTGTGAGGTCTGCGTCACTTAAATAGCAATTTGTGTTTCTAGATAAATATTACTTTTAGACGGGCATTTTGCGTTAGGGATTGCAGTGGAAATCCTTTTGCATTTTTAAAGCAAAAGATTGTAACGGAAAGCCCGACCTTTAGGGAACGCCCATACTTAGACAAACTCTGTATTAAATATTGTTATATTTTTATTATTTTTGCAAAACTTCGAGGATGATTTCTTTCCCACGCTGAATTTTCAGTTCTCACTGAAAGGATAAAGGTAGAACAGGAATGTTTTTAGTATAAACATTTAAAATAATTAAAATGACTGTTTTAGACAAGTTAAGTTCGCAAGAAGCGATTGAATTAGAAAACAAGTATGGTGCACACAATTATCACCCACTTCCTGTAGTATTAAGTAGAGGAGAAGGGGTGTATGTTTGGGACGCTGAAGGAAAAAGGTATTACGATTTTTTATCTGCATATTCTGCTGTAAATCAGGGGCATTGTCATCCTAAAATTGTAGATGCAATGGTAAATCAAGCGAAAACATTAAGCTTAACCTCACGCGCTTTTTACAATGATATGTTGGGTAAATATGAGAAATTTACAACTGAACTTTTTGGTTTCGACAAATTATTACCTATGAATACTGGTGCAGAAGCTGTTGAAACTGCTTTAAAAATTGCCAGAAAATGGGCGTATGAAGTAAAGGGAATTGATGAAAATAAAGCAGAAATAATTGTTTGTGAAAATAATTTTCATGGACGTACAACAACTATAATTTCGTTTTCTAACGATCCTGTTGCCAGAAAAAACTTTGGCCCTTATACAAAAGGATTTATAAAGATAGAATACGATAATCTACAAGAATTGCAAGAAACGTTAGAGAATAAGCCAAATATTGCAGCTTTTTTGGTAGAACCAATTCAAGGTGAAGCAGGAGTTTACGTTCCATCTGAAGGATATTTAGCTGCTGCAAAAAAAATGTGTGAAGAACACAATGTACTATTTATTGCAGACGAAGTGCAAACAGGTATTGCAAGAACAGGCCGTTTATTAGCCACTTGTGGAAACTGTAATTGCGAAGACAAAAACTGTTCTGGAACTCCAGAGGTAAAAGCAGATATTTTAATTCTTGGGAAAGCGTTAAGTGGTGGTGCATATCCTGTTTCTGCTGTTTTGGCAAATGATGCTATTATGAATGTGATACAACCAGGAAATCACGGTTCTACATTTGGTGGAAACCCAATTGCTGCTGCTGTTGCCATTGCTGCCTTAGGTGTTGTTGCTGATGAAAATTTAGCTGAAAATGCTTTTAAATTAGGTGAAATATTTAGAACTGAATTAACGGAGTTTTGTAAAAATAATTCTTTAGTAGAATCTGTTCGAGGAAAAGGGTTGTTGAACGCGATATTAATCAACGATTCTGAAGATAGTTCTACTGCTTGGGATATTTGTATAAAATTAAGAGACAATGGTTTATTAGCAAAACCAACACATGGAAATATTATTCGTTTTGCACCACCTTTGGTAATGAACGAAGAACAATTAAGAGATTGTATTGAAATTATTAAGAAAACAATTACAGAATTTAAGTAGTAATTGTAGTTTAAATAATTTTAGCCACAAATTCACGGATTTAAAATTGTGATTTTGTGGCTTCTTTTTTTTACTTTTGATGAGATATCATTTTTAAAAATATTCAATATGATGAAAAGTCCGTTAACGCAATTAGAGCAGTTAGTATTAACTTCAAAAGCGAAAGGTTTTTTAAGAGAAATTTCTAAATGGACGTTTTTCTTTTCCATTTTAGGGTTTATAAATATTGCTTTGTTTGTTCTTGGAGCTATTGTAATTATGCTTGGGCTTTCGCCAATGTTAGATTTGGCTGGTCAGCAACAAGGTATTCCTAATTTGGGTCTTATATTAGGGGTGTTCTATTTAGTTATAGCCATACTTATGATTTTTCCTGTAGTATATTTATTTAAATTTTCAAGAAAAATGAAAGAAGCCTTAACGACTAAGAGTGATGCTATTTTAGCCGATGCTTTCGAAAACTTAAAATCTCACTTTAAGTTTATAGGAGTATTAACTATTATTGTAATTTCTTTGTATGTGCTCTTATTTGCTTTTTCAATTTTAGCGGGTTCTTTACTTTAAAAAAAAATATTAGGTAACTGGTTTTTTGTTTTTATAAACCTTGATCCATTTAAAGAAACACCAAACATAAAGACTTTCGAATTCTTCTGAATTTTCATTTATTTTAAAGTTTCCCTCGTTAGCAAATATTAAAAAAGGAGTTAATTGTGCTGTTTCTAACCAATAGCTATAGGTATTTTTATTTAAAAAATTATCAGCATAATTTATGGTTACTTTTTTAAATCCTTTCTCTTTCAAAATAGTTTTTACTTTTACTTGATTTCTTGTGTAATCTTCTAAATTATAGAGATGAACTCTTATTGAATCTTGGTTTTGAGGATATGTTTTAGCTGCGATAATTTCTAAATCCAAACTGTTTTTACCCATACATAAATAAGTGAAAAAATAGAGCAGAAAAAACACTAAGATGATGTAAAGTCTATTTCTCATAGATGAAACAAGTGGAACTAAAGCTTTTTATTTCTTAATCCACTAATTTTTAGTTGTTGGTTGTATCCTTTTTCTTCTTCCCAAAAAGATTACCTAAAACCCCTTTAATTTTATCTTTGGTATCGTCTTTTTTTGTGGAATCTTTTTTTGTGCCCAACAAATCTGTGAGCTTATTTTTTCCTTTATCAATTAAACTTTGTTTTTGTTTCTCTACCAAATCTTTTACCAAATTTGAAGTTGCATCTTTAATATTTGTCGAAAAATTAGGATTCGAAAAACTTCCTGTTAAGTTGGTTTTTACAGGAACACTTTTAACTTCGGCAGCATCTTTTGGAGATAGTTTTGTAAGTAAACTCGTAACTTCTGTACCAAAATATTTTACAGGAACATCAAAATTAATAGTGTAATTCATCACATTATCAAACGTGTGATTTCCAGAAATTTCTAAACCAATATCTTTATATTTTAACGGAATTGGTTTTACGTTTACTTGTCCGTCTTTAAATGCTAAATACGCGTTAATTCCGTCTAAATTTAATTTACTAACATCTAAAAAATCGACTTTACCATCTAATAAAGACAAAGCTTTTGAGTTGCTGCTATTTAATTTAGGGTCTAATAATTTTCCGAATAAATTGCCAGTTATGGTTTTTAAATTCGGAGTCATATCATCATTTAAATTACCCGCAACATTAATGGTAGAATTTATTTTGCCTCCAATCGTTTTAGCAATTGGTGCAATGGCTTTTAACATAGCTAAATTGGTAAATGAATCTGCTATGTTTAGCTGATCTAATTTCAAATCCATTTTAAAAGTCGATGTTTTTCCTTTTGTAGATACATTTCCGTCAAAACCAATTTGACCCCCAAAAACATCAGATTGTAAATTTTGCAAGTTTACAGCCTCGTCTTTTACGTAAATAGTTCCTGAAACATTTTTAAGATTAATGTTGTCGTAAGTTACATTTTTTGCATTGGCAACAAATTTACAATTCAAAAACGCCGGAATTTTAAGTTGTGCGTTTTCTGCAGTTGTTTCAGTTGCTGAGGCTTCTTGCGTTAAAAAATCATCAACCTTAAAATTGTTTGAGTTTAATGTAAAGTTTCCTTTTAACTCTTGATTGTTGAATAAAAATCCGTAGAAATTATCTAAATTTCCTTTTATGGAAACATCTGAATTACCTGTTTTTGCATCAAATTCGTTTAGTTTTATGGAGTTGGTGTTAAAGCTAATTTCGGTTTTGTTAATGTAAAATGCATTTGCAACATCTTCACCTTCATATTTAAAATTATTTACGCTTACAGTTCCTGAATTTTTTACATTTTGATAGTTTCCTTTTTCAATAGAATTCATATCAAAACTCGACGAAACATCAGCATTTAAAATACCAGCCAATTCTTTTTTTAAAGGTGCAGGATACACTTTGCCAATATTTGCCAAATTTATTTTTCCTTTTGCAGTTACACTCACTTTAGGATTTGTGGTTAAATTCGCAATAGTTGCGGTAGATGAAAATACATCGTCATCAATCTTAAAGGTTAAATTATTTACATTAACGTAGGTGTCTTTTGTGTTTCCTGTTTTGTTAATGATTTTTGTGTCGATATTAATATTTGTTACCGCTTTTGGTAAATCTGCATATTTAAATAATGCATTTTTTGACGAAAAAGAAATATCGAAAGCTGGTATTGTACTTTCTGATAACTTGCCTTTTACAGCACCTTTTAAATCGAAATTTCCTTCGGTTTTTATGGTTGATAAATTCCCGGAATACTGTTTTGGCAATAAGGCTAAAAGGTTTTTAAAGTCGGATGTTAGTGTTTTAAAGTTGATGTCATACAACTGATCATTATCAACTAACTGAATAAAACCATCAAAGTTTAAAGGCAGTTGATTAATATAACCTGTGTTTTCTTTAAAAGTGTATTTACTGTTTTTTAAATCGATGCCTAAAACTGCATCCAAAGAAATAGTAACATTATTTATGTAATTTATATTGTCGTAATCAAAAGATAAAACGGCCTCAGATTTGGTGTCTAAATCTAAAATATCTTTTGCAAAATTTCCTTTTCCTGTATGATTGATGTTGTTTAAATGCAGTTGCATATTCGAGCTTCTATCAATATAATTGAAGCCCATATTTTCTAACCCATATTCTTGAATATCGAAAGAAAAAGAATCGTTATTGGTAGCAGAAGCCGTGGTTTCTTCTTTTTTTATAGCGATGTCATAATTACCTAAATTCTCTTTATTAAAGATGATATTAATTTCGCCTTCTTGGGTGTTTATACTTTTAAGTTCAAGCGTTTCATTTGCACTTTTAAAGAGTTCAGTAATGTTCATGCTTAGGTTTAGCTCTTTTGCTTTAAATAAAGTGTCACCCACAAAAGGTGCTTTATTGGCAACCACAATATCGTTAACAGAAAGACTAGCTAAAGGGAAGTTTTTGAAAAAACTCAAGTGGGTTTCTTTAAAAGAAACCGTTGCATTGATATTATTATTGATGGTATTTGTAACCATCTGAGCTATTTTATCTTTAAATAAAAACGGAATGGAGAACAAACCAATCATAAGAACGAGTAGTGTTATTACACTCCATTTTAATATTCTTTTTCCTAACGGCATTTTTTTCTTTTGATTCATATGTAAAATCTCTTTATTTAATTCAAATACAAAGTTACTCGATTTATAAATTCATTTTTGTGCATAAGATGTTAAATGTAACTTGAACGCAAAAAAAATCCAAATACTTTATAACAGAAAGTATTTGGATTTTTAGATTTATATTAAGATCAGCTAATATTACTGCTGATATTGTTCCATTTTGCTTTTAAACTCTTCCATAAAAGTATCCCAATCTGTAGTTGCTAAGCTATACAAATTATAAATAAACCATACACCATTAATACCTAAAGCCACTAAGGCAAATGTTTTGGCTGTTTTCATTGCTTTAATATCTTCAGCTTCGTAATCTTCAGGAAATTCTTCTGCCTCTTTTAATTTCTTGTTTGCGATTAAAAAAGAAGGTAAGGCGACTAAAATACCCAAGCCCATAATACAGCAGCATAGTAAACTTAAAGAGGATAATACATAAATTAAGGTCGTGTTTAGTTTTTTCATTTTGTTTTTTTTTTAAATATTGATTTTTATAAGATAGTTGATGATCATAATTGATAAATTCACATAAGCTAAACTACTAATTATTTTTTTTGATTGTTTAAATTTTAGTTTAAAATTTAGTAAAATAAATAGAAATAGCCCTAAAAGAGTATACACAGCAGGATACATTTTAAAAGCGTCGATAAAATTACCGTGAATTAATAATACAAAAGAGCGCTGAAAACCACAGCCTAAACATTCTAAACCAAAAAAGGTTTTGCTTAAACAAGGCAACATATAGTCTTCCAAATTAATTCCCATTTTATGATTTAAAAGGGTTCATTCCTGGAATATTTGGCATACCACTCTTTGCAGCCACTGCCATTTCAGTGTCATTAATTTTAGACGCTTTTGCGATGGCTTTATTCAAGGTGATAATTAAGTAATCCTCTAATTCTTCAGCATCAGTAAGTAAACTTTTGTCTATACTAATTTTTTTAATTTCTCGGTTGGCAGTTAATGTTACACTAATTTTACCATCTGCAGTAGTTTCATCAACCAAAACAGAGTTCAGTCTTAGTTTAGTTTTTTCTACTTCTTCTTGGGCTTTCTTTAGCTTGTCCATCATTCCTGATAAGTCTCCAAACATAATTTTCTTTTTTTTAATTTTTAGCAAATTTACAAATTTCAAAATAAATCAGAGAAAGCTAAAATCAAGAAAATATTACTTTTGGGTTAAGATTAAGTGTTATTTTTGCATCCGCTTATAAAATGATATTTAAGATGATGAAAAGTACAAACGCAAAACCACCAATTGCAGAAAAAATACCAACAACATTAGAGAAACATGATGATGTTAGAATTGATAACTATTTTTGGATGCGTTTGTCTGATGATCAAAAATTGGCACCTGTAAAAGATGCTGCAACCCAAAAAGTAACTGACTACTTAGAAGCAGAAAATGAATATTATGACAAAGTAACTGGCTATACCAAAGATTTTCAAGAAGCTTTGTTTCAAGAAATGAAAGGTAGAATTAAGGAGGATGATGAGTCTGTACCTTATAAAAGTAACGGTTATTTTTACAGTACACGTTTCGAAATTGGCAATCAATACCCAATTTACAGTCGTAAAAAAGAAACATTAGAGGCTAAAGAAGAAATTTTATTTAATGTAAACGAATTAGCAAAAGGTTTCGATTATTTTAAATTAGGCGGATTAAGTATTTCACCCAATAATAAATTGGCTGTTTTTGCTGCAGATACAGTAAGTAGAAGACAGTATTTTTTACGCTTTAAAAATTTAGAAACCGGAGAAATTTATAAGGATATTATCGACAATACAACGGGAGGCGCAGTTTGGGCAAACGACAATAGAACTATTTTTTATACCAAAAAAGATCCAATTACTTTACGTAGTTCAAAAATATTCAGACACGTTTTAGGTACACCAACTTCTGAAGATGTAGAAGTGTATCACGAAAAAGATGAAACTTTTGGTACGTATGTTACCAAATCAAAATCTAAAAACTACATCATAATTGGTTCGTATAGTACATTGTCTACTGAGGCACAATTTTTAGACGCAGATCATCCAACAGGCTCATTTACAATGTTGCAAGAAAGAGAGGCAGATTTAGAATACAATGTGGCGCATTATAAAGATCATTTTTATTTGTTGACGAATAAAGACAATGCCACAAATTTCAAGTTAATGAAAACCTCGGTTTCTAAAACATCACAAGAAAATTGGGTAGATGTAATTCCTCATAGAGAAGATACACTTTTAGAAGATTTTTCCATTTTTAAAGACTATTTGGTTATAGAAGAACGTACAAATGGGCTGAATAAAATCCGCATAAAACGTTGGGATGACACCAACGATTATTATTTGCCTTTTGATGAAGAAACCTATTCAGCAGGTGTGCACGGAAATCCTGAATTTGATACAGATATTATAAGATATTCATACAATTCGTTTACCACACCAAGTTCTGTGATAGATTTTAATATGAACGATTTTTCTAAGGAAATCAAAAAAGAACAAGAAGTTTTAGGCGGTAAATTCAACAAAGAAAATTACACAAGTAAACGAGTTTGGGCAACTGCCAGAGATGGAAAAAAAGTAGCCATTTCGTTAGTCTATCATAAAAACACCATATTAGATGAAAATACACCGTTATTGCAATATGCTTATGGTTCTTATGGCTATACCATTCCAGATAGTTTTTCTACAACCCGTTTAAGTTTATTAGATAGAGGTTTTGTGTACGCTTTGGCACACATTCGCGGAAGCGAATATTTAGGACGTGAATGGTATGATAATGGTAAAATGCTCCACAAAAAAAATACATTTAATGATTTTATAGATTGCTCAAAATATTTAATCGATAACAACTACACATCATCCAAGCATTTATATGCAATGGGCGGTTCTGCAGGTGGTTTATTAATGGGGGCAATTGTAAATATGAATCCTGAATTGTATAATGGTATTTTAGCTGCTGTTCCTTTTGTTGATGTTATTTCTACAATGTTAGATGATAGCATTCCTTTAACAACTGGCGAGTATGATGAATGGGGAAATCCGAATGAAAAAAAATATTACGATTACATAAAATCGTATTCTCCTTACGACCAAGTTCAAGCAAAAAAATATCCAAATATGTTGGTTACCACAGGTTTTCACGACAGCCAAGTACAGTATTGGGAGCCAGCAAAATGGGTTGCCAAATTACGAGAATTAAAAACAGATACCAATATATTAATGTTGCACACCAATATGGAAGCAGGGCATGGAGGTGCTTCTGGACGTTTTGAAGCTTTAAAAGAAACTGCGGAAGATTATACTTTCTTTTTGGCTTTAGAGCAGAAATTGGTTTAGTATTTAAATCCCTAAAATCAATTTTATAATTCAATTAGGTTACGTACTTTTGCATCTGATTAAAATTAAAAAATAGACGTCATTTTAAACAAAATGAAGCAATCTAAAAGTACTAAAAGATTTCTTTGTTATTTTAAATTTTAAAGATGTTTTACTTTTTAGAATCTTAGAATGACAAGAAATCAAGGAATTAAAAATACTATTTTAGATTTGGTCGGAGAAACACCATTGGTGAAGCTTCAAAGAGTAACCAAAAAAATGAAAGGTAATTACTTCGCTAAACTAGAAGCGTTTAATCCTGGTTTATCTCAAAAAGACAGAATTGCCTTACACATTGTAGAAAATGCTGAAAAAAAAGGTATTCTTAAAAAAGGGGCAACTATTGTAGAAACTACTTCTGGTAATACTGGCTATAGTTTGGCAATGATTGGTTTGGTAAAAGGCTATAAATGTATTTTAGCAGTATCAGATAAATCATCACAAGATAAAATCGATTTGTTAAAAACAATGGGGGCAGAGGTACACGTTTGTCCAGCAAATGTGCCTGCTGCAGATCCAAGATCGTATTACGAAGTTGCCAAAAGAATTCATAAAGAAACCTCAAATTCTGTCTATATTAATCAATATTTTAATGAGTTAAATAGTGATGCGCATTATAGAACTACAGGTCCTGAAATTTGGGAACAAACGCAAGGTAAAATTACCCATTTAGTAGTTGCAAGCGGAACAGGTGGTACCATTTCTGGAACAGGTAGATACTTAAAAGAGCAAAATCAGAATATAAAAATATTAGGAGTAGATGCTATTGGTTCTGTGTTAAAAAAATATCACGAAACAGGCGAGTTAGATTTAAATGAAGTATCGCCTTATAAAATAGAAGGTTTGGGTAAAAATTTAATTCCCACGGCCACTGATTTTGATGTTATAGATATCTACGAAAAAGTATCGGATAAAGAATCGGCTTTTGCATCTCGAGAAATTGTAAAAAAAGAAGGTATTTTCTGCGGATATACCTGTGGTGCTGTTTTGCAAGCTACAAGACAATACGAAGAGCAGAACTATTTTACAGAAGATAGTTTTGTAGTTCTTATCTTTCCAGATCACGGATCTCGATATATGAATAAAATTTATAATGATACTTGGATGAAAGACCAAGGTTTTTTATAAGCACCTAAAACTACTTCACAATTTGATAAACTGCAAAAAAAGCGGTTAATTTGCACTTCGAAACAAAATCAAAGAAAACGAATATGGTTAATGACTTATTTGATAGAATAATTGAAGATAAAGGACCTTTAGGAAAATGGGCAGATAAAGCAGAAGGCTATTATGTTTTTCCTAAACTAGAAGGCCCAATTTCTAATAGAATGTCTTTCAATGGCAAGAAAGTGGTTACTTGGAGTATCAACGATTATTTAGGTTTGGCAAATCATCCAGAGGTTTTAAAAGTTGATGGAGAAGCTGCTTTAGAGCACGGAATGGCATACCCAATGGGTGCTAGAATGATGTCAGGTCACACACCTTTACACGAACAACTAGAGCGCGAATGTGCAGAGTTTGTAAACAAAGAAAAAGCATATTTATTAAATTTTGGATACCAAGGTATTATGTCTGCCATAGACGCTTTAGTAACCAAAAATGATATTATTGTGTATGATATAGATACACATGCTTGTATTATAGATGGTGTTCGATTGCATGCTGGGAAACGTTTTGTATATCGACATAATGATATGGAGAGTTTTGAAAAAAACATTAAGCGTGCTCAAAGAATGGCCGAAAAAACAGGAGGAGGAATTCTAGTAATTTCTGAAGGTGTTTTTGGAATGCGAGGAGAACAAGGGCGTTTAAAAGAAATTGTAGCGTTTAAAAAACAGTATAATTTTAGACTTTTAGTTGATGATGCTCACGGATTTGGAACGTTAGGAGAAGGAGGAAGAGGAACAGGTTTTGAACAAGGTGTGCAAGACGATATTGATGTATATTTTGCAACTTTCGCAAAATCGATGGCAGGAATTGGTGCTTTTTTAGCAGGTAATAAAGATGTAATTCAGTATTTACAATATAATATGCGTTCGCAGACTTTTGCAAAATCGTTGCCAATGGCAATGGTTAAAGGAGCATTAAAACGTTTAGATATGTTGCGCACTATGCCAGAGTTAAAAGCTAAATTGTGGGAAAATACAAATGCTTTGCAATCTGGTTTACGAAATGCTGGTTTCGATTTAGGAACTACACAAACCTGTATTACACCTGTTTTTTTAAAGGGTGATATTCCTGAAGCAATGGCAATGGTAAACGATTTACGTGAAAACCACGGAATTTTCTGCTCTATTGTAGTATATCCTGTAATACCAAAAGGATTAATTATTTTAAGATTAATACCAACAGCAACACATACGCAAGAAGATATTGATGAAACCATTACGGCTTTTTCAGCGATAAGAGAACTTTTAGAAAATGGCACGTACAAAAAAATTGCGGCAGCAATGATGTAATTTTTTTGATTTTATAAAATATAAAAACCGAGCAAATGCTCGGTTTTTTTGTGGGTCGATTTTTGGGTTTCACTAAAGCTTATCTATATTGAAAGTTGCGTGTTTGCGTGCCAAAATTTTTTCCGTATGAAAATCTGCAACTCGTAAAGAAACAACTAACATTGGTTTAGGATTAAACTCATAATTTTTTATATATCGAATTGGCAACTAGTTTTATATTTTTAATTTAATCATTCAATTTTTGTAACAAATATGTTTTTTGTTCCCCAATTTTTATTAGGAACTTTAGAAGTTTCAATAATTAACTTACCTCCATTTACAATGTCTTCATGTCGTAGCCAATTTTGATTTAATTCTTTGCCATTTAAAGTGGCTGATTGTATATAAAAATGGTCTTTATTATAATTTTTAACTTCAATTTCAAACGTTTTTTTATTAGAATAATCAATACTTACTTTTTCAAAGATTGGAGCCGTTAAATAATAGATAGGAGTTCCAATATTTGAAGGTGAAAGACCAATACTGCGCATTACAAACCATGATGACATTGTCCCTGCATCATCATCCATCGTTCTAAGGTATGCTTTGGGTTGATTCTTATAAATGCGACCTATGTAAGGATCAGTTCCTTTACTATTATTGTTAAAATAATTCTGGACAACTGTGTCTAACATAATATTTCGAAATAATTTTTGAGATTTCCAAGGTTGACTAGTGGCATTATATAGACCTGGAACCTGCAAATCTGGCTGATTTGCATGGTTATAATTATGTTCATCAAAAAATTGATCTAACTCATTTATGAATTGTTTTTCGCCACCAATTAAATTTTTAAGACCCTGAATATCATACGGAACAAACCAACGGTATTGCCAAATGGTACCTTGGTATAAACCTCTAGCTTGCATTCTGTCTACATCTTTTCTAGTGAGGTCAGCAAAATCTTTTTTCCAGTAGTTTTTATATTCAAGAGATTTGACAAGATATTTTTTTGCAAGGGTATCATCTTTTAAAATACTCATTATCCTTGATGCCGCGAATAAATCATAAGAAGATTCTAGTGCTTTATCTGGTGCGTTAAAATTTAAACGATTTATCTCAGCAATTATAGAGTCTTTGATAGGAAGAAAATTCAAAGGGTAGTTTTTTTTATACGCATCAAGTAATACTGCAATGGCATGTTCTGTGCGAACCGTAGGAGAGGGCTCGTGGTTAGTAGCCCAATCTTTTTTTCCATAAAGATAAAGGTTGGCAATAGATTTTACAATTCCTTTGTATTTTTCTGGGTATAATAAAGAAAGCATAGGTAATTGTTCTCTATAATTATCCCAAATAGCCCAACCATTGTATACCGTAAAATCAGCTTCTTTAATTGTTCCATTGATGGTAGTATATGTACCATCTTGTTCACTTATTTTGTAAGGTGCTTGTAAACCTCTATATAAAAGAGCGTAAAATAAATTTTCTCTTTCTGCCTTCCCTTTAACTTTAACGCGTGACAAAAGTGAATTCCATTCTTTATTTGCTGTTGTTTTAATAGTTTTTAAGTTCGATTTTCTAAGTCTATCTTTTGCATATTCAACACTAGTTGAAGAAAAACCAACTTCGATAGTTGTGCTTTGTGAATTAGTGTTTAAAGATGCATAATATTGATGATTATTTAATTTTTCAAATTTATTTAAATTAGAAACCTCTAACGCATAGTATATTCTATATGTGCCTTTATGGCATGTTGTGCGTGTGTCTATCCAGCCTGAAATTATATTATTATTAATTGAATGCTCTTCTGCAACAAATCTATTAGTAAGTGCAAAGGAGAGGTCTATAAATATCCCATTTTCATTAGTATCATTCGGAAAAGTATAGTGTTCTAATCCAAAATTATGAAGTACACTCATTGCTGCTGTTATACCATTATTAAAAGAAACTTCATAATAACCAGGAGTTGCATATTGTTTCGTTTTTAATAATTTCGTTTTTATGTCTTTATTGATTATTGGTTTTACTAGTATGTTTCCTCCACTACCTTTGCAGCCCACCCCTTCTAGATGGGTATGTGTAAATCCTTTATATTCTTTAGCGTAATATTCATATCCAGTATGTGTATGGGGATTAGTTTGTGGTCCTATACTCAACATGCTAAATGGAGCTGCAGCAGAAGGAGACATTTGTCCATGGTCTCCAGAAGTGCCTAAAAACACATTTGCTTTAGAAGTTAAATCTTCTTGTAGGTTACTTGAAAAGGTGGTTTTATTATCGGTTTTAGTGCAATTGTAATAAGATAAAATAATAAAAATGTATAAGACGTTTTTAAAATTATATCTAGTACTATTAGATCGTAATCTGCTAGATGATAAATCAACTCGAGTGTCAGAAAAAAAATCACCTGTTTTTATTTTAACTTGTTTTAATTTATCCTCCTTTAAAGACTTTAATCTTGTTGGTGTTGCCATACGAGTTATCAATTAAATGTTGGTATACTAACCAAATTATATTTTAAAAGTTAAGAAATGTTGTTTTTTATGACTTTAAGTTTTGCATACTTGTTGCCAACTTAATTACGAATATGCAACGTTTTAAAGTTTTATATGAGTAGTTAGCGAAGTTCGAGATTTTTATTAAGAATATCAACAAGAAAAATTAAAATTAAAAGAAAACAAAAAACTCAAATAAAATGAATTATTCGAGTTTTTAAAATATTTATTATTCCAGAAGTTTTAGAATCGAAACTCTAAACCTGCATGCGCTCCAAAAGGATGTCCAGGTCTTAAACCTGCAGGCACTCTAGAGGCTGCGTAAGTTTCGTCTAGTACGTTAATAATATTAGCTGTTACACTTAATTGTTTCGTTACAAAATACTTTCCGGATAAATCAACTATAAAGTTACTGTCTACTTTTTCGTTAGTAGGAATAGTGCCTGCCCCTGCTAGGGTTCTAAACTCGCCATTAAATCGTCCGTTTACATTAATTTCAAAAGCAGAATGTTCTACGGAAAAACCAATGTTAAACTGGTGTTTTGGTATGTATGGCAATTCATCACCAGCAGCAACAGTACCCCAAAAACTATCTGCACCACTAAAACTATTTTGGAATTCTGTATTCGTAAATGTATATCCAAAAGAAAGAGGTAATGCTATTTTAGCACTCTTTTTCGCAAAATTATAGTTGAGTAATAATTCGATTCCGCTTACATTAACTTCTCCTGCATTAAATTGATCTAGAGAACCAGTTCCACCGGTAGCCGCCAAATCGCTGCCTAAAAGATTTGAATAATCGTTAAAGAAACCAACAAATTCGCCAGAAATTCCAAAAAGATTAAAACGTGTTCCTAACTCGTAATTGATACTTTCTTCCGGTTCTTGTCCCTCTTGATTTCCAGGAGGTGAAAATCCTTTATGAACACCACCAAAAACCGACAAATTATTATCGAATTTATAATTTGCACCTATACCAGGAATAAAAACACCTACAGCATTTTCTCTAGTAGCTAAATTTACGCCTGTTCTTGTTACATCATTTGTGCCAAAATCTTCTCTTTTTAAGGAGATGTTTTCATAACGTACACCGGGTGTAAACGTCCAATTCTTGTATTTTAATTTATAGGTAATAAACGAAGCAAAGGCATTAGCACTTGTAATTCTGTTGGCATCTGTTCCTGGAGTTGCAGCTGTGGTTAAGGCTAAATCGCCAGTGTTAGAAATACTATAGCGGTCTACCCATTGAAAACGATCTTCTTCATCATAATGGTAACGTAAACCCACTTCGATATCATGAAAAACATCACCTTTATACCAATGGTAATCTAATTTTGTTTGAATACCTTGTGAATAATATTTTCTATTGTTAGCTTTAATTCCGATCGCATCTGCTTCAGAATTTACACTGCCGTTTACAATATCATAATATGTAGAAAATGTAGTTGGGTCATCTAAAATAGAAGCAAGAGATTGTCTATTTCCATCAACGGTAACAGCATCTAATTTATACCAATTTCTGGCAAAGTTGTTTTGATAAGCAGTGGTGGTTAACCGTATGTTTTTAGAAAATTCTGCTTTATGCGTAATCATGTATTGCGTATGATCTGTGGTCATTTTATCTAAATCAGAAGACGCATATCTAGCGAAAGGGTCTGCGTTAAAATCAGATTCACTTAAACCTAAATAAGTTTCATTACCCACTTCATCTGAATATTGAAATTTAAATTCTAAAGATTGTTTTATAGTTGCATTTGGAAATAAATTTACAGCGAATTTTGCCACAAGATCATTTTTATTAAAACCGGTGTTTTTTCCACTTGGTAAGGTTTTAAAACCATCAGAACCATAGTTTAAATACTCAACCATATAGCCAAAATTGTTATTTCCTCCTCCAATCTTAGTGTGCAATTGTCTAGAGTTAAAGCTTCCGTAACTGGCGCTAATTTTACCGCCAAACTCAGTAGGAATTTGAGAAGAAATCATATTAATAGCACCACCTGTGGTAAAAGGGCCATATTGCACTTGACTGCTACCTTTTAACACTTCTACAGCTTCCATTCTTGCAATAGTGGGAAAATAGTAGGCAGAAGAGGCACTATAAGGAGCAGGAGCAATTAAAACTCCATCTTCCATAATTGTTATTTTTGCACTTCTTTCTGGTGATGTTCCTCTTAAACTGATATTTGGACGCAAACCAAAACCATCTTCTTCATATATAGATACGCCTGGTACTGTTCTTAATGCTCTGTTAACATCTGTAAAACCAAATTTTTGCAATTCTTTAGGCGATAAATAATAAGCTGAACCTGTTCTGTTTTTAGCAACATATTTGTTTCCAAATATTTTTGAAGTTGAAACAATTACTTCATCTAATTTTTGAATAGAATCTAAAGAACGATCCTTTTTTTTTGTCTCTTGAGCACTACAAATTATTGTAAATAAGGCAGATAATAGAATAAAACCTTTCTTCATTTTATTTAGATTAATTATAAATAGATTTTAATTTGAGTGCAAATATAATATCTGACCACACATTTTCAAAGGTTTATTTAGAATAAATAAAAATAATTATTTATGTGATTGTATTTCAATTAATTAGATTCTAAGTAAAATTTAAAATCATTTTAAATAAGAACATTCACATTTTTTTGATATATGATATTTAATTAACTTCGTAATTTTATAATAAAAAATGTTGAAACAAATTAACATACTTGACAAACTTATAAAAGTCAGAAATAAAGCTATTTCGAATGACGATTTGTTAGCTAGTTTTAAACAAATTTTAAACGAGGTAGATGTTCAGAGAAACAGCACTTTAAATACGTTGAATAAGAGTAATAATGATGCTCCAAATCAATTTGATGTTGATGCCATAAAATCAGAAAAGATTTTTCATATCACTCAAATTAAAGAAATTTGTGCAGATTATAGACTTCGTTTTTTAGATTCAGTTTATTTCAAAGAACCTTATCCAGAAGAGGCGATTACAAAGGTTCACGAAGCAGAGCAGGAGCATAAAACAAAGTTTACCAATTTTAAAATCATCGCACCTTTAGAAGCCTTTAAACTAAAAAAAGCCGACGATCCTTTATTGTTTGCATCGATGGGCAATGGGTATTATTATTTAATTCACAAATGGGGTACAGATTTGCATCCGCTTAGAAAATTAAAATACTGGTCTTTTAAAAATGTCGAAAATTTATTGGTAGCACTTGCAATAATCAGCATTGTTTTTACTGCGTTAACACATCCAATTTTCTTACCTAAAAATCCATCATTTGGTTATCTATTAATGTTGTTTATGTTTTATTTTAAAGGGGTAGTGGCTATGTTTTTTATGTTTTTTGGAGGTTCAGGGAAAAATTTTAGCGAATATTCTTGGCAAAGTCAGTACGATAAAATAAGGTGATTTTTAGATTAACATTTATTTAAAGTCTAAAAACATTTATATCGATTAAAAATTGTAAATTTGCTCGCAATTATACCTTAATTGCAAAAATGATAGCACACCAAAATAAAATTATAGGAGAAGGCCTAACGTATGACGATGTACTTTTAGTACCAGCCTTTTCTCAAGTTCTTCCAAGAGAAGTTAGTATTCAAACAAAATTTACAAGAAATATTACGATTAACGTACCTATAGTTTCTGCTGCTATGGATACTGTTACAGAATCTGCATTGGCAATCGCTATTGCCAGAGAAGGTGGTATTGGCGTTTTACATAAAAATATGACCATTGAGCAACAAGCACAAGAGGTTAGAAAAGTAAAACGAGCAGAAAGCGGTATGATATTAGATCCTGTAACTTTGCCATTAACAGCTGTGGTTGCAGATGCAAAAAATAACATGCGAGAACATGGTATAGGCGGAATTCCGGTGGTAGATAACGAAGGTATCTTAAAAGGCATTGTTACCAATAGAGATTTACGTTTTGAGCACGATAATAAACGACCAATTGTTGAAGTAATGACAAGTGAAAACTTAATTACAGCTGGTGTTGGAACTTCATTAAAAGATGCAGAACTAATTCTTCAAAACCATAAAATCGAAAAACTATTAATAGTTGATGAGAAGTATAAGCTAAAAGGATTAATAACATTTAGAGATATTACCAAAGTAACTCAAAAACCAATTGCAAATAAAGATAGTTTTGGTAGACTAAGAGTTGCTGCTGCTTTAGGTGTTACTGGAGATGCTTTAGAAAGAGCATCGGCTTTGGTAAAAGCGGGTGTAGATGCGGTAATTATAGATACGGCACATGGACATACAGAAGGTGTAGTTAAGGTGTTAAGGGCTGTTAAAGAAAAATACCCAGAATTAGATGTAGTAGTAGGTAATATTGCCACTCCAGAAGCTGCACAATATTTAGTTGCTGCTGGTGCAGATGCTGTTAAAGTAGGTATTGGTCCAGGTTCTATTTGTACTACAAGAGTTGTTGCAGGTGTGGGTTATCCTCAATTTTCTGCAGTTTTAGAAGTTGCAAACGCTATAAAAGGTAGTGGTGTTCCTGTAATTGCAGATGGTGGAATTCGTTATACAGGAGATATCCCAAAGGCAATTGCTGCTGGTGCAGATTGTGTAATGCTAGGTTCATTATTAGCAGGTACTAAAGAATCGCCAGGAGAAACTATTATTTACGAAGGTAGAAAGTTTAAGTCTTATAGAGGAATGGGGTCTGTTTCTGCTATGAAACAAGGTTCTAAAGATCGTTATTTTCAGGATGTAGAAGATGATATAAAAAAATTAGTGCCAGAAGGAATTGAAGGCAGAGTGCCATACAAAGGAGATTTATTTGAGAGCATTCACCAATTTATAGGAGGTCTAAGAGCTGGTATGGGATATTGTGGTGCAAAAGATGTAGAAACGCTAAAAGAAACCGGACAGTTTATTAGAATTACAGCAAGTGGTATTAACGAAAGTCATCCTCATGACGTAGTAATTACCAAAGAATCACCAAATTATAGTAGAAGATAGTACTTTTAAAATTGTAAAGAAATAAGAAAAATGGATAATCAGAATTTTGTAAACTTTAAAAGAATTAGAGGATTGGGAGACATGCTCTCAGATACTTTTAAATTTTTAAGTTTAGAATGGCAACCTTTTTTTACAACCATTGTTAAAATAGCCATTGTACCTGTTTTGATTGCTATTTGTGCTGCGATTTATTTTGTGATGTCTTCGGCTTCTTTTTATGGTGATGTTTTGCAATTAAATGAATATGAGAGTGATTTTAACTTTAATTTTTCAGGAATTTTCTTACCACTTTTATTATTTGTATTTTGTTATTTAGTTGCCTATGCTTTGGTTACTGTAGCTTCTTTATCTTATATTAAATCGTATATTAAAAATAGAGGCGTTGTAAATTATCAAGAAATACAAGATGATACTAAAGAGCAATTTTGGCCTTATGTAGGTCTGTTTTTCTTGGTGGGTATTATAGTTGGTTTTGGTTTATTATTTTGTTTTTTACCCGGAATTTATTTCGGAGTAGTATTGTCTTTATCTATTTGTTTGCTTATTTTTCAAAATACAGGTGTTTTAGACGCCATTAGCGATTCATTTACTTTTATCAAAGACCATTGGTGGGAAACATTCGGTATTTTAATAGTGGTTCAAATTCTAATAGTAATCGTTACTTTTGTTGTTGATTTACCTGCCAGTATTTATTTAGGTGGAGATTTTGCTTCAATTTTACAGAATCAAGAAGCTACAGATGTACTTACTATATTTACAGATCCTATTTACTTATTATTAGTTGGACTCTCTTATTTGGTGAAATTTATTTTATACGTTATATCTACCATAGTAACAGTCTTTATCTATTTTGATATAACAGAGCAAAAGAATCCAACATCAGATGATTTTATTGATGAAATTGGAATGGGTTAAAGAAAAGAAAAACGAGATTTAAATTAATTTTTGCAACTCGCTAAAATCATCAATTATAGCATTTGCATTTTTAAGGGTTTGATCTGCTGCCATAGGATTTCTGTATCCAAAAACAAAAATATTCGCATCATTTGCAGCTTTAATTCCGTTGTCAGAATCTTCGATAACAATGCAATTTTCTTTGGATGTTTGTCCTAATAATGCTGCTTTTTCAAAGATTTCAGGATGCGGTTTAGAAGCAGTTAAATCTGCCCCACTAATTTTAGCTGTAAAATATTGATGTAAATCAAAACGATCAAAAACTCTGTTAATGTTAACCATAGCCGAAGAAGAGGCTAAAATTAAAACCAAACCTTTTTTATAACAATGTTTAATCAAGCTTTCAACACCTTTTACGAGATGTAAAGTTGGGTCGTTTTCAAAGAAATTTACATAACGAGCTCTTTTATTTAATACCAAGTCTTCAGGTTTGTCATCTAAATTAAAATGATGCACTAATTTTTGGAAAGCATTAATGGTAGAAGAGCCTGTTAGTGTTTTATACAATTCTTCAGAAACATTAACCCCAATAGCTTTAAAAGTTTCATAATAAGCTTTTTTGTGAATTTCTTCAGAATCTATAATAACGCCATCCATATCAAAAATAACGCACTTTATTTCTTTAGGTAAGTTCATTTTAATCTAAAAATTTGGTTTTTAATGCTGGTGTAGGAATCATACAATTTTCTTTTTTCCCAAACCATTTATAGCGGTTTTTTGCAACAAAATCATAAATATGATTTCTCACAGATTCAGGTAAAAGAAAACCAAGTTGTGAGATTTTCCAAAGTCCACCAAAATCATTCATAATTTTTAATGCAGCTGTAGATTTCACTTCATAAGTAACCCCTGGTTCGAACAAAATAATAGAATCCATTTTTTTTGTATCGATATTTAAATGATGGATTACTTTAATACCAACCTCAGATTGCAAAGCAGTAAATAGAAAAGTATTCTTTTTATCATATTTAATTATTTTTAAAACAGCGTCGTTGCAAAGATTGCAAACACCATCAAAAAGAATCAATTTTTTATATTTAGGAATACCAATCATTTCTATTACAATAAGAATAAAACAAAATTACATTATCTTTTTTTAAAATTCGTGTAACATTTTAGTTTATGAGACGTCTTATGGTTGTATTTGAATTTAAGATTAGCTTTTAACATAAAATTAATAATCGCAGTCAGTAGCATTCAATACTTTCGTAGTAAAATTAACCAGACAAATGATTCGAATAGAAAAACTTCACAAATCTTATCCTATTGGAAAAGATTCTTTACACGTATTAAAAGGAATTGATTTACACATAAAAGAAGGCGAATTTGTTTCTATTATGGGTTCTTCTGGTTCAGGGAAATCAACCTTATTAAATATAGTAGGTTTGTTAGACATTCATGATGAAGGTGATTATTATTTAAATGGTCAGCTGATTAAAGATATGAATGAAAAAAAAGCAGCCTTATTACGTAATAAATTTTTAGGCTTTGTTTTTCAGTCTTTTAACTTAATATCGTACAAGACTGCATTAGAAAATGTTGCTTTGCCTTTATATTATAAAGGAATGAATAGAAAGGAACGCTTAAAAGTAGCCTTAGACTATTTAGATAAAGTGGGTTTAAAAGATTGGGCAAATCATTTACCGAACGAACTTTCTGGAGGACAAAAACAACGTGTTGCCATTGCAAGAGCTTTAGTTACAAACCCAAAAGTAGTTTTAGCAGATGAACCAACAGGAGCATTAGATTCTACTACTACAGATAATGTAATGGATTTATTAAAAGACATTAACGATGAAGGAATGACTGTTTTTGTAATTACACACGAAGAGGAAGTTGCAGAGCAAACCAAACGAATTGTGCGTTTAAAAGACGGTGTAATAATTAGTGACGAACTTACAAAAGCAGCTAAAGCAGTTTAATTATGTTTGATATAGATCGTTGGCGAGAAATTTTTCAAAGTATCAATAAAAACAGGTTACGTTCTGTAATGTCTGGTTTTACAGTAGCTTTTGCTATTTTATTATTTACGTTACTTTTTGGTATTGTTAGTGGATTAAGTAACTCTTTTAAAGGTGCTTTTGCTGATGATGCACAAAATTCTATGTTTGTTAGAGTTTGGAAAACTTCAATGCCTTACAAAGGATTGCAAACAGGAAGAAGAGTACAGTTAAAAAATGACGACTATAATTTTGTTAAAGAGGAATACAGTAGTAAAATACAATATCAATCTGCCCGAATTTATAAAAACTTTACCTTAAAATATAAAAACGAGGCTAGTAATTATAGTGTAATGGCTATAAACCCAGATCATCAATTTATAGAAAAAACAATTATAGATGAAGGTAGATATGTTAATGAAAGAGACATCAAAGAAAAATCAAAAGTAATTGTAATTGGTCGTTTAATTAAAGAAGATTTATTTGGAGGCAGACCAGCTTTGGGGAAACGTTTAAATGTAAATGGGAGTTCTTATCTAATTATTGGTGTTTTCTCTGATGAAGGAGGAGATAATGAAGAAAGAAAAGCATTTATTCCGTTAAGTACGGCACAAATGATGTACGGTAATAATGATTATATAAGTCAAATGGCATTTGGTTACAATCCAAATTTAAGTTTAGATGCAGCTGTTGCTTTCGGAAATCAAATGGAGCGTGACTTACGTAAAAAAATGAACATTCATCCAGATGATCAAAGTGCCCTTTCTGTTAGAAATATGGCAGAAGCTAATAAAGGTGTGGGTCAGTTTATGGGTGTTTTATATGCTATTGTAATTTTAGTAGGTTCAGGAACTTTAGTAGCAGGTATTATAGGAATCTCTAATATTATGATTTTTGTAATTAAAGAGAGAACAAAAGAATTCGGCATTCGAAAAGCTTTGGGAGCTAAACCATCATCAATAGTAGGCATGGTTGTTCAAGAATCTGTATTAATAACCACTTTAGCAGGCTATTTAGGTCTTTCATTAGGTACGTATTTACTTAGTTTAATTGGCGATAGTTTAGAGGAAGATTATTTTATAAAAGATCCAAGTGTTAGTACAGGTATTGTTGTAGGAGCAACGATTGTATTAATTTTATCAGGATTAATTGCAGGTTATTTACCGGCAAAAAGAGCAGCGAATATTAAACCAATAGTAGCATTAAGAGCAGACTAATTATGAAGTTTTTATTTGATTCAGATACTTGGCAAGAGATTTACGGAAGCATTCGAAAAAACAGAATAAGAACAATAATTACCATTATTGGAGTACTTTGGGGTATTTTTCTGTTAGTTGTTTTATTAGGAGCTGCAAGAGGAATGGAAAACGGTTTTAACAAGCTTTTTGGAAATTTTGCAACAAATAGCGTTTTTGTTTGGACCCAATCTACAGATACACCATTTAAAGGTTTTCAAGAAGGTAGACGTTTTCGTTTAACTATGAATGATATTGAGGTTTTAAAATCAGAATATCCAAATGAAATTAAATTATTAGCGCCAAGAAACCAGACCAATAATTTATTAGTACATAATTTTAAATCAGGAGATTTTAGGGTAAGTGGAGATTATCCCGTTTTAGACCAAATTCAGAAAAAACAATTGTTATATGGGCGTTTTTTAAATGAAAACGATATTTTATCTGCGGCAAAAGTTACTGTCATTTCAGAAGATATGTACATTCAACTGTTTGATAAAGGTGTAAACCCAATTAGCGATTATATAAAGATAAATAGCATCAACTATAAAGTTATTGGCGTTTATAAACCTTCAAATACAATCGATTTTGATGGAGATACAGCTTACATTCCTTTTACAACCTATAAAAAAGTATACAATACGGCTAATAGGGTAGATTGGATGATGATAACCGCAAATGAAGGCACCGATATTGAACAAATGGAAAAGGATATTTTGCTTACATTAAAAGGTTTGCATAAAGTACATCCAGACGATAAGAGAGCCTTTGGTAGCGTAAACTTAGGTAAAGAAATAGGGAAAGTTACAGGCTTTTTAATAGGTATGCAATTTTTAACATGGTTTGTAGGTATTGCTACATTAATTGCGGGAGTTTTTGCGATTGGTAATATTTTGTTAATTACTGTTAAAGAACGTACAAAAGAAATCGGAATTAGAAGAGCATTAGGCGCAACACCTAAAAGTATTCGACAACAAATTATATTAGAATCTGTTTTTTTAACAACAATAGCAGGAATGTTAGGTATTATTTTCGGAAGTATAGTTTTATTTTTAATAGATGCTGCAGCCAGTAGCAATGAAGATGTTCCTTTAATTAATCCCACAGTAAATATTCCAATAATTTTTATTGCATTTGCCACATTAATTGTGCTAGGAACATTAATAGGTTTAATACCAGCACATATGGCAACCGTTGTTAAACCAATAGAAGCATTAAGAGAAGAATAAAAAAAATCAATTAACTAAAATCATGAGTAAAAGAGCAAAAATTATTTTAATTATTATAGCAATAGGATTTGTTGTTGCATTAGTATGGTTCGGAAAAAAGAACAAGAAAAGTATTATTGAGTATGAAACAGAAACACCTTTTAAAACTACTATTATTAAAAAAACGGTGGCTACAGGTAAAGTTACTCCATTAGAAGAAATTGAAATTAAACCACAAATAACAGGTATTATAGATAAAATATTGTTACTGGAAGGTTCTAAAGTAAAAAAAGGAGATTTAATAGCTACAGTAAGAGTTGTACCTAACGAACAATCTTTAATTAGCGCAAAAGGTAGAGTTAATAATATTAAAATACGTGTTAAAAACGCTAAAATTCAATTAGATAGAAATAAAAACCTTTTTGATAAAGGCGTTATTGCTAAACAAGATTTTGAGCAAATAGAATTAACGTATAATCAATCAATGCAAGATTTGAAAAATGCAGAAAATGATTATATGATTATCAAAAGAGGTTCTGCTAGTTCTGGTAGTGGGGCTAATACAAGTATTATAGCGCAGATGTCAGGAACCATTTTAGAAATACCTGTTAAAGAAGGAGATCAAGTAATACAATCTAATAACTTTAATGCTGGTACTACAATTGCATCTATTGCAGATATGAGTAAAATGATATTTGAGGGTAAAGTTGATGAATCTGAAGTTGGAAAATTAATAAGCGGCTCTGATATTGAAGTTTCTATAGGTGCTATTGAAGGAGAAAAATTTCCTGCTAAACTTAATTTTATTGCTCCAAAAGGAACTGAAGAAGGAGGAGCTGTGCAGTTTAAAATTAAAGCAGATGTTTCTTTAAGCGATAAATTTTTTATTAGAGCAGGGTATAGTGCAAATGCAGATATTGTTTTAGAAAAAAGAGACAGTGTATTATCGATAAAAGAAGCTTTATTAAAGTTTGATAAAAAAACAGAAGAACCTTATGTAGAAGTAAAAACAGGAGAGGGTACTTTCGAAAAGAGAACCTTAAAACTGGGTACTTCTGATGGTGTAAATGTTGAGGTTTTAGAAGGAGTTATCATTACTGATGAAATTAAAATTTGGAATAAAGCTTCTAAAGACGATAAGAAAAAAGAAGATTAATAATTAGAACATTTTAGCATATCAAAAAGGGACTCAATTTGAGTTCCTTTTTTGCGTTTACCACCAAACCAAAAAGAACTTTTCAATTTCTCCATTCGATAATTTTATCCAGCAAAGAGGAGAAAAACTTCGGTTTAAATACGCTGCTACTTTTTCTTTAAAATTATCGAAATTTAACCAGCTTACATTGGTATGAGGTATTACCAACCAATCTTTTTTATTAGGGATATAAAACGTACACGCTAAAAAATGATTTAATTGTTTTCTGTTGATGTAAAAACCTGAAATACAATTAGTGTTTAATGTTTTTAATTGGATTCCTTTTTTTGAATATGGAACAAACAATTGTCCTTTAAAATACACTTGTTGGGTTATGTTTTTTGATGATAACTGTATGCTGTTTAAATAGGCTTCACATGCTGTAGAGAATAGTAGAGGTAATTGTTTTTCTTTGAGTTTGGTCAATTTTTCAGTGAATGCATCTTTTCTATTTGGACCAATAAAATGTTCAATTTCATTAACTCCTGCAGTTTCATCATATAAATAAAACTTGTAAATAATTTCTAAATGAATAAAGATATTATCTTTTTTGATAATACAATCTAACTCTCCTAAAGTTCTTTTTTCTTGCTGAATCTGAATATTCTCACAAAGAATTTCAATATTTTCCTCTTGTTGTAATTGATGCGATACAAAACGTTCAATATATTTTCCTAATCGTAGTTTTTCATCAATATTTATATTAATTTTTGATGATTTTTGTGAGATTTTAAATTGCTCTAAATCGTCAATAATACTATCATTCCACAAACTAGGTGTTTGTAAAAAGCCTTCGTATCTTTTCTGAATATCTTTTGTTTTATGATGCATTTTAGTAGATCAAAAATACAGAATATAATATAGGTTTTTATGAAATTCGTGAATTCGTAATTCATCTATATTCTAATTAATTCGTAAATTGAACTTTCAAATTTTAAAGTAATGCAAATAGAGAAATCGACGTTTCAATTTTTAATAGATTTACAGAAAAACAATAACAGAGATTGGTTTGCAGAAAACAAATCTACCTATGAAAAAGTACAGCAAAATGCAAAAGCTGTTTTTGCTTCAATTCATCAAAACCTAGAAGTGCACGACGAAATTGAAAAATCGAAAATGATGCGTATTTATCGAGATGTTCGTTTTTCTAAAGACAAAACCCCTTATAAAGCACATTTTGCAAATTCATATTCTAGATTAGGTAAAGAACTAAGAGGTGGCTATTTTTTAAGAATACGTCCGGGAGAATCTTTTTTGGCAGGCGGATTTTGGGAACCTAGTAAAGAGGATTTATTCAGAATACGTAAAGAAATTGAACAAGACGCATCAGAAATAAAAGATATTTTAAATGAAGTCAATTACATAAAACATTTTGGAGGTGATTTTGAGAGTTTTAACGAGTTAAAAACAGCACCAAGAGGTTTTGATAAGGAACACCCAGATGTAGATTTGTTGCGTAAAAAAGGATTTATAGCCACTAAAAACTTTACAGATCAAGAAGTTTTATCACCCAACTTTATTCATCAAGTTGATGAGAGTTTTAAAGCTTTACGACCATTTTTTAATTTGTTTAGCGATATTTTATCCACAAATTTGAATGGGGAAAGTATTATTTAGTGTAAAGTTTCAAAAATTTAGCATTTTTCATTTTTGCGAACTTCCAACACCCAACTTATTGCAAATTCTTATTCATTTCACGTTTTAAAAACCAAATCGTAATTATTGTTGATAAAACATCGGCAATAGGAAAAGACCACCAAACACCAGCAACTCCGTAGTATTTTGGTAATATATAGGCTAAAGGAATTAAGAAAATACCTTGCTTTAATAAAGTTAAGAACAAAGCTGGAATAGATTTTCCTGCAGCTTGAAAATAAGCAGAACCAATTAATTGCATCGTAACAATTGGTGTCGCTAAAAACACAATAATCATCGCATTTGGAGTTTGAGAAAGTAGGGTAGTATCGTTGGTGAAAATCCAAATAATTTCTTCTTTTAAAAAGATAATTCCAATAAAAATAATACTTCCTAAAACTGAACCAAAATAGATAGACTTTTTAATGGTTTCTTTTACTCTATCATTTTTTGCGGCACCAATATTAAAACCAGCAACAGGCAAAAATCCTTGAGAAACACCTAATACAGGAGATAGTGCAAACATCATTACGCGATTTATAATTCCGAATATTGAGATTGATATTTCGCCTCCATACGTAAATAACGAATAATTTAAAACAATCATTAACACACTAATAGCACCTTGTCTCACTACAGAAACACCACCCAATTCTACAATTTCTCTTACTATTTTGCCATCTAAAGCAAAGTTTTTAGGAATAATTTTCAGCTCACTTTTAGATGATAAAAAGAAGTATAAAATAAACAAACCACAACTGGCAAATGATATTGAGGTTGCTAAACCAGCACCTTTCATTCCCCAATCAAAATACTTGATAAAAATAATATCTAAAATAATGTTTAAAACAGCTGGTATTATCATTGCATACATCGCAAATTTAGGCTTACCTTCAGCTCTAATTACCGGGTTTCCCATCATTGCAAAAGCCAAAAATGGCACTCCATAAATAACTACAGCAAAATAATCGGATGCAATAGGCAAAATAGCTCCTTTTGCGCCAAATAAATTTAGAATAGGCACACTAAAAAAATTGCCTAGTAACACAAAAATAACCGCCAAAATAAGAGTTAAACAAATCTGATTTCCGAAAGTTAAAAAAGCTTTTTCGGGGTTTTCTGCACCCAAAGCTCTAGATATAATCGAACTTCCTCCAATTCCTATTCCCATTCCTAACGAAGAAATTAAAAACGCTATGGGTAATACTACAGTAATTGCTGCAATTGCCAAAACACCAATCCATTGGCCTACAAAAATGGTATCAACAATCATATTTATAGACATTACTAAAATACCTATGGTTGCAGGAACTGCCTGTTTTATTAAGAGTTTACCTATTGGTTCTGTACCTAATGTGTTTGCTAATTTTGTCATAAGAAGTTGCAAATATCAACATTATAATACGTTTTTTGTAAATGTATCATCAATAATTATTATAGAAATATTAAAATATTTAAGTTTGCTAAAATGAATACAATGCAAAACGTTTTTACGTTAAAAATTACAGTTTCGTCTGAAGATATAGATAATTTACGACACGTAAATAATTTGGTTTACGTAAAATGGATGGATAAGATAGCAACTACTCATTGGAATTTTTTAACCAAAGAAAATCCCTTACCTCAGTACATTTGGGTGGTGATGAGACACGAAATTGATTATCTAAAACAAGCAGGTTTAGGCGATGAAATTGTTGTGAAAACTTGGGTTGGCGAAACAAAAGGAATTACTTCTATTCGGTTTATGGAGTTTTATAAAGAAGATACTTTATTGGTAAAAGCAAAAACCACTTGGGTAATGCTTAATGCTAAAACTTTTAAACCAGTAAGAATAAGGGAAGATGTTTTAAGCATATTACAACCTCCTAAATAAATGTTTGCTGTATATTTTACATATTATTATTTATTTTTACATACTTAAATTCGTCAATTCGAGGCAAAA